>Ga0224497_10000326_pt1 | contig 35196 bp, 29 predicted proteins | sample SF_Jul11_sed_USG_4_FD_167970 | JGI IMG/M metagenome (GOLD analysis project Ga0224497, IMG submission 167970) | Sediment microbial communities from San Francisco Bay, California, United States - SF_Jul11_sed_USGS_13 | ecosystem: Environmental > Aquatic > Marine > Sediment | place: USA...
ACGGCTTCGAAGGGTCTGTCGACGCGTCCGTCAGCGCGGCAGGTCCACTCACCGCCCCGGAGTTCAGCGGCAGCATTGCCTGGCGCAACGGCCGCTTGCTCCTGCCCGCGTTAAACGTGCCGCTCGACAACGTTGACCTCGTCATCTCGGGCGCATCGCAAGGAACCGCGACGTTGACCGCGTCAGCCAAAGCCGGTGACGGGACTCTGGGTGTCACCGGACAGTTCGACGACCTGATGCGCCCCGCCAGGTCAGTGACCCTGAATCTAACCGGCAACAGCGCAGAAATGATCAACTGGCCCGAGTATCACCTTTGGGCGACACCGGATCTTGTCATTATCGGCAGCACCGCGGGCTGGCAAATCAACGGCGAGGTCACGGTACCGCGTGCGGATATCGCTTTCCGGGAAATTCCTGTCGAGGCCGTAACGATTTCGCCGGACGTCGTTGTTCTGGGCGAAGAGGACGTTGCCGTGACGGCAACGCGCTATTCGGGTCAAGCACGTCTGTTACTGGGCGAGCGCGTCCGCTTCAACGCGATGGGACTGGATACCGGGCTATCAGGAGATTTGTTGCTGCGCATGCCCGAGGACCGTCCGTTAAGAGCGGAGGGTCAGGTATCGCTGGTCGATGGCATTTTCGCCGCGTACGGTCAAAAACTCACGATTGCCGCGGGCACTCTCACGTTTACCGGCCCACCCGATGATCCGATTGTCGATGTACGGGCTGTGCGGGTCATCGAGACTTTCGAGGGCACGGTGACGGCCGGCATTCATCTCCGGGGACGAGCGCAGAATCTGACGTCCACTGTTTTTTCCGAGCCCAAAATGGCTGACGCTGATGCGCTATCGTATCTGGTCATCGGGCGGCCCCTGAATCAGGCGACCGAATCCGAGGGCGGGGAACTCTCCGGTGCGGCGGTCGCACTCGGACTCAGACAGGCAACACGGCTGACCGAACAGATCGGCCAGGCGGTCGGTCTTGATCAGCTTTCGTTGACCGGCGACGGCGGTGAAACAACGGCGCTGGTTGCCGGCAAACAGATCAATTCGCGCCTCTACGCACGCTATGCCTACGGTGTATTCAGCCGCCTCGGCACGCTTGTGCTGCGTTACAAATTGTCACGCAGAGTGGCGCTCGAGGCCGGGGCCGGTGAGACGCAGTCCATCGATGTTCTCTATTCCGTTGAAAAGGACTGAGCGCGAGACACCAGAATCCTCGTCGCATGACGGTCTTCAACAGACTCGATTGTCAGGCGCAGTTGTTCAATGTCCATGACGTCACCGACCTCGGGGATTCTGCCCAGCTTCTCCATAAACAGTCCCGACAGCGTGTTCACTTCGGTAGTGCGCTCTATCTCGAGGCCGAACTCCCGTTGTGCGTCAGCCACAGTCATGCCGCCGTCTGCGATCCACGCATGTTCGCCCAGTTGCTCCAGGAACGCGTGCGGCTTCGATACATCCTTCTCATCCGAGATATCTCCGACAACCTCCTCGAGAAGATCTTCGATCGTGATAATGCCGGCAAATTCCCCGTACTCATCCGCAACCACCGCCATGTGTTCAGCGCGTGATCGAAGCGTCTCGAACGCGCGGGATACCGTTTGCCTTTCGGGAATGACGAGCGTATCCCGGGTGAAATCCGCCAAATGGCTTGCTGGATGAGCGTCACCTTGCATCATCGCCTGGTGCAACAATTTGACAACGACGATGCCAACAACGTTTTCGTTATTGTCTCCATCCAGCAGCGGAAACCGCGAGTGCTTCGTTTCCGAGATGACAGCAAGGTTGCGCTCCTCCGAATCACCCAGTTTCAAAATATTGACGTCTTTGCGCGGAATCATCACCCACGCGACGGGACGATCATCCAGTTCGATCAGATTCTTGAGCATCAACGCGCGCCGGTTCGATATTTTCCCGTGCTCGCTCGACGTGGCAACGACATCTTTGAGCTCGGCGAGCGTCAGGATGTCGGCGTGCGTTCCCTCCTCTACACCGAAAAGGCTCAGAACAGCTCGAGAGGCCCGATCGAGCAACCAGGTCAGCGGAAACGAAACGATGAAAAACAGGAGCAACGGGTACGCGATCCAGATGGATACGCGCTCGGATTGCCGAATCCCGAAGGACTTCGGCACCTGCTCGCCGAGCACGATATGTAACGATGAAAACATCAGAAATCCGACAAGGAACGAGACCTGATGGATGAATTCGTCAGGCAAAGACCAAAGTTCAAAAAGAGGTTTCAGCAATGCGGCGACTGCCGGCTCGCCAATCCAGCCGAGCCCAAGCGATGCCATCGTAATGCCGAGCTGGCACGCAGCAAGGTAGGGCTCGAGGCTCTGCTGCATTTTCACGGTTATACCTGCAGCCTTGCTACCCGCATCCGCCTTAGCATTAAGCCGAAACGGTTTTGCTTTGACCAGCGCGAATTCAGCGGCAACGAAAAACGCGTTTGCCAGCAGCAAGGCGACAATTGCGGCAACACTCATTGACGTAGATGTCATGCGACGAAATTCCTTTCAGTAGCAAACGAGAATTTGAAGAAGCGGAATCGTTTTTCGGCCTAATTTTCAGCCGTGGATATGCGCGCAACCGCATAGCCCGCGTAAACGAGGAGCAGAAAGCCGCCAGCACGTCGGCCCAGCCGCGCTTCCCCATAAAAAAAAAGCGGAATCAGCGCAACCGTCAGGCTCAATGACAACATCAGATCTGTGATGCCGCCGGCTGGTACTTTGACCGGCCCAACCAATGCGGTAACGGGCATCACAACCAGCGTGTTGAACAGATTCGATCCCACTACGTTGCCAAGTGCAAGGTCGGACTCATGTCGCAATGCGGCAATTATGGAGGTCGCGAGCTCTGGCATGCTCGTGCCCACCGCTACGACGAAAAGGCCTATTAGGACTGGAGGCACATCGACATAGGCTGCAAGATCGACCGCACCCTCGACAGCCAGATCACCGCCGATGAACAGCAGAGCACAACCTGCTATGACGAACAGCCAGCGGGCACGGCTAGGCGTCGGTGCTATAACCAGCGGACTGTCATCGACATCCAGGAAGAACTGGTCCGTCGTACTCCGCTGGTATATTTCGAGGACATTCGTGTACACAAAAATGCAAAAAAGAAGCAGCAGGACCACGGCCTCCGAGCGGCTGATAGTCGCGGATCCGCCTTCGAACAGACTGTCGGCCGCCATCGCAGTCACTACTGCCGTAGCGAGCAATAGTAGCGGCACTTCGCGTTTGACGAGCTGACCTTGAATCGTAATTGGCATCACGAGAGCCGCCGTTCCCAGCACCAGGGCCAGGTTGCTGATATTGGAACCGACGACATTACCGAACGCGAGGGCGGTAACACCTTTGCTCGCACTCAACGTATTAACGATGAGCTCGGGAGCACTGGTGCCGAATCCAACGATGGTCAGGCCGACGATCATCGGCGATACGCCGAAGTGGGTTGCGATTTCTGATGCCCCACGCACGAGCAACGTGCCGCCGCCGATTAGCAGGACAAAACCAAGCAAGAGTGTGCCAGTCGCCGACATCGATCAAAGTCCTCCGTTGCGGGACCTCAATAATAGGCTAATCCGGCAGCATTACCGGCTTTTTTGCATACGCGCTGTCAGGCGGTCACGCGGTAAATGGATCAGGCCGCATCCGCAGTCCGTGGCGCATAGCCGAGATTCGGCCCAAGCCACTTTTCTGCCTCCGACACGGTGAGGCCCTTTCTTGCGGCATACGATTCGACCTGGTCCCGATCGATCTTGCCCACCGAGAAATAAACCGCATCCGGATGCGAAAAGTAGAAGCCGCTTACTGCTGCGGTCGGGTACATCGCAAATGACTCAGTCAGCCGCAATCCGATGCTGGCCTCGACGTCCAGCAGTTCCCAGAGTTTTGCTTTCTCAGTGTGGTCCGGACAAGCGGGATAGCCGGGCGCCGGGCGAATTCCCCGGTACTTCTCGGAGATCAACTCGTCGTTCGATAGCTGCTCGTCACCGGCATAGGCCCACAAGTCGCGGCGCACGCGTTCGTGCAAATACTCGGCCGCTGCTTCGGCGAGACGATCCGCAAGCGCTTTGAGTATGATTGCGCTGTAGTCGTCGTGATCTTTTTCGAAACGCTCAACATGTTCCTCGATGCCGATTCCGGCCGTCACTGCGAATGCCCCAATGAAGTCAGCGAGACCCGTCTCGGCCGGCGCAACGAAATCGGCGAGGCAGTTCTGCCGCTGTCCCTCGGGTTTGAGTCGCTGCTGGCGCAGATGACACAGGCGCATAGTCGCACTGGCGCGCGACTCGTCTCCGTAAACCAGCAGGTCATCATGGTTGTCGCAATTCGCGGGGAAAAAACCGACTACGGCTTTGGCCTGCAGCCATCGCTCGCTGACAATTCGGTCGAGCATTGCAGTCGCGTCGGCGAAAAGGCTCGTTGCCGCCTCGCCAACTATCGCGTCGCTCAGAATACCGGGGAACTTGCCGTGGAATTCCCACGCGTTGAAAAACGGCATCCAGTCGATGTAATTTCGCAGCACGTCGAGACCGATCTCTTCGTACCTCTTTGTGCCCGTAAACGTCGGCACTGGCGGTACGTAGTTGTCCCAGTCGCAACGATGGCGACGCTCGCGCGCTTCTGTTAACGAGACCTGCGGTGCAAGACGTGATTTGTTCGCGTGCCGCTCGCGGCGACGCGTGTTGTCGTCGCGCGTTTTCTCGATAAACGCATCACGAGTTCCGGGTTCGATCAGCGCCTGCGCCACGCCTACGGCGCGGGAGGCATCCTTGACGTACACCACCGGGCCCTCGTAGTTCGGCTCGATTTTGACAGCAGTGTGCGCCGGCGACGTCGTAGCGCCGCCGATCAATAGCGGCAAGTCGAATTTCTGGCGCTGCATTTCGCTCGCGACGTGCACCATTTCATCGAGCGACGGGGTGATCAGACCCGACAGGCCAATAATGCTGGCGCCTTCGCGACTCGCCGCGTCAAGTATTTTCTCGCAAGACACCATGACGCCAAGGTCGATTACCTCGAAATTATTGCATTGCAGAACCACACCAACGATATTCTTGCCGATGTCGTGTACGTCGCCCTTGACCGTCGCCATCACGATCTTGCCATTAGAGCTTGCGACGCCGTCCTTCTCTTCTTCGATGTACGGCACGAGGTGACCAACGGCCTTTTTCATAACCCGCGCGGACTTGACCACCTGCGGTAGGAACATCTTGCCAGCACCGAACAGGTCGCCAACGACATTCATGCCGGCCATGAGCGGTCCTTCGATGACAGCAAGCGGTCGAGGCGCGACAAGCCGCGCCTCCTCGGTGTCGGCAACGACATACTCGTCGATGCCATTCACGAGCGCGTATTCCAGACGCTTGTCGACAGCCAATTGCCGCCAGGAGAGATCCTGTGCTTTGGCCTTGGCGCTGGAAGCCACGCCCTTGTAGTTTTCGGCGACCTCCAGCAATCGCTCGGTGCCATCGCTACGCCGATTCAGGACTACGTCTTCGACCGCATCGCGCAGATCTGCTGGCAAGTCCTCATAGATCGCCAGTTGCCCGGCATTGACGATACCCATGTCCAGTCCGGCGCGTATTGCGTGATACAGGAACACGGAATGAATTGCCTCGCGCACGACGTTGTTGCCGCGGAACGAGAACGAAACATTGCTGACGCCACCGCTGACAAGAACGCCCGGCAGCACGGCCTTGATCTGACGAGTCGCTTCGATGAAGTCGAGGCCGTAGCTCGAGTGCTCATCGATTCCGGTAGCGATCGCAAAGATGTTCGGATCGAAGATGATGTCTGCCGGTTCGAAGCCGACAACATCAGTCAGGATCTGAAAGGAACGTTTGCAGATCTCGACTTTGCGTTCGACCGAATCGGCCTGACCGTTTTCATCGAACGCCATCACGATAACGGCTGCACCGTAGTCGCGTACGAGTTGGGCTTGCTCGACAAAAGCCGTCTCGCCCTCTTTCAGACTGATCGAGTTGACGACGGCCTTGCCTTGCACACATTGCAGGCCCGCCTCGATGACCGACCACTTCGATGAGTCGATCATGACTGGTAATCGTGCGACGTCGGGCTCCGATGCGATCAGATCAAGAAACGTCACCATCGCTTTTTCGGAGTCGAGCATGCCCTCGTCCATGTTTACATCGATGATCTGCACACCGTTCTCGACCTGAGTGCGCGCAACCTGGACAGCGGCGGTATAGTCATCCGCCTCGATCAGGCGCCGGAAAATTGCCGAGCCCGTAACATTGCAGCGCTCACCGACATTAACGAACAGGTCATCAGGCCCGATATTCAGCGGCTCGAGCCCGGACAGGCGACAGTGCACAGGCAGTTCCGGCACCGTGCGTGGCGGTCGGCCGTCGATGACTTCTTTGATTGCGCGAATATGATCGGGACGCGTACCGCAGCAACCGCCGACCATATTCACGAACCCGCTTGCGGCGAATTCGCCGATCACATCAGCCATGGTTTCGGGCGTCTCGTCGTACTCGCCGAACTCATTCGGCAGCCCTGCGTTCGGGTGAGCACCAACGCGCGTATCGGCCACGCGCGACAGCTCGGCAACATACGGCCGCATGTCTTGCGCACCGAGTGCACAGTTGAGTCCGATCATGAACGGATTAGCGTGGCGAACCGAATTCCAGAACGCTTCACAGGTCTGGCCCGATAGCGTGCGTCCCGACGCATCCGTGATCGTCCCGGAGATCATTACGGGCAAAGTCGTTCCGGACTTCGCAAAGCTCCGTTTGATTGCAAATATCGCAGCTTTGGCGTTGAGCGTGTCGAATATCGTCTCGACCATGAGAAAGTCGACGCCGCCTTCGATCAAAGCGCATGCCGCTTCCTCATACGTCGCGACAAGTTCGGCAAAACGTACATTGCGAAAACCGGGGTCGTTCACATCGGGCGAAATCGATGCCGTTCGGTTCGTCGGTCCGAGTACACCGGCAACGTAGCGCGGACTGCCGGCGCGAGCTGCATGCACATCGGCGCATTCGCGGGCCAGTCGAGCGGCTGCAAGATTGAGTTCGGGCACCAGGTCCTGCAGGCCGTAGTCGGCCATCGACGGGGAATTCGAATTAAACGTATTGGTCTCGATGATGTCGGCGCCTGCATCGAGGAACTGACGATGAATCTCCTGGATTACGGTGGGCCGCGTGATCGACAGAAGGTCGTTGTTCCCCTTCAGATCCATGTGCCAGTCGCGGAACCGCTCGCCACGATAGTCGTCCTCGCCGAGACGGTAGCTCTGGATCATCGTGCCCATCGCACCATCGAGCAGCAAGATCCGCTCGTCGAGTGACTGCATCAGCGTTGCAATTCGATCATTACGTTTCATCAGGAAAACCTTAAGCTGCAGCCTGGTCCGGCCGGACGCCGAGCGCATGGCAGATGGCGACGGTCAGTTCGGACCGATTCAAGGTGTAAAAATGGAATTCACTGATGCCTTCGTCCTGCAGTTTGCGAACCAGTTCGATCGCAACACTCGCCGCGATCAGTCGCCGCGTTTCCGCATCGTCCTCGAGGCCTGCAAAACGCTCCTGCAGCCAGTCGGGAACCGACGCACCGCACTGCGCGGCGAATCGCTGCAACTGCGGAAAACGTGTGATCGGCAGGATACCGGGCACGATCGGCGACTTGATGCCGGCTGCAGCCGCGCGATCTCGAAACCGCAAGAAGACATTGACATCGAAGAAGAACTGCGTAATTGCGCGAGTGGCGCCCGCGTCCAGCTTGCGCTTGAGATTCTCGAGGTCGAACTCCGGGCTCGGTGCTTCAGGGTGCACCTCCGGGTACGCCGCGACCGAGATGTCAAAATCCGCGACCTTACGCAGACCGGCGACGAGATCGGCCGCATACGCATAGCCGTCAGGGTGCGGCGTGTAGCCCGTGGCGTCCTGCGGCGGATCGCCACGCAGTGCCACCAGGTTCTGGATGCCCATGTCCCAATACTCTCTCGCGATGTCATCGACCTCACCGCGGCTCGCGCCGATGCAGGTAAGGTGCGGTGCCGCCGTCAGGTCGGTTTCCGCCACGATTCGTTCCACGGCCGCATGCGTGCGTTCCCGCGTCGAGCCGTCGGCTCCGTAGGTTACCGACACGAATCGGGGCGAGAGGTGTTTGAGTCGCTGCACCGAATTCCAAAGCGTTTCCTCCATCTTTTTGGAATGCGGCGGGAAAAACTCAAATGAGACTTCAACGTTGCGGCTTGTCATTATTGGTCAAGACCTCAGGCGGCTGCCACTTCCTGGTCGGCAGGCGATGCGACCGCCAGCAGCCACAGCGGGTTATTTACCGGAATATGTTTCGGTGGCGCGAGACGCAGGCCCGCAGCGCCACACCAGACGGCAAGCTGTTTTTCCAGCGTTGTGATGTCACGCACATCTGACCTTATGAGCAACAGCAGACGACCGCCATTTTTCAGGATGCGGCGTGCTTCCCTGATTGCTGTCATCGGGCGCTCGGCGTCGGCAAGCACGTCATCGAGAATGACCGTGTCGAACTCTCCGTCTGCGAACGGCAATTCGTACATATCGCCGTGGCGAAGACTGCAGTTCTCGATTCCGGCCAGCAGCAACTCTGCGCGCGCCAGCTGCCGCGCGTCGGCATTGGTATCCACGCCAACGGCCCGCTGCGCACGTGAACCGAGCAGCTTGAGAATCCGCCCCTGGCCACTACCGATATCGATCAGATCTCCGAGCGGCATGGCGACCGTGAGTTCGATGAGCGCGCGGTGCAGATAACGCACTGCGTCGTCTTTCTCGGGCGGTGCGAGCCCTTGCTCGGTGCGCAGGCCACACAGTTTTTTGAAATCACGTTCGTAGGCTGGCTCGTCGGTGGGCAACAGCGCGAACAAGCGCCGCCGCTGCGAAGCCTGTTCGGTATCAAGTGGCACGCGGTAATACACGAAGTGTCCGTCGCGAAATCGCTCCAGCAGTCCGGCATCGCAGAGTTGCTTCAGGTGCTGCGAAATGCGTGGCTGGCTCTGGCCCATCACCTCGGTCAACTCCGAGACCGTGCATTCGCCACGAACACACAGCGCCAGCAGGCGTAGCCGAACCGGATCGGCGAAGGCTTTCAAATGGATAATCAGCTGCTGGGTACTATTTTGCATAAGATAAATATATAAATATTTATTTATATTAAAACTCAAATAGCATAGCATACGCGGGCCCCTTCAAACAGCCGCCACCAGGCATCCCGCCCAAAAACGCTCGCCTACTTCAGCTTGTCCTTAAGGATGGCATTGACCTGGCCGGGGTTGGCTTTGCCGCCAGTCTCTTTCATGACCTTACCGACGAAGAAACCGATCAGCTTTTCCTTGCCGGATTTGTACTCGGCGACCTGGCCGGGATTCGCTTCGATGACCTGGTCGACGATCGCCTCGATCGCCGAGCTGTCGGTGATCTGTTTGAGGCCCTTGGCGTCGATGATCTCGGCGGCACTTCCCTCGCCCGCCCACATGGCCTCGAAAACCTCTTTGGCAATCTTGCCCGAGATCGTGTTATCCGCAATACGGTCCAGGAGCCCCGCGAGCTCTGCCGCGCTAATGTTGCTCGCCTCGATTCCTGCGCCGCCGCGCTTCAGTGCACCAATAAGGTCGCCGATGACCCAGTTCGCGACAATCTGCGCGCTGGCGTCCGTTGCCGCGACAACGGCTTCGAAATAATCGGCGAGTGCCCGGGTTGAAACCAGAATGGCTGCGTCGTCGGTTTTCAGCCCGTATTCGGCGGCGAATCGCTGCTGCTTGGCATCCGGCAGTTCGGGCAGCGACTCGCGGACTGCCTCGATATACGCGGCGTCTATCTCAACCGGTAACAGGTCCGGGTCCGGGAAATAGCGGTAGTCGTTCGCTTCCTCTTTCGAACGCATCGGCCGCGTTTCGTCTTTGTCCGAATCGTAAAGTCGTGTCTCCTGCACCACCTTGCCACCATCCTCGATCACTTCGATCTGACGATCGATCTCGAAGTTGATGGCTTTCTCGACAAAGCGGAATGAGTTCAGGTTCTTGATCTCGGTGCGCGTGCCGAGCTCCTCCTGCCCGCGTGGCCGCACCGATACATTCGCATCGCAGCGGAAAGAACCTTCCTGCATGTTGCCGTCGGAGATGCCGAGATAGCGCACGAGCGTATGAATCTTGCGCATATAGGCGACGGCGTCTTTGGCCGAGCGCAGATCGGGTTCGGAAACGATCTCGAGCAGTGGTGTGCCCGCCCGGTTCAGATCAATGCCCGACGACTTCGCGAGGCCCTCGTGGATAGACTTGCCGGCATCTTCTTCGAGATGCGCACGCGTGATGCCGATGCGCTTGTGGTTGCCATCCGCGTCGACGATAAACAGCTCGCCATGTTCGACAATCGGCAACTCGTACTGACTGATCTGGTAGCCCTTGGGAAGATCGGGGTAGAAATAGTTCTTGCGTGCAAATACCGAACGTTTCGCGACAGTCGCGTTCACGGCCAGCCCGAATTTGGTCGCCATGCGCACGACTTCCGCGTTGAGCACCGGTAGTACGCCGGGGTAGCCGAGGTCGACGAGACACGCCTGTGTATTGGGCTCGGCACCATAAGCTGTGGAGGCGCCCGAAAAGATCTTGCTCTTTGTCGCCAGCTGCGCATGGATTTCGAGGCCGATAACAACTTCCCAGGAGCCACTCATTGGAAGTCCTCCGGGCAGGCCTGATGCCAACTCGACAATTGCTCATAGTTGTGCCCACAGCGCAAGAGCGTTTCCTCGCCCCAGTGTGGCGCGACGAGATGCAGGCCGACCGGCAGGCCGTCCACGAAACCGCAGGGCGTCGACATGCCGGGCAGGCCGGCAAGGTTCGCACCGATCGTGTAGATGTCGTTGAGGTACATCGTGATCGGGTCGTCGATCTTGTCACCTAGTCTGAACGCGGCAGTTGGCGACGTCGGACCCGCAATCACGTCTACTTCGGCAAATGCCTTGTGGAAGTCATCCGCAATCAGATGCCGTACCTGCTGTGCCTTAAGGTAGTAAGCATCGTAGTAGCCGGCAGACAAAACGTAGGTGCCGGTCATGATGCGGCGTTTGACCTCCGCACCGAATCCCTCGCCTCGGCTGCGGCAATAGAGATCCAACAAATCTTCAGGGTTTTCGGCGCGGTGCCCAAAGCGCATGCCATCAAAGCGTGACAGATTGGACGAGCATTCGGCCGGAGCAACCACGTAGTAGGTCGGTACCGACAGATCGAGATTCGGCATATCGACTTCGGTAAGGATTGCGCCTTGCGATTCGAGTACTGCCAATGCCTCTTTGACCGCGGCACCGCATTGCTCGTCGAGCCCTTCGTCGAAGTGCTGCCGCACAATCCCGACACGCAGGCCCTTGAGTGATCCTGACAACGCTGCAGTGTAATCGGCAACCGGATGCTCGATGCTGGTCGAGTCGCGCTCGTCAAAGCCCGCCATTACGCCGAGTAACAGCGCGGCGTCCTCGCTTGACCGAGTGATGATGCCCGCCTGATCCAGGCTCGACGCGAACGCGATCATTCCGTAGCGCGACACGCGCCCATAAGTAGGCTTCAATCCGACCGTTCCCGTGAGTGCGGCGGGCTGCCGGATCGAGCCGCCCGTGTCGGTACCGGTCGCCGCCGGGGTCAGGCGCGCCGCGACCGCTGCGGCCGAACCTCCGGATGAACCGCCAGGCGAGCAGTCGAGACGCCACGGATTCTTGACCGGGCCGAAGTAGCTCGTCTCGTTGGAAGAGCCCATCGCGAACTCGTCCATATTGGTCTTGCCGAGCACAACGGCACCAGCTACTGCCAGCCGTTCAACAACCGTCGCATCGTACGGCGAAACAAAATTCTCGAGCATGCGCGAACCGCAGGTCGTCAGGACACCCCGCGTGCAAAAAATATCTTTGTGGGCGATTGGCAGACCGTTCAGGACGCCGGCGGCTCCGGCAACGCGCGCAGCGTCGGCGCGCTTCGCGGCCGCGAGTGCCTGGTCGCCAGTGACAGTGATAAACGCGTTGAGCGCCTGCTCGTGTGTTTCGATTCGTGCGAGCAGTGCCTCGGTCAACTCGACGGACGAGAAGTCACCGCGCTCGAGACCCGCGGCAAGCTGCGTCAAAGTCTGTGCATGCAAATCCAGGGCCATGGGTCACTCGATGACTTTTGGCACCAGATACAGACCGTGCTCGACCAGCGGCGCATTTTGCTGCACGTGATCTCGATCATTTGGCTCTGTGACCCGATCAGGGCGCAAGCGTTGCGACTCATTGAGGGGATGCGCCATCGGCACGACATTTTCCGTGTCCGCCTGACTCAACTGGTCGACGAAATCGACGATTCGCGACAGTTTGTCGACTGTCTCGCTGAACTCGTCATCTGCGAGCCTGAGTCTCGCCAGCATCGCGATATGCTGAACTTGATCTTTATCGAGTGACACGGGGAAAATCCTGCTTGTCCGGGTGCGTGATTCGCCGTCCGGCGGGCGCGCCCGCAATGATACATGCTGCCTTGTGCAATGTCGTGCGCATTGTTAGATTAGCGCGTTATTCTTATTTCGGGACCTTATCCCAACATGTTCAAGAACATTCTGGGTTATTTCTCCAATGACCTGTCGATCGACCTTGGCACGGCTAATACCCTGATCTACTCGCGGGGCCATGGAATCGTGCTCGACGAGCCGTCTGTGGTCGCGATTCGCGAAGACAGCGGCCGCGGCGGACGTGTGGTAGAGGCCGTCGGCGCTGAAGCCAAGAACATGCTGGGCAGGACCCCGGGGAATATCACAGCCATTCGGCCCCTGAAAGACGGCGTAATCGCCGATTTCACGGTTACCGAGAAGATGCTGCAACATTTCATCCGCAAGGCCCATGCGTCCCGGTATTTTCGCCCGAGCCCGCGGGTGCTGATCTGTGTTCCCTACGGCTCCACACAAGTCGAGCGTCGCGCGATTCGCGAATCCGCCGAGGGTGCCGGCGCACGAAAAGTGCATCTGATCGACGAACCCATGGCCGCAGCGATCGGGGCCGGAATGCCTGTGCACGAAGCGCGCGGCTCGATGGTGCTCGATATCGGCGGCGGTACGTCCGAAGTCGCGGTCATCTCTCTGAACGGCATCGTGTACGCCGCATCGGTCAGGATCGGCGGTGACCGATTTGACGAGGCAATAACGAATTACGTGCGCCGCAACTACGGCATATTGATCGGCGAGGCGACAGCAGAGCGCATCAAGCATGAGATCGGCTCGGCATTCCCGGGACAAGAAGTGCTCGAAATATCGGTCAAGGGCCGCAACCTCTCCGAGGGCGTGCCGCGCGCCTTCACGCTGAATAGCAATGAGATTCTCGAGGCCTTGCAGGAGCCGTTGCAGGGCATCGTCGGCGCGGTAAAAGAGGCGCTCGAGCAAACACCACCGGAACTTGGCGCCGATGTTGCGGAACGAGGCATAGTGCTGACCGGCGGTGGCGCGATGCTACGAGATATCGACAAGCTGCTCATGGAAGAAACCGGCTTGCCGGTGGTCATTGCGGATGATCCGATGACTTGCGTCGCACGCGGCGGCGGTCGAGTCATCGAACTCATCGATGAACACGGGCCCGCTGTGTTCGGACTGGAGTAAGCCGTAATTCGGGCCTGGTTGACGATTTGCGGATGCTAAGCACCGATGGTCGCTTCCCGAACCAGTAACACCAATCCGGCACGCATTCCCGCTCTCGGCGTTCGCGTCCTTTTGCTGTTGTTCGCGAGCATCCTGCTCATGGTGCTCGATCACCGGCAGAACCATCTTAATACAGTTCGCAAGGCCGTCGGGGCCGCAGTGTATCCGGTACAACTTGTCGTGGATGCGCCGTTCCGGCTCTGGGAGTGGATTCGCGAGCGCACACAGTCTCGGGACGAAATGCAGCAGGAACTCAATCATCTGCGGAACGAGCGGCTTTTTACCAAAGCCGAATTGCAGCAACTCAATGCGCTCAAGGCAGAGAATGCCCGGTTGCGCGATTTGCTCGAAGCGCGCGGTCGGGTGCGCGACGAAATTCGCGTCGCCAAGATCATGGCCGTGGACGCGAACCCCTACCGGCACAACATTGTCATCGATATCGGCGAACGCGAGGGTGCGTACGACGGCCAGGCCATCATCGATGCCGTTGGTGTGATCGGTCAGGTCATCAAGACCGGCCTGACGACCTCGCAGGCGATGCTCATCAGTGATCCGAGCCATTCGCTGCCCGTCGAAGTCAATCGCAACGGCCTGCGCACGATTGCGAACGGCACTGGCGAATTCGATCGACTCGACCTGCCGTTTATTACGAACAACGCCGATATCCAGCCCGGGGACCTGCTGGTCACGTCTGGATTGGGCGGCGCGTTTCCCGCAGGCTATCCGGTCGCCGTCGTCGAAACCGTCAACAGAATTCCTCAGGATCCGTTTGCCGACGTTACGGCAACGCCCGCGGCCGCCCTCGATCAGGTTCGCGAAGTCATGTTGATCTGGTCGTCTGCCGAAACACAGACCGAAATGCAGACTGAAACGGAGCCCGACGATGAGTAGTGGCGGCAGCACGCAGCGACTACCGGTGGTCATCACGATCGTCGTCGCTTTGATGCTGATGGTCGTGCCGCTGCCGGACTGGGCGGCACCGTTTAGGCCCGACTGGGTTGCGCTGACACTTATTTACTGGGCGATGATGTTGCCGCGTACCTGGAGCGTTGGCTCCGCGTGGATCGTCGGCATTGTGCTTGACGTTGCGCAGGGAACCATTCTTGGCCAGCACGCGCTGGCGCTGTGCCTGATCGTCTTTATTACCGTACGGTTTCATCTCCTGATGCGCGTTTTTCCGCTGCAGCAGCTTGCCGCAACGGTGTTCGCGATCCTCGCTTTGTATCAGTTCATCCTGTTCTGGATCAACGGCGTTGCGGGCATTGACGTGCCTGCGGTCGATTACTGGGGTCCGGTCATAACGGGCACACTTTTCTGGCCCGTCGTCCTGATAGTGCTGCGTGGGGTACGCGTTCGAATCCAATTGGGGCATTAACTTGGATCTGTTGTCGCCCATCAAGGACCATCATTCGGAGCGCCGGCTGTTTATCGCGCGCGTCATCCTGACCTCGATCATTGGTTTTCTGTTGCTCAGCACGGTCATTGCACGACTGGTGCAGCTGCAGATTTTTGACCATGAAGTCTTCGCGGCGCAATCACAGGGTAATCGCGTTCGCATCGAGGCCGTGCCGCCGATCCGCGGCCTCGTCTTCGACCGTGAAGGCCGGGTCCTGGCCGAAAACCTGCCTGCCTATCAACTGGAACTAATTCCGGAACAGGTCGCGGACATCGACGATACCTTGCAACGCCTCGCCACCCTCGGATTGATCGACGCCGACGACATTGTCGGGTTCAAGGAACTCAGCGAGAGCGGACCACGATTCAAGCCCGTCACGCTCAAGCTGCGGCTAAGCGAGGTGGAGATCGCCAACTTTGCGATACAGCGGCCGCGTTTCCCAGGGGTCGACTTCAAGCCGCGCCTGGTGCGCCACTACCCGAACGGCGAAGCGATTGCGCACGCGGTTGGCTACGTCGGCGCGCTATCAAAGAACGATCTTGCACGACTCGATACGTCCTCCTACGCAGGGACGGCGCACACCGGCAAGACAGGCGTGGAAAACAGCTTCGAGCCCTATTTGCATGGCGACGTCGGTTACCGGCACATCGTGTCCAACGCGCTCGGCCGGCAGATTCCGACTGACTCCAGAAACATGGCGGATTCACTACCTGACGACGAATCATCAGCACCCGGCCAGAACGTTTATCTGAGTCTTGACCTGGACCTGCAACTGCTCGCGACAAAAGCACTCGAAGGACGGCGGGGAGCCGTTGTTGCGATCGACCCCTGGAGCGGTGAAATCCTGACAATGGTCAGCGCCCCTTCTTTCGATCCCAACCTGTTCGCCGTCGGAATGTCGACAGCGCAGTATGCGGAGCTACAGAACGACCTCGGGCAACCGTTGTTCAATCGCGCCATACGCGGCGCCTACCCACCTGGATCGACGATAAAGCCAATGCTTGCCCTCGCGGCTCTGGACACGGGCGCGACCAATCCGATGAGAAGGAGTATATGCCGCGGATTTTTCATGTTGCCGAACACAACTCACCGCTACCGCGACTGGAAACCCGAAGGACATGGCGAGGTCGATCTGCACGATGCCATTACCCAATCTTGCGACGTCTATTTCTATGAGCTCAGTGGCGACATCGGCATCGACAACATGCACGACTATCTGGACAAGTTCGGGCTCGGGCAAGCTACAGGCATCGACGTCCGCGGTGAACATCTGGGCGTAAACCCGTCGCGCGACTGGAAACGCACTGCGTTTACTGAAAGAGCAGACCAACGCTGGTTTCATGGCGAGACCGTTAACAACTCGATCGGCCAGGGATACATGCTCACAACGCCGCTGCAGCTCGCCGGCGCCGCCGCAGCTTTGGCTACCCGTGGCACTCGCTTCCAGCCACATCTCGTCGCCGCGGTCGAGGACCCGATAACGGGGCGGCGTACATTGACCGCTCCGACGCGACTCGCTGACGTCGGGATTAACGATCAGTCGTACTGGGAAATCGTTATTGGCGCCATGCACGACGTCATGCAAAACGTACGCGGAACGGCTTACGCTACTGGCCGTAACGCCGAGTATGAAATGGCTGGCAAGAGCGGCACGGCGCAGGTGTTCTCGGTCGCCCAGGAAGAGGAATACGACGAGGAAGAGATTGAAGAACGGTTGCGGGATCACGCCCTGTTTATCGCTTTTGCGCCTGTCGATAATCCACGCATCGCTGTCGCTGTAGTTGTGGAGAATGGCTCGAGCGGGAGCCGGGTCGCGGCACCGATTGCGCGCGCCATCATGGATGAGTACCTCGGGTACGGTGGCGATGCGCCTTAGCGAAACGCAGCGGCTCATTGCCAGCAAACCGGCGCCACTCGGCGACCTCGCGCGCGCGTTTCGACGCCTGAACATCGACGCGCCGCTATTTGTTGGCATCCTGCTGATAAGTGCGCTTGGGCTCGTGGTACTCTACAGCGCCGTTGGCGAAAACATGCGGCTTTTGGTCAATCAGATCTTGCGCCTCGGCGTTGCGCTGGTCGCCATGCTGATCACGGCGCAGCTGTCGCCGGATTTCCTGCGGCGCTGGACACCGTGGGGCTTTCTCGGCGGGCTAATACTACTAGTGCTCGTGCTCACGACCGGAGAGGTCAGCCAGGGTGCGCAGCGCTGGCTCAACCTCGGTATTCGATTCCAGCCGTCGGAAATCATGAAGCTCGCCGTGCCAATGATGGCCGCCTGGTACCTCCACGATCGGCAGATTCCACCGCGCGCCGGGCAACTTTTGCTACTCGCATTGATGATCGTCGTGCCTACCGCGCTGATCGCCCGCCAGCCTGACCTCGGTACGGCTCTGCTGATCGCGGCGTCCGGCATCATCGTCATTGTACTTGCCGGCCTGCCGATTCGCGTAATGGTCGCGCTGGCGGTTCTCGCGATACCTGGCGCACTCGTCTTGTGGAACTTCATGCAGGACTATCAGAAGCAGCGCGTGCTGACGTTGCTCGATCCCGACGCCGACCCGCTCGGTGCCGGTTACAACATTATTCAGTCAAAGATCGCAATCGGCTCGGGCGGTTTGTTTGGCAAGGGCTGGACAAACGGCTCGCAAGCGCAGCTCGAATTCCTCCCCGAGCGCGACACCGACTTCATCTTCGCGGTTATGGGTGAGGAACTCGGTCTGCTGGGTGTGCTCGCGCTGATCGTTTTGTACGTTTTTGTCATTGGTCGCGGGCTGTACATCGCCATCCAGGCGCCGGACACCTACTCGCGTCTGCTTGCCGGTTCGATCAGCCTGACCTTTTTTGTATATGTGTTCGTGAACACGGCAATGGTCACCGGGATCGTGCCAGTCGTCGGAGTTCCATTGCCATTGGTCAGTTTTGGAGGAACATCCATGGTGACGCTGCTGGCCGGATTCGGTATTCTGATGTCCATTCAATCTCACCGAAAACTGTTACCACACTGATGAAGAACGGCGTCGAACCGCAACATTCAGTGCTCATTCGTGTCTATCGTTTCGTTATGAGAAAAATTTCGGTTCGACCTCACTTACTCGTCGCCTCACTGCTGCTGTTCGTGTCTGCGAGTTATGCGATCGACCTCGACCGGCCTGACGTTGCAGCATTCATTGAAACGATGGTCGCGAAGCATGGCTATGATCAGGACGCCATTCGTACCATTCTCGGTGAGGCCAAGATGCAGAGCTCGATTATCGATCTGATCAGCAAGCCCGCAGAAAAGACCCTGACCTGGGCTGAGTACCGACCGATTTTCATGACCAAGGCGCGCATTCGTGCGGGCGCTGCGTTTTGGCGCGAGAACCGAGAAACCCTTGAAATGATCAGCGCAAAAAACGGCGTGCCTGTTGAGATACTCGTCGGCATCATCGGTGTCGAAACTTATTTCGGCCGAATCACGGGCGGGCATCGCGTAATCGATGCTCTCACGACGCTGGCCTTCTTCTATCCACCGCGGCAAAAGTTCTTCCGCGGCGAACTCGAGCAGTTCTTGTTACTTGTCCGCGAAGAGGACATGCTGGCCACCGACGCGATTGGTTCCTATGCCGGTGCAATGGGGCGACCGCAATTTATGCCATCCAGTTATCGTGCGTACGCAATTGACTCTACTGGCGACGGCAAGCGTGACATCTGGAACAACTGGGCTGACGTCGCGGGCAGCATCGCCAACTACTTCAATGCGCACGGCTGGAAGTCCGGCGAAGAGGTTGCGGCCCGGGCGACTCTGAGCTCCCGCTGGAACGGTGAGTTACCGAAGAAGAATAAACTCAAAGCCGAGCAGACGGTTAGCTCGCTCAGCGACATGGGGGTCGTTTTCTCCACGACCATGCCCAACGAATCGGCGGGGCAGCTGCTATCTCTCGAAGGGCCATACGGCGACGAACTTTGGGTTGGCTTCCATAACTTCTTCGTCATAACGCGTTACAACCATAGCGTCATGTACGCGTTGGCGGTTCACCAGCTCGGGCAGGAAATTGCGGAAGAGGTGCGTCGGCGTTGACTCTTAAGCCGCATACAGTACTGCTGCTACTGGCGCTTGCTGCGTCGCTTGCATCGTGTGGTTCGAGCAGAATAAAAGACGGCCCGCCGCGCTCGGGCAGTGTGTTTATTCCGGAGCTGCCAGATGATGCGGTACCGCGGCGCGAACCGCGCAGCCGCTACGGCAATGGCCCTGTTTACGAGGTATTCGGAAAACGCTACACCGTCATGCCGAGCAGCGACGGCTACAAGGAACGCGGCGTCGCCTCATGGTATGGAAAAAAATTCCACAAAAAGCTGACATCCATGCAGGAACCGTACGACATGTACGCAATGACCGCGGCGCACAAGTCATTGCCATTGCCGACCTATGTTCGTGTACGCAACCTGCGTAATGACAAGAGTGTAATCGTGCGCGTCAACGATCGTGGGCCGTTTGTCCACAATCGTATTATCGACCTGTCGTATTCGGCAGCCCTGAAGCTCGACATGGTTGGCACCGGCACCAGTCTCGTCGAGGTCGAGGCAATCGGCTTCGACGCGCCGAGCGGCGACCGCCCGACGCGACGGACAATCACGGCCGCGCCACCGGCACCCGTGCCGGAATCGCAGCCGGATCCGGAGCCGGCCGCCGCGACTGCGCCGGAGCCCGTTTCCAGCCACAAGATCTTTGTTCAGATCGGGGCCTTTGGGGACCGGGAGAATGCAGAGCGGCGCTTGTCCAAACTACGCTCAGGTGGCATCGGCACCGGGTTCATCCTCGAAGACAGGAGCAGCAACGCGGCCCTCTATCGCGTGCGCGTCGGCCCAATCAAAAGCGTGGTGCAGTACGACATCCTCATCGAAGAGCTCGAAAACCTCGGTATCATGGACCCCTACCTCGTTACCGACTAACCCATTACAATACGCGCCCTGACCGATTACCTCCGAGAATCCATTGAGAGTTCGTTTTTTCGCGCTATTTGCGCTGTTCGTTGCCGTTAGTTCGCCGGCCGCTGATCTCCTCCCCCTTCCGGCACCACCGATTATTGGTGCTACGAGCTATATCGTTATTGACGGACGCACCGCTCATGAGATAGCTGCGCTGGAGCCCGACAGTCCGGTCGCGCCCGCGAGCTTGACCAAGCTAATGGCAGCCTATGTCGTTTTCAAGACGCTGCGGGAAGAACAGATTGCGCTGGCCGATGAAGTAACCGTGAGCGAAAAAGCCTGGCGCGCCGAAGGTTCACGCATGTTCATCGAGGTCGGCAAGCGCGTGTCGGTGCGGGATTTGCTGCTCGGCATGATCGTTCAGTCCGGCAACGACGCGAGTATAGCTCTGGCCGAACATGTCGCCGGCTCGGAGACCGTTTTCGCCGAGATGATGAATCAGTACGCGCGAGCGCTTGGCATGCTGTCTAGCAATTTCGTTAACGCAACCGGTCTGCCGCATGACGATCACTACTCGACTGCACGGGACCTGGCGACGCTCGCACGCGCTATCATCACGGAGTTCCCGGACTTCTACAAATGGTATTCGGTCAAGGAATTTACGTTCAACGGCATTAAACAGCCTAACCGTAATAACCTGCTTTGGCGTGACGATTCAGTTGACGGCATGAAGACCGGGCATACCGATGCCGCCGGTTACTGCCTCGTCTCGTCTGCACAACGTGACGAAATGCGCATCATTGCCGTCGTGCTCGGAACCTCGAGCGCCAAAGCCAGAATCGATGGCAGCCAGGCGTTGCTCAACTACGCATTCCGGTTCTTCGAGACCCGCTTGCTCTACAAGGCCGGCGAAGAAATTGCACAAGCTCGAATCTGGAAGTCGGCAAACGAATTCTCGCCGCTCGGTGTACTTGATGACCTTTACATCACCGTGCAGCGCGGCGCTTATGACTCGCTCGATTCTGTGCTGAACATTCCGGCAATTCTGGTCGCGCCGGTCGCTCAGGGCCAGCCGCTCGCCGAGCTGAAAATCACATTGAATGGCGCCGACATTACCAGTCAACCTTTGCGTGCTTTGGCCGACAACCCAAGCGGTTCATTCTGGCAGCGAACCCGTGATAGCGTCAGTCTCTGGTTCGAATGAGCAGGGGAAGAACGCGATGACCGAAGAAACGCTGCTCAAGTTTCCATGCGCGTTCCCAATCAAGATGATGGGACGTGACACGCCAGCATTTAGCGAAACGGCGCGCTTGCTGGTCGAAAAACATGTGGGCCCAATCGACGATGCGGCAATCCGTCGAGCGCTGAGTCGCAACGGCAGTTTCGTTTCCATCACAATAACCGTTAGTGCGCAAAGTCAGGAGCAGCTGGACAATATTTACCGTGAGGTATCGGCACACAAAGAGGTGCTGATTGCGCTATGAGCGAAATCGTCATACGCGAGCTGGGCCTGCAGGTGTACGAACCTGTATGGCGCTCGATGCAGGAATTCACCAACACGCGCACTGACGCCACACCCGATGAAATCTGGTTCACCGAGCATCAAAGTGTCTTCACACTCGGCCTCAATACCTCGCCCGAACATCTTCTCGCCCCGGGCGACATTCCCGTAATCCAGATCGATCGCGGCGGACAGGTTACGTATCACGGTCCGGGGCAGCTGATGATCTACCCGTTGATTGACCTGCGTCGGGCCGGCCTGGGTGTTCGCGATCTCGTCACGGCGCTCGAACAGTGTGTCGTCGATCTCGCCGCCGACTACGGTATCGAGGCCGCGAGCCGCTGCGATGCGCCCGGTGTATACGTCGACGGCGTCAAACTCGCGAGCGTTGGGCTTAGGATACGACGTGGATCGAGTTTTCATGGCATGGCGCTCAATGTCGACGTGGACCTGGAACCGTTTTCCCGCATCAATCCCTGCGGCTTCAAGGGACTCGAGCTAACGGATCTTGCGCGGCTCGGTGGCGAAAGCGATCTCGCCGCCGTTCGCGATCGTCTGTTACCACACTTTTTGCGCCACCTGCGTATGGATTACGCGTTGAGCTCTCTCAGTTTGTCTGGCGTGCCGACATCCCTCCACAACCCGGCGTAGACACTGCCGCCCAGTCGCCCGGCATCGGCGGCGGCGCGCAGCATTGGCACGACCGAAAAACGTCCGGCCACGCACCCTGCGAAGAATTCGGGACGATAGACGGCTACGCCGCTGAAGGTTAAATCAGGATTATCCCCGTTCTGGATACGTCCATCGTTCAGTTCGAAATCGCCGGACGATTTGTCCGGTGGCGTTGGCACCAGTACAAGGTGACCCGTATCCTGATCGGCCAGCTCCGGGATGAGCAACGGCATGTCGGTGTAAATATCGGCGTTGACCACGAGAAACGGCGCATTGCCCAGCATGGGCAACGCTCGATGAATGCCGCCGCCGGTCTCGAGAATGTTGTCGCCTTCCGGGCTGTAAATGACGTTGAGGCCGAATTCGGACCCGGACCCGACGCGCGCGATAATCTGATCGCCAAGCCAACCCAGGTTGATCACAACCGAATCCACGCCGGCCGCTTTGACGGCTCTGAGATGCCGCTCGAGAAGACTATCGCCTCGCACCTCGACAAGGGCTTTAGGAACTGTGTCGGTCAGAGGGCGAAGCCGCTCGCCGCGCCCGGCCGCGAGGATCATGGCGATCACGATGGGTTTCCAAGCGCGGGCAGGCAGCGCGCGTTGATCAGTTCGACGAGAAACCCGAGCTCTTCGAAACGCGGACCCAGCGCAACGATGTAGCTCAGCGTTCGCGGTACATCGGCCATATAACCGGGCTTGCCGTCACGGTGGTTGAGACGCGCAAATATACCCGCAGCTTTGAGATGGCGCTGCACGCCCATGAGGTCGAAGAAGCGCATGAACTGATGCTCGTCGACCTGGTGCTGCATTGACGCATCCATCTCGCCATAGAAAGAGTGTGCCCAGGCAGCGACTCGTTCTTGTGGCCACCGGATGTAGCAGTCCCTTAGCAGTGAGACCAGATCGTAAGTTAACGGCCCCTCGACAGCATCCTGGAAATCAAGAATACCCGGATTGTTCTCGGCAGTAATCATCAGATTTCGTGAATGATAGTCGCGGTGCACGAAGACCTGCGGTTGGTCGAGCGCATTGTTAACGAGCACATCACACAGTGTTTGCCACTGCGACTCGTCGCCGTCGCTGAAGTCGATGCCGAGGTGCTTTTTACATAGCCAATCATGAAATAGCGACAACTCGAAGCGCAGCAATCTTTCGTCGTAGGGTGGCAACAAAGATTGAAATGCAGTACCGCGACCCTGCATTGACGTCAGTGCGCGCAATGCGTCTCTGTACAATGGCGCTGCAGCTTCAGGCTCATCGATCAGCTTCTCGAGGTATTGAACAGCACCGAGATCCGTGAGCAACAGGAACCCTTTATCGAGATCGGCTTCGAGGACGCGCGGCGCATTGAGCCGCATCGCCTCCAGATAGCCAGCGACGCGAATGAACGGCCGACAGTCCTCCTCTGGCGGCGGTGCGTCCATCGCAACGTAACTCTGACTTGCGGATTGCAGCCGGAAATACCGGCGAAAGCTGGCATCGCCCGACGCGGGCTGCGGATCGGCGGCAGAGAGCCCGTCAATGCAGCGCAGCCAATCCCTCAATTCGGCCAGCCGGCCGTCGCTATCAGAACTCGAAGGCTTGATCAGTGGTCTCCGTAACGCGTTGAAGCACCTGCAAAACTATGCGAAGGTAACATACCCCTGTAAACCGACAACTATCTTGTCTGTAAAATATCTGATCATCGCCGGTGCCCTGCTGGGCATGCCCCATGCGCACAGTGCAGAGCCGGATGCATGCCGTGTGCCGCTCGAGCGAATCTCGACGGAGCGCCCTGTTCCGACGGTTGACGCCGCAGACCCGGATACCGTCGTCCTGGAAGTCGGTGAACTGCAGGCGCAAATGGGCGATGCCCCGGGCGCATCGATGACCGGTGGCATCCTGCTGCGGCAGGGTGACAAACTCGCTGGCGCCGATAGCGCCAGTTACGACGTATCACGCAAGGCCCTTCTGCTCGAGGGCAACGTTCGCTATGAGGACGCGGGATCGCAAGTCGAGTCCGACATTGCGGAGTTTGCTTACGATCTCGGCCGCATCCGGTTCGAAGGCGCCAACTTTATGCTCGACGCGAACGGTGGTCGCGGCGCAGCGGAGGCGATCGAAATCAACCAGCGGGGAACGCTCGAACTGGACGGCGTGAGTTACACGACCTGTCCGCCCGAGTCGAACGACTGGCTGCTCCTCGCGAAGGACATCGACCTCGACACGCGTAGTGGCGTTGGCACCGCAAAAGGAGTTCGGCTGCGTTTTCAGGGTGTGCCGATTCTTTATACGCCGTACGTATCATTCCCGATAGGCGACGCGCGCAAGTCCGGCATCCTTACGCCGCAGGTCGGCAGCACCCGGCGCGGCGGACGAGAAATTACCGCGCCCTTTTACTGGAACATTGCCCCCAACTACGACGCAACGATAACACCACGTTTGCTGAGCGACCGGGGCCTGCAAATGGGCGCGCAGTTTCGCTATCTAACAAATGCATCGGGCGGTAGTGCCAAAGTCGAATACCTCTCCAGCGACAGCATGCTCGATGAATCGCGTTACTTGCTGCAGCTCAGGCACCGTACGATGTTCGTAAACGGTTGGCGAAATCGTATCGATTATCGGAAAGTTTCGGACAGTCAATACTTTGAGGACCTCGGCGGCACGCTGAACATCTCGAGTATCACGCATCTCAATCGCAGCGTGAGTTTTGACTACCACACCAGGACACTGTCCTTTTTTGGCCAGGTGCAGGACTTTCAGACCATCGATCAGTTCGACGTCGACGCCAATCCCGAGGGACTCCAACCGGAAGACGAGCCGTATCGCCGCGTGCCACAATTGCTCGTGCGCGGTTCGTGGCCGGACAAATTCCTCGGCATGCGCTTCGGACTGGATGGTGAACTCGTCAATTTCGACCGTGACGAAGGCGTCACAGGCTGGCGCGTGAATGTGGCTCCGACAGTTGAACTGCCTATAGGCCGGCCGGGATGGTTCATAACGCCAGCGGCGACGCTCGATTACACGCAATACGAACTGAGCAACACTTTGCCCGGACAGATTTCCGACCCACATCGAGTGGTACCCATCGGTAGTCTGGACATGGGCGTGGTGCTAGAGCGGAACATGCGTGGTTCTTCGAACCGGATTCAGACGCTCGAACCACGGGTCCTGTACGTGCATGTTCCGCATCGGGATCAGGACGACCTGCCGGTGTTCGACACAATTACGCCGGACCTCAATCTTGTTTCGCTGTATCGCACGAATCGATTTCTCGGCGTTGACCGCGTCGCGGACATCGATCAGGTCAGTCTTGGCATTACGTCGCGCGTTCTCGATACGACATCCGGCCGCGAACTGGTAACGGCAACGGTCGGCCAGACTCGTTTCCTGAGTTCAAGCGGTGTGACCTTGCCCGGCGAGCCGTTCGTGACGGAAGAATCGTCGGACTACATTGCCGAGGTGCGCTTCCTGGTGTATGAAAACCTCAATTTTGATTTCGGTCATCAGTGGGGCCGCAAGGATCGCGGCACGACGCGATCAGAGGCTCGCCTGCAGTATCGCCCGGCTAGTAACAAGATACTTAACCTGGCTTATCGATTCCGCCGTGACTCGCTCGAACAGGGTGACATATCCTGGTCATGGCCGATCGGTTCTCAATGGAACTTCGTTGGCCGCTACAATTACTCGTTGCGCGACAAGAAGGCACTCGAAGAGTTTTTCGGTTTCGAGTATGAGAGCTGCTGTTGGGGGCTCAGGGTCGTGTCGCGCCGGCATATCTCGACCCGTGATGGAACTCCCGATTCCTCAATCGGTCTGGAACTGGTATTGAAAGGATTCTCCAGTGTGGGTACCGCAGCTGACAAACTGCTCGAACGTGGTATTCTTGGCTACTCCGCGAATCTCCGGTAAGAAATAGTGTTAACAATCAATAAGTTAGGCGCAAACGTCTGCGCAATTGCCGTACTGTCCGTTGGCTCCGCCACGGCGTATGCCGATCTTTCGGAGACCGGCGAATTCATCGACGGCGTCGCGGCCATCGTTAACGAAGGCGTCGTTCTGAAAAGTCAGGTGCGCGATCAGATGGCGTTGATCATCGAACGAGCAAGCACCGCGAATCCGCCCATGCAGCTGCCGCCGCCCAACATCTTGCGCGAGCAGTTGCTCGAGCGTCTGATCATGACGGAGATTCAGCTGCAGCGCGCAGCGCGAATCGGCATTCAGGTATCGGATCAAATGCTCAATGCGGCGATCGGTCAAATGGCGCAGCAAAACGGCGTCGCTTTCGAGGACATGCCGATTCTGCTCGCACAAGAGGGCATCGACTACTCGGAATATAGGCGCGAGCTCCGTGAACAGCTTACGTTGGAGCAGCTGCGGCAAATCGACGTTGGCCGGAACATCCGCACATCGCCGCGCGAGATAGAGCAATGCATTGCCGACCTCGAAGGCAACGTCATCGTAAACTCGGATTTCAACTTGTCGCATATCCTTATCTCGTTGCCCGAGTCGGCAACTGCCGCACAGATTGCCGAAGCCAAGGCCAAAGCCGACGACGTTTATGAGCAGCTGAAAAACGGTGCGGACTTCGGTGAGATGGCGGTGCGATATTCGAACGCACAAACGGCGCTTGAAGGAGGATCGCTTGGCTGGATGAAAGGAAGTCAACTGCCTACTTTGTACACGGATATCGTTGCAGCAATGAAAGGCGGCGATTTCTCTGAACCCTTTCGCGGCGCCAGTAGTTTTCACATCGTAAAAATCAACGAGATGCGCAGCGCCGACCAGCGCAGCGAAGTCGATCAGGTCAAGGTCCGGCATATTCTCGTAACGCCCAACGAGATTATCGACGATGAAACAGCGAAACAGCGTCTCGATGATGCCGTAAAACGCATTCAGGACGGTGAGGAATTTGGCGAGATAGCGAAGCTTCTGTCAGACGATCCGGGCTCTGCGAATTCGGGCGGTGACATGGGCTGGGCCGGCCCGGGCACCTTCGTCCCTGAATTCGAAGAGGTCGTTAATAACTCGGAAATTGGCGATCTGTCGTCGCCGTTTCGCAGTCGCTTCGGCTGGCACATAATCGAAGTCCTCGATCGGCGCGTCTATGACAACACCGAGGACCTCAAAGAGAGCAACTGCGTGATGGGAATCCAGAACAGCAAATTGGAGGAAGAAACGCAGGTCTGGATGCGTCGTTTGCGCGACGAAGCTTTCGTCGATACTCGCATCTGAGTGCGACCGCAGACGGCAGGACAAACTGTCGTGGCCCCTGACAAACCGCTCATCATCACAGCCGGAGAACCCGCCGGCATCGGTCCCGAAATCTGTCTCGCCCTTGCGCGTGAGGCTCTGCCCTGCCGGTTCGTCGTCGTGTCGGATCCCGAGATGCTGCGTTCGCGCGCCCGCATGGCGGGCATGGACGTAAGTATCAAGGAAACTAGCGCGGAGGATGCGGCCAGCATGCAGACAAAATCCGGCGAGCTGCACGTTATCGCCACGCGTTTTCCCGAGCCTCCCGAGTGTGGCCGGCCCAGAACGGCAAACGCGCAAACCCTCCTCGATGGCCTGAAACTGGCTGTTGATGGCTGCATGAACGGCAGATTCGCAGGGCTTGTCACGGCGCCGCTGCACAAAAGCGTGATCAACGATGCCGGGATCGCGTTTACCGGTCACACTGAGTTCCTGGCTGAATGCACCGGCACGCAGCTTGCGGTGATGCTGCTGGTCGCCGGCGATCTGCGCGTCGCGCTGGCGAGCACGCATTTGCCGCTACGCGAGGTGCCGGATTACCTGACGCAGGAGCGAATCCGCAACGTCTTGCAGATCCTGTTCGACGATCTGAAATCGAGATTCGGCATCGCAACACCCCGAATCGTGGTCTGTGGCCTGAATCCGCATGCCGGCGAGGCCGGACATCTGGGCGCCGAGGACGCGGCCATCATCGCACCGGTCGTCGACGAATTTGCCGCACGCGGTTACAGTATTCGCGGCCCTGTGCCCGCCGACACGGCGTTTACACCCGCCGCCGGCCAGAAAGACGCCGTGCTTGCCATGTATCACGATCAGGGCCTGCCCGTGCTCAAGTACGCCGGATTCGGGCGTGCCGTGAACGTCACACTTGGCCTGCCGATCATCCGCACATCCGTTGACCACGGTACGGCGCTCGACATCGCGGGTACGGGCGAAGCCGACGCCGGCAGCCTGTTTGAAGCTGTCCGGCTGGCCGCGAAAATGGCGCAGCAATGAGTCGGCATCGTCCGCGGAAGCGATTTGGTCAGCATTTTCTCACGGACCCGAGCGTCATCGATGCGATCATACGCGCGGTCGCGCCGGCAAAAGACGACGTCATTGTCGAAATAGGACCCGGACAGGGGGCGATCACGCGGTCGCTGGCCGCACGTTCAGGCGCGCTGCATGCTATCGAGCTTGATCGCGACCTCGCGTCGCGTCTTGTCCGGGAGTTTGCCGACAATTGCAACGTGACAGTATACGCCGCCGACGCTCTCAGCTTTGATTACGCTGCGCTCGGCCCCTCGCTGCGCATCGTTGGCAACCTGCCGTACAACATCTCGACACCGTTGCTGTTCGAGCTGCTCAACTACCGCGGGCACATCGTCGACATGCATTTCATGCTGCAAAAAGAGGTGGTCGATCGCATGGCCGCTGCGCCCGGCAGCAAAGCGTACGGTCGACTCAGCATAATGCTCGGCTGCCACTTTCAGATCGATGCATTGTTCGACGTGGACAAATCTGCCTTTGATCCACCGCCCGAGGTGACGTCGGCTGTCGTCCGGCTTGCCCCGCTGCCCGCCGGAACCTATATCATCGAAGACGAAGCGCGGTTGTCGAAGCTCGTCGCTCAGGCATTTAGCCAGCGGCGCAAGACCATTCGTAATTCGCTGCGCAACGTCGCTGATGCCGTACTGCTCGAGTCTGTTGGCATCGATCCGGGACTGCGACCCGAGGCAATTGCAATCGCCGACTATGTCCGCCTCGCGAATACGTTAGAATGATCGCACCGACGCGTAGGACACCGATGCCCGATGAACGACAAGAGCTGCGATATCCACATTCAGGTCGCCACCGACTACGTCGATGAGCAGTCCGAGCCCGATTCGGATCGCTACGTGTTTGCGTACACGATAACGATCTCGAATAACGGCGATGTGCCGGCGCGGCTGATCAGTCGCCACTGGATCATCACCGATGCAAATGGCAAGGTCCAGGAGGTCAGCGGCGATGGTGTTGTAGGTGAGCAACCGCATTTGAACCCGGGCGAAGAGTTCCGCTATTCCTCCGGGGCCGTGCTCGAAACACCCGTCGGCGCAATGCAGGGGCTGTATCGCATGGAAGCTGACAATGGTGTGAACTTCGACGCGCCGATAGCTCCGTTCACGCTTGCGGTGCCGGGCGTCCTGCACTAGATCCCGGGCCAGCTATGGCGCTTTACGCGATCGGAGACGTGCAGGGTTGCTACGACCCATTCTGCGAGTTGCTCGATGAGCTGCGCTTCGACCCCGCAGACGACACCCTATGGCTTACTGGCGATCTTGTAAACCGTGGTCCCAAGTCGCTGAAAATGCTGCGCTTCGTGAAATCGTTGGGCGACTCCGTAATAACCGTGTTGGGTAATCACGACCTGCACCTGCTGGCGCTTGCCGCCGGCAAGATTCGCAACATAAATCGCTTCGAAACCCTGCAGTCGGTACTGCGAGCTGGCGACAGCGACGAGCTGCTTGACTGGCTGCGGCATTGCCCGCTCGCCCATTACGACAAGTCGATCAAGACCCTTCTCGTGCACGCCGGTACGCATCCAAACTGGAGCGTCAAGGGAACGCTGGCGCATGCCGCCGAGGTCGAAGCGGCGCTGCAAGGCGACGATTACGAATCGCTGCTGCGTAAGATGTACGGCAATACACCGGTGGAGTGGTCGAAAGACCTTGTCGGGTACAAGCGACTGCGTTTCATCATCAACTGCTTGACGCGCATGCGCATGCTGACGAACAAGAAAGGGCTGAATTTCTCGCACAGCGGATCGCCGTATCGGGCGCGAAAAAATCTCACGGCGTGGTACGACTTCAAGAATCCAAAATGGACCGGTACGCGCATCGTGTTCGGGCACTGGTCGGTACTCGGCCTAGTCGTTCTACCCGACATCATATGTCTTGATACGGGCTGTGTCTGGGGGCGGCAACTCACCGCGGTGCGACTCGACAAGCGAATCCCGCGAGTTTTTCAGGTCAGGGGACAGTCATGATGGAGATCTCGTGATGCGGAGCACACACGTCAATATTCTCGGCGCAGGGCAGTGCGGAACCTTGCTTGCGACGATGCTCGCACGAAAGGCCATGACGGTCAGCCTGTTTGAACGCAATACCGATCCACGCGGAGAGTTCGCGGCGGCCGGCCGCTCGATCAACCTCGCGCTCTCGTCGCGCGGTATCAATGGCCTGAGACAAGCAGGCGTGCTCGAGCGCGTTGGCCCGCTGCTTGTACCAATGCGTGGACGCCTGGTGCACGAAATTGACGGATCAACGGAGTTTCTGCCTTACGGCCAGCGCGACGAAGAGCAAATCTACTCGGCCTCACGCGGCGAGTTGAACAAGCTGCTGCTGGATGCGGCCGATGACCTCGACAATGTGGAAATTCATTTTGGGCATGCATTGACTGGCTATGACCGCGCCGCACGGCACGCACGCGTACTCGACATCGAAGCGGACAACGACTACGAGATCGAGGCGAGCCCGATCATTGCCGCCGATGGCGCGGGCTCGGTCATGCGTAATGCGCTGCATGAGTCCGGCATCGTAGGTGCGAATGAGATCCTGCTGGCGCACGGCTATAAGGAACTGGTCATTCCGTCTGGGCCCGACGGCGCGTTTCAACTGGAACCGCATGCGCTGCACATCTGGCCACGCGGCGAATTCATGCTCATTGCCCTGCCAAACCCGGGTGGCGACTTTACGCTGACCCTGTTTATGCCGAATGAGGGCAAGGTTAGCTTCGCCTCGCTCACGACAGAGCAAGCCGCGACGGAGTTTATGGACAAGTACTTTGCCGACGTCGCACCGTTGATCACCGACCCGGCACGTTCATTAGTGGAGAATCCGCTCGGCCTGCTCGGTACCGTCCGCTGTCAGCACTGGCATGATCGTGGCGACGTACTCCTGCTCGGGGATGCCGCTCACGCGATTGTGCCGTTCCACGGCCAGGGTATGAACCTCGCGTTCGAGGATTGCGTCGTGCTCGATCGAATCCTCGACGGCAGCGACGCGGGCTGGGATGAGGTCTTCAGGCAGTACGAGGATGAACAACACAAGAATGCCAACGCGATCGCGGATATGGCGCTCGAGAACTACGTGGAGATGCGGGATACGGTCCGTGACCCCAAGTTTGCGCTGCGCAAGGAACTGTCGTTCGAGCTCGAACGGCGTTTGCCCGACCGTTTTATCCCGCGCTACTCGATGGTCATGTTTCATGCGGAGATACCCTACTCGGTCGCTCAGCAGCGCGGCGCAGTGCAAGAGACGCTGCTCGAGGAATTCACAAACGACGCAGAGACACTCGCTCAGGTAGACATCGATGCCGCCGCCGCCGCCGCGACCCGGCAACTCGAACCGGTCGCGACGATCTAGCGCTCCCGGGAGCGGTACTTTTACGTATAGGTTGCCCCGGGCACGACGCCCTATGCTTGTGGTTGATCCCGGATAGCCTTGATTACCCGGCGGTGCAACTATGACCATGAAATCCTGGGCCGAACCTTACAAGATCAAGATGGTCGAGCTGATCAAGATGACCAGCCGCGAAGACCGCCTCAAAGCCATTCGAGAGGCTGGCTACAACACCTTTTTGCTGCGTTCCGAAGACGTCTACATCGATCTGTTGACGGATTCCGGGACGGGCGCCATGAGCGACCGGCAGTGGTCGGGACTCATGATGGGCGACGAGGCTTATGCCGGCAGCCGCAATTTCTATCGGTTGCGGGACACGGTGCAGGAGTACTACAGCTACGAATACACGGTGCCGTGCCACCAGGGCCGCGGCGCCGAAAACATCCTGAGCAAGATCCTGATATCAGACTGCGACTACGTGCCGGGCAACATGTATTTCACGACGACGCGCCTGCACCAGGAGCTCGCGGGCGCGACGTTCGTCGATGCCATCATCGATGAGGCACACGACGCTGACTCCGAGCACCCCTTCAAAGGCAATTTCGACTTCAACAAGCTGGACGCGCTCGTCGATGAAGTTGGCGCGGAGAAAATCCCTTACGTCTGCATGGCGACCTGCGTCAACATGGCGGGCGGCCAGCCGATATCGCTTGCCAACCTCAAGAAGCTGCGCGCATGGTGCGACAAGCACGGCATCATGCTCGTGCACGACATGACGCGCGTCGCCGAGAACGCCCATTTCATCCAGGCGCGTGAAGAAGGCTACAAAGACAAGTCGATCCGGGAGATCGTCTACGAGATTTGTGCGCTAACCGACGCGGCGACGATGTCTGCCAAGAAGGATGCCATAGTCAATATCGGCGGTTTCCTTGCGATGAACGACGCAAAGTTTTATGAAAAAGCCTGCGGCCTGGTCGTCGTGTACGAAGGTCTGCATACCTATGGTGGCATGGCCGGTCGCGACATGGAGGCCCTTGCGATCGGCATCACAGAGAGCGTTCAGGACGATCACATCCACGCGCGCGTCGGTCAGGTGCAGTACCTGGGCCGCCATCTCAGAGAGGCCGGTGTGCCGATTGTCAATCCGATTGGCGGCCACGCCGTATTCCTGAACGCAACGAAGATGCTGCCGAACATTCCACAGGAACAATTCCCGGCGCAGGCCTTGTCGGCGGCGCTGTATGTCGAATCGGGCGTTCGATCGATGGAACGAGGGATCGTCTCCGCTGGTCGTGACAAGATCACCGGCAAAAATCACAGACCGAAACTGGAACTGGTGCGACTGGCGATCCCGCGAAGGGTGTATACGCAAGGGCACATGGACGTGACGGTCGAGGCAGTCGAAGAGGTCATGCGCCGACGAGACGAGATCAAAGGGCTGCGCTTCACTTACGAGCCAGAAATGCTGCGATTCTTCCAGGCACGCTTCGAGCAAATCGCATGAAAACCATCATCGAGCCATTCAAGATCAAGATGGTCGAACCCATCAAGCTGACGACGCGCGGCGAGCGCGTGCAGATGATCGAAGCGGCAAAGTTCAATCCGTTTCGGTTGCGTGCGGAAGACGTCATCATCGATCTCCTGACCGACTCGGGCACCAGCGCGATGTCCTCCGAAGCCTGGGCGGCGATGATGCGCGGCGACGAATCCTATGCCGGCGCCAGAAGCTGGTATCGGTTTCGTGACACCGTCAAGGACATCTTCGGCTTCGAGCAGGTCATCCCCACGCATCAGGGGCGCGCCGCCGAGCACATCCTGTTCGGCGTCATGGTCAAAGCGGACTCGGTCATCCCGAATAACACCCACTTCGACACGACGCGCGCGAACATCGAGTTCTGCGGCGGCGAGGCCGTCGACCTGCCCTGCGCAGAGGCCGATGACCTCGATTCCAGCTACCCGTTCAAGGGCAATATGGATATCGAGGCGCTCGAAAAACTCGTGGCTGAGATGGGCCCCGAGCACATTCCGCTCATCATGGTCACCGTGACCAACAACTCCGGCGGCGGACAGCCGGTTTCGATGGCGAACATCCGCGAGATCAGCCGCATCGCGCGTGGCGCCGGCATCCCGTTCTACCTCGACGCCTGCCGCTTCGCCGAAAACGCGCATTTCATCAAGCGGCGTGAGCCGGGCTTCGAAACTACCCCGACGATCGACATCGCGCGTGAGATGTTCAGTTACGCGGACGGCTGCACCATGTCGGCCAAGAAGGACGCTTTCGCCAACATCGGCGGCTTCCTGTGCACCAACGATGCGGAGCTGGCGCACCGCGAGCGCAACATACTGATTCTCACCGAAGGCTTTCCGACCTATGGCGGACTGGCCGGCCGCGATCTCGACGCGATTGCCGTTGGGCTGTGTGAAATTCTCGACGAGCATTACCTTGACTTCAGGCTGCGGTCAACGCGTTACGTTGTGCGACATCTGCTTGAAGCCGGCATTCCTGTGCTCGCCCCGGCAGGCGGCCACGCCGTCTACATCGATGCTCACCGCTTCCTGCCGCACATCGAGCCGCTGCAGTATCCGGGCCAGGCGTTAGCCGTCGAACTCTACATCGAGGCGGGTGTTCGCAGTGTTGAGATTGGTTCTGTCATGTTCGGGCTCGATCCGCATACGGGCGAAGAGCACCCTGCTCGTCTCGAGCTGCTGCGCCTCGCAATCCCCCGCAGGGTGTATACGCAGAGTCATATGGACTACGTGATCGAGGCAATTAACCTCGTCTGGGAGCGACGCGAAAAGGTTCGCGGCATGCGTATCGTCGAGGCGCCGCAATTTCTGCGACATTTCACGGCCGAGTTCGAACGGGTCTGAACGCCAGATGCCCGGCTAACGCAGTACGCGCCGTCCCGGGAACACGTTTTCCTGCATCTCGCCGTCGCGAATGACGATCTGTCCGCCAACGATGACGTGTTCAATGCCACTCGAAGCCTGATACGGATCCCGGTACGTCGCGTTGTCGATGACAGTCTCCGGATCGAATACCGTGATATCCGCATCAGCGCCCCGCCGGATGCGACCTTTGAGCGCCATCGCCGGGCTGTAATCGTCGAGCACGGCGGCGGGAAGATAGGTCATCTTTGCGATAGCGTCAGCAAGACTCAGGCTGCCCTTTTCCCTGACGTAACGTCCGAGCACGCGCGAGTTCGTGCCGATGCCGAACGGTGCAACCTTTTGCTCCAATGTGAAAATCGGAAAGCTGTCCGCAGCAACGATGACATCCGGCGCGTTGGTCGCGACGCTGGTCCACTCTTCCTTGTTGTAGTGATGAATGATCGTTCCACCAGGATGCTTCTCCCGGTACTCGTGCCACGTTTTCTCGGTGAAGCGCTCGCCCGTCGCGGCCCACTCGACGTCTTCATACGTGATGTCGAATATCGTCTGCCAGTCGCGATTGAAGACGGCAGCCGTATTCGA
>Ga0224497_10000327_pt1 | contig 35167 bp, 46 predicted proteins | sample SF_Jul11_sed_USG_4_FD_167970 | JGI IMG/M metagenome (GOLD analysis project Ga0224497, IMG submission 167970) | Sediment microbial communities from San Francisco Bay, California, United States - SF_Jul11_sed_USGS_13 | ecosystem: Environmental > Aquatic > Marine > Sediment | place: USA...
TCAGGCGTCTCAGTAGTGGAAGCGCAACTGAGCGATCATGAGCGTATCACCCTCTATGCGATACACCATGCGATGTTCATCAGTTATGCGGCGTGACCAGAATCCTGAAAGCGCATGTTTTAAGGGCTCGGGTTTGCCTATTCCTGTGAAGGGCTCCCGCTGTGTCTCACGTATCAGCTTGTTGATTCGTTCGACGATGCGTTTGTCTTGCTTCTGCCAATATAAATAATCTTCCCATCCCTCGTCAGCAAAGATCAGCTTCACTTGGCCAACTTCCGCTCAACACCTTTGCCGGCGTTTAATTGTGCGGCGGCCGAAAGGAGACGTTTGGCGTTGGCGGGCGTACGCAAGAGGTAGGCGGTTTCCTCTAACGCCTGATAATCTTCCAGCGAAAGCATCACGACAGACTGCTCTCCATTGCGGGTAATGATCAGGGGTTCGTGGTCATCGCAAACGCGGTCCATGGCACTGGCCAGATTTGCACGAACAGTAGTATAAGTCACGGCATCCATAGTTAGACCTCCTGATATGTACAGGTTACTGTACATCTAGAATGAAAGTTTGTCTAGAGTGACCGTCCTGTTGTCTTTCATGGGGGCTTAGATGCCTCTGACGAGAATCGAAGCGGGTCATAAAGATTTTTGTTTTCTCGGTCTTTGGTCTTTTTCTTGTCGCATATTCCATTGCCCTTTTTTCCGTGTCCACTTAGGCCTGATCCGCATTCCACACTGGTACCTCTGGGCTGGTGCCATTTGGACTAATGATTCGGGTGGGTAGCTGGAATGGAAAAAGGGTCAAGAGTTGTTGTCGGCTGAGGGAGTTGGATTCACGTTCTTGAAAAAAATATAAGATGCCAACCAAGATTTCCGCGGAAAATCCTTTTCCATTTTCTCGGATCGAAAATTTGACTAATTTCGTCGGTGGCATGTTCTTATATTTTTCCCGTCCGTCCCTTATCCGATTAAACTTACGTTAGTCCTTCCTTATCGCCGCAGTTACATGAGACGTTGACATAGTGTAGCCAGTTGGATACAGTTATTTTGTGGTCGAAATTCGTAAGACTGAGAAGTACGCCCAATGGCTGGATGGGTTGCCCGACATACGTGCACGGGCGCGTATTCAAGTTCGGGTTGAGCGCTTGGCGGCCGGGAATACTGGGGACGTCAAACCTGTTGGCGAGGGTGTTTCTGAGTTGCGGGTTGATTATGGTCCTGGTTACCGGGTGTATTTTACAAAGCGCGGGAGTAAGCTGATTATTCTGTTGGCTGGAGGCGACAAGAGCACACAGGCCACCGATATCAAGATTGCCTTACGCCTCGCACGCAACCTGTAGGAGCCGATGATGAAAAAAACCGTTACCACGCGTTATGATGTCGCCGAACACCTTCGAACCCCAGAAGAAATGGCGGCCTATCTAGAAGCGTGCCTTGAAGAGGCCGACGGTGATGCGGCATTCATCGCCAAGGCGCTCGGCGATATTGCTCGCGCCAAGGGCATGACCCAAGTTGCACGCGATGCCGGGCTATCTCGTGAAAGTCTGTACAAAGCCCTTTCCGGGGAGCGGAGCCCCGGCTTCGACACTATTCTCAAAGTTGTGGGCGCACTGGGCCTAAAATTACATGCCGAAGCGGCTCAGGGCTGAATCCATGGACTAACCCTAAAAGGAGTCGGAATTCGTTGTTCCTGTAGAAATTGTGCAAGACCTAAAAGGGGTCGGGAGTGGTTGTTTGCCACAGGCGTTTCGCCCTTCTAGTCAAATATAGATACCCCTACTAGGAAGTTATATGGGTAAAGTCCAGATCGAAAAGAAGAAGCGGATTCTCGATGACTTCTTCAAGGTGGAAGAGGTCCATCTTCGCTATGAGCGATTTGACGGGCAAATGAGCCCGTTAGTACGACGGTTGACCTTCGAACGAGGGGACTCGGTCGCGGTCCTTATCTTCAATCCCAAGAGTCATCGTATACTTCTGGTGAATCAGTTCAAGTACCCCACTTATGAGAAGGGGCCGGGGTGGATAACTGAGACTGTGGCCGGAATGATTGAAAAGAATGAGAGTCCCCAGAGTGCTGCACGCCTCCTTTACTGACTTCCCAAATTTATCGCTTAACCCCATTTGCTGATGCGTTTCTTAATCATGTTCATCTATTCCGGACGTGGTTCCGGGCCCTCCCAGCTTTCCACTATTCCCAAGGCATAGGAGATTGCAACGCATGGCGAAAACCGTCCGCCGTATTGGTGTGATCACCGGAGATCACCGCTTGGCAGATCCGACGAAACGCAATGCGCAATATAATGAAGAGGACACGGCGACGCACAATGCAATGAAGGCCGCCTTTCAGGAGCTTTCAGACTATACATTTCTGTTTTACGACGACCATGCCCGTCTGTTTGACCAGCTTCAGCGGGATCAACCGGACTTGGTCGTCAATTTTTGCGATACGGGGTTTCGCAATGTGCCCGCTCAGGAACTCAACATTCCCGCTTATCTGGAGATGGTGGGGATTCCCTACACCGGTGCGCCCCCGTCAGCCATGGTCATGTGTTTTGATAAAGCAATTGTCCGCCTCGTGGCCAAGTCGCATGCCGTCCCGGTTCCACGTGAGTATTTTATTGACTCTAGAGACTCGCTCGAGGCCTTGCCTGATCTTTATCCCGCGCTGATTAAACCCAATGCGGCTGATGGGAGTGTGGGCATTACCAAGGATGCCGTGGTCCGGTCGCCGGAGGAAGCGCGGAAATATCTGCACTGGCTACGCTCCACACTTCCCGGTCGTGACGCGCTGATTCAGGAATATCTACCAGGCCCGGAATACGGCATCGGGGTGATCGGCAACCTTGAAACCGATTTCTGTATCCTGCCCCCTCTAGACGTCGATTTCTCGCGTCTCCCCACAGGCCTGGATCCGATTTTGTCATTTGAATCGAAGGCGTATCCGGACTCCCCATACTGGACAGACATTAAATTTAAACAGGCTGTACTCGATCCGGGTCTTGAGGAACAGATGAAAGACTGGGTTCGGACCTTGTTCAGGAGGTTCCAGTTGCGGGACTATGCACGGTTTGATTTCCGTGTCGGATCGGACAATACACCAAAGCTGATGGAGGTGAATCCGAATCCGGCCTGGGCTTACGACGGGAAGCTAGCCTTTATGGCGGGTTTTGTGGGAATAAAATACGGGGATATGTTACACAAGATTCTTCAAGCGGCCATCACCCGGCTCTCAGCCTCAACGAGTTAGAGAAGCGCCCGTGGAATCGCCAGTGCCCAATCATGTCTTTTGACCAGCTTGTCGCCGTGATACGCTTCGATTTCTCCGGCAAATTGAAATGCTTCGGTCGTGGCGGTGAGCCGTGTTCGACACTCCAGCCAAATCGACCAGTCTCGCCGTTTCAAGTGCGCGGTCTGCGTTAATTCCGTTTGGGCCGACAGCGGATCATTTTCAAGAATGCGATAGCGTTTAAAGAGGGTGTATCCCACATCGAGATCGATCTCTTCAATCCTGGCATGTGATGCGCCGTCAAATTCTCCCCCGTCACTCCTTAACGTATAAACCATTTCGTTGGTCGTCAGATCGATCTCAATGGTTCGCTGCATGCGCAGTTGCCGAAGTTTTTTATGTGGTGTGCCGGGTGCGGCTTCCGGTTGATCAAATGGCCGTAGCGTTTCGTCTTCTTTGCGGGGAGGTCGTACCGGAAGGGTGATATTGCTCATCCCTGTCCGGACGGTCAACGTCACGGGAACGGGTGGCGGCCAGGCAATCGGCCAGTAACTCGTGGACAGTGCGAGCCTGATCCGGGAGCCGGGAGGGAACGCGTGGGCGAAATCGTTGAGTTGCACCCGCACCTGATACCATCGTCCGGGCTCGAGCGGTTGCGGTGTTTCATGACTCTCACGATGCGTGAGATTCAACAGCCCGTACGTGACACGCAGGACGGACCCATCGGGTGCCACTTCTCCGAGTCGGACGGCAATCATGGCCACCGGTTGATTGACGCACAAATCAAGCTCCACGACCGGCGCGCCCAACACCTCAAGTCGTTCGGCCAGCGGATCACTATCGAAGACGAGTGAGCCGCCATCGTCGGGTCGCTGATCGCGTGGCATTTCACCATCCGCGCCGAATCCGCACCATTCTCCAGACCGAACCCCGGTTGTCTGTGGTGAACAAAACGACAGTTCCGTGGGTTTCTCAGGAATGGGCGAGAGATGTCCCGGTTCTAAAAACCAGCGTTGCTCGCTGATCCGAGGGCTCGGCCAGGTGTCTTCCGTTACCCATCTGCCCGGCCATTCGGCGTATTGAGGTTGAGGCAGCTGACTCTCCTGCATCCATACCCGAAATGCAGGTTCATCCATGATTCCCGTCTCTTCGCCCTTCAGCCAGTGGTTCCACCACCGGACGGCTTCCTGCAGAAAGCCGATGGCGGGGCCGGGGATACCGTCTTGCGGAAAGAGATGGGCCCAGGGACCAATGAGCGCTTTTTTCGAACAGGAGAGATGAGTCATCAGCCGGGGGATGGCGTTGGTATAACCATCGGCCCAGCCGCCAATGGCATAGACCGGACAGCGAATGGCGGCGTATTTCTCGCACACCGAGCCATGTTTCCAATAATTGTCCCGCCATTGGTGACGCATCCAGACAACGGGAAACGGTTCGAGATTGTTTAACCGTTCCTGCCACATGTCCCACCATTGGTCGCCGACAATTTCCGGATCAGGCGGCAGCGCCGAGTACAGGGTCAGCATGGAACCCCATTGCATATTCTCATTCAAGAGACAGCCGCCCATATAATGTGCGTCATCCGCGTACCGGTCATCGGTTGAACATAACGTGATGATAGCTTTTAGATTCGCCGGATTCAGCGCGGCGACCTGGAGCGCGTTGAATCCTCCCCAGGAAATCCCCATCATCCCGATCGCGCCGGAACACCAGGGTTGCTTGGCGATCCAGGTGATGATTTCTAAGGCGTCGTCATGTTCCTGAGGGGAATATTCATCATGCAAGATACCTTCTGAATCTCCTGATCCTCGAATATCCACCCGGATACTGGCATAGCCATGCGCCGCAAAATAACGATGGATGGGCTCATCCCGGGATCGCATGAAATCCCGTTTGCGATAGGGGATGTATTCCAAAATACCCGGAACCGGCTCCGTGTCCGCTGTCTTCGGCAACCAGATGCGGGCCGCGATCCGGCATCCGTCGGAAAGGGTAATCCAGGTGTTTTCAATTTCTTGAATACGATCGAGAATGGTGCTGTCGATTATCATCGGATTATTCGCTCTAGTGCGGTTTTGCAGCCGAGTCGCGGATAACTGTTGGAGGGGTTGCCCGATTGGGAAGAAACTGATGGGTGGACCAAAAACTCAGCGCCAGCTGTTCCCGTACGGCGAACCCCGTTTCGAGATCCCAGCAGTTGACGATAGCTAGACGAAAACCACCAGGCGGCATGGAGTGGTCCTTCGGAGGTTTGTCCTCGTGGAAGGTGATTTGAATGCTGGAGACATTCGGTGTTTGTCGCAGCCGGGCGACGACGTCTTTTGGGGGGTGCTGATAATGCACGCCGTGGGCGCCAAACAAGACGACACTGTACCCTTCTTGCCGATGGGAATCATCGAATTGCCACGTTTCTTCCGCATACAACCGGACGAGCGACTCAACCCAACCGGCCCCGTACAAATCCGGCCATTGGTCGGCAAATCGCAAATGCACTTCGATGATTTTGCCGCCAATCGTCTCAAAGTTGATCATGCCGGTGTACCCGACAAGATGCCGGCGAAGCCAATCGCCGCAGTAGGACTCGATGGTTGGATTTGGCGGCGCCAACACTGTCCAATAGTCGAACATCCCGCCTTCCAGCGGCTTACCGATGGCATGCCGCCACCAGTGCGGTTCGCCCTTGACCACGGCGACGTCGCTCGACACATGATCCCCTTCGAGCAAGGGCATCCACATGTGTCCGGGGCGCTCCAGATGTTTGTATTCTTTTAACGAGCGAAATACGCGGCTTCCGGCACCCATGCCGCGCATGTTGTAAATCGGTTTGGAAAACACCGGAAAAGATAATGGATCCAGCCCATGTGGAGCACACGGCAGGTTTTGGCTCTCGGCAATCATCAATTTATTATAGATCCACTTGTACTGGGGGTACCACGCCCAGCAATCGCCGTCTTCCGTAGGGACTCTGACATCCGGCGGGCATGGAATCCCTTCGAAATACTGCATTCTCCATGGATCAGCTTCACAAATTGGCATGTTCGTCTATTCCGTGGAACCCAATTCACCACCCACGTGGTATGCGCACATTCTATGCGAGATGGGATCATGCAACAAGCGTTGGGCCGATCAATTTCTTTCAGGGCCTATCCGACAATTATGGAGGCCTTGTACTTGTATCAGAAGACAGGATGGTTAAGGCTACTCCAGTCACACATTGGGTTTACTTCCCTCCTCTGTCTGTGAAGATCTAGCCAATTGCAGACTTGATGATCCCGCGGGCCTGACTCTCCCTCCGGTCAGAGCAGAGAAGGCGTAACACCTTGCATGTGATCAGGAGTTTTATGGAAGTGTGTATGAATTTGTGCAAGCAAAGAGGAACGGATTGAGTGGCACCCTGAGTTGATCCGAAGCCGCCACTTACTAAGTGCTGCGACGGTTTAACAGTATTGGCAGGTCAAAAATGAAATCGTATTCCGACCATTCCGGTTAAGCCACTCAAATTTTCAACGTCAATTTTATTATTCCCGGATTCATTCTTATACCGCGTTAACTGAAAGTCGGCACTCACTCGACCTTCCGCAAATACGGCTACACGCTGTCCCACGGGGACCTCGACACCCAATAGTCCCATGATGCCGTACCCAAATCCTTTGTCTCCTTTTACGTTGATCGAAGCCCTCTTTTTTTCAATATCATTTTCATCAAAAACATTGAGCGCAATACTCAAGCCAAGCCCGACATATGGTGAAATCCCGTGGGAACGGAACAAATACTGGCCTATTCCTCTTAAAATATAGGCCTGCGTCTCGATGTTTTTTGTATTAAAAAGTTCCGTGTCGTAATTGCGATATTCCAATTCCACGCCTAATCGTTCTTGAGGAGAGATTATTCCCATGGCTTGAATGGCACCGCTCACGCCCGACTGGCCTTGAAATGGATAAAAGATTCCTCCGGCACCCGATATCACTACTGCATTCGAATTCTCAGATTCTATGACTTTTGCTTGAGCGTGATCTGATAGTCCGCTAAAAACTATCAGTCCCATCACGACGTTCAACAGATACGTTAAAGCTATTCGTTTCATGTTCCCTCAATGGGTGGTGGTTTTGCTTGCTGCTAGTGGCAAAGGAAAATCCATATCTTTGATTCAGACCACAAGAACATTCTGGTTACACATGAGGGGAAGGACTTGTCATACGATGTCAGGAGGAAAGAAAATTGTGAAGATGATCATTGACCTCCCTGATGGGCGGGCACATGATCGCTAAGACCTTTATCGGCGGAGCGGATATACGAACTTAAATCTTATGTTTGCGGCAATGCTTGTTGTATGCGAAGTGTGGCCCTCTTTTTCTTTCGCCATTTTCGGATGGCGTAAGCTGTGGTCTATCTGAAAAGTGCCAAGGATTAAATGTATCGGCGAGAGTCGTTGGTGACTATGGATGGTGTATTAATGTTCTTGAAAATAATAAATGACCAACAAAAATTTCCCGACAATTCCTTTTCCATTTCCCTAGTCTTCCAAATTGACTTATTTCGTGGATTAACAAAGAATTCGCTCTGGTCTATTCCAACTCGGGTGTCTGATTTATGAGGCTGGCAAAAAAGATTTGTTAAGCCTATCTGCGTATGATGGCGTGATCAATGGTCACATGATCTTAACTGCCTGCGATTGCAGGGAACATCGCTATTGTTCAAAAGAATCGGTGGTGTGTCATAGGGATAGGAAATCGAAAAACAATATCTTATGCGGTTCCATCTTATTATTGTTGGGCAATCGTCAGAAGAGCTTGCTGAAGCCGGGAAGAGTAGAAATCTCACACATGGCCCAACAGTGCTCAGAGGTACACAGGAAAACATTGGAAAGGTGCAATAGTTCCAGTAACTACCAGGAGAAACGGGGACGTGAAAACAATTCAAATCGACCAGGATGTCTACAGCTACCTACTATCAAAGGCTGCTCAAGCCGGTGCATTGCCTTCTTTGATACTGCGGCGGGAACTACATTTACCGCAGCCGACGGAGACCATTGAGGTTGATGAGGACACCTACAGCTATTTACTGTCAAAGACCGCCAATTTCAATGAGTCGGCCTCGGACATCTTGCGCCGCGAACTGAATCTGGATCAGGTGCCGCCGCCACCTCCTTCCGGCGCAATCGTGTTTCACATTCCAGCGGGCACGGGCAACCAGCCATGGAACAACCGGGAACGTGCCATCCTTGCCACTGTTGGCAACACCTGGCGCCTCGTCAACGACGACACGGTGCCGCACAGGTTACACACGACCGGTATTCCATTTCCGCACCCAAGCAGCGACATCTTGCCTGGACAGGCTGCTGACTGCGTTTTGCAGGCCCCCTTCGATCCCGGCGCGAGCCAGCCATTGTACGATCACAACGCGGGGTCAAACGCTCATTTCTGGATCAAGGTGCAACTGCCGCAGTAACAAATAGGTGTCTGTTCAACTGCTGAGCCGGGAGGCAGTGTCTTGACCTTCTTTTAGGACTGGCCAAGCCGGACTATTCTGGTAGCTGGGTTGAAGGGACCGCTCAAGTCCCTTCAGGTCTTTAGCCGTTCATCAATCTGACCGATGATTGCAATGGGTGGCAGTCACTCTCAGCTAATTCAAGGAACCCCACCGATGACCCAGCGCAATCCGGCTCATAGCTCTTATTTTCCATCCAAGCGGGATTGGTGGATTGTGCTGTTGATTTGGGTAGGAGTTCTCGTGAGCGTGATAGGCGGAATGGTCCCGGTGTTCCTGGAGGAAGGAACGCTTGGCACAAAAATTCTTGTGGCGGGTGTCTGTCTGGGAATGGATGCGTTGATGCTGTGGGTTCTGTATGGCACAGGGTACACGATCACTAGCGATCAGCTTCTTATTCGATGCGGCCCGTTTACTTTTCCAGTGCCCCTCAATGAGATTAATGCCGTCACACCTACTCGCAATCCCTTGTCCAGCCCGGCTTGCTCCTTAGATCGACTCAAGATTGCCTATTCGGATTCTATGCGGAGTATCATGATTTCGCCAAAAGATAAGCCAGAATTTCTGTCCACGATCGTCCAGCGTTGCCCCACACTCATGGTACTCAATGACCAGGTGATGAAAAAGAACGAAGCCGGATCGCCCCTTTCTTCTCAAGAGTTCCATCCGCAGTCCCTCTCCTGAATTTTTTTGTAAAGTCTTCTTCAGCTCGTTTGAACCCCCAAACTCTTCCATGTATTTCGCCGTTCCCTGATGCGGTTGTGGAATCCTTCAATAATAAAAAACTCTCAACAACCGTCCTTGCATTTTCACAGACCCACATCGATACAGCTTCGAATAGGGTTCATGAAGGTTCTTGTTGAGCCCTAAGTCAGTCTTTCCCACCTGGGCTCAGATCCTTCGCCGGTGGCTCAGGATGACATACTCTTTGGTCCTCCCCGCAGGTCGTTGGCGGGGATCCTTCGGAAGAATTTCAAAGATGGATGCCCGATAAAAAATGTCGGGCATGACGCTGGGGGGAGGAGATGTCCAATAGACGCTGGCGGGAATGACCACGTTGGGATGGATCTCTGATAACACTTGTTGGATTGACTGTGTAGGGCAAGAATCCCCAAACATGTCCTCCTGAGCCCATCGATGCAGCTCAAGGCAGGTTCCGTAAAAGATCTCGCTGAGTCCTAAGGCTCCTTTACCTTGGCACAGATCCTTCGCTGCTGGCTCAGGATGACGATCTCATTAGAGGGCTATTTCACTCACTTATTGTTTTTCGAATGCTAAATGGCAAATCTAATTTTTTGTTTTGCCAAATCCCTTTCAAACTGTTTTGATCAGCTTATTCCTGTACCTTGAGGTTATTGACGACTTTATCCACTCCAAAGACAAACCAGGCATCGTTTTCGGCTGCGCGTCGTTGCACGTTATTGATGACCAATCCTTCGAGCGTGACGACGGAATGTTTGGTGCTGACTCGGATCTGGTCGGCATTCACAAACGGGTCTCGTGCTAAGACCAGGCGAACGGCATTCAACATTTCCTCATCGTTGTCTTCTTCGGGGGGTTCCACCGCCATTCCGTTGATGACATCGCGGCTCCCCGGTACCCACCAGGCGAGCACGCCGGCCAGACGCTTTTTTGCGAGGCTTGGCACATGGTCATCAAGGAGCACGATCCCGTCAGTGACGGACAGTTCGATGACCCCGGAATTGGGCGCGGCGGTCTCCCGGATAGTTTCTACTTTGCCTTTGTTTCGCACTCGAACGGCGCAATCTCGCAAGGCCGGTTCCTGAAGCAGGACGTCTCGCACCGCCGTTAAAATTGCCCCATCTCCTATTTTGACAGCTGGTGTAACATGGAGGCGATCAACGATTCCTGTCACGCCGGGAACGGCAATGGCCAACTCCATGCTGAGTTTTTTGGCGGCGATATCCTGGACTTCTCCTTCAAGGGTGAGGACCTCGTCTTCGTACCGAATGATCAAGGGATGCCTGTGAAGATTAATGCGCTGTTCATTTTCTAATGCTGCTTGGACAGACTTGATGATGTGGTGATTATTCGACATACGTACCCTTTCATAATTTATAGCCAAACTGACGCAATAACGCTTTTCGTGCTTGAATGTCGGCATCTTGTTCAATGCCTTTGGGGGAGCTGCCGTCGATGACTCCTAGAATGCCGCGGCCCTGGTCCGTTTCAGCCAGAATGACATCAACCGCGTTGGCGGTCGCGCAATAAATGTGACAGACCTCCGGGACCTGGCGAATCACCGGCAAGACATTAATTGGAAAGCAATCGCGCAAGAAAATGACGAAACTATGGCCGGCGCCAATTGCGTGAGCGGTCGTTTTGGCGAGGTCCGTCAGTTGGCCGTCGGTACCACTCCACCGCACCAGGCAGGGCCCGGACGCTTCGCAGAAGGCCAGCCCGAATTTGATCCCCGGGACGGCGGTGACCAGGGCTTCATGAAGGTCCTCCACCGTTTTAATGAAATGCGCCTGTCCAAAAATAAGGTTAATCTCCTCAGGCTTGGTAATCGGGACTGAAGTCAGATTAATCGGCATATGGCTCTCCTCATTCATATCGACAATACGATGGAAGCTTCCAGGCATTGGTTATCGTCCGAAGCGGCCCATCAGGTGGGCTTCACCGAGAATATGAGATTGGCACGCCGCAAGGACTTCCGCCTTTTTCGCTCCAGGTTGTAATTTCAGGATGGTATCCAACGCATACAACTTCACATAATACCGATGGGGTTTGCCTGGAGGAGGACAGGGCCCACCATACCCAATTCGCTTGAAGTCGTTGATTCCTTGTTGTTCGCCGGTGGGAAAGGAGTTTTTTGGTGGCACTCCCTCCGGCAGGTTGGATGTTTGACCAGGAATGTTAAAGATTACCCAATGAACCCAGGTGCCAATCGGGGCATCTGGGTCATCCATGATGAGCGCAAAGCTTTGAGTACCTTTTGGCGGCGCACTCCATTGTAAGGGAGGTGAGACATCCTGCCCCGAACACGTATGTTTGTTCGGGATGATGGCGCCTTCTTGAAAGGCGGTACTTGTTAATGTGAAAGCCATGAGTGAAGCTCCTTTCTGGTCGCGAGGCTCCATTACTTCATTTCGGAATAGTTCTTCTCATGCATCGACGTTCAGGGAAGGTTTGACGTAGCCACCAATTTTGAACCTTCTGTGTATCATAAAGCCATCAGCAAATACTAACGAAGAGCCTCATGAAAACCTCACTCGATATCATGCCAATGAGGCACTTTGAAGGGCCAGTCATGAGGAGGCGGCATGTGGACCTTCCTTGCGAGATGAGAGAATGGTTGCAATCTCGGGAAGAAGAGTGGCCGCAAGATTTGAACGATTGTTGAGGCTGACTGTCACCACCCGACAATCAGGACGGTTTTTGACCTTGGCCGGAAAGCCCCCACCTTTTAACGCCACCGTGGCAATCACCATTTTCGAGGAATCCAGCAAGGCTTCCACTTCTTGAATAAACCGCTGGCTCAGGCATTCCATTTTTCCGATTTCATCTAGAATCACCATCCGAGAAGGAGAATGGCGTAGGTCGATGGTCTCTAGCAGTTGCTCAAAACCGGCGAGATCTACACCATATCGCCCAACCCGAAAGGGTCCGGGCAAGTTCACGTGCGCGAGCAATTGACGACGGTCATCAAGTGTGATCAGCTCAAACCCTTTGCGTGCACCTTTGTCGTCGCGAATCTCCTGGGTGAAAAACCCATCGGGATGATAGGCAGCTAAGGAGTCAGCCAGTTGTTTGATGAGGGTGGTTTTGCCGACCCCTGGCAGGCCGGTCAGCAACAGATGTCGGATCATCCGATATCCCTCTCTATAATGGTAGATGTGCTCTTGCCTTCACTTTTACGATACGCCACAGTATTACGGAAAAAGCAAAGCTTAGGCCAATCTTTGCAGGCATGAATCAAGTTAGGAATTCAAAACCTTCCCTTTGGTATTCGAGGAATTCGCTTATTTAAAAGGAGATAATCATGGACACATTACCGGTAGAAACCAAGGGCCGTAAGCATATTGTGGATATCACATCCAAACTTCAGGCCATCATTAAACGGAAGAAAGTTCAGGATGGCTTGTGTCATGTTTTTTTACCTCATACTACCGCGGCATTGACGACTGGCGAGATGGGGGAAGGGACCGAAGAAGACTTTCTCGATGTGGCGGAAGAGATCATTCCCCGGCTCAAGTTTCGTCATGCCCATAATCCCTCTCATGCGTGGTCCCATATGGCGGCCTCCTTGATCGGAGCCTCCTTGACTCTGCCTGTTGTGAATGGTGAATTGCGCCTGGGAACCTGGCAGTCAGTTTTGCTGGTGGAACTGGACGGGCCGCGGGAACGCCACATCATGGTGGGCTTAACCTCTGCCGGCTAAACCAATTCACACTGAGGATGCGGGATTGACCGGAAATTGAAGATGCGCAGGCTATGAGGGAGGCCGGTCAGTCAGCGCCTTATTCGTTGCCGGGTACTTATGAAGAAAGCCGCAGGGGCAGGGGAGTGGGGCCCCAATTGCCGGGTTGGGGTTCAAAGACCCCGGCACACGAGGTTTGGCAGAAGCGGCACCGGCCGTCGTCTGTGAGGTTCCAGGCGGTGAGCGTGTACCAATCACGCCCGATGAGCTTTTTGCCACAGGCATGGCAATAGGTGCTGCCACCTTCTTCATCGTGCACATTCCCGGTATAGACATACCGGAGGCCGTTGTTCATCGCGATGGAGCGGGCCAGGGAAAGGGTAGAGGAGGGCGTGCGAGGAGTCTCCAGCATCTTGTAATCGGGATGAAAGGCGGAAAAATGAAGCGGCACGTCTGGTCCCAAATGTTCCACCACCCAACGGGTTAAGGCCTCCAGTTCGGCTTCTGAATCATTCTTTCCGGGAATGAGGAGAGTGGTGATTTCCAACCAGAGATCCGTGTGATGTTTGATGTACTCCAAGGTCTCCAGGACGGGTTGCAAATGAGAGCCGGTGAGGGAGTGGTAGAACTCTTCCGTGAATGCTTTCAGATCGACATTGGCTGCATCCATGTCGCGATAGAACTCCGCCCGTGGTTCCTCGCAGACATAGCCGGCCGTCACCGCCACCGTTTTCACGCCAACTTCATGGCAGGCTTGGGCCACATCAATGGCATATTCATGGAAAATCACCGGATCGTTATAGGTAAAGGCCACGCTTCTACAGCCGGAAGACAGTGCTTCCTGGGCGATGGACTGCGGTGAAGCGGCGTCGGCTAGAATATCCATCTCACGGGATTTGCTCATGCCCCAATTCTGGCAGAACTTGCAGGCCAGGTTGCAGCCAGCGGTGCCGAAGGATAAGACGGGCGTACCGGGCAGGAAATGATTGAGCGGTTTCTTCTCAATCGGGTCCACGCAAAAGCCGCTGGATCGGCCGTAGGTCGTCAGGACAATCTGATCCTCGTGGCGGGCCCGAACAAAGCACATTCCCCTCTGCCCCTCGTGAAGCTGACAAAAACGTGGGCAAAGATCGCATTGCACACGGCCATCCTCCAGCCGATGCCAGTATTGAGTGGGATGATGAGTGGAAAGTATGGTCATCGTTCTTCTTTTCTCCCAGGCGCACATTCAATACAATCATTTTACCACGGGCACCGGAAGAACCGATCGCAAATTTTCGAACCTTTAGAAGTGGGAGAGTTTTGGCGGCTTTCGGGGAATCGTTCGTTACCGGATCCCTAAAATCCATGTTCTATCTTGGAAGGTGTTCAAATCTTCCACCGTCTGAAATCCGATCCGCAACGCATCATGGAGCAGATCATGAAGTTCCTTGGTCAATTCCAGCAAGGCCGGTCTATCGACGTCCATTGCGCCTGTGACGATTTTGTCCCTCATCTCCTCAAGAGCATGGATATCCTCAATGAGAGATTTCGCTTTGGTGTAAAACCCAGCCACAGAGTCACTCCGATCAGCCAGTAAGCCGATTTTATTCGCTAAGCTGTTAAACACCGGGAAAAAATTTTGAGAAATCCTGGGTGCAAAAATATTGCTGCCGGTCAGCTGATAGGTAGGGTCGGACAGTTGGTGGAGGAATTTTTCAAGGTGCTGAAGGTATCGGCGTTTTAACACAATCTCGATAATGGCGGTGATCTCTCCTTGTATGGCGAGGGCGATGCCTTTGCCCTCTTTGAAGGTGGCGTATCGCCTCACTGCAGCATTGAGCACGCCTCCAAGCAGTGCTCCCACAAGAAGCCAGGCAACCGGATTGTCCCTCATAGAGTCCTTTCTTCCAGAAGAGCAAGAGACCCAGACCGGGTTCTTCATCCACTACAATTAAATTAGAACTTCATCGTTGTTTTTGCAAGAGCCTACAGGGCAATGTCAGATGCCTCATATCCTGATGGAATGAGCCATACACGGATTGGACTCAAATCGGAGAAGAAAGTTGGGAAACCGGAGTTGCGCTCTACCCCGTTCGACCTTGACCAAGTGGCGGCATGGGGTTGAAAGGATGTGCAACAGAGTTATAGCTTTTCTCATGATTCATCCGGAGGCGATTCGTCCTGAGGCCAAAGGTCCGAAAGAATTTTTATCCATAATTTTTGCGTAATATCTTCAAAGGGAATCATGACATCCCGCACATCCTCCGCAGCCATTGTGCCCTCTCCCGAAGATTCCCAGACAATTTCACCCGTATGGGCATCCCAAATTTGTAGGGAAAGCCGCAGGGTGGTCACGCGCGTTTGAAGCACCCGTAGGCCAAAGAACCGGAGTCGATCCTCCATGTACTGTCGGAAGGCGGCCAAACCTGGCTGAAACACATATTGGCACTCCAACGTTTGGCAAATTTTCCGAAGGGTATCACGATCTAAGATCCCGCTTGTAAAATAGTCCGAGGTCATGGATGAGACCTCTTTTCCGAGCCCGGACCGGTTTAATTGCCCAATGGTTTCCTGTGGGGAAAGCACGGACAGGGGATTCTTCACCTTGGTGAGCGTCAGAAATAAGGATTGGGAGACTTGATGGCGATAGCCTTCCAGCCCCATGCCCGTTAACGCGTTGAGGACAACCACCGGTTGTCTTTCCAATGCGCGGGGATCGAAGGTGGGGGCTTTCCACGCAATGGAGGCTTCATCACCCCATTGCTTAAAGACCCCAATGCAGGATGTCATTGTGAACGTACACATGACCGTGAGGGCTAACCGGTAGTACATACGTCGTCTTTTGCCTGGAGAAACGGGGGCTCTGAAGATTGCTTGACGTGGTTTCCAACAGATCACATGGGCATCTGTCCGTAATTTTCACATTAAGCAGGGGGCCATGACAAATGTCTGCAAGGTTCAGCTTGCTCTTTCAGGAAATTTGCCACGGGATGGCCAATGAGATTCCCCCTATCCCTTTTGAAGAAAGGGGTAGGGGGAATGGGTTATCTCTTTTCCTTCTATATACCCGATAGCTTATTGCGGGTATCTTTATTCCTCACGTCTCACATCCGGTTCTCTGGTTCTCTTTTCAATTCTTCTCAATAACGGCTTTGAATGCCTTGGCTATGGCGCGGTGTCCAGCGTTTGAAGGGTGTACTTCATACTGAAAGGCGCCATTTCGTTGAATCAGTCTCAACCCCTTTCTGCCTTCAAATGCCGCGAACACATCAGCTACATAAACATTATTAAAGCCGGCAGCGACTTCAGAAACAGCCACATTAAAGTCCAAAACGGCGTCCGTTGCTCCAGGTATTTCCGGAATGTCATACAGATTGTTGATATATATTTTCAATTCCGGTTCTTCCGGTAATAATGCATACCCCAATTGTTCAAGGATTGTTGTTAAATTCGATTTAAAGGTAGCAAGAACAGCATCTTTATTTGCTCCGCCCAGAATGATGGGGGCCAAATCATTGCCTCCGACGGTGAGAGTAATGACGGTTGGTTCATAGCGAATCGCGAGGGGAACCTGATATTTCAAGACATCATCGCTTGTCGCTCCAATCAACCCGACATTGCTTAGGAGGGTGTTTGGAATCTTGTCGAACACGCCCTCTTTGTACAATAAGTAAGCATACCCTTGCGTGGCGGGTATTGCCCCATACCCAGCCGCGAGACTATCTCCCATCGCCATATACCGGGTGTTGTTTGCGAACTGCCAAGGCACTTCCGCCGATACGCTCATAGGAACAAGGGTGAACATCACCACTACAACTGCTTTTAACCATTCCCTGGTAAACATTCCCGACTCCTTTCGGTTGGTATTCGTAAAAATCTGTGGTCTTAGTTAAAACTCTGCAAGGAGTATTCCTATTTGATGTTATCCTGTACCCCAATCGGAAAGTTCACCACCGTTTCTTTTCTGACGGAAATGCCCGCTTTTTTCTCTAACCCATGCTCTAGCGAGGTAAAGACGCTCCAAAAGGTGATGCCGGGCTTTTAATGGCCGGTCAAACTATTTCTTTATTTGGTGAGAGGCTGGGCAGGGCTCCTTAAAGAGTCGTGGTGTGATTTGGGGAATTTAGCCTCACCGAATTGTTCACCATAGTCCCAACTTTCCCCTTCACCTCCCTTTCGTAGAACAATCCGGAGCCGCATTGATCCTCTTCGCGGGGGGTACCTTTGGGGCGGGATGGTGCAGGCCAACTTGGCCGGCAATCAGATTATCCCCTTTGGGCATTAGCGCATGGGAACTAGGTGTTCCTGATTTTCCGAGTGACTGCCCATGTTCAACCCAGCATCTGGTTGCCTCTTATTTTTGGCTGGTTTCTCTTCTAAAGAAAAGAGTTGCTTTTTAAGCTGTGACAAATATAATTACGAACCCTCCTTGGCCGGAAGCGGTTCAAGGAGTTTTTTATTGCCTGCCGGGCATCTTAGGTATTAAAGGCTTTATGCCATTGTTGTTACTAATTTGTATCTCTTCCAAAGAGACTCGAATGTTGGATTATGAGGCTTTTTTGAAACGATTCAGCTCATCAGCAAATTAACCAAAAGGAGACCTCGAATGACAGCTCTGCGGCTTTCGTTGCTCGTTTTACTCATGGTGTTCTTTGCGCAAGGATGCAGTGTTTACACTGCATTTACTCATCCTTCAAAAGTAGACATAGAAGGATTAGAAAATATGAAAGGGGTCAACCGGGCCACCGTTATGAATCAATGCGGTGTGCCGATTTCTTCAAGTAAGAATAGTGATGGAGGCCGGACAGAAATCTACAAATTTTATGAGGGTTCTTCATGGGCCAAGGGACGGGGCGCGTTCCATTTGGCCGCCGACATCTTCACACTGGCGCTATGGGAAATCATTGCGTGGCCATCGGAGCTCGCGGCCAGGGGCGATCAACTGACAGCCGAAGCGGTTTATGATAACGACGATAACCTCGTATCATTTAAAGTGCTTGGTCGAAAACCAAAGGAGCTAGAAAGGGTGCACCAATCTGGAGAGGCAGCTGAGTTTTAGGGTTCGTGGTTATATCCTCTCAACTTCATTAGACACATGCGAATGCGGAGGCGGACCCGCAGCTTTCCACCCAATGCGGCAATAGCAGTAATAAAAGTATCTGCAAAGGGCCTGACTCCATCGTGAAGTCAGGCTTTTTGATTGTGTACCTTTAAAGTGGGATGAGTAATACCCATTCCATTCATATGTTTAGTTGGGTGCCGTAACTCAGGAATTATAGGAAGCATAGTGAGGAATAATTCGGCTTCTGTTTTTACTCTGAAGTCGCACAAGGATTTCAATAGAGGCTTCGTCTAAATGCCTGGAATATTCAGGGGGGGATTTGTGATGGCAAGGATTACCTTTTATCTAAAAACATCGAGAGAGAAATTGGTGTGGGTGGTGGCTCATATCTGAGCAGAACCCACATTGCTGGATACACCTGAATCTCTAATCTCTATTACCCGCAGGGCACCACTGTATCGTTTTAGGCTTTGAATGAACTAGAGGGGACCAATTTCAAATTCGTATAGCTCTTTAATCAATTTTGTAATGTTGGCTCTGGCAGAACCCTCATTCGCCAATTTCAATCGTTCAAACGCCCAAAAAGCATCACTAAATGTGGCTGTGTAAGGGGAATGAATCACGGTACTGAAAATTTCCTTGTCAGTTGTTTTATCGATAAGTGTATATTGCACAATTGCGATTACTTCCAGATCCAGTCCAAACATGTCTTGATCAACACGGATCATTATTGTGTTTAAGGTATACTGTGTTTCCTTTTCATCCCAATTTCACAATTTGGCGGCTTGCATTGATTGGACAAGAGCCTGCTTAAAGTCTTCATTCCCTATTTCAGAAGTCCACAATGGATTTGTCCCTTCTCCCCCGCCTACACTTCCGACAGAAATATTTTCTTTAAACGGGGTGCCGCCTTGAAAATGTCCAACACCTATTCCTGAAATTGCCATTTGGTTGATACGTGAAGGTGAAGCGCATCCAAAGAAAATCGACATTGAAACGAATAGGAAAAGGAGGGAATTAAAGGCCTGCATTTTGCCTCCTTCAGATTTCTTGAGGTGGGTGGCAGGGGACATAATAGTCTTTCGTTTCAGAACAAGTTGGACAAAGAAGGGAGGATTGCTAAGGTCATGATTGTGGCTTTTCATTGAGCATAAATAATAAACGAATCGATGGGTAAAAGATTTTCTTATGAGCCATCACCATTGGGTGGGGTGTGGAATTGATAGAAACGCCATTCTTCCATGGATTCCGCAAGCGCCCCAAACCCAAGGGACAAGATTTTTCCCAATACCGTAAAGCCTATCTTGTACTTGCTCCACTCAGTAACTCGAACTTTTCCATCCTTTAAAAATCTGGCCCGGACAGACCAGGTGTAGACCGTGTCCGGTTCTAAGGCTTCTTCCAAGGTATGGACATTTTCCGTAAGGCCTTCCCGTTCATAAATAACTTCTCCAACTACTGTCGGCATAGAGGTGATGGCTGTTGGGTACTCCTTTGATTCCAAAATTCTAAGATCATAGGTCACATTTTCTCCGGGAAAAGCTTCCCAACGCCCAGTTGGACGCAAGGATCCAACCCGTATTGGTGTAAATTCCTGATGCTTTCGAGTATTGGGGGAGTCTAACCCTCTAAGACGGTAGGTCATAAAAATCGACGCAATACCAAAATTGTCATAAGTCCGCTCTTTAAAGGCATACCGCATGAAAAAGTCAATGAGAATTTTTTCACTTAACCGGCGGGTGGCTCGGGGCAGCTCCTCTTGGAAATGCTGCGCCTGGTTAGCCGTCCATTCCTCCAGGTTGTGAGAGTCGCCAAATTCTTCGAGAATGATCCGGTCCTCAAGCACTTCCTGATCGGCGGTTCGAATGACCCGGACACGAGCCGAAAGACCCACACGCCTGGGTGGATCGCCTTCATAGCTCGTGGGAAGCAGATTGACCGCTGGGCCTTCAATTTCCAAAAGGGTGTCCAGGGGCTCTTGGAGGGCAGGTCTTTGGTCCACCTGATTTTGCCCTGTCGCGAGTGGAGCATTCTTCCCCGCTTCCATGGGATATCCCCATGCTTGGCCATCGGCCACCAGATTCGTAACTAGTAAGTCGATCAAGCTGGCCTCGGTAATGGCCTTGCCTAATTGTGATTCTATCTCTGTGGGAAGGGTTTCGGAGCTACCTTGATACACTCCATAGACAGAGCCGCCCACCGCTCCGGCCGCCGACAAAAATGGGAGACAGACAATAAACATAGGACCACAAATGATGGCGCCACCAGCACCCACAATCGAGCCTCTTCCCGCCCCTTGCCCCATGCTGCTCAGCCACCCTCGTCGAGAATTCTGCAAGGATTCCTCCTGCTCCTCCTTCACCACGACCCCTATGCGCTGCATGTCCCCCTGGATCGACTCGGAAAGGATGGGGCCGGTGGTATGCGAACAACCCTGATGAACGATGAGGGCCAGCACGATGAAAAGTCGAATGAAAATAGTCTGCATTATAGTCAGCTTAGCCTATCAGGACTGAAGTTCTTTATCTTAAATTTGAGAAACCTCCATGATCAGAAATCTATCCCGCCGTGTGTCCCCCAATAAACTGTGAAGCTCTAGGCTGCACGTCATAAGGAAGGATTGTAGTAAGAAATTTGATTATATAAGTGTATTTCTTCATGCTTAAACTGCTTCCAATCCAGAATGTCATTTTTTGATGAATTTGATGGCTGTGCCTTTAACACGCGTGCAGGTGAATGAATACACATTGTAAATTGGAATAAATCCATACAGGCTGCTTTCCGTGGTGACATTGACGAGAGCATCTCCCCCGTTTTGAACTAAGGCGTCATCGACTGCAGTTTGAAAATCGGAGTTGCCCCAAGGAATGAGCGCCAACACAAAGTGACGGCAAGCTTTGCCTTCTACAAATCCGAGCTCTTCGAATTTGTTTGCGGCTTTGAGTATAGAAATAGGATCAGCACTACTCCTGATGACGATTCCGAGGTTACCTGCAGTGCTGCAACCTGCTAACAATACCAATAAGATAATTGTGATCCATTTTGGGGCTTTCATTGGACCCTCTCCTTTTTTGGTTAAGAGCATTTCTATTTGGTCAGAGCAGGAACTCGTTTTATTGTTACTGTTGATTGAAGGAGCAAATGTGATTCCATCTTTCATGAAGTTGTTCAGATGATAAAAATTAAGGGAAACAGGCTCTTAGGGGGTGGAGAAATATGAAAAGACGTATATCCTGATTCATGTAATGGGGCAATATAGGACATATGTGAGCGTAAGAGAGAGTAGATAACTTTTCTCTCATTTAGAAGGCCGCTGTGCTACAAACTGCCGTTCTTGGGCATTAGGTGAGAGAACGTGGTATTGAGAATTCAGCAGGTAGGTTTCAAAGAGGATATCTCAGGAACCTATTAGGAAGAGTAAGTCCCTGGAGTTGTCCGCATGATCACCATTGATGGGTCTCTCTATTCAGGGAGCGGATCGATTGTCCGCCAAGCGGTAGCCTTTTCGGCGTTGACGGGCCAGCCGGTCCATCTTGTGAACGCTAGGGTTAAACGCGAGAAACCCGGTCTTCGACGCCAACATGTCCGGGTGGTGGAAGCTATGTGTGAGCTGGTTAATGGGAAGGCCAGAGGTGTCTTTGAAGGGTCGCAAGAGATAGATTTCTATCCTGGGTTACCTGGTTTGAATGAGGCCAAACATCAGTATTGTTGGGATATCGAATCAGCCGGGTCCACCACCATGTTGGCTCTGGCAGTTTTGCCTGTGTTGGCCTTTAGGGGAATTCCCACGATCGTGGAGATTCGAGGTGGGCTCTTTCAGGACTTTGCGCCATCCGTCTTTCACTTACAGCACGTCGTCTTGCCACTGCTACACAATATGGGGCTTGAGGTTACTCTTCACATGAATCGGCCGGGCTATGTGCCAAGCGGAAAGGGTTCCCTTTCTTTGAAGGTCAACCCCCTCAAACACGGCTTACAGCGGATTATCTTGGAAGAGCCAGGCCCGGTAGAAAAAATTTGGGGAATAGCCTTGGCTTCTCACCTCGCAGAACGGCAAGTGAGCCAGCGCATGGCTGAGGCCGCTACGAAACAATTGACCCGCGCGGGTTATGAGGCGGATATCACCATTATGGAGGATACTTCCGCAGAGCAACCTGGGGCTGCCTTGGCTCTTTTTGCGGATGGTGAGGCAGGGGTACGATTAGGGGCGGATCGTGCCGGCGCGCTTGGACGTCGATCTGAAGATATCGGCCGGTATGTCGCCAGGCAATTGTTGGATGACTGTCAGACTGGCGCGACCCTTGACCGTTTTACCGCCGATCAAATTATTCCCTTTGCGGCATTAGCAAAGGGAATGAGTCGATTTCTGATTCCACAGATGACCGACCATGTGCAAACCAGCGCCTGGTTGGTCCATGTGTTTTTTGGGGCAGAGACCAAGATGGATGATCACCATCTTGGCATTTCCGGGATCGGATGGCCAAACTGAATGTCCTCTTTCCGGTTCCTTTGCCCAGCGATTATTTGACGGCTTCTACTCCGCCGGACAGGTCCTGTCCAGAACAAAATAGACCGGGCAGAATCCGGTGAATCCGCTTTGCGGCAGAGTGACTCCCAGGATTCCCGGAAGTAGTAACCAAAGAGGGTTCACATAGTACCCAAGTGCGACGCCTGCAGTAATGAGCGCACCGGCAATTCCGTCATGGAGTTGGCGTTTTCGTTTCATCTTTACTCCTCCTATTTGTTGAAAAGGTCGTTCATTGTCTTCCTGGTTTCCTTCTTGACTCAAAAAGGGACTTTGTTTGTATTCTCCGGTGTCTGCCAAGCCTTCCTTATCTTTATGCTTTTGGCTCAAGGGAGAAGAACGTATGAGGAGTCTAGCTCCAGTCACTTTTTTGGAAAATACGTATTTCAGCCTACTTTTTCCTGTAGCTTCTTAGTTGATTAATTTCTAGGCAATACGTTGAAAATAAAGCAGAACTTCATGATTTACCTCAGTAGATCTCCCGTCTTTTCTGCCAGGGCCCAGGGGTGCTACCCTTTTGAGGCGAACGAGGACTATCACCAAGCAGAATGGAGATCCACACATGCCTTTCGGCTACTACCATCAGCTTAACGCCAAGGCGAAGCGGATTTATCGGGCAAGTGACAAGGTGTCGGATTTTCCATTGCCTAATGTCTCTGTCGTTCGACCTGTCGTACGAAAAATATTTGAGGCTTTACAGGCAGAGAGTCATTTGCGCACGCAAAAATGGACTCAACGCCTTCTGAATACGTTAACGAGCCAACTTCATATTCGGCCAATTCGATTTGAATTGTTGGATATCCGACCCTCCAATCCACGGATAGAACTCTATGGCCTGTATTATCCCATGGAAGGTCGGCGGATCCCGAGGATGCAAGTGTGGATGCGCACGGCTAAGCGGCATCAAGTTGTGGCCTTTCGCACGTTTCTGCGCACCTTGCTGCATGAGCTTTGTCATCATTTGGATTACGATTGTTTAGGGCTCAAAGATTCCTTCCATACCCAGGGCTTTTATGGGCGTGAGGCTAGCTTGGCCTCTCAGGTCTTGTCCTTGGTCGACACTTCATCTTCGAGAACCGGGAACACTTCCAAGGCGGGAAAAACGAAACGAAAGATATGACGATGTCTTTTCCCAGTCTTTCTGATCACGACTCGTTGTCTTAACCCGCGCCATCGAGGCACGCGATGTGCCACGATCTCCATCAAACCCTTTCCCGCCACCATGCCGGCCTTGCGCCGACTCTAACTGTCTATCTCTTTTACGGTTTCCAAGGGTAGAATACGGCTTATAGCGATTGCGCGGGGTTGTTCCGTTTTCCCTGTAAACCAACGAACAAACCTTTTTTAGAGCTGAGGAGTAGAGACGAGGCTATGCTGCAAGACATTCGACCGATCCAACCCTTGTCCCATCTGAGCGGATCTTCCGAGAAGCTTCATACCCGGCTGTGCCGAATGGTGGGGCAGGCCGTCGCCGATTTCAGCATGATCGAAGAAGGCGATAGGGTCATGGTGTGCCTCTCGGGGGGGAAGGATAGTTATGCGATGTTGGATGTATTGCTGTCCATACAGTCTCGTGCTCCGGTGTCCTATGAACTGATTGCCGTCAATTTGGATCAGAAACAACCGGGATTTCCCGAACATGTCCTTCCGGACTACCTCACCAGGCTTGGTGTGCCGTTTCATATTGAAGAACGCGATACCTATTCGGTGGTGAAACGGCTGATTCCTGAAGGGGAGACGACCTGCTCGCTGTGTTCACGGTTGCGTCGTGGCATTCTGTACGGGTTGGCGGAACGATTGGGAGCGACCAAGATTGCTCTTGGCCATCATCGCAACGATATGATGGAGACATTGTTGCTGAACCTGTTGTTCAACGGAACGCTCAAAAGCATGCCACCCAAACTGAGATCCGATGACGGACAACATGTGGTGATCCGTCCCTTGGCATATGTCAAAGAAGCCGAACTGGCCCGCTATGCGGAATTGAGAAACTTTCCCATCATTCCCTGCGACCTGTGCGGCACCCAGGAAAATTTAAAGCGCAAAGACGTGAAGGCCCTGCTTCAGGAATGGGATACTCGGTATCCCGGCTCGGGTGACAGTCTGTTTGCGGCCTTGTCCAAGGTCATCCCCAGTCATCTTCTCGATCGAGAGTTGTTTGACTTTCAGACCTTTCGCCATCCTGAATCGTAGATTGGTGTGAGGGTCGTTCCGGTCCGAACGACGACGACATGCCCGATGGGATTCGATGAAGTTCATTCCCTCTTCTATCAGGTGAGTGCGGTCTTCGCCGATCATGATGATGGTGTATCTCCAGGTTCTTTTGTTAATCATCGCGGCCAATGGAGCACCGATCATTGGGCGGCTGCTTCTGGAAGGGCAATGGAGCGCTCCTCTTGATGGTGGAGCGACCTTCATGGATGGGCGACCTGTTTTGGGTAAGTCGAAAACGTATCGGGGTGTGGCCTTTTCATTGGTGGGCACGGTATTGGCGGCAGATGTGCTGGGCATGCCCTGGGAGATAGGACTGCTTGTTGGAGGGTTAGCCATGACCGGCGATTGCCTTTCCAGTTTTATCAAGAGACGGTTGGGCTATGACTCAGGCGGGATGGCCTTGGGCCTGGATCAAATTCCAGAAAGCCTTTTGCCCCTATTAGGGGTGTGGGGCGTACTGTCGCTATCCGCTATCGGCATCATGGCCACGGTGGGCGCGTTTATGGTGTTCGAACTGATTTTTTCTCCCATCTTATATAAATTTCACATTCGCCAGCATCCGCATTAATTATTTGTTCCATCTGATGACCTTTTCTCATATTTAAAGGGTATTGGTCTCGGACAGGGTAATCCCTAATTGACTAAGTTTCCGGCTAAATCCGGCAGATGTGTTGAGGGTATGGATCAAGCGCCCATCCGGCTGTTCGTAGGCAATGAGTCCACCGTCTTGCAGTGGCCAGACGAGAATTCGATCTTTGGCCTCAGGGCTGGAAAAGGCTTGAGGGGAACATGGCATGCCGAGTAGCATTTCGAAAGAAAGTGGTGGCTCTAGCCTGGGTAAGACAAGCCGCCCAGGACAATTTCGAATGGGTCGCCAGGGCCAACGAGTTCGTAATTCCTCAAAGGTCATCGGATAGCCACCTCGATGTTCTCACTCCATCTCGACATGATTTTGTTTTGCCGTTTGAGTGGAAGAGGAGATAGCTCCGGTGCTTGCTTCATGCCATCGTCCATGAAATGATGCCCGGATGTATCAGGGGCAACGACTCCATCACCGTGAGATTCTGGAGTGATGATGTCTGTGGATCCCTTATCGGAAGAAGATTCTTCGACGTCTTCCCGTACACCGCTCCTGTCGATAGTATTGGCCATTTTAGCCGTCCTCATGGTGCCGGTATTTCTGTATTCTATAGGGCCGGATGGGCCTGTCAAAGTTGGGGATGTGGTCTTTGCCACGGATCGTCATCGTGTACGGATGATGGCTTCCGATGGTGATGAGGTTGGTGCGCATTCCGCGATGTGTGTTCTTGAGCCACGCGTACAATTAGTGGTGCAGGAAATGGGCACTCCCTCAGAGGGCTCGATGATTGCGGAACCGGTTGCCCTTGAAAAGGCTGGCCCACCCTTTTGCGCTCCGAGGAGGCGGGTTGTGGTATATGCCCATCAGGTGACCTTACAGCCTGATCTGTGGGGTGGGCTGCGCGACATGCTAGCGCACTTCTTCTCGGGTTGCTGAGAAGGACGATCTCAGTAGAACATTCGCTTCTCGCGTCTATGGGTGTTTGAGCTTGTCCGTAAAGCGTTGCCGGAATTTTGCCACTTTGGGATTAATGAGGTAGGCACAGTAGGGTTGTGACGGGTTCTGCGCGAAATATTCCTGGTGGTAGTCTTCGGCGATGTAAAAGGGTGAAGCGGGTTCCACCTGGGTCACAATGGGATCGTCGAACAACTTGGCTTCCGTTAGCGTGCGAATGACCTCGTGTGCGGTCGTGTCTTGTTCTGATGAATGGGTGAAAATGGCGGAGCGGTACTGGGTTCCCGCATCATTCCCCTGTCGGTTCAGCGTGGTGGGGTCATGGATGCCGAAAAAGATTTCCAGTAGTTCCCGATAGGTAATGACCCCGGGATCAAATGTAATCTGTATCACCTCCGCATGTCCCGTGTTTCCGCCACAGACGGCCTCATAAGTCGGATTGGGGCGGCCACCACCCATATAGCCAGACTCTACGGACTCGACACCCTTCACCTGATCGAATACCGCTTCGAGACACCAGAAACAGCCGCCACCCAGCGTGGCAAGTTCTTTTCCTGTTGATGACGATGTGGGCGAGTCAGGCATGCGTTACTCCTTCTCATGATAAGGAAAAGGCTGAAGGTGTGCGATTGTTGAGTATGATTTCAGATTTATACCACGACCTGTTTTCTTGGGCCACTGCTTGGTGCATTGGAGGATACGGGGGAGATACCTCTTTTCTTGAAAACCTTTACTTTCTGCTATGCCTCTTTATAGGCTTGAATGACCTTTTTTACCAGTCCAAGTTGCGTGAGAGGAGCGTGGCACATGCGGGTGGTGTGGGCGACGGACATCCACTTGAATTTTCTGACTGCAGAGGGACGAGACGCATTTTTTTCGTCCATTCGTGACCATCAGCCGGACGCCGTGTTTGTGACCGGAGATATTGCTGAGGCCCCATCGCTGACCCATCTGCTCGATGACATGCGTCAAGCCATTCAGGTGCCATTGTATTTCGTCCTGGGCAATCATGACTTTTACTATGGTTCCATTACTCAAGTTCGAAGTAGACTGAAGCACTGGTGTCAGGTTCAGCCAGGACTGACCTATCTTTCAACGACACGGTTGGTCGAATTGACTCCCACGACTGTGTTAGTCGGGCATGATGGGTGGGGAGACGGGCGCTATGGAAACTATCATCTGTCGCCGGTCAGGCTGAGTGATCAGGAGTTGATTGCAGAATTTAAGGATTTAGATCGAGAGGCGGTATTAGGCAAACTGCATGCGTTGGGGGATGAAGCGGCTTGGTATTTGCGGGAACGATTAGATGAAGCGTTGGCATCGTATCGGCAGGTGATTTGTCTTACGCATGTCCCGCCGTTTAAGGAAGCCTGCTGGTATCAGGGGAAAATGGGCAACGATGACTGGCTCCCGTATTTTGCCTGTCAGGCGGTTGGCGAGGTCTTGCTGCATGCCTCGCGCGAGCGACCTGATTGTTCAATTACCGTGTTGTGCGGCCACACCCATCATGCCGGGATCGTTCAACTGCGACCGAATCTACGAGTTGTCACCGGGGCTGCCGAATATGGGGCTCCCTGTATTCAGGAGACCCTCGAACTTGAGGAACTTTTTTGTCAATCAGTTTTTGTAGAAGGCGGAGAGGATCGAGGGGCGCGGTCGGTAGAAAACGATGCGGCCGGAAGGCAACCAGGAACTCCTAAATAAACCTGGCCTGTTCTTTCGGAGAAGGCACACGGCACGTGTCCGACTTGCCCATCCACTGATAGCGATGCCGGGCGATCACACTGTAGACCAAATCTCGAAGAGGCCGGGGAATGATGATGAAGGCATACAGCCAGGGCCAAATTCCAGGAAGGCAGCGAAGAATTTTGAGGGCTGCCGTGGATTTCGTGAAGACGTTCCCGTGTTCCAGCAGTAAAAAGGTTTCATAATCCTGGGTCGAAAGGTGTAGCTGAGTGAGAATATCTTGGGCGGGTTGGGATTGAAGGGTTCCGAATTTAAATAATCCTCTGGAATCCCTCTTGAGGACAAAATTGACAAACGCATTGCAAAAATTACACACCCCGTCAAAGACAATCACCTTCTCGTACTGGCCCCAATCATGGGCATGTAAAGCAGATCCCTGTTTCACGTGACGTGCTCTTTTCTCTGGTCGCGCTTTTAATCTTTTCCGGTCAGTCGGCAATGAATAGCTTCCCTCATTCATTATATTACCTGAGAGCCATACAGGTTTTCTAAGGCGGGAGGGCCTAACCAGCCATGGATGGCCTACGTCTGAAGAATCGCCATGCGTGGATTTTGAGCCATTGATGAATGGGAACGAGATCGAAAAAAATGAGATAGACAAACGGAATGAGCAGAAAGTTGACGTCCATTAACACAAACGTGGAAATGTGGAATGTGGTGACTCCCGCGATGAACAGGAGTCTGAATATTGGTGATTTAATGAACAAGATTAGAGGAAATCCCAGTTCAAACGCTAACACTAAATGTGAAAAAATCTGGACAAGATCGGGCTGTTGGGCCAGTTCGAAGCTTAAACTGTTTTTCACAAGTTCCCCTTCGCCCGTGACGCCCCATCGGACAGATCGTTTGATCAACATTTCCTGGATCCGGCCTTCGCCGGAAAACCATTCCCACCCGCTGACCCGCACCTTGGCAATGACACTCCAAAAATAAAACAGGGCGACATAGAGTTGCATCATTTTGATGGGCCAGCTGGCCTCCCATTCCTGGAGAGGAGGGGATGCGCCATGACGTGAATCACGAGAATGGGCTTCTCCGCATCTAGAGAGTAGAAACAGGAAAAGCATTTGCATGGGAATGATATAGCGATGATGGACGTCGCCGCTAAAGCTGTCTCTCACCCCCTTTAAATAAAAAATACACAGAATGACGACAAGAATTGATGTCCGGGTCCATTTCCCCATGATCATGCTGATCGTGGCGCTCATCAGGAGTGCATAGACGACAAACGACAGGGCAGGGATATGGTATTGAATCCCGAGCAGATGGAAGTACCAAATGGGTTCAATGAAGTAAAACATCGCACCGGTCGGGTTCAGCCCCAACACCGTGGCAAATTGATAGGTGTGGAAGAACAGCAGCCCGCATCCAATGTACATCCGCAACAGGCCAAGGCTTTCCCCTGAAAACCCTCTAAAGAAAAATTGACTCCAGGCCTGGCTTACGAGTTTACAAAGTGCCATGCTGCCACCTGGTGATCCATTCGTCTTTCCATTCAATACTTGCTTCCATAGTTTCAGTGCGGACCTTACTGACATCCTGTTTCACTAAATCATCTTTTCGGTACATGCGAATTTGATACAGCGCTTCCGCCTTGACCACAAATCGAGGATCTGGGGGTTCGTATCCTAGAGTTTTATTGAGGCTCCAGAACATCCGCCACTCCCAATCAACCGAATAGTTGGACTCTCCCTCTTCCAGTCCACGAATCAATCTATTCAATTGGCTCAGGTTTCTATCCCCTTGACGATGCTTGGGAGGACCGGATCCAAACATTCGCTGATAGTAAAGCCGACGAAAATTCGGCTTGGGAATATTCAGGTCCTTATGAGAAAGATAGCTGGTTGATCCGTCCCGATGTGTGACCAGCAGGCCCCTGGAAATTCTATCTTTATCCCACACTTTGGCCGTAATGGTGTCGTCGGGATAGTAACTGGAATACATGGGTACCCAGGTTAATGGGAAGTAATCAATGCGAAAAATGACTGCTGCCCATATGATGGTCAGGTACCCGACAAGAATAATGGTGATGGTCCGCTTACTCACGCAATCATTCCTTGCGAGATAGTGAGCAGGGTGTACATGGGGTTCTCCCTTTGAGGTGAAAGCACAAATGGCAGGATGGCCTATTATCTTAAGAAAGGCGAAAGAACTCAATAGTGATAAGGCTATGAAATGAAAGATTTCTCCTGCGTTGAAACGAAAGAGGATTGATGAACGATTCAATAAGTCTTGCCGGTCAACCGAATTTTCACCACACCATCCAATGTCGTTCATGTGGTTAATGAATCGGGAAGGCGAGGCAGGGGAATCGATGCCGGTTTTCCTGGCAGCATATAAAGGGAAAGGTTTCCTAATGCTGATGTGTTCTGGGAGGGAGGTGCTGATGGATAAATATTTTGGCAAGTTGTCCTGCCTGGGTCTCCATAGAGTTGGAGTTGATTGGTTCCATCTGGCCTGCTGATGAAGGGATGAGCCTCAATCTTCGAAGTTCGTGGTGATTGAATCTTGGTTGCTTGTGCAGTTGGCAGTTCCTATGTTAAAGAAATCAAAATCGCAGGAAGATGGTGCGTCCTCAGTGTTCTGCTCTGTTGTTCCTGTCGCGATGTTTTCTTCAGATTGAGTAGTGGTTCCCCTTAGGTTGGCAGATGGTCACAAGGTGTGGTTTGAAGAGGGGTTTTGGCCCCGCGAAGGTTCACCTGTGTGCTCAATTTACACTATTGGTAGGGAGTGAGAGTCAATGACTGTATGTGTGTTCATCGATCGTCTCGAACAGTTTCGGCAGGGAGTCCTCCAGTATAGGAAATTGTCTGTACCGGATCAGCATCTCTCCCCCAAAGGCTCGGCTGCGGTGAACTCTTTAGAATCAGGCGCGTTACGTGAGAGCCTTTGTCAGCAGTTTGCTTTCTTAGATGAGTCTGTGGGGGCTTTTAGTAAGGGTCGATACTACATTCATTTAGATTCCAGGGGTCGACAAGATATCTACGTTCACGCGTTGGCTGAGGATAGTCAGAAAGAGCATCTTGACCTTATCCTGCGCGATCTCCAAGGCATGCTGGTTGAGCTCCAAGAACGGCCTCGTCACCATCCTTTGCCATCACATAATCAATGGCCGGACAATGCAGGCAGCAATCCTCAGCCTTCCTTCGGCTCGTTGGGACACTTCGGATATTCTTCATCTCCCGCTTCATCTTCAACGTTGCACGCCGCGTTGAATACAGTGGCACGTGTGATTCATCAGCGGGTTGAGCGACCTGAAGATCAGGAAGCACTTCTGGCTCATGTCCAAGCCATCGTCGACCATCCTGAAATGGCTGATCTTCTGTCATTTCCTCTTTCTTAACTCTTGTCATCCTTGGGTCGTTGTAAGCCTAGGGACCTCTCCTCCAGAAACCATACGTGTTTGATTCAGGGATTCTGAAGGAAATGATGAATGATCCTTCTCTGGCCGTTTCTATTGATGGCGATTGCTGAAGGTTCTGGCCAATTGGAGCCCCCATTCATTTTTGTCTCGAAAACTCTGATGGGGCGGCATAAGGTGACGAGGTCTGAAGACGGTACAGACGTTCGTTCGTCTTAATGTTTCATTGGGATGCCCTCAGGTATCGTGACGAAAACACCTCTCTCGCCAATGACGGAATTTTCCAAACAGTTTTTCCATCGGGTGGTCAGTAGGGTAGTGCCTGTTAAACGGGAGGAACTGCCTGCGCTGGTCTGGTCGTTTCTCTATTTTTTCTGTGTGCTGGCGGCCTACTACATTCTGCGTCCGGTTCGGGATGAAATGGGAGTTCTCTCCGGTGCACATAATCTCCCGTGGCTCTTTTCAGCTGTGTTCGTCACGATGTTGGCCGTGATCCCGATATTTGGTTGGGTGGCGGGGCATTTCCCGATTCGTCGATTATTGCCAACCGTCTATGGGGTTTTTATCCTGAATCTTTTGTTGTTTTTTGTGGCTTTGCAAAGTGGAGTCGGGTTGCAAACCTTTGGGCCGATATTTTTTGTGTGGTTAAGTGTCTTTAATTTATTCGTCGTGTCGGTGTTTTGGAGTTTTATGGCCGATGTGTTTCGGACTGACGCGGCCCGTCGACTTTTTGGCTGTATTTCCGCAGGAGGCAGTCTTGGTGCCATGACAGGCCCGTTTATCACCGCAATGGCAGTAAAAGGTGTCGGGGTTTCTGGATTATTATTGGTGTCAGCGATATTCTTATTGATCGCGGTGGGATGCATGTTCGCGTTGCTGAAATGGTATCACGTTCATCATGGCATTGATCTGGGAAACAAGCATCTTTCTTCTGTTAAGAATTCTGAAGCCATTCCTCCCAGTTTGTGGATAGGGGTTGTGCGTATTGTTCGCTCCCCCTATTTGAAAGGCATTGCCCTCTATCTCATGTGTTATTCTATTCTTTCCACATTTTTGTATTCGCAGCAAACCATCTTAATTCCGCAGGTCATGCCGAGTTCCGAAGATCGCATGCAATTGTTCGCATCTGTGGATCTTGGGGTCAATTTGTTAGCGTTCACACTCCAGTTTTTGGCAACAGGATGGTTGTTGACACGGTTTGGTGTCGTGATCATGTTGGCCGTAATGCCCATGGTGTCATTGATTGGATTCGGGGTGTTTGGCTGGGTGACCGTCTTGCCGGTCTTGATTGGGTTTGGTGTCCTGCGGCGGGCGGGGGAATTTTCCATCACCAAGCCGACGCGAGAAACCCTCTTTACGGTCGTTCCCCGTGAAGAAAAATATCAGGCGAAAAATGTGATTGATACCGTCGTCCATCGAGGGGCCGATATGACCGGGACAGGGATTGTCTCCGTCTTTCATACCTGGGGGATGACCTTGTCGCACATGGCATTTGCCGCACTGCCCATTGCGGGCCTGTGGCTCGTTATCGGGATTTGGCTTGGACGACGACACGAAGGGATTCGACGACAATGAAGCCTGTTGTTGAGTGAAGATCGTCATTGGGTTTGATGGGTCCCATGGGAGGAAAGGCCGTTGTTGAATCCGATCATCATAGACAAGCCGATTGGAACCATGAGATGAGTGATGCCTTGTTTACCTATGGGACGTTGCAATTTCCCGAGGTCATGGAAGCGGTGACTGGCCTGGTGTTGCCCTGGATGGAGGCGGAAGCGCCGGGGTTCGCGCAGTTTCGTTTTGTGGATCGCATCTATCCGGGAATGGTTGCTCGAGAAGGCGCGCTGACCCAGGGTCGTGTCTATACCGCATTGAGTCACCAAACTTGGGAGCTCTTAGACCGATTTGAAGACCCGATATATCGACGGGATCTGCTTGAGGTTTACCGGCTAGATGGCTCTATAATGACCGCTCATGCCTATGTTTTACCCGTCGCCCAGCAACATCTGCTTTCTTCAGAACTGTGGCAGATGGATTGGTTTATCGAAGCCCATTTGGATGGATATGTGAGTCGGTGTCGTGTATTTTATGAAGCGATCACTTCAGAGGGCTTATCGCGAATCCGCAAGGAAACGCGGGGGGAGTTAAAGGCTTCTTCGCAGAATTCTCGGTCATGACGAAGCCTTCCAATCGACCGCTCCTGCTGGTGATGCTCGTGACGCTGATCATTTTTGGTGGGGGCTTGGTCTATTTCACGATGGAGTATCTCTCGCAGGTGAGCAAGCCAGATATCCCAATTGACGCAATGGGCCATCAAATCGGGATGTGGCTTCTGGTCGTGACGATGCTGGCAGGTATGCCGGCCGTGGGAATGGGTGCGTATGTCATGTACATCGGATCAAGAATTCGTGTGACGCAGCAGTGGCCGCCAGCAGGTATGGGATTTCGGGCGGAGATTACGGTCACGTTAGGTGAACGGGCCACCCTCGTGGGAGCGGGTGTGATGGTGCTTGGGTGTGTTCTTGTGGTGTGTGGGTTAATGTTGCCGGTTGTGGCCTGGAGGCTGAGTCGTGTCTTCCTCGAGTAATCTGAATTTCCTGTTTTTCTAGAACACAGAATTATGATGAGGCATCCATGATGACGGGATGGGATTGGGCGATTCTTGCGGCTTTCGTTCTCTACGCCCTGCAAGCGGGGTTTCGAGAACGAGCTGCCGCGTCTCAAAATCTGGAAGAATATTTTCTTGCGGGACGGAGCCTATCAGGATGGAAGGCGGGGATAAGCATGGCGGCCACGCAATTTGCTGCCGACACCCCATTGCTCGTCACCGGCTTGGTGGCCACGGCTGGTATTTTCGCGTTGTGGCGATTGTGGATTTATGCCTTGGCTTTTCTCATGATGGGGTTTCTGCTGGCTCCGAGTTGGCGGCGGGTCGGAGTGCTCACGGATGCCGAGTTGACGGAAGTGCGATATGGCCACGGAGCGGCGGCGGCATTACGAGGCATCAAAGCAGTGTATTTCGGCACCATCATCAATTGCACGGTGTTAGCCATGGTGCTGTTGGCGGCCACACGGCTTGCAGAACCGTTTCTTCTCTGGGATCAGTGGCTTCCCGCTGGGGCCTTCGATGCATGGGTCCATATCGTGAAATGGGCGGGTGTTCCGTTTACCGTTGGCGGGTTGGAAGCGGAAAATGTATGGGTCCGCTCGGCCAATAATCTCTTATCGATTGGGGCCATTGTGTCTGTCACGGTCTTGTATTCCACCACCGGTGGGCTACGGAGTGTGGTTGCCACCGATCTGGTGCAATTTGGGATCGGCATCGTCGCGAGTGGGGCGTTTGCCTGGGTGGTCGTTGACCACGTGGGTGGTTTGGGGTCGTTGACGCGACATATTCAGGAACAGTTTGCGGTTTCCACGGGGTATCCGCTGACGGGAAATGAACTTCTTGCCTTTACGCCATTCGGAGCCAGAGATGCGACCATGCTGGTGCTGTTGGTCTATGGATTTCAATGGTTACTTCAAATGAACGCCGATGGGACCGGTTACTTGGCCCAACGATCCATGGCTTGTCGCAGTGATCACGATGCGCGAGTGGCGGCCGTCGTGTTTACGGTAGCCCAAGTCATGCTCCGCAGTTTGATCTGGCCGCCCTT
>Ga0224497_10000328_pt1 | contig 35115 bp, 31 predicted proteins | sample SF_Jul11_sed_USG_4_FD_167970 | JGI IMG/M metagenome (GOLD analysis project Ga0224497, IMG submission 167970) | Sediment microbial communities from San Francisco Bay, California, United States - SF_Jul11_sed_USGS_13 | ecosystem: Environmental > Aquatic > Marine > Sediment | place: USA...
CAGCGCTGCCCGGCCTGCGCCGGGTCGCCGGAGCTCGGGCGTGCAATATTCAGGGCGCGATCTTCGGTACCAGCGTGTTTCCGAACGGGGTCCCGGCGATGCAGTTCCTGCAGGGCCTCAGCGATGCCGAAATCGAGGCGCTCGCCACGGAGCTGAATGCCGGGGAGACCACCGGCGAGCAGCGCTACATAATGGCGTGTGCCGGCTGCCACGGCATTAATGGCGCTGGCGGTCGCGTCGACGAGGATGTGCACGGCGACTCCGTGGGCGAGATTCTCGAGGCCATCGGCGACGAGAGCGAAATGCGATTCCTTGCCTGCATGCCGCGGACGGATGTCGATGCGATCGCCGGGTTCCTGATGGGATTCGACGACGACAACGACGACGACGGCTTCGCTGACGACGACGACAGTGATGACGATAACGATGGCATCCATGACGACGACGACAGCGATGACGACAACGACGGCATCCGCGACGATGACGAGCGTGACGCCGGAACCGACCCTCGTGACAGCGACAGCGATGACGATGGGGTCAGCGACGGCGACGAGCGAGAGGACGGCACCGATCCGCTCGATGAAGACTCGGACGACGATGGCCTCGATGATGGCGACGAGCGCGATCGCGGTACCGATCCGAAGGATACCGACACCGACGACGACGGCGTGAGCGATGGTGACGAAGTCATGTTGTTCGGCACCAATCCGCTCGTTGCCAATACCGTTGCCACCCAGGACAGCCCGGGCAGAGGCGGCGGCTCGACGAATCTGCCGTTGCTGACATTGCTTGCTATAGCGGCCCTGAGGAGGCGGCAGCGGGAAAACCGGGGTCGAACTGGGCTCTTTTAGTCTGTAATATCGGTTCGACCCATGTTGACTTATCGCTAGCGGGATACGCAGCTACCGAGTACTGATTCGAAACGCTACATTGCGATTCTCCAGGCGCCTGTGATTCGTTCAGCATCTCGTTGCTGTGGCATTCGCATTCCGAGTTGAATTGCCAAGGCTAGGAGCGCTAAACGTGATCGATGTTGCTGCTGTCCGGGCTGATACCCCTGCCTGCGAGCATATTCTTCACTTCAACAATGCCGGTGCATCATTGGTGCCCGACCCTGTCTTCGCCGAGATCACCGCACATCTCGAACTCGAGCGCGAGTTCGGTGGCTACGAGGCAGCACAGCAGGCTGCGGATAAGCTCGAGGGTTTCTACAGTGAGTTCGCCGCACTGTTGGGGTGCGACCCGTCGGAAGTCGCGTTCGTGGAAAACGCCACTCGCGCCTGGGACATGGCGTTCTACGGACTGCCTCTCGAGCCAGGCGATCGCATTCTGACCCACCGTTCAGAATACGCCTCGAATTTCCTCGCTCTGCTACAGCAGTCCAGACGGCGCGGTCTGGAAATAGACATCGTTCCATCCGACGCCACCGGACAGATCGACGTCGATGCAATGGAGGGGATGATCGGGCCCAGAAGCCGCCTGATCGCAATCACGCACGTACCAACCCAGGGCGGGCTGGTGAATCCGGTTCAAGCCGTCGGCCGGCTAGCTCATAAACATGGCCTTACGTACCTGCTTGATGCGTGTCAATCGGTCGGGCAGGTCGAGCTTGATGCAAAGAAAATCGGTTGCCACATCCTTTCAGGAACAGGAAGGAAGTTCCTGCGCGGCCCTCGCGGCACGGGTTTTCTCTATGTCTCGCTCGATATGATCGATCAGATCGAGCCGCCGTTTATTGATATGCATTCGGCAACGTGGACCGGCAATGACTCCTACCAGTTCGCCGCCGGTGCGAAGCGATTCGAAAACTGGGAGAGTTATGTTGCGGGCAAGATCGGCCTCGCTCGGGCGGTTCGCTACGCTCGCGATCTCGGCCTGACTGCAATCGAGGAACGTGTCGCAGAACTCGGTGCCACGCTGCGTGAAGCGCTCTCGCAGGTAGCCGACGTCACGGTGCATGATCTGGGTGCTAAGAAGTGCGGCATCGTGACGTTCCGCAAACGACGCGAAGCGCCCGCGGCAATGGCGGCTCGAATGCGGGAACGGCGAATCAACGTCTCGGTAACCGACCTGCAGTCTGCTCGTCTGGATTTCGAGGAACGCGGCCTGGAGGCGCTGGTCAGGGCATCAGTGCACTATTTCAACACCGAAAACGAGATCGACCGTTTCGTCGACGCCGTAAAGCGCTAGACGCACTCCGGTATCCATAGGGAATAGCGTGCGTCTTACGCACCGCTCTGAATCGTTCAGGCAGTGCGCCCTGCCGGCGACGGCGCTAGGCTCGTCGTCTCAGTCGCCTGATCAGGACTTTTTTGTTACACGATACTTACTGGGCCTGAATCCCCGGCCGATTGCGGTCCGCGCACTTCAGTACAACCACATGACAGGCGAGTAGATAATGGCGCGATTCGTCGTTGGTTGATGCGCGGCCGAAGCCAACCGTTCACCAACACGAGTTAACGTCGGTATCGGCTCCCTGTGATCCTTGCACGCCGGTGCTTGTCAATCTCAATGTGCCGCACTTGGTGTCTTCGACCTGAGTTCCTTGCGGCGCTGCAGACAAAGTAAATGCGGCAGCGCTGAGAGCAGCCGACGTCACGACATAGAATTGTTCCGGCGAATTGATCGGAAAAGTGACGCCGCACCCGGCATTGTTGTAACTGCTGAATCGCGAATAGCACCGCTCCAGTGCTTGCGCAGTTTGCAGGAGTACCGATTTGCCGTCGGCACGTCGCGTGCTGCGAACCTGCTCCTGGTAGGACGGATAGGCTACGGCGGCGAGAATGCCGACGATAATCACAACGATCATTAGCTCGATCAGCGTTACACCTTTCATCCGTGCCGCCGACCCTTTGCGCGTTAGTCGCAACTTTGTTGACATGTCGGTTACCTCAACTGGCGCCACGACAACCGGCCGAGGCCGGTGGAGCCGCGTTCCATGATGCGCATCAATTGCCCGCCCGAACCACTGACAACTTTCACTTCGTCGTCATTCGGGCCAACGCCGGTGATCACCGCCGGGGTCTTGATGATATTGACGTCTGGCGCTATCGCGGACGGGGGAATCCTGACCACGCTACCGTCGGGCAGCGTGACATCGATCCAGTCGGCATCGTCGAACAGGCCATCTGCATTCAGGTCGAACACCGCGTAGTCCAACCTGCCGCCGCTGAACGTGTTGAGTTCCATAAGCCAGCTGTCGCCGCCGAAGGCGCAGGGGTCGGTATTCGGAATCAGCGTGGCGAATATCACCCGATCGCCGCGCACTACGGCTTTCGACACGACCCTTTCGCCGACAGCACCTGGCCCGCCGTAGGTGGGCGCCCACATCAGGTCCAGATACCAGCCGCTATGGCTCGATTGGATCGCGTTATCGGTGACGCCGCGGACTCTCGTACCATTGACCGCCACTTCGGCCAATATGGACTGCTCGAGCAGTTCGGCCCGTCCCGAGATCTGCACCCCCCGGTCCATGATGCCGTAGAAAGCATCCACGTCCGGATTGTTTGGTACCACGTTGTCGTCGACACGGTAGAACGCGCCGGTGCCGAAGAACACCGTGTGCAGGCCGTTTTCGCCGAAGGCCGAAGCCAACGGCGCCGTAATGGGCCGGCGCGTGCCGCTGGCGTCGCGGGCAACGAACAACGGTATTGGCGTGCTTCCCGATCGCAGGTCGGCCGGAGGCCTCCAGTCATTGGTATTGCTGCCATCCAGGTCGAAGCGCCACAGATTGCCGTCGGTATCGCCGGTGTAAATGCGGTCGGCCACGCGATCGTTGTTGAGGTCGACAACCAGCGGCTGTCCAAGGTCACCGCTGTTTTCCACGGTAATCGTCTTGATGATGCTGCCGTCGTTGGGATTCAGGATCCAGATCTTGCCGTCGGTGTTGCCGGTCTCGTAGCCGCTGGTCACGATGACGCCAAATTCGCCATTCGGTAGCGCGACGATCGCGGCCTGCCCGATCGTATAACCCATATCCGGGTGCGTGAATTCCCACAGTACCTTGCCGCTATTCATCGATGACGGGTCAGTGATATCCAGCGCGAACACACTGCGACCGCCCGCGCCGGTGGTGCCGACGACAATCGTTCGCCAGGCCGAGCCGGTCCAGACTTCAGAAATACGCGGGCTGCCATCAACGTAAAAACGGTGTGTATACTCCGGCACTGTCAGTTCGTACATATTGGCAATTGCAGCATCCGGCACGAACGCAAACAGTTCGTCGCCTCCGCTGCCGCCGAGACTCGCATCGAAGCCGTGCAACATGCCGTCGTTAGCGGAAACGACCACCATGGGCGTACGACCTCGATAGGCGGCGGACTGCCGATACGCCGTGTAGGCCGCGCCGGCCCCCATGCCGTAAAACGCCGTTGACTGGTCAAGTAGTGCGTAACCGAAATCCTGCTGGTGTATGAACTGTGGATCGGAATTCACGATGTCGCCGAGGCGGCTGTCGCGCTCCCGGTACAATCCGGTCGGCTGTTCCAAGAGCCGTGAACCACGCAAATAATCGGTACGCTCCTGGCCGATCGCAGCGGGTAACAGCGGTCCGCCGAGCGGATTGGTCCGCAGTGCATCTTGCTGCGACGAGGTCAATGACGACCACTCGAAGTCCAGGCCGCTGGTTGAAACCAGGGAATCGCCGCCGCTGCTGGTCGGTGGCGATACCGTGAAGATCTTGCGGTTCGCGATATTGAACTCCGAGAGTGCGTCGAGATTGGCGGCGGCACTCCACACCGCCGCGGTGTCGACGGTGCCGTCCGGGTAAACACGAAACGCCTGCAGGTCGCCGCTCCAGTTAGTGCTGTCGAATGCTGCCTGAAATACCGCGGTATCGGAGCCGAGCCGGGTCGAGTTTGCAGCGACCGAGGTGGCGGAGCTTCTGAGCTCGGCGGCGATTCTGGCGAAAGCTTCCGTCAGACTTTGCACCATCTGATCCGCCTCGCCAGCGACGTAGTAGTTGTCGGGGCGAGGGAAGTTAAAACCAACAATGTCGGCATTCCGGCCGAAGGATGACAGTATGTCGCCGTTGGTGTGCCACCAGTCGAGATCGAGGGGTCCGGCGGTCGCCGGGTCGAAATCTTCCGGCACCCGGAATCCGCCGTACTTGGCTGTCAGGTAGAACTGGTTGGCGATGGGAGGCTCCAGCGTTTCCGCCTCGAGTACGTCGACCCAGTGAGTGGACGCGGTCTGGGTTCCCGGCAGGTCCGGCCGCAAGTCCTGGGTATTCGCATTCCACGCGAGGCCGGCCATGAAGGCGGAGTTCTCGCGGCCGCTGAACGGTGTGTTGATGGTGATGCCTTCGAGCGCCGCAACCCGCGCGGTTTCCGTTACTACATTGATCGAGGTATCGCCTGTCACCAGCGCCGGCATCGCCGGCTCATCTGTGGTGCTGGTGCTACCCGGCAGATTCTTGTCGCGGTGGGTGTTGACGTCGCCGATGCCCAGCAGCACGTTTTTCTGGCAGGCGTATTGAATCGGGTCGTCCCAATTCGTGATGATCGGGAAGCCGTCGGCCGCGGTGGCCGCATCGATACCCGTATTACCGGGAATGGCCGTGTATTCGGGCACGGGACCCTGGTTCTTGAGATAGCGCAGCGCCGTGTAATAGAGCTCGCTGACAGGGTCTTTGCTCTTGTGGTTGCCGCTCGTCATTTGCCCGAACTTGTTCAGGTAGTTGATGACGCCGCTGTCCTGAATGCTGATGCCGCGCGCCGCAGCGGTCGCTGCTGCATCGCTAGAGTCAGGATTACGGATAAACACACCCGTACCGGGATCCCATTCGACATTCGAATTGCTGACCTCACCGGTGCCCGGCACGATCGCCTTCTGACCCACAAACTTCTGCCGTGCGCGCAAAACGCCGCCATCGCGCTCCTGATTGAAGTCGAGCAGATAACCGAACACGCCGAAACGAATCTCATCGGCATACTGCTGGATCAGGCCTTCGGGCTTGAAGCCACCGCCGGGGTAGGCACGACAATTGGCTTCGAGCAGGCCGGGCACGCAGACCTTGACGCGCACGCTGACTTCATAGGCTCGGTTTTTAGCATCGTCTATATCGAACGTGGCGGGATCATAGGGCGTTACATTCTCGTCGACGCCATCGTGCTCGATCCGGAAGCGCATTTTGTTGCCCAGTCCCTGGATGCGCATGCGCAGCCATTTTTCGTTAAACGGGGTTGCTTCCCGAACTGTATTATTCGAGTCTCCGCTGGCAGGCAGACGTCGGTTGGGATACACGTTCGTGCCGCCTTGCCCGCTGTGGCGTGCTTTTTCGAGCCAGGTTTCGGTCGGCGTATCCTTTACGCGAAGACCGCCGGTCAGCACGGAACGAAACGGGTCGATGGTCTGGGTGGCAGCCCAGTTCATGAAATTGCCGCTCCACTGACCTGCGCACAGGCGATCAACCGTCCAGCTTACCGGGAAGAAATGCCGGTTGGCCTCCGTGGCGCTGTAAGAATACGCGTAGCACTTGTTGGGGTCGAAGTAGCCTATGTACTTTCGGTTGCTGTCGTAGTCACCGATGCTTGCGGTGCTATTGATCGTCGGCCATTCGACGGACGGCACCAGCGTCAGGTTACCCGGGACGTCACCGCCGCCGAGGTAGAGAGGCGTCTGCGAGACCGCCGCATAAGTCGGGTTGCCGACGAGCACCGCCAGCAGAGCGGCGGCCGGCATGTGTCTGAGCCGCTTCGCGAGCGCCGCCAATGTGGCGATGCGGCAGAATTTGATGTTCACGATTAGTAACCTTCCTTAGCGACTGCGGTACACGCTGCTCAACACCACCGAGGTGAGAGGGTTTCCGCCACTATCTACGGCACCACCGAAGCCAACTGCCGTGATGCGAAAATAGAAGACTTCGTCGACAGCCGTGCCGGTCTCGGTTTCGGAGCCGGGGGGCCGCGCCGTGGTCAGTCTTTCGATGTAATACTGTGGCCGCTGCGCGGTACCGTAAATATCGGCCGGATAGGTGATGTAGCCGTTACCGGGGCTGGTCGGGTAGCTATGCCACACCGGCCGGTTTGCCGAGTTGACGATGTAATGACCGCCGACATCGTCGAAGTCCGGCAACACCGCAGTCGTGCGAAGATAGGTCTCGGCGTCGCGCAACGCAGCTTCGGCTCCCTGGAATCCCAGGTTGTAATCCCGCGTGTTGCCGGCCATACGTTCCTGCATCGTGGCGCTTCTCATCGTGGACGTGCTGAGCAGGGTCATCAGCAACAGGAAGATGAGAGAGACGATGAGTGCGGCGCCGGACTGACTTCCGCGGGTTGCGATTGGGAAATTCATAGTTGGCTCCGGTTTTATGGCAGGCGGTTTCGAATGCCGACGGTCGTGGAGAAAACCTGCCGGAGGCGCCGGTCGTCGACCGGATCGAATTGCGTACCGGCCAGGTTGTAAACCACCGTGTCGATTTCCGCGCCGTATTCATCGGCAGACCGCCCCAACAACGTGACTTCTATGCTCAGGATTCTTGTCCAGTCGGCCACCGCGTCGGCCGGCACCCAGTTATCGGCATCTCCGTCGTTGTCAGGATCAGCACCGTAGCGGATCTGCAGGCTGTCGATACCCTCGACCAGTTCCTCGGGCGCAAAGCCCGCCGAGCTGCCTGTCAGCGGTTGCAGGCGCAGTTGAAACAGGCTCGGCCGGCCATTGGCGCCTTGCCCCACGTAAAACGCATAGGTTTGGTGACGCGCGACTTCTGCACCAAGACCGTAGCTCTGTTCGGGGCCCCAGGTGGGCGAGGCATTGCCTGGCGAAAAGCCGCCAGAATTGCTGTGTACCAGGTTTACGCCGACGCCGACGCTGGTAGAGTTTGTCAGCTGGAAGATCGACGCCTTCTGGCAATCCGTTACGACGAGAATCTCGCCAATGATGAAATCATGCGGATCGGCGACAAACAGCTGCGCCGAGTCTGAAAATGGCGTGACCAGCGGGTGCGCCGCGCCGGCGACGCCACGCACGATCAGGACGTCGCTGCCCGGTATAACGCGATTGTTCAACTCCGGCGGCAACGCCGGCGTCCAGCCGTTGACGTTTGCGGACGGCGCGGGATCGATCGCGGCGGCGGCGTAACTTTCACCGATGCCGGTGCCGTTTGCATCGTGGCCCTGGATGCCGTTGGCGATATCGTCGCGGAACGCGTTTGGCGTCGTCAGATTGTTAAAAACATTAACGTCTGACAGGCAGCCGCTGTAGCCAGCCATGCGTGCGGTGAATGCAATGTGTTCGAGCGAGAAGCGTGCGTTTTCCTGGATGCGCGACATTCCTTCGTTGAAGGCAAACGTGGCCCGGTTGCCCATGAAGATCTGGATGATGCCACCAACCAGAAAGATGCTCAGCACCATTGCCACCATCAATTCGACCAGGGTCATTCCACGCTGGCGATGCCGCTCAGTAATAGTGTGAGCAGTCATAGCGCGGTCGTGACCTGCAATTGCAGGGGAGTTTCGCGGCCGTGGCTGTCATCCCATAGTACGGTCAGGGTGAACTCGTTACCGTTACGGGTGATCGAACCGGTGGCCAGCGGCAGTCGGCAGGCAAGCGCCATGCGCCAGGCCGAGATGTCCTGTGCGGCGACAGTGCCGACGAGGTTCGATGCGGCGCAAGCGGGCGTCGGATCCTCGAACGCGATGTTGTAGTCGCCGGCAAGCGCGGCCTGACGGTTGGCTCGCATGCGGTCAGCCATGTCATAAGCCAGCACCGTTGCCTGGGTGCGTTGACTTGCACTGGTGTTGAAGTTCAAAGACGCGGTCTGCAGCGTGGCGAGGCCCAGTATTCCGATCGACAGAATAAGAAGCGAAATGAGCACTTCGATCAGCGTCAATCCCCTGCAGCGCGGGTACGCAGCACCCAATGCATCACCAGACACTTGCGGGTTCACAGGCAGGCCACCCGGTTGACCGCGATTCGTCCGGCGACGTTGACCGTAATGTTGCGCCTGTCGGTGCCGTTGCAACGCGGCAATTGCAGCGCCAGTTGCGGCGCGGTGCCGGCGGCCAGTGAGCCGCGCGCCTGAAACTGGATGCTGGAAAGATTGCCGGTGAGCACCGAGGCGCCGCCGCTACGCGCCGGCCATGCGCGCAATACCTCGCCCGTCGGTGCGCGCACGATCCAGCCGGTGCTCCAGTCAGTGCTACCGCTGCAGGTCGCGCCGTCTGTGGATGCGCAAATATCGACGGGCGCGCCGCGTCGAGTCGCCTCGCTGCGTGCAAGATTGAGTGCCGTGACCAGGTCGTTACTGTGCGTCACGGATCGGCTGTTCTGGACGAAGTTCTGGAATCCGGGCACGCCGAACGAAAGAATGACTGACGCAACCGCGAGAGTCACCAACAGCTCGTACAGCGTAAATCCGGCGGTACATTTTGATCGCAGCACGTTGACTTCCTCAATTGTTTCGGAGTCATGCAAGTACTGCGAGGCATATTAGGTTTTTAGCATTGGCCGCGCCGTTATGCAATTCACAAACCGTTGTTGCCGCAGAGAATTCTCCGATAAACGGTACCTGGTAAACGATAAACGGTCGACGCGAAGGGGACTCGACTAACTTGTGAAACGTGGTCGTGGCCGCACAGAATTCGATTCTGTGAACCTCGTCACATTCATCAACTTGCCGGAGTTGGGCAGCGAGTTTCTGCGAAACTCAAGTTAACAAACATGCTAATTTGGATAACCGGGGTCGAACCGTGGTTTCGGAACTCCTGACTAAAACGTCGGTTCGACCCATATTCAGCCCGTCAGGTAAAATCTGCGCATGACTAAACAACGACTGGATCCCGCCTATCTGCGACAGCAAATCGTCGGCGTCGACTCGACCTTCCAGACGCCGTTCGGCGAACGCCTGATGGTTTACTGCGACTACACAGCCTCCGGGCGCTGTCTGCTTTTCGTGGAGTCCTACCTGCAAAGCCTGCAGCGCGTCTACGCGAATACTCACACGGAAGACGACATTACCGGCCGCAGCATGACGCAGCTTCTGCGTGACGCAGAAACAGCGATCAAGGATTCTGTCAACGCCGGTCCGGATGGCCGCATCGTTGCCTGTGGCACCGGCGCGACCGGCGCCATCGAAAAGCTGCAGCAAATCGTCGGTGTGGCGCTGGCGCCGGCGACGCGGAAAGTGTTATTCGACGCGATTGACTGCCCAGGCTCCGGCATCGACTGCGACGCTATTCGCGAGATGATTGCTCGACGCGGGCCGGTGGTTTTTGTGGGACCTTATGAGCACCACTCCAACGAAATCATGTGGCGGCAGTCATGTGCAACGACGGTGCAAGTGAGCCTGGATGCGAGCGGCAATGTCAATCTGGCGCATCTCGAGGAGTTGCTTCAGGACCCGAAATACGAAGACAGATTACGCATCGGTTCTTTCTCGGCAGCATCAAACGTCACCGGTATTCGCACCGACGTGCGTGCCGTCGCCAGCTTGCTGCATAAATACGATACGATCGCGTGCTTCGATTTTGCGGCGTGCGCACCCTACGTCGACATCGACATGAATCCCGCGCCGGCCGGCGAAGACGACGACCCCAGTATCGACGCTATCTTTATCTCGCCGCACAAGTTTCTCGGTGGCCCGGGTTCCAGCGGGGTACTGGTATTCAATCAGCGCATCTATCACCGCGAATTACCGCCGAGCGTAAGCGCCGGGGGCACCGTCGACTATGTCGGCATGACAGACCAGGACTTCATCACGGATATCGAAGAACGCGAGAAGGCCGGTACACCCGGAGTGTTGCAGACCCTAAAGGCGGCCGCCGTGTTCCAGATCAAGGACCGCGTTGGCGTCGACACGATCCACGAGCGCGAACGTGAATATACGAAGCGCGCCATGGAAAGCTGGCGCGGCAACGACGGCATCGAGATCCTCGGCAATCCGGACCCGGATCGTCGCGTCGGCATCATCTCGTTTAATATCAAGTCGCCGGACGGTAAGTATTTGCATCATAAGTTCGTGACGGCGCTGCTCAATGATCTTTTTGGCATGCAGTCGCGTGCCGGCTGCTCGTGTGCCGGTCCCTATGGTCATCGGCTCCTGGGTATCGATGAAGAAACGTCGGAGCGCTATCGGCATGCCGTGCAGGCCGGATTCTGCGGCATCAAGCCCGGCTGGTGCAGGATCAGTATGCACTGGGTGATGGACGACGCCGAGGTCGATTACATCATCGAAGCAGTGCACTTCATTGCAGGGCACGGCCACGAATTTCTGTCTCAGTATGACTTCGATTTGTGCACGGGCGCCTGGGAGCATCGACAGATGCCGACAGATTTGCCGAAATTTTCGCTCGACGCCGCGCTCGCCATGGAGGAGGGCGAGCCGGCAGTACTGTCGTTGCCGCTCAGGAAACAGCTCTATGACCACTACATGACCGAGGCACAACGCTGGGCAGAGCTTCTCAGAGCCGAGCCGGCCGCGGATGGAGCTTTACTCGAGGACGAGCTCGGAAAGCTGCAGTTCTTCACGCTACCGGCCGGCCATCGGGGCCCGGGCGGCACGGTCGATTGATCGCGGAAAACGGGAAAACCGGGATCGAAGCGGCTTTTTCCTCGGTAACCCCGGTTTGACCTACGTTTACAGCGCCATCTGTGAAACTGATTATTCGACGGTCACCGACTTGGCCAGATTCCGGGGCTGGTCGACGTCGGTGCCTTTCAGGACGGCCACGTGATAGGCCAGTAACTGCAGCGGGATCGTGTACAGAATCGGCGCCTGAAAATCCTGAATCAGTGCGGGCATGCGGGTGGTGTGGATACCGACTCGATCACCGAACTGCACGCGCGGGTCCGCAAACACGTAAAGCTGGCCGCCGCGCGCCCGGACTTCCTGAAGATTGCTCTTGAGCTTCTCGAGCAGTTCATCATCGGGAGCGACGGCCACGACCGGCATGTCTTCATCGACCAGCGCAAGCGGACCGTGCTTGAGTTCGCCGGCAGCATATGCCTCGGCGTGGATGTAGGAAATTTCCTTGAGTTTGAGCGCACCCTCCATCGCGACCGGATTCTGCACACCTCGGCCCAGAAACAGCGCATGGTGCTTGTCCACGAAATGCTCGGCCAGCGTTTCGATTGCCGCATCGAGGGCCAGAACCTGTTCAATCAGCCCCGGTAAATCTCCAAGCTGCCCGACCAGTGCGCGCTCCTGCCTCTCCTCGAGTCCGGCACGGCGCGCCAGCGCAATTGTCAACAGCGCAAGTGCCGTCAGCTGCGTTGTGAATGCTTTCGTCGATGCGACACCGATTTCCGGCCCAGCGTGCGTCATCATCACGAGATCGGACTCGCGTACCATCGAGCTCTCGGGCACGTTGCAGATCGTCAGCGTCGACACATAGCCTGCTTCTTTCGCAGCGCGCAGAGCCGCGAGCGTGTCGGCTGTCTCGCCCGACTGGCTGATCGTGACGAACAGTGTGTCCGCGGGCACGACGGGTGAGCGATACCGGTATTCGCTGGCAATCTCCACGCTGCAGGGGATTCGGCACAGTTGCTCGACCCAGTACCGCGCGACGAGGCCGGCATGATAACTGGTGCCGCAGGCAACGATATGCATCCCTTTTGTCTTGTCGAGAGCGTCATTGGCTTTTGGGCCGAACGCAGCATCGAGGACTCTGCCGTCGGCGATGCGATCGCTGAGCGTGCGCGCCACGGCCTGCGCCTGCTCGTGAATCTCTTTTTGCATGTAGTGCCGAAACTTGCCGCGTTCGGCGGCATCGGCGGTAAGTTCGCTTTCCTTGACCCGACGCGCGACCTCTCTATCGTCAGCGTCCCAGATAGTGACATTCGTCCGCTCAATGAGCGCTATGTCCCCCTCCTCCAGGAACATGAATTTGCGCGTCACGGGCAGCAGCGCCGCAACATCGGATGCGACGAAATTCTCTTCAATACCGAGGCCGATAACCACGGGACAGCCGGCGCGCGCCAGTACGAGCTGGCCAGGATGATTCGAACTCATGACGACGAGCGCAAATGCGCCCTCGAGTTCGGCGACCGTCTTTTTCACGGCGCCAGTCAGGTCGTCGGCTTCTTTGAGATGCCGGGCAATCCGGTGCGCTACGACCTCGGTATCCGTGTCGGTAACGAATGTGTAGCCCTGCTCCTTGAGATCGTCACGCAGCTCTTCATAATTTTCGATGATGCCGTTGTGCACGATAGCAACATCCGAGCCGGACATGTGCGGGTGGGCGTTTGTCTCGTTCGGTACGCCATGCGTAGCCCAGCGCGTGTGCGAAATGCCGAGGACGCCACTGACCGGATGCTCTTCGAGCGCGGTCGTGAGTTCCTGCACCTTGCCGACCTTGCGCATGCGTTGGATCTTGCCGTCTTCGACGACGGCGATGCCGGCCGAATCGTAGCCACGATACTCGAGCCGTCTCAGACCTTCCATCAGGATCGGCACGACGTTTCTTTCGGCGACAGCACCGACGATTCCGCACATTGTTTACGTCTCCTTTCGGGCGGACTATTTTACTGAACGGTCAGGACTTTTTAACGGGTTTCTTCCAGCCCTCGATTGTTACCTGTTTGGAGCGCTCGAGGGTCAGCTCCTCGTCCGGGGCGTTTTTCGTAATTGTCGAACCCGCGCCGATCGTCGCGCCCTTACCCACCTTGACGGGTGCCACCAGGTTCACGCCAGAGCCGATGAAGGCATTATCGCCGATCGTCGTTTTATATTTGTTCGCTCCATCGTAGTTGCAGGTAATTGTACCAGCACCGACGTTGACGCCCTTACCGATTTCGGCGTCGCCGATATATGTCAAATGATTCACTTTGCTGCCATCAGCAACCGTGCTTTTCTTGATCTCGACGAAGTTGCCGATTTTGACATTGTTCTTGAGTTCAGCGCCCGGGCGCATACGTGCGAACGGTCCTATCTCGCAACGTTTTCCCGTGCTTGCTCCCTCGATGTGGCAGTTCGAGTGCACGATCGTGCCCGGACCAAGCTGGCTGTCGCGAATCAGATTATTTGATTCGATACGGGTTCCGTCGCCCAGTGACACGTCGCCTTCGAACACCGCATTGACGTCAATGAACACGTCTCTGCCGCAGGTCAGTTTGCCGCGAATATCGACACGCGCAGGATCGGCAAAGCCGACGCCCCGTGCCATCAATTCCTCGACAAGACGCTTCTGCAATGCGCGCTCGGCTTCGGCCAGTTGTTGCTTGTCATTGATTCCCATTACTTCCACCCAGCATTCGGCTTTTATACCGAGCACTTTGACGCCTTCCAGGACCGCCATCGCAATGACGTCAGTCAGATAATACTCGCCCTGCGCGTTATCGTTGTTCAGATTGTCGAGCCAGTTTCTGAGCATTGCGGCCGAACACAGCATGACGCCCGTATTGATTTCAGGGATTGCCCGTTCGGACTGGCTCGCGTCCTTATCCTCTACAACGCCGACGACGTTGCCGCGATCACGCACGACGCGGCCGTAGCCGGATGGATCATCCATGTCGACGGTGAGAACTGACATCTCGTCCAACGCCGTCAATTCCACAAGTCGCCTGAGCGTCGCGGGCCGCAGCAAGGGCACGTCGCCGAACAGGATCAAAACCTGATTGGCATCGGGCGTATCGGGCATGGCTTGCATCACCGCATGTCCCGTACCGAGCTGCTCGGCCTGCAGAGCCCAACGCACCGGCTGGTCCGAAAAAGTGGATTTGACGGCATCGGCGCCATGACCGTACACGACACAGATATCGTCGGCGCCCAACGCTTTCGAGCACTCGAGCACGTGTCTGAGCAGCGGGACGCCGGCGAGCCGCTGCAGGACTTTCGGCAGCGCCGAATGCATGCGCTTGCCCTGCCCGGCGGCAAGAATGATGACGCTTAAACCCAAAGCGAAAGTCCCTGTTTCGATGACATCGGCGCGATCGCGGCTCAGGCGGCGCCGTCTGATTTCGGTCGCCCATCAAAGCAACGTCGATCAAAACCGACCCGCTACATTGTGCAGCATTGCAGCCTACAGACAGCGCCGGAACGGGTTCCTGCGCCCGTTCCGGCTGCAATACCCGCGCTCGATGATACCGCAACTCCGCGAGCCGGGTTCAGGCGTCATTAAGCGATTCGTTGTATCCTCTGCCGAATCATGCGGTATTTATGGCTTATTGCTCTGTTCTCGGTAGCGGGGTGCAACAACGAGATCTATGTCCGTGACGGCGTCACTGACGGCGACACGTTTTATCTTGCGCCCGTTGCATTTGTCGATACCGATCCGGCTCTGCAAAGCTGGGTCGCATACAGCCTCATGAAAAGCGCCTGCCAGCTCGAACTCGGCGGCGACAACCCGGCCCGGCAGAGTTCGTACGGCTGTGAGTTCACGGCGCGCCAGCTGCTCGCCGACGCCTGGGCCGAGCAGCGCGCCGCGAATCCCACGATTTCGGACACATACCTCGATGAAATGCTCGCGATTCGCGAGGCCGGTTTTCTCGACGAGTATACGGCCTACTATTTTCGTCGTGATAACTGGCAGGTACCGGTCGAGGTCGATGTCAATGCGTTTAACGAATGGCGCCGACGGCATTTGCGCAGCCACCGGCCGCAGACACGGATCATCGGCTCCTGGAATTACAAGAGTAACCCCACCGCGGGTTTACCGGGCTCGGAACCGAACCAGTCCGCGGAAACTCCTTGACAGGGGACATGCCGCATTTGCTGTTCGCAATAAAACCCCTCCGCAAGGGGCCGGGAACCCGAACACCGCGCCCGTCTTTTCTCTAGCGCCAGCGGTAACCAATCGCGAGCGAATAGATAGGACCTGAGAGAGGCCTGGTGCCCGGCCCCAGCGTTTGCGCCAGCTGCAGGTTTCCAGCATCGACGTCGAAGTCGACAAAGTGCACTTTAATTGCGACGAGTACGCCGCTCTGTTTGTCTGGCAAGCCTGCGTTGATGTTCAACGTAGCGCCAAGGTACGTACCGAGAGCGCGCTCCTCCCAGACCTCGATTTCCTGGTAGTTGGGGTAACTGCCGACGAGTTCGGCGATGTCGGCCTCATGGTAGGTAACGCCAACATCCACCGAGTAGCGATGCCTGCGGCCCGCCACCCATTTCAAGGACGGTCCGACGTACAGGTCTCGCAAACTCAGGTCCTCGACGAACAGGCGAATATCACTCTCGTTCGACTGCATCGCCAGGTCGGCGCCGAGCAGCAGCTCACCGCTCGCAAAGGATCCCACGGGCCAGTGAACTGCACCGCCGAGATGGATCCCCACTGCATCGAAGCTGCCGCCATTCGTCCCCGTTAAGTCGCTGGCGCCGGGCCAGATTTCCGTGCCGATCGAGATCTCGTAGCGGACTCGTTTGTTTCGTAAATCGGCTTCGGATTCCTCGGCAACGACCGGTGCGCCGCCGGTCAAAGCGATTATGCCCAGATACCACACGTGGCCAGGCGCTATTCTCCAGGTACTGTTCATGACACTGCCCTCCACCGGGGCTGATTGCCCCAGCCATGACAGTAATCCGGATCGGGAAACGGACATGAGGACGCAATGAGATATTGCTGATGATTTTCTGAGTGGGGCGCGGTACGCGCAGTGCACCCGGGAGATGGACTCGCTGCCTAGCGCTTGCCCTTGAGCTTTTGGGCGGCGCGGTAACGCGCTTCGGCTTCGGCGAGTTCGGCCTGCGCGCGGGCAAGGTCCGTCTCGTCGGAGACGCCCTCGAGCGCTTTCTCGGCCTGTTCCTTGGCGCCCAGGGCGGCTGCCTCGTCGAGCTGGTCGCCGCGAAGCGCGGTGTCGGCAAGGACCGTCACGAGGTGTGGCTGCACCTCGAGCATGCCGCCCGTAATGTAGAAGAAGTGCTCGTTACCCTCGGTATCCTCGACGCGCACCTCGCCGGGCTTGAGTGCCGTCAGTAATGGCGCGTGCCGGGGGGCGATGCCGACTTCGCCCATGCGCGCGGGCGCAAACACCATGCGGGCCTCACCCGAGTGGATCTCGCCTTCTGCAGATACGATGTCGACGTGAATCGTGGCCATCCCGCGTCCCGATTACTGGAGTTTCTTGGCCGCTTCCACGGCTTCGTCGATCGTGCCGACCATGTAGAACGCCTGCTCCGGAATATGGTCATAGTCGCCATTGACGATACCGTTGAATCCGCGGATCGTTTCGGCCAGCGATACGTATTTACCCGGCGAGTTCGTAAAGACCTCAGCAACGAAGAACGGCTGCGACAGGAAGCGCTGGATCTTGCGCGCACGGTTGACGATGAGCTTGTCGTCCTCTGACAGTTCGTCCATGCCGAGAATCGCGATGATGTCCTGCAATTCCTTGAGACGCTGGAGTACGGCCTGCACGCCACGCGCGCAGTCGTAATGCTCCTGCCCGATGATCAGCGGATCGAGGATACGAGACGTCGAGTCGAGCGGGTCAACGGCCGGGTAAATACCGAGCTCGGCAATCTGGCGCGACAAAACGAGCGTCGCGTCGAGGTGGGCAAAGGTTGTTGCCGGTGACGGGTCGGTCAGATCGTCGGCCGGCACATAGACCGCCTGGAACGACGTAATCGAGCCGGTCTTTGTCGACGCGATGCGCTCCTGCAGGATGCCCATTTCCTCGGCCAACGTCGGCTGGTAACCCACTGCCGACGGCATGCGGCCGAGCAGCGCCGATACTTCGGTGCCCGCGAGCGTATACCGGTAGATGTTGTCGATGAACATCAGGACATCACGGCCCTCGTCGCGGAACGCTTCGGCCATCGTCAACCCTGTCAGCGCTACGCGCAGGCGGTTACCGGGCGGCTCGTTCATCTGCCCGTAGACGAGCGATACCTTGTCGATAACTTTCGACTCGGTCATCTCATGGTAGAAGTCATTACCTTCGCGGGTGCGCTCACCGACGCCGGCGAATACCGAGTATCCCGAGTGTTCGTGCGCGATGTTCCGGATGAGCTCCATGAGACAGACCGTCTTGCCGACGCCCGCGCCGCCGAACAAGCCGACCTTGCCACCCTTCGCAATCGGCATGATCAGGTCGATTACCTTGATGCCCGTTTCCAGAAGTTCCGTCGCCGCGGCCTGCTCTTCATAGCTTGGTGCAGGGCGATGTATCGGCATCGTCTTCTCCGCACCGATTTCGCCCGCGTTATCGATCGGCCTGCCGAGCACGTCCATGATCCGCCCTAGCGTCTTTTCTCCGACGGGCACCGAAATCGGCAGCCCCGTATTCGTCACCGACATACCGCGTTTCAAGCCCTCCGATGAACCCATTGCAATCGTTCTCACGACGCCGTCACCGAGCTGTTGCTGCACTTCGAGCGTCAGATCAACATCGTCGATAATCAACGCGTCGTATATTCCGGGAATCTGGCCCGCCGGGAACTCGACATCCACGACAGCGCCAATGATTTGCACGGTAGTTCCAGTGCTCATGTTTTGGCTCCTCAGCCTGACACGGCGGCCGCGCCGCCGACAATTTCTGAAATCTCTTGGGTAATCGCAGCCTGTCTCGCTTTGTTGTAGTCAAGCTGCAGCTTGTCGATAATTTCGCCCGCATTATCCGTAGCTGACTTCATCGCGACCATCTTCGCCGCCATTTCGCAGGCGAAGTTCTCGACGGCGCCGCGATAAACCTGGGATTCGATATAGCGCATCAGGAAGTCTTCGAGCAGCTCGCCGGCTTCCGGTTCGTAGATATAGTCCCAGTGCTCCTGCAGCTCCTCTTCGTCCTGCTTGATTTCACTGACCGGCAACAATGTCGTGACCGTGGGCTTTTGACTCATTGCACTAACGTAGATGTTGTGCAGCAAGAACAGGCGGTCGATCTTTCCTTCCTCGTAGGCATTCAGCATGATTTTGATAGCACCGATGAGGTCGTTGACCTGCGGCCTGTCGCCGAGATGCGTTGCCGTGCCGAGCACGTTGCCACCCAGGCGCCGGAAAAATTGCACACCCTTGGCGCCGACCAGCGTCAGATCGACGTCGACGTTTTGCTCTCGCCAGGCGGCAATTTCTCCAATCACGCTCTTGAACAGATTGACGTTCAAACCACCGCAAAGACCGCGGTCGGTCGAGATAATTATGAAACCGACCCGGCGGATATCACGCTCGATCAGAAACGGGTGTCTGAAGTCGGGGTTCGCAAACGACAGATGGCCGATGACGCGACGGATGCGCTCGGCATAGGGGCGCGAGGCCTCCATCTGCTTTTGGGCCTTGCGAATCTTGCTCGCAGCAACCTTCTCCATCGCACTCGTGATCTTCTGCATATTCTTCACGCTGCGGATCTTATTGCGTATTTCTTTTTCGCCTGCCATCTGGTCCTAAAGTCTCAAGTCGGTTGCACGTCAATCAATCCGATATCGGTGCGAGGTGATTACAACAATGCGTTCAGTATTGCGCCTTCCTTACTCTGCCGTCGTCCGCCGGGCGGGCTCCTGCGATGCCTCGTCACAGTTCTTAGTACGCACCTTTCTCGGCGAAACCGTCACAGACGGTTTTCAGGGACGCCGCGATTTCATCATCGTAGTCGCCCGATTCGTTAATCGTGTCGAGCAGGTCGCCATGATTCGCTCTTGCGTAGTCGTGTAACGCCGATTCAAAATCGATGATCCTGTCCACGGCGACAGCATCGATATAGCCCTCGTTGACGGCGTACAGCGACAAAGCCATTTCCGCAACGGACAGTGGCGAATACTGTTTTTGCTTCATCAGTTCGGTAACGCGCTCGCCACGTTCCAGCTGTCGACGCGTTGTCGCGTCGAGATCTGATGCAAACTGCGCGAAAGCCGCGAGCTCGCGATACTGCGCGAGCGCGAGACGCACACCTCCGCCGAGTTTCTTGATGACCTTGGTCTGTGCCGCACCGCCGACACGTGATACCGACAAGCCGGCATTGATTGCTGGGCGAATTCCGGCATTGAACAAATCCGTCTCGAGAAATATCTGGCCATCCGTAATCGAGATGACGTTTGTCGGCACGAACGCCGATACGTCACCGGCCTGCGTTTCGATGATCGGCAGCGCCGTCAGCGAGCCCGTCTTGCCTTTTATCTTGCCACCCGACACTTCTTCAACGTGTGCCGCATTGACGCGCGAAGCGCGCTCGAGCAACCGCGAGTGCAAATAGAACACATCGCCCGGATACGCTTCGCGGCCCGGCGGTCGTCTGAGCAGCAACGACACCTGCCGGTATGCCCAGGCTTGTTTGGTCAAGTCGTCGAAAATAATCAGCGCGTCCTGGCCGTGGTCGAGGAAGTATTCGCCCATCGAGGTACCCGAGTATGGCGCGATGTACTGCATCGCCGGGCTGTCCGCCGCCGCGGCAGCAACCACGATCGTATGCTCCATCGCGCCCTCTTCTTCGAGTTTGCGAACCACACCGGCTATCGACGAGGCTTTCTGACCGATAGCCACATAAATACATTTGATGCCCGTGCCCCGTTGATTGATGACCGTGTCGATGGCGACGGCGGTTTTGCCCGTCTGGCGATCACCGATGATCAACTCACGCTGGCCCCGGCCAATCGGTACCATCGAATCAATCGACTTGAGGCCCGTTTGTACGGGCTGAGAGACGGATTGTCGCTGGATGACGCCGGGCGCAACTTTCTCGATCGGCGCGGTCTCATCCGTATCGATCGGGCCCTTGCCATCAATCGGGGCGCCGAGGGCGTCAACGACTCGGCCAAGCAACGCATTGCCGATCGGGACTTCGAGAATACGGCCTGTCGTCTTGACCGTGTCGCCTTCCGAGATGTGCTTGTAATCACCGAGGACGACCGAGCCGACCGAATCCCGCTCGAGGTTCAGTGCCATGCCGAACGTGTTGCCGGGGAACTCGAGCATTTCGCCGTAGCGGGCATCCGCCAGGCCGTGAATGCGCACGATACCGTCGGTAACCGCAATGACGGTGCCGACATCGCGCGCCTGCGCGGATGCCTCGAAATTCTCGATGCGTTCTTTAATCAGCTGGCTGATTTCAGAAGCTTTGAGTGCCATGTCGCTTTCCTCTTTAGTTGATCAGCGCGTTTGACAGGCCTTCAAGTCGCGCCCGCAGTGATCCGTCAATAACGACATCGCCGGCGCGAATAACTGCACCGCCGATGAGCTTGGTGTCGATTGCTGTCTCGAGCTTCACGTCCCGTCCGAGACGGCCACGTAAGGCCGCAACGATGCTCTGTTGCTGTTGGCTTGTCAGCGGACTTGCCGAAGTAACCGTGACATCGACGGTATTTTCGACCTCGGCTTTAAGCGTCTCAAAATGCGTCGCAATTTCCGGCAAAACTACGACCCGGCCGTATTCCAGCAGCAGCTTCAGGAAATTCGTGCCGTGTTTGTGCCGACCGGCGAGCAGGTTCGCGCCGCCGCGATCAAAAAGTCCCGTAAGGAACTCTAACCGCCTGGCTTCGGTCAATTCCGGATTGCTCAGGTATTCGACGACCTGTCCGTCCGCAAGCAGCTGCCGGGCAATATCGAGCGTCCCGGACCACTCAGACAACTCGCCGGACGTCTGTGCGAGTTCGAACAAAGCCTGAGCATACGGTCTCGCGATCGTGTTCTTGTCGGCCATCGGAAGCTACAGCTCCTGCGCCAGCTTGCTGAGTATGTCGGCGTGGGTGCCCTCGTTGATCTCGCGCTGCAGGATCTTCTCTGCGCTCGCGATCGCAATAGCCGATACCTGTCCGCGAAGCTCTTCACGCGCACGATTTGCTTCCTGTTCGATTTCCGCTTTGGCGGCCGCAAGCTGGCGCTCACGCTCCTTGACGCCGTCGGCCTTGCCTTCGGCGACGATTTCGTTGCCACGTGCATGCGCCTGATCAAGAATGCCGGTTGCCTGCTTGCGCGCGTCGGCTATGATTTCGTTGGCCTCGGCCCGGGCCTGCTCGAGGCGTTGCTCACCCCTCTCGGCCGCGGCGAGGCCTTCGGCGATTTTCTCCTGGCGCTCTTCGATTGCGGTCAGCAGCGGCGGCCAGATGAATTTCATGCAGAACCAGACGAATACGATCATTGCGATCGTCTGGCCGATTAGAGTCAGATTGATATCCACTATTAGCTCCAGCTGGAAAAAGCGACCGCGCCCGCCCGGGTCTTACCCAAGCCACGCATGCCCGGCTTTTTCAACTCGTGCCGGCTCAGCCCGGAATGTTTTCGAGGTATTGAGCGATAAACGGGTTGGCAAATGCGAAAAACAGTGCAATACCCACGCCGATCATGGCAACGGCATCGAGGAGCGCCACGACGATGAACATCTTCGTCTGCAGCATTGGTGCCAGCTCCGGCTGCCGCGCAGCGCCTTCGAGGAAGCGGCCGCCCAGCAGGCCCATACCGATGCCCACGCCAAGCGCGCCGAGGCCGATCAGAAGTGCAACAGCGATCGCCGTGAGGCCAATAACAGTTTCCATCATTTTCTCCCTGAGAGGATCAAGTTCAACGTATCGATATAAAAGCTAAAAATACTAATGCGATTCCGATGCCAGGCTCAAATAAACTATGGTCAACATCATGAAAATAAAGGCCTGCAGCGTCACGATCAGGACATGAAAAACGGCCCAGCCGAAGTGCAGCGGGAGCTGATAAATCCCGAGCAACGCAATCAGGATAAAAATGAGTTCGCCGGCAAACATGTTGCCGAACAGTCGCAGGCTAAGTGAAACGGGTTTGGCCAGCAGTGCGACACTTTCGAGTATGAAGTTGAACGCGATGATAAAAGGTGCCGCGATCAGCCCTATGCCTTTCATCGGTGGCGCGATCGGGTGCATGGTCAGCTCGCCGATGAAGCCGCTGAATCCTTTGTTCATGATCGTGAATATAATGATCAGCACGAACACGGCAATCGACATCCCGAATGTCACATTGACGTCGGTCGTCGGCACAACCTTCATGTAAGGAATCCCGGCTGCTCCGGCGGCCAGGGGAATCCAGTCCACCGGCACCAGATCCATGAGATTCATCAAAAAGACCCAGACGAAAATCGTCAGGGCCAGTGGCGCTATCAGCCGGCTCTTGCCGTGAAACGTATCTTTAACGCTCGAATCGACGAAATCGATGATGATCTCGACGACCGCCTGGAACCTGCCCGGCTTCTCAACCGAGGTTTTCCTCGCAACCGAATGGAACAACAGCACGAAGATCAGGCCAAGCAGCACCGACCAGAACATCGAATCCACATTGATCGCCAGCGGATTCCCAGCACATTCGTTCCACAGCCATTCGCCGCTGTCCGATTTGCAGACCTGCAGATTCTGTAAATGATGCGAAATGTATTCGCCGGTGCTTTGTGGGCCGTGGCCGCCTTCACTCGCCATCGTTGTTTCTCGTTCTTCCGTCCTGTTGCTGTCCGTCGCGCAGCCAGAGACCGGCGAAGGTCATGAGCTGCGCCGCGATGAATCCCGCGAACAATGCTGCTGCCGCAAGTGGCCGCACCAAGACGAAGACAATACTGAACATCAGCACGGTCAACGCCAGTTTGCCGATCTCACCGATATAGGCTGCCCGAATCAGGCCCCGGGCTCCGTGATCCCGGCGCGGCACCGTAAGTCGCAACGCCAGAAATGCATTGGGAATGACGCAGATCAGAGTACCGAGCAACGCCGAGTAGCCCGCGACATGTCCGTAGAATCCCCAAAGCACCATGCCCAAGACCGCCCCGATTCCGAATTGTCCTACGAGCACCTTGACGACAACGGTCGAGGACGAACCGCGGACCGTTGCGGACTCGTCCATCTTTCGCTTGCCTCCGGCACTAAAAACGCCACGTCCATCGGGCATACCGGCGGCTTGTGGCGCTTGTGGTTACGGTGTTTCCAGGCGGGCCTTTCAATAGCTGGCGCATTATAGTGGCAGCCCTGTTGCATGGCAACAGGATGAGGCCGCCACCGACGCCTTTGCGCCCTGTTTTTCCCGGGGTTTTTCGGATACCGGACTCAGCGCTGCCGGCCTGGGCGATGGTCCTCTGCCGGCCCTGAAAAGGACTAAATAATCTGCGTCTGCCGCCGATAACCGATGCGTGCCCTTGTACTTACCCGGTCGGGAGACGACATGCTGTTGATTGCGAGTGAAACCTCGAAACGGACCCAGGCGCTGGTCGAGATCATCCGTGAACTCAGCCTCACGCCTGCGTATTTTGCGAACGCCGAGACATTTGCTGAACTCATGAGTGGCCATTCCCGACGCATCATCGTTCTCTGCGAAGACGATGTCGCTGATACGGTCATCGACGCGATCGAATCGGCGGATGGTCGGGAGCAGTTTGGCCTGATTATCGCCGCCCATCGTGAGTCCCTGCGCACCAGCGAATGTGCCGCGTTGCTCGACAGGCTCGCCCGTTTCCGTAACGTCGAATGGATCGCGGCGAACTACGAATTCGAAGAGATCAGCGCGGCCGCCCGAAACTGCCGACGCCGCATGCTAAGAGTGTCGCGCAAGGATCTCGAGGATGCGATCGTCAATCGCGAATTCATCGTACAGTATCAACCCAAGGTCGAGCGTTCCTCGGACGCAGTTTGGCAGACCCGCGAAGCCGAAGCCCTGCTGCGCTGGTGGCATCCATCGTACGGACTCATCGGACCGCTCGAATTTCTGCCCGAGGTCGAGGAATTCGGACTTATCCGTCCGATCAGCGAATTCGTGCTGCGCGAAGCCGCCGGACAGCTTGCCGAATGGCGCCAGCGCGGGCTCGTCCTGAAAGCCTGTATCAATCTCGAATCGAGCCTGCTCACGAGTGTCTCGCTCGCGGAGGACTTCGCGGCGATCGTCTCGGATAGCGACCTCGAGTGCTCGAGCTTTACGTTCGAGGTCGCGGAGCAGGACCTCGCCGACACCGATGCACCACATGTGGCCATGCTGAGCTCGCTTCGTAACAAGGGATTTCGAATCTGTCTCGACGATTTTCGCGTAGCGACGACTTCGCTTGCCACGTTTCAGCAATTGCCGTTCGATGAAATAAAGATTCACGCCTCCGCGCTCAAGCGCGCACAGAAAGACCCCGTCGCGTTGCACGTGCTCGCCGCCGTCACGGGTCTCGCCCATAACCTGGGCATCGCAGTCTGTGCCGAGGGCGTCGAAGACCAGAAGACCTTCGAATTCCTCGAGACGATTAGATGCGACAAGATGCAGGGATTCCTGATTTCCGAAGCCGTGATGCCCGATATCATGCGGCGCGTTTACGGCCCGAAGGCCGGGGGCGTCGACGAGGTTGCCTGATGCGAACACGCCGCTTTTTCAAAAGATGCAGCGTTCTCCCTGCATCGCTTCAACGAATATGCCTGAGGATACCGTCGAGTTCGTCGAGGCTGTTGTAGCGGATGACGAGTTTACCCCTGCCTTTCTGCGTATGCTCGACACGCACTTTCGCCCCGAGTTTTTCCGACACTTCGATTTCCAGGCGGCGAATGTCGACATTGCCTGATCCCACCGAAGCCGACGTCTTCTTTTTCGCGCCGCTCAGCATGCGCCTGACGAGACGCTCGGTATCACGGACAGACAATCCATTGCGCACGACCTGGCGCGCGGCGTCATACTGCTGCACGGGGTCAGTGATCGCCAGCAGTGCTCGGGCATGACCCATCTCGATATTGCGGGATTCCAGCATCGGCTTGACCTTTTCCGACAGCTCCTGCAATCGCAACAGATTACTGACCGAAGCGCGTGAACGGCCGACGGCGTCGGCCGCTTCGGCGTGCGTCAGATTGAAATCGCGAATCAATCGATCGAGTGCCCTCGCCTCCTCGAGCGGATTGAGATTCTCGCGCTGAATGTTTTCGATCAGGGACATCGCGATCGCACCTTCATCGGGGACCTCGCGAATGACGGCCGGAATTTCTGCGAGCCCGGCCATCTGCGCCGCTCGCCAGCGCCGCTCGCCGGCGACGATCTCGAAGCGCTCGAACCCATCCGGACTGCGGATTGGCCGGGCAACGATCGGCTGGACGACTCCCTGGGCACGAATCGAGTTAGCGAGATCTTCGAGCGTGTCCTGGCGCATGTCGATGCGTGGCTGATACTGCCCGCGTTGTAATCGCTCTATCGGAATCTGCCGCAGGCCGCCGTCGGCCCTCGCACCGGTGACTGCATCGGTGTCAGCAATGGGCTTACTCAATAATGCATCGAGCCCCCGGCCGAGTCGTTTCTTCTTTGCTGCCATCGTCTGTCGTCTTGTCCACGGGGCCCAAGGCCCACCTGCAATATACACGTGCCGCAAAGCGGCGGCTGCGCCCGCGATCCTACACTGCTCGCGCCGTCTGCGCCCGTGCGTCTTCGCGCCGCAGAATCTCGCCGGCCAGTGCCAGGTACGCAATCGCACCTCTGGATGAGCGATCGTGCAGCAGCACGGGCCGCCCGAAACTCGGCGCCTCGGCGAGACGGATGTTCCTCGGAATGATCGTGCGAAAAACCTTTTTGTCAAAATGCTTGAGCAGTTGCACGGACACCTCGTCAGCAAGGTTGACGCGAGGGTCGTACATGGTTCTGAGAACACCAAATACTTCGAGATCAGGGTTTACCGACTGGCGAACCTGTTCGATCGTGTTCAACAGCGCACTGAGTCCTTCGAGTGCATAATACTCACACTGCATCGGAATCAGGACACCATCTGCGGCGGACAATGCATTGATCGTCAGCATGTTGATCGACGGGGGACAATCGATCAATACGAAATCGTAAAGTCCGATCACGGGTGCCAGCGCTTTTTTGAGTTTCAGCTCACGACCGATCTCGGCTAGCAGCTGCACTTCGGCGAGTGTCAGGTCCGCGTTGCCAGGTAACACGGCGAACCCCCCCTGCGGCGCGGACACGATAGTGTCGGCCGCGGTGGCTTCGCCGAGCAGAACATCGCAGGCGGAGTTTTCCAGTTCCATCTTGTTGATGCCGCAGCCCATCGTGGCGTTGCCCTGAGGGTCGACGTCGACGAGCAGAACCCGGCGCTGCGTTGCGGCGAGCGAAGCGGCCAGATTGACACAGGTCGTCGTCTTCCCGACTCCGCCTTTCTGGTTGGCTATCGCAATGATCCGCGTCATATCGTCACTTCGGCCGCATAAGGACTGCGTGCCGTGAACCTCTGTCGAGTCCCGGTACCGTGAGCTCGACTGCGTGGGCGTCCCAGCTGTTGGGCAGCGTTTGTAATTCTGCCGTCGGGTAACGGCCCTTCTGGGCAATAAACACCCCGTCCTCTCCGACGTGATGCCCGGCGATCTCGACGAGCCGCGGCAACGCAGCAACGGCTCGGGCAATCACGGTATCAAAGCCTATGCCGGGTGCATAGTCTTGTATGCGTGCCTTGACAGCCGTGACGTTTGCGAGACCGAGGAGTCGTACGGTATGCGCAACGAATTGGATCTTCTTATTGCCGCTGTCGACGAGATGAAATCGGCGTCCGGGCTCGGCGATCGCGAGCGGCAGGCCCGGGAAGCCCGCGCCCGTGCCGACGTCGAGCACGGTATCCCCGCAAATGAGCGGTCGCAGGACCAGGCTGTCCAGCAAGTGGCCCGTGATCATCTGCTCGGCTTCGCGAATCGCGGTCAGGTTGACGCGTCGATTCCAGCGCAACAGTTCGCCCAGGAGCATTGCAAATTTGTCCGTAGTGCCTTCGGGAAAGGCCTGGTCGAGTTCGGCAAGTGCCTGGTCGATAGCAGCTTTCATGAGTAGCCGGGGACATTCTGCTTTTCTTTTAAATAAAGCAGCGTGCTCCCGATCCGATCAGGCCACGAGCAATGCCATGAAATCGTCGACGGCCGTCGCTGCAAGCTTGCCGGCATCGGCCGCGAGCGCTTCGAGTCCAGTCCACTGCCGACCGGCCAGCTTCGGCGATACGCTGTCGACGAATTTCTGTTCGAGCACGGGTATGCCTTCGGCGCGCCGCTCACGATGCCCGATCGGGAAGTCGACCGCGATGCGACCCGTGCTGGTACCGTCACTGAAGTGCACCTGCACGGAATTGCCGATATAGCGTTTGCCGGGATCAAAATAGTCCCTCGTGAACTGTCGATTCTCTCGAACATCCATTTTGTCGCGCAACGCATCGATGCGCGGGTCAGTTGCAACGTCGTCTTCGTAATCGGCAGCCGTCAGACGTCCGAAAATCAACGGCACCGCAACCATGTACTGAATGCAGTGATCACGATCGGCGGGGTTGTCGAGCGGACCGGTCTTGTCGATGATGCGGGCACCGGCTTCCTGGGTTTCGATGACGATCTTCTCGATGTCGTCGATCCGAACGCGAACCTGCTCATGCAATGTCATGGCCGCCTCGACCGCGGTCTGGGCGTGGAACTCGGCCGGATAAGAAATCTTGAATAACACATTCTCCATGACGTAACTGCCGTAGGGGCGTTGAAACTTGAACGCGTTGCCCTTGAACAAGACATCATAGTAACCCCAGGTCCTCGCAGACAGCGCCGACGGATAGCCCATCTCGCCGGTCATGGCCATTAGTGCGAGGCGCACCGCGCGACTGGTCGCATCGCCCGCCGCCCAGCTCTTGCGTGACCCGGTGTTCGGCGCGTGGCGGTAGGTGCGCAATGCGCCGCCATCGATCCAGGCGTTGGAGACGGCATTGAGTACCTGTTCACTATCGCCGCCGAGCATGCGCGTTACGACCGCAGTCGATGCAACGCGGACGAGCAAGACATGGTCGAGGCCGACACGGTTGTAGCTGTTTTCGAGCGCGAGCACACCCTGAATCTCGTGCGCCTTGATCATGGCGGTCAGTACATCGCGCATCGTCAGCGGCGCTCTGCCCGCCGAGCGATTCTGTCGGCTCAGATAATCCGCAGTCGCGAGTATGCCGCCGAGGTTGTCCGACGGGTGGCCCCATTCGGCGGCGAGCCAGGTGTCGTTGAAGTCGAGCCAGCGATTCATCGCGCCGATGTTGAACGCGGCCATGACGGGTTCGAGCTCGTAAGACGTGCCGGGCACGCGCGCACCGCCCGCAAGTGTTGCGCCGGGAACGATCGGGCCCAGGAGCTTCGTACATGCCGCGTAGTCGAGCGCCTGGAAGCCGCATGCCAGCGTGTCCAGCAGGCAGTAGTGGGCCGTCTCGTAGGCGAGCTCGCTGTCAATGTCAGTGTTGCAGACATAATCCGCGATAGCGACGAGCTCTTCGTCCCAGTCGGGACGCTTCGCCGAACGAGTATCGATGTCGGACATGCTCGCTCCGGTTTGTCCCTTTATCAGGTACGCTCGCCGATTGGCAGCCAGGGCCTTAGCGTCGGGCCGATATAGTCGGCCGCGGGCCTGATGAGCTTGTTGTCCGCGCGCTGCTCCATGATGTGCGCGCACCAGCCCGTAATCCTCGAGCAAACGAAGATCGGCGTAAACAGATACGTCGGCACACCCATGAAATGGTAGACGGTCGCGGCATAGAAATCGGCGTTTGCGAATAGTTTCTTTTCGTCCCACATGATCGTCTCGATCGCCTCGGACACCGCATAGAGTTTCGTGTCGCCAGCTTCCTCAGACAGCGTCTTCGACATTCTCTTGTTAACCGCGTTGCGTGGATCCGACGTCGTATAGACGCGGTGGCCGAAGCCCATGATCAGGTCCTTGCGTGCCAACATCGCGAGCACGCCGGCCCTTGCATTTGCCGGTGTTGCGAATTTTTGTATCAACTCCATTGCAGCCTCATTGGCGCCGCCATGCAGCGGCCCGCGCAATGCGCCGATTGCGCCGCTGACCGCCGAATGCATGTCAGACAGCGTGCCCGTGATAACGCGAGCGGCGAACGTTGACGCATTGAATTCGTGCTCGGCATAGAGAATCAGTGTCGTATCCAGCGACCGGCGATGCAGCTCAGAGGGTGCTTTGTCGTGCAGCATGTGCAGGAAATGTCCCGCGATACTGTCGTCATCCGTTTCGGTGTCAATGCGTTTGCCGTCCGTGTGAAATCGATGCCAGTACAGCAGCATCGATGGCAGGCAGGCGAGCAGCCTGTCCGCCACGTGGGTCTGATTGGAAAAGTCGCCTTCGGATTCGATATTGCCGAGGAACGAGACGGCCGTCCGCAATACGTCCATCGGGTGGGCAGTCGCCGGAATCATCTCGAGCACGGTTTTCAGCGCGTCGGGCAGGCCGCGCAGCGATTTGATTTTGGCGACGTAGGCATCGAGTTCTGACCGCGTCGGTAACTTGTCATGCAGCAACAGGTAAGCCACCTCCTCGAAGCCGGCGTTGTCGGCGAGGTCATAGATATCGTAGCCGCGGTAGGTCAGGCCGGCACCTTCCTTGCCGACGGTACACAGGGCCGTCGCTCCCGCCGTGACTCCGGCAAGACCGCCGGTTTTTTTCTTTTCTGCCATCGTCGTCTCCAGTTCTTCCGCTGCCCGTGCGAGACAGGTACTACTCCTTACCCGTTGTTAATCCCTGATCCGCAAACAGTTCGTCGAGCTTGTCTTCATACGCCTGATAGTCGAGCACGTCGTAGAGCTCCATGCGTGTCTGCATCTTGTCGACGACCGCCTTTTGCGTACCGTCTGCGCGCAGGGTCTGGTAAACCTCGAGCGCCGCTCTGGACATCGCCCGAAACGCGCTCAGTGGATACAGCGACATGCGGACGCCCGCCTCTTGGAGTTCGGCCGTCGTGAACAGCGGCGTCTTGCCGAACTCGGTGAGGTTCGCGAGCACGGGAACCTTGATCGCTTGCGTAAACTGCCGGTATTCCTCGAGCGTGGTCAGGGCCTCGGCAAATATCATGTCGGCACCTGCGGCAACATAGGCCGCGGCGCGATCGAGCGCGGCCCGTTGGCCTTCGACCGCATGCGCATCGGTTCGTGCCATGATCACGAATTGATCGTCGCTTCGTCCATCGACCGCCGCCTTGATGCGATCGCACATTTCCGCTGTGTCGACGAGTGCCTTGCCCGGTCGATGCCCGCAGCGTTTCACGGCGACCTGATCTTCAAGATGACAGCCTGCCGCGCCGGCGCGGGTCATTTCCCGAACCGTGCGCCCGATCATGAACGCGCTGCCCCAGCCCGTGTCGGCATCGACCAGTAACGGAAGCTCGGTCGCGTAGCTGATTCGGCGAATGTCCTCGCAGACATCGTTGAGCGTCGTCATCGCGAGATCGGGCAGGCCGAAAGACGCATTCGCAACGCCGGCACCCGACAGGTAAATCGCCCTGAAACCCGCGCGCTCGGCCAGCAAAGCGCTGAATGCGTTGATTGTGCCGACGATCTGCAGCGGCCGCTCGGCCTCGAGCGCGGCCCGGAATCGTGCGCCTCTGCTCATTTGTGGTGTCCTGTGATGGCCCGGAAAAGCCGCTTTTAATCCGTCTTAAAAGCCGGCGAGGGCAGGCATTCTAAACTACCGGATGGCCCGGTCCCAAATTGACCGATCGCCAGAATCCAATCGGAGCACCACGCCCGCCTGGCGCTTATTCCGATACGGCGTAAGGCCTTGCGTCAACCGATCTCGACGACCGTGCGGCCTGTGACGGTACCGTCGATATAGGCTTGGAAGTATCCCGGCAGATCATCGAGGCCGATCAGGCGATGCCCTATCGTATCGAGATGGCGCGGCCGCAAATCGCTGCCGATGCGGCCCCATACCGCGAGGCGAAGGTCGCGCGGCGTGTCCACCGAATTGATACCCAGCAGACACACGGCCCGCAGAATGAATGGCAGTACTGTCGTATTGAGCACCGGGCCCGCTGCGAGACCGACGCTGGCGATGTTACCGCCGTACGCCGTCGTGCGTGTCAGCCAGGTCAGATAGTCAGCACCGAGGTTGTCGATGGCACCGGCCCACTCGGCTTTTTCCATCGGCCGCTTGCCGAAATCGAGCTCATCCCGGAGTAGAACGCGCCGTGCGCCGATACTCGTCAGGTATTCCTCCTGCGTACGCTTGCCGGTCAACGCAACGACCTCGTAGCCGCGCCGATCGAGCATGTCGATCGCGATACTGCCAACGCCGCCCGTTGCGCCCGTCACGACGATCGGTCCGTTTTCCGGCAGCTGGCCATTCTGCTCCATGCGGTGGATTGCGAGCCCTGCCGTATAACCGGCCGTGCCAATCTGCATGGCCTGCAGTGGCGAAATACCCGCGGGGATCGGCACCAGACACGAACTATCGACACGCGCATATTCCGCATAACCGCCGTCGACGCTCTCGCTCAGGCCGCAGCCGTTAACAAGGACGGCGGCACCGGGTTCAAACTCGGCCGCTTCGGAACTGACCACGGTGCCCGCGAGATCGATGCCCCCGTTCAGCGGATAGCGCCGCAGGATCTTCGCGGTCCCGGTCGCTGCAAGCGCATCTTTATAATTAATCGTCGAGTGACTGACCTTGACGACGACGTTGCCCTCGGTCAAATCATCGAGGGTCAGTTGGGCAAAGCCGGCAGCGACGTTACCGTCCTGTTGGTCGATTCTGAATGCGCGGAATTTGTTCATCAATTCTCCGTTGTCGGTGCGCGGCCTGCTCCGGCTGATCGTTGCAACCATACGTCCAGGCCTCTGGCATTAAGGTACACATCTCCGCGCAACGTTGCCCACATTGCGCCACGGTCTCCGGCGAAACCCTGATCGGTGAGTCGATTGGCAAGATATTCGAACATACTGCTTTCGAGGGCTTCTACGCGACTAGCCGCGTTGGCCTGCTCACGAGCCATAATTACAAAGTCGTCGATGCATTCGTGCAGATCGCGAGCCAGACGGTCCGGATCGCCGACCCGACTGAAATGCGTCAGGTAAACCTGCTCGGGCCCACAGTCGAGTATGCGATCAACGGCCTTGTGCGCTTCGGGCGGATCAAACTGTACCGGTGTTGCCGACCAGAAAATGAACGCTCCGGTCTTCGTGTCCAGCTCACGATAGGAGATACCGAAACTGTCGCCGGTGAAAACGCCTTTTGACTGCGGGTCATTGAGGCAGTAATGATGCCGCGCATGGCCCTCGGTGTGAATCGCCTGCACCGCACGACCGTTGAGCTCGAACCACTGCTCGTTCTCCGCGATCTCGATGCGCCGCGCATCGATCGGCTGTATGTCGCCAAACAGCCTGTGCATGTTTTCCTCCCCGTAGACGACGGCTGCGCCGGCAATCAGCTTTGCGGGATCGATCATGTGAGTTGCGCCGCGCGGATGTATGACGCAGCGTGCATTCGGCAGGGACTGCATCAGCAGTCCGGCTCCGCCCGCGTGATCGAGGTGGATATGGGTGAGAAACACGTAATCCACATCACCGACGTCGATGTCGCGGTTCTCGAGCGCAGCGAGCAGCAACGGCACACCGTCGTTCGCGCCGGTATCGACGAACGCGGCTCGGGACCCTTCGATGATGAGATGACTTGCATCGTTCCGAGGCCTGACGAACTCAGTGTCTATAGCGACAATACCGTTATGGAGGTCCGTCGTCTGCGCTTTGATACTCGCCATAGTTTCGAGCCCGCGCGTAACTGTGACGCTACTGTGATTGCGTCGTCTAAACTCTCGTGAGCCCGGATACCGTGCCCGGCGGGCTATCGACCGAGAGAGCTATGGTAGAGACACCGACGCCCGATTTCTAGCCGCGCGGCGGCTCCCGGATCGTAACCCAGTCGTACCGTGCTAGCATCACGGGCCTTCACTCAATAGTCCAGGGATTCGCTGTGAGAAAAGGCCTGGTTGCATTACTCGTGGTCGTTGCGCTGATCGTGTTGATTTCGCCCGGCATCGTCGGCCGCCTGGCCGAAAAGTCGATGGATGAAAACCTCGATTGGGTGGCACAGGAAAGCCAGGAGCTCGTCGTCACTTCGCAGGGTTTCGACCGTGGCTGGTTCTCATCCGCAGGCCGCCATCGCGTCGAGCTTCGTGATGGCCGACTCAGGAGCATGTTGATTGCGGCTGCGGGCGCCGACGCCGGCGACGAGTTGCCGGCATTGATCATCGACACGCAACTCGATCACGGCCTGATACCGGTAACTTCCATGACGCGGGAGACCGGCACGCTCGCACCCGGACTGGGCAATGCCGTATCGACGCTCAGCATCGAGCTGCCCGACGGCGCGATCGTTGCGCTGCCCGGCACGATTTACAGTAATGTCGGCCTGACCGGCGAACTCTCGTCGAACTACGTGCTCGAACCGGGCGCGCACTCAACCGATAACGTCAACGCGACCTGGGGTGCTGTCGACATCGACGTAACCACCAATCCCCTCAGCGGTGCGCTCAGTTTCGCCGGCCTGGTGGACTCGTTCGAGATGGCGGGCAAAGCGGAGATCGTGCGGCTCGACAAGGCCGAATTCACAGGACAACAGAGCCCGGGGCCGTTCGGTTTCGCGGTCGGTGATATCAGCATTGCCGCCCGGGAAATTGCGTTTCAAGCTGGCGACGCCGGTAAGTCGCAGGCGTTTGGGCCGCTATCTTTCGAATCGACTTCATCCGTGGACGGCAAGCGCGTCACAGGACAGGCGCAGATCATGCTCGAAGGCGCAAGTGCGCCGGAAGTCGGCGACATCGCGCTGCGGCTGAACGTCACGCTCAAGGATGCCGACGGCAGGTCCATTGGCAATATTACGCAGACACTCGAAAACGTCGATCCGGATATGCAGCCCGATCGCTTATTCGCTTTGCTCGACGATGATTTGCAACGCCTGCTTGCCGCAGGCATGGAGCTGCGATTCGATCAGCTTGACGTAACGCTACCGCAGGGACCGATCACGTCGAAAATGCGTTTCAGTGTCGCCGAGACCAATTCCGCCAGTTTCAACTGGACGTCGGTATTGCTTGCGCTGGACGCATCGGCCGATATCCGCATCGCGGCCGAGCTCGTCGACCTTGCGGTAACAATGAATCCCCAGGCGAACGCAGCGATCGGCATGGGCTTTCTGCGCAGGAACGGCGACTTCTACGAGATGCAGGCCGCGTACAAGAAGGGCCTGCTCACCGTAAACGGCGCACCGATGCCGATCCCGCTACCCGCCATGCAGTAGGGTGCACTCTGTGCACCGACGGCGATTCCGCTACCCGCCATGCAGTAGGGTGCACTCTGTGCACCGACGCTCCTACGCCGTCTTCCTCGGCTGCCGCTTCTTGAGATGAATCAGCAGCAGGGATACGGCCGAGGGCGTCATACCCTCGAGCCGCGACGCCTGACCGAGTGTCGCCGGCCGTGAAGCAGCGAGACGCTCGCGCGCTTCGTTGGACAGGCCGTCCACGGCCGAGTACTCGATATCCGCAGGCAGGCACAGTGATTCCTGTTTTGCGGCCCGCGAG
>Ga0224497_10000329_pt1 | contig 35033 bp, 37 predicted proteins | sample SF_Jul11_sed_USG_4_FD_167970 | JGI IMG/M metagenome (GOLD analysis project Ga0224497, IMG submission 167970) | Sediment microbial communities from San Francisco Bay, California, United States - SF_Jul11_sed_USGS_13 | ecosystem: Environmental > Aquatic > Marine > Sediment | place: USA...
TGCGGTGCGTCAGCGCCTGTCTGAACAAATCGACATCGATAAATCGATAACCCAGCGTGTCTTCAAGCCAGGCCTCCGCCTTGTCTGTCACCTAATCGGCCTTTGGTCCGTACTGTCGCCATTGCGGCGAGCGCCAAGTCAAGCTACCCATTGATGAATGATACTCGAACTTTTCCCGGAAACCCGCATGGTCGGGAAGTAGGTCATGCAGGATTCCTGGGCAGATTTACGGAGCAGTCTTATCCGGCGCAAGATCCGGACGTCGATTGTTTTTCGGCATGACGAAGCGGGATTTCGTGCCAGGGTCGCGCAATTATTCGCGGTATTCGTCGCGACGCGGACGTGGGAAGGAACTAGCGTCGCACGAGCGCCTTTTTGTCGAAATGCACCATAAACGACACGTTTGAGATAAATGGCGCCGTATGATCATAGACCGCCGCCACTTCGAAGCCACCATCTACGGTCGTCACCGAGACATCGCGGGCCGTGATGACGCTGACGCTCTCGACATCAAAACGCCGCGCGATCGAACTGCGAATCGCGGCACGACTAGGGTTTGTGCCGTCGAATTCCGAACGCACTCCTTCGACGACTCCTACGACTTTGAAGTAATTCAGATAGACCGGCGTCAGACGAAGCGCGGCAAATGCGATGAGGGCAATGAATGCACCGAGAATGATGAAACCGATCGTCGTAATACCCGCCTGACGGCAGACTGGGCGCCGGAACGGCATGGCTTTCGCCGGATGCTGCGCCCGTGGCGGCACTATCGTCGCGTTTCTTATCGCTATCATACCGTTAACTCCGCATTTTCCGGCGAGTCTTTGCCTTTGCAGCCCCTAATGGCCAGTTTGCGATATTGTAACGGGCAATTCAGTGACTGGCACCTCATTATTGGATCTTGTTGCCGATGCGATCCCAGCGCGGCCAGCGGAGGCCGTCGATGTGCATCCAGATGCGGACGGCCTCGCCGACAAGATGTGAATCCGGAATCGCGCCGATGAAGCGACTGTCCCGGCTATTGTCGCGGTTGTCGCCCATAACAAAAAAATGGCCTTCGGGAACCCGATAGACGCCGTCGCGGACCGAAAACTGCGGATTCGTGATAAGAATATCGTGACTTCGCCCCCCCAACTGTTCGACAAATCTCGGATCCGCGTGAGTCGCGGCCGGATTCCTTTCGAGTTCGATCAGCTCGCCGTTGATCACCAGTCGGTGTTGGTCATAATTAATCTCGTCCCCCGGCAAGCCCACAACTCGTTTGATGTAGTTGATGCTCGGGTCTGACGGTAATCTGAATACAACGACATCACCGCGTTCAGGATTTCCCGTCTCAATAATCTTGCTCTCAATCACTGGTAACCGCAGACCGTAAGCATATTTCTTGACGAAGATGAAATCGCCTTGCAGCAGCGTCGGCATCATGGACCCGGACGGAATGCGGAAAGGTTCGAAAATGAACGAACGAATTACAAGCACAAACAACAACACCGGAAAGAAGGATCGACTGTACTCGACCAGGGTGCGTCGACCGGCAGAAATCGCCCCACCTTCACCGAACGTCCGCTTCCGCCAGATGAATTTGTCCAGTGCGACAACAACGCCCGTGATCAACGTCAACAGTGTCAGTATCAATGCCAAATTGATATTCAAGATAGTCTACTCATTTATCGACTCGCAGAACGGCCAGAAACGCTTCTTGCGGAATTTCTACGGATCCTACCTGCTTCATGCGACGCTTCCCGGCCTTCTGTTTTTCCAGAAGTTTACGCTTGCGGGTCACATCACCACCATAACATTTGGCGGTGACGTTTTTTCGCAGCGCTTTTACGGTGCTGCGCGCAATGATCTGTCCACCGATCGCGGCCTGTATCGCGACGTCGAACATCTGCCGCGGTATCAATTCACGCATCTTATCTACCAGATCGCGGCCGCGCGATTGCGCGTTCTCGCGGTGCACAATAATCGATAACGCATCGACCCGCTCCTTGTTGATCAGGATATCGAGGCGCACGAGCTGTGCCGGCTCGAAGCGATCGAATTGATAGTCGAAAGACGCATATCCCCGACTAACCGATTTTAGGCGATCGAAGAAGTCGAGGACTACCTCGGCGAGCGGCATCTCGTATTCGAGCGACACCTGACTGCCAAGATAGCGAATGTGCTTTTGCACTCCGCGTTTGTCGATGCACAACTTGATGACCGCACCGACGTGTTTTTCGGGTACGAAGATATTTGCGACGATAATTGGCTCGCGCAATTCGGCGACTTCGCTGAGTGGTGGCAGCTTCGATGGATTATCCACATAGATGAGTTCGCCAGAGTTGGCGACAACTTCGAAGACGACGGTTGGCGCCGTCGTGATAAGCTCCAGATCATATTCGCGCTCGAGTCGCTCCTGCACGATTTCCATATGCAACATGCCCAGAAATCCGCAGCGAAAGCCGAAACCCAGTGCAGCCGATGTCTCGGGCTCGAAATGTAGTGCCGCATCGTTGAGGCGCAATTTTTGCAGCGCCTCCCGGAAATTCCCATAGTCGTCCGAGCGGTTCGGAAACATGCCGGCGAATACGCGCGGCTGTATCTGTTTGAATCCCGGCAGAGGCGAATCGCAGGGTCGTTGGCTCATCGTCAGCGTATCACCAACCGGCGCGCCAAATATGTCCTTAATGCCGGCGATGACGTAGCCGACCTCGCCGGTCGCGAGCTCGTTCCGATCCCGCATTTTTGGCGTATAGCAGCCGACACGGTCCGCAACATACGACAGGCCCGTCGACAATACGGTGATTTTTTTGCCTCTCTTCACGGTGCCATTCATGACGCGAACAAGCGACACGACCCCGACGTAGTTATCGAACCAGGAGTCAATAATCAATGCCTGCAGCGGCGCCTCGGGACTACCTTTCGGGGGCGGGATGTTCCGTACGATCGATTCCAGCAGCTCGGGCACGCCCTCGCCGGTTTTCGCGCTGACACGCACAGCATTTTGCGCATCGATGCCAATGATCTCTTCGATCTCTGCGGCAACCCGATCGGCATCAGCCGCCGGCAAATCGATCTTGTTCAAGACCGGCAGGACCTCGAGACCTTGATCGATTGCCGTCGTGCAGTTTGCGACGCTCTGTGCCTCGACACCTTGAGCTGCATCGACGACCAGCAATGCGCCTTCGCAGGCTGCCAGGGAGCGTGATACCTCGTAGGAAAAATCCACATGACCGGGGGTATCGATAAAGTTCAGCTGGTAGACTTCGCCGTCACTGGCCTTGTAATCGAGCGACACGCTGTGTGCCTTGATCGTGATTCCACGCTCTCGTTCCAGATCCATCGAATCGAGCACCTGGTCCGCCATTTCGCGATCGGTCAGACCACCGCAATAATGAATAAACCGATCGGCCAGCGTCGATTTGCCGTGATCGATGTGTGCAATGATTGAGAAATTACGGATTCGATTCATGTTACGCGGGAGTGACCCTGGCCTGCCGGCCGCGCCGCAGTATACCGAGTTTGGCGGGGCGCGCCCGAACATTTACGGGTCAATCTCACCTGGGCGCCGGAATGTCGCGCACAATATCCTGAATAGCATGACGATCGAGCGTGTATTGACAGACGACGTCGCCCTCGAATTCAACGACCGGAACGCGCTTGTCATATTTGCGTCGCCAGTCGGCGCGACTGTCTATGTCACGGATGTCCACCGCGAGTCGATGCCTTACCAGCGGTACCAGGTCCTCGAGCAATTGCTCGCACAGGTGGCAACCCCGCCTGCTGTAAACCTGCAGAACGGCCATTCAAGATGACGTCGCAGCGGCCGCCACGCGTTTCTCGATCACCGGCACGAAGCGTCGCAGGCATTCGTCTCGTTTTAGGTATTGGCGTCCGACGATACCGCCGACGATCAGTCCGGTGATAGCTGCGCCGGTAGCAGCGCTGTCGCCAAGCGATAGTTGGTATGCGATCCCGGCAGCTACGATTGCGCCCGACAGCGGCAGGCCATACACAAGCAGCGCGGCCATCAGCAGATTGTCGGGTGCAATACCGATTTCGACGACATCACCCTCAGACAGCTGCAGTCCGGGCGGCACGGAAACTTCAACCCTGCGCGTGCTCGGCCCACCAGAGTTCAAACCGGCACCACAGCCTTTGCCGGCCGCACAGCGCGGGCACACGGCGACAATATCCACGTCGACTACGGCACGCGTCGCTGACGTGCCGATCACAAACGCAATTACCTTCCCTCGGGGATTGTCCATGTCTGCAGCTTATAACAATTCCACGGTATCGTGATCCGACTCTCAGACAGGCAAGCTATCTGGGCTGCATGGACGTCGCAATCTGCTCTACGGTTGCCGCGGGGACTTCGCCAACGGCCGTCACATGATGCTCGGCGGTCTCTACGCTGAATGAATTGGACAGGCCGACGCGCGAGCGCCGAGAGATTTTCTTGTCCGTTTTTGGAACAATGAAGACGGACACGCTGGCCAAACCGTCGCTGTACAAAATGTGAGTGACGATCTCGTCGCGGCTTGCGAGTTCTTCCTGATGTGTCGACATCATGCGAAAGCCTGGCGGCAAATTGTCATTTCTCCAGACGGATTCCGCGACCTGTTTCACAGCGTGCGGTGGCTCCGTGAACCAGCGAAAATCATCGGTGCTGTAAGAAGGAAGCAGGGCGCTCGCACGAATTTCCTTATCAAAACTGATATCCGCAAACTTGACCTGCTCTATTGCCGAGCCGTCCTCGGCGATGAGCTCCGTCTGCAGCGGAAACGCGGTTTCGATATCGAGCCAGAGTCGATGCCCGAAGCGATAAGTATCGTGGGGACGTATCGCAATCAGTACAGTCTTGCGGCCAGCGACCCGTTCGCGGCGCACGATCGAAACATCGTATTCGCTGCCGAAGCGGATATCGCTCGCTGGCAAAGTCGAAAACAAGGTGCTGTGATCATTCCATTCTTCGACGAGTACCGACTTGCTGTCCGGAAGAATACAATGTACCTCGTTACCGTTACGGATGATCTCGAGGCCGTTGCCGTCCTGAACGATGATCTTTTCGTGCACGACGCCATCGCTGACCTTGCGAAAAACCTTCAGCGCCTCGGCCTTGCCGTTTTGCAGACGCACGACCGTGCCTTCGTAGTCTGTCGTCTGCACGGCGCTTGCCATGCGATTTAGCCAGTGATTCGGGCTAATGGTTTCCGCGGCCAACGTTTGCATTAACATTAGCGACGCGAACAACGCGCACCGGGTCGGCGGTTTTTGCGGAACAGCCTTCACGGTTGCGGCCGCGCCGGTTCGACTGCCGTCGTGTCGGCCTCATCGTCCGCCTCGGCACTAACTGCCGGGTCCGGCGGCGTTGCGCCGACAATCTCGCCTTCGCGCAGCTGCAAATTGACGAGTCGCGCGGTAACGCTGTTGGCGCCGAAATCGGACGACGTTTCTCCATGGCTAAGGTAATACTGGCGCAACAAATCGTCGGGCTGATCGGGCACTATGTAAGTTGATTCGACCGACTTAACGGCGACGGTGCCGGATTCGCCGACTCCATCAAAGACCCCTATACCTACCGTCTGGCGCAATCCAAGTATTGCCGCCAGCGCCACGCTCGTGGCAATCGCGACACCCGCGAGCGGCCGCAGGAAGCGTCGGTTTGCAGGCGCCGAAATATCGAGTTCCGCGGCGACGGGTCTATCCTCGAGCTCTGCTGCAATACGCGCACGCAACCGCTCCATGCCGACGAGACTGTGTTCGCTGCGCAGCAATCTTCCCATCGCCAGATACGACGCCGCCACCTGCCGAAGCTCACGATCGTGGCTCAATCGGCGCAGCAGCAGCTCCGCCTCGTTTTCTGGCAGCTCACCGTCAACAAACGCCGAAATTTGCATTTTTATTGCGTCGTTCATTTTTCCCCGCCCTGTTATCGAATAAGAGTTCCGACCTTCTTGCCAATGGCGTCCCGGGCCCTGAATATTCTCGATCGCACGGTGCCGACTGGGCAGTCCATCGTCTGGGCAATCTCTTCATAACTCATGCCGTCAAGTTCGCGCAAGATGATCGCCGTTCTAAGATCTTCAGGAAGCGCCGCAATGGCACGTTCCAGCGTTTCCTTCAATTCCTGACTGAGCATCACGCCCTCGGGCGTGTCCGTTTCCTTGAGCTTCGCATTCAGACCATATTGATCCGGGTCCTGTAAATCGAGCTCGATGTCGGTCGGTCGCCGACGCTGTGCCGCAAGGTAATTCTTCGCAGTATTCACAGCGATCCTGTACAGCCAGGTGTAAAATGCGCTGTCGCCGCGAAACCGCGGCAATGCCCGGTAGGCTTTGATAAACGCTTCCTGGGTAATATCCAGTGCCTGTTCCGGGTCCCGCACATATCGCATCACCAAATTGACGATTTTGTGCTCGTACCTGAGCACCAACAGGTCGAACGCGCCCTTGTCTCCTTTCTGGACTCGTTTGACGAGTTCCTTGTCGGTCGATTCATTCGACATGCAGATGTGCCCCGCGCTTATCGATGCACAGCCGCCCGACTCCGGGATAGACCGGCGGCGCCATCGAAAGTTCTCCTGACAAAGCCCGGTTCATGTGCTTTTGTGACACACGTCGCTGTCTGAACTGGACACGGCTGTGACTGGCACCACAGCCGAAGCATGGTAGCAGCTTCACGGTGGCACTCCCAAGTGTCTCCAGATCACCTGCAGGCGCCGCCAGTTCCCGTTTTCGCGGCAGTTTCCAACCAGGAGCTCGGCACAGACCCGGCCATCGGCTGTACGGATCCTGAGCCATGCAACACCCGTCAGGACGACGCTGCCCGCCGCGACAGTCGCGGGCTGCCAGCCATCGTCACGAACGTGAAGCCGCGCATTACCCGCGTCATCCAGCCCTAACGCCCGGACACGGGCGTAGCTCGTCAGGTGAACGCCGAGCTCATGGCCCATCGCCGCCCACCAGAGTATGCCCAGCAACGCTCGAAGGCACGCCGGCCAGGGTAGCGTAGCAATGACAATTAGCCCCAGCGTTCCGCAGCCGGCGCCACAGGCGAGCACCAGCGCGCGTAACCGCGAATCAGGAAGCAGTTCGGTCGAGAATACGGGTAATGACACGAGCCGTGGCCTCGGCAACGGGCCTGTCGTGTTGCAGAAGATAGCCCATGAGCTCAGGGTCCGACAGGTCCAATAGTCGCCGAAATGCAGCCTTTTCGTCAGGATCGCCTCCGTCGTAATGGCGCTCCAGGTAAGCCAGCAGCAGCTCGTCGAGCTCGCGCATGCCCCGCCGACATTGCCATCGTAACCGCGACTTGTGCATGCGAGTGTCTCTCCAGGGCGGCCTGAACCGTGAATTGCCGCGCTGAACCGAATTTTAGCGCAACTGGAATAGCGTACCGTTCGTCCGATCCTGTCGGCCGCGTCAATCCGCGGCGTAGCGGCCGATGCTCAGTGCCGGCGTTTGGCCAGCATCTTCTTCGTCTCGGCAATCGCCTTCGCCGGATTCAGATCTTTGGGGCAGGCTTGCGAGCAGTTCATTATCGTATGGCAGCGGTACAACCGGAACGGATCCTCGAGTTCGTCGAGGCGCTCGCCGGTGGCCTCGTCGCGACTGTCGACCAGCCAGCGATAGGCCGCGAGCAGTGCGGCGGGTCCGAGATACCGATCGCTGTTCCACCAATAACTCGGGCAACTCGTGGAACAACAGGCACAAAGTATGCAGGCGGCAGGCTCGTTAATGAGCTCCTGGTCCGCCTTGCTCTGCAGACGCTCGCGATCCGGCGGGGGAGGCGTGCGCGCCTGCAGCCAGGGCTTGATCGACGCATACTGCGCGTAAAAATTCGTAAGGTCCGGGACCAGATCCTTGACGACCGGCATATGCGGCAGCGGGTAGATCTTGACGTCACCTCTAAAACTTTCGATCGCCCTGGTGCAGGCGAGCGTATTGCCGCCGTTGATATTCATTGCGCATGACCCGCAAATGCCCTCACGACATGAGCGTCGGAAAGTCAACGTAGGATCAATCTCGTTTTTGATCTTGATCAGGGCGTCGAGCACCATTGGCCCACAACGGTCGAGATCCACTTCGTAGGTATCGATGCGCGGGTTCTCGCCGCTGTCGGGGTCATGGCGATAGATGGCGAAGCGTCGCACATTGTCAGCCCCTTTCGCCGCGGCGAAGTGCCTGCCTTTCTTGATACGGGAATTTGCAGGTAACAAGAACTCAGCCACGATCGCTCATCCTAATAAACACGCGCTTTTGGCGGTATTGATTCGACATCGTCGCTCAGTGTCTCCTGATGCACGGGCCGGTAGTCGAAGCTTACGCGGTTATCCTTGTCGACCCATGCGAGCGTGTGTTTCATCCAATTGGCGTCGTCGCGATCGGGATAGTCCTCCCGGGCGTGCGCTCCGCGGCTTTCTTGCCTGTGCGCGGCCGACTCGATAGTAGCCACGGCATTGAGGAGCAGGTTCTCGAGTTCCAGCGCCTCGACGAGATCGGTGTTCCAGATCAGCGAACGATCGGCAATGCTGACGTCGCGTAGGCCCGCGCAGGTCTTCTGCAACAGCTCTGCGCCTTCGTCCAGCACTTCGCCCGTTCTGAATACGGCGGCGTGGTTCTGCATGATTCTCTGCATTTCGAGACGTATTTGCGCGGTAGGACGATTGCCGTCGGCATTGCGAAGCCGGTCGAGGCGACGAACGCTGTCCTGACCCGCGTGTTCGGCGAGCGGCTTCTGGCGGGTACCGGGCGTCATCATCTCCGCGCAATGATGCGCGGCAGAACGACCGAACACGACAAGGTCGAGCAGCGAATTCGAGCCGAGCCGGTTCGCGCCATGCACGGATACACAGGCCGCCTCGCCGACGGCCAGCAGCCCGGGCACAACGGCCTCGGGATCGCCGTTCCGAACCGTGACTACTTCGCCTCTGAAGTTTGTCGGGATGCCGCCCATGTTGTAGTGCACCGTGGGCAGAACCGGAATCGGTGTCCGGGTCACGTCGACACCCGCAAATATCCGCGCCGTTTCGGCGATACCCGGCAAACGTTCGCCAATAACTTCGGGACCAAGATGCTCGAGGTGCAGGTATATGTAGTCCTTGTCCGGACCAACTCCGCGACCTTCGCGAATCTCGATGGTCATCGATCGGCTCACGACATCGCGCGACGCCAGATCTTTCGCATTCGGGGCGTATCGGTCCATGAAGCGTTCGCCGTCTGCGTTCGTCAGATAGCCGCCCTCGCCGCGCGCGCCCTCCGTTATGAGACAGCCAGAACCGTAGATGCCGGTCGGATGGAACTGCACGAATTCCATGTCCTGCAGAGGCAGGCCCGCGCGCAAGACCATCGCGTTGCCATCGCCCGTGCAGGTATGTGCCGAGGTACAGGAGAAATACGTCCGTCCATATCCGCCCGTGGCCAGGATGACCTGTTGAGAACGAAAACGGTGCATGCGCCCGCTCGCGAGATCGAGCGCAACGACGCCGCGACAGACGCCGTCCTCCATGATCAGATCGATCGCGAAGTACTCGACGAAAAATTCGGCATCGTGTTTCAGCGACTGCTGGTACAGCGTATGCAGCATTGCGTGACCCGTGCGATCGGCGGCCGCGCACGTACGCTGTGCGGTACCCTCGCCAAAGCGCGTTGTCATGCCGCCGAACGGGCGCTGGTAAATGCGGCCGTCTTCGGTTCGCGAGAACGGCACCCCATAGTGTTCCAATTCGATCACGGCATCCGGCGCTTCTTTACACATGTACTCGATCGCATCCTGATCGCCGAGCCAATCGGAACCTTTGACCGTGTCGTACATGTGCCACCGCCAGTCGTCCTCGCCCATATTGCCGAGTGCCGCGCTGATCCCGCCCTGTGCAGCAACCGTATGGCTGCGGGTCGGGAACACCTTCGTAATGCAGGCCGTCTTGAAGTTCGCCTCAGCGAGACCGAAGGTTGCGCGCAGGCCTGACCCACCAGCTCCGATGACCACGACATCGTAGCTGTGGTCGATGAACTCGTAGTCGCTCATGTGCCGATACCAATACGAAGAATTGCGTAGACCGAGGTTACTGCGACGAAAACGTGTGCAAATCGTATCGAAATCAGCAAGACAATTTTGAGGCCCGACGTGTGCACATAGTCTTCGATGATGACTTGCAGGCCCAAGTAAGAGTGGTACGCGACGGTTGCACAAAACAATGACAACAACACGGCGTTGAGCGGTCTGCCGACCAAATCAATCACAACCGCGTAGCTCAAGTCGTCCGCCAGCACGAGTAACGCGGCAAACCACGGACCGAGAAGCGCAAGCGCGACCGCCGAGACGCGCTGGGCCCACCAGTGTTCGGTGCCGTTTTTGGCCGTGCCGAGGCCGAGGACCTGCCCGAGGGGGGATCTGAGGCTCATGCTGCGAACGCCCAAAACGCACTCGTCGCTGCGATCGAGAAAACGACCACAAACCACGCCGATGCGATGGCCTGCCGCTCTTCGAACCCGTGACCGGTATCCCACACGAGATGCCGGGCGCCGTTCGCGAAGTGGTAGAAAAACGCAAAGCTCCAGCCAAACAAAAGCAGCCGCCCCACGATCGACGTCATTAATCCTGCAAATCGCTCATAAGCGGCCGGGCCCGCGGCTGCGTTGATCAGCCACGCAGCAAGCACGATCAGGCCGACTGACATTACGGCTCCGGTCAAGCGATGCAGGATCGATAACGTCATCGTGATGCGCCAGCGATAGACGGTGAGGTGCGGCGACAGCGGCCGGCCGTTAGTGCTCATAAAATGTCGTCTTGTTGCCCTGACAGTGAGATTGTGGCTCGGCGTATTATCCTTAATGCGCACTGCCACTCAAGCGCCGCGCATCATGATGCCGTCAATACCAGATTCAAAAATCGATGCAGCGACCGCCTTTCTCCCAATCGCCGTAGCGCGTCGGGTCCGGCCCGTCGCGGCCACCGATTTCCTTGGGTGGCGGTCCGCCGGCCGGTCCCGCCGATTCATCGTCTTTGTCCGGCTCTGGCGGTGCCGGTCTGGTGCTGCCGGCCTTGTTGTCTGGAGTGACCGCTGTCATGCGCGGAGTATGCCAGAGCATGCAGGCCACTGCATAATCGGTAAACGAATCGTTACAATGGGGCGAAAAGCACGGAACAATGACAGAATTGCCGTATTCGTTGATTGACGTTCAGGGCGCAGACGCCTTCGGGTTTCTGCAAGGCCAGCTGACTCACGACCTGGCGCTGCTTGACGGAACCGGTGAGCTGCGCGCGGCCTGGTGCAATCCGAAGGGCCGCGTCATCTGTGTCATGAAGATTACGGCGTCGAACGGCGGTTTCGTAATCGTGTTGCCGACTGATCTCGCCGACGATGTTCTAAGACGCCTGACTATGTTTCGATTCCGCGCCAAGGTGGAATTTTCCGTCAAACCTGCAACTCGCGAACTCGTCGGCCTGACCACGGACGACGATGTCAATACGTTTCTTGCGGCGCAAATCCGTCGCGGTATACCCGAGATTTGGCACCAGCAATCCGAGAAATTCACGCCGCACATGCTCAATCTCGATCTGCTCGACGCGATCAGCTTCGACAAAGGCTGCTACACGGGCCAGGAGGTCGTCGCACGCACGCACTACCGGGGTGCGACCAGGCGCCGCTGTTTGCGTTTTCGAAGCGCCGAGCCGGTCAGGGTTGGCGACAAAATCACTAACGGCGAGCGCGATATCGGTGAGGTTCTGAACGCCATCGGTAACGATCTGCTTGCAGTCGTACCCGTCCACAAGGCCGATCAAATTTTGACAGTCAACGGCGTTGCGCTAACGCACCAAGCATTGCCGTACCTGTAGGGGCACAAATGGGGACATTCTGCTTTTCCCGCGGGAAAAGCGGAATGTCCCCTCAGTCGAAGACTTCGGGCCGCATGTGCGGAAACAGCAGCACGTCACGTATCGACGGCGAATCGGTAAACAGCATGACCAGCCGATCGATGCCGACACCTATGCCGGCCGTTGGCGGCATACCGTATTCCAGCGCCCGGATGTAGTCGTGATCGAAGGCCATCGCCTCCTCGTCCCCCGCATCACGGCTTGCGGCCTGCGCGCGAAACCTATCCGCCTGCTCCTCTGGATCGTTGAGTTCGGAAAAGCCATTCGCGATTTCGCGTCCGGCGACAAAGTATTCGAAACGATCCGTAACAAACGGATCATCGTCGTTGCATCGCGATAATGGCGACACTTCGGTCGGATAGTGCGTCACAAAGGTGGGCTGACGCAGTTCATCCTCACAGGTTTTCTCGAAGATTTCGATCTGTAATTTTCCCGCGCCGAACGAATCCCTCACGGGAATGTCGAGCGCCGCACTCACGCCGGCGAGATAGTTGCGGTCACGCAGTTTATTCGGCTCGATATCAGGATTAAAGTGGCAAATAAGCTCTTCGACGGTCATCCGCGGGCACGATCTGGAAAAATCCAGTTCCTCGCCCTGAAAAATAACGCCTGTCGCCCCGAGCACGGACTGCGCCATGCCGCGCATCAGCGCTTCGAGCATATCCATCAGATCGCTGTATTCGGCGAACGCACGATAAAGTTCGAGCATCGTGAATTCGGGATTGTGCTGGGTTGACACCCCCTCGTTGCGAAAACTGCGGTTGATCTCGTAAACCCGCTCAAAGCCGCCGACGATCAGGCGTTTCAGGTTGAGTTCGGGCGCGATGCGCAGGTAAAGCTCCATATCGAGCGCGTTATGGTGGGTCCTGAACGGCCGGGCTAGAGCCCCGCCCGGTATCGTCTGCATCATCGGCGTCTCGACTTCGAGAAAGTCCTGCGCGTCCAGAAAGGCGCGGATGTACGCGATGATCGCGGAGCGAATCTGAAACACGCGGCGGCTGGACTCGTTCATGATCAGGTCGACATAGCGTTGCCGATAACGCGTTTCCTGATCGGCAAGCCCATGAAACTTCTCCGGCAGCGGCCTCAGCGACTTTGTGAGCAGCCTGACGGCGCCTGCCATGACCGTGAGTTCGCCCGTTTTTGTGCGGAACAGCGTCCCGGTCGCGGCGACAATGTCACCGACATCCCATTTCTTGAAATCCTGATACGCGCCATCGGCGAGGCGATCCCGCTCGAGCCGAACCTGGATCTGTCCCGAGCGGTCCTGCAGCTTTATGAAACTTGCCTTGCCCATGACTCGCTTGATCATCATCCGGCCGGCAACCGCGACCTCGATTTTTTCGGCCCGGAGCATCACATCACCATGCGCGTGGTAGGTCTGATGCAGCTCATCGGCGACCGCATTCCGTTCAAAATCATTGGGAAATGCATTGCCAAGCTCGCGCATGCTGTCGAGCTTCCGGCGGCGCTCGGCGATGAGTTTGCTTTCGTCTGTGGAGCTTTGGTCAGTCACGTTGCTTACCAGGGCTACAGTCCCTGTTTGAGGCTGGCCTCGATGAAACCGTCGAGGCCACCGTCCAGCACGGCCTGAGTGTTACCGGTTTCGACGCCAGTGCGCAAATCCTTGATGCGACTCTGGTCCAATACATAGGACCGTATCTGGCTGCCCCAGCCAACGTCGGCTTTGGATTCTTCGACCAGTTTGGCATCGGCACGGCGCTTCATCAGCTCGAGTTCGAAGAGTTTGGCCTTGAGCTGTTTCATCGCCTGCGCCTTGTTTTTGTGCTGGGAGCGATCATTTTGACACTGCACGACGGTATTCGTCGGGACATGCGTGATGCGCACCGCGGACTCCGTACGATTCACGTGTTGACCCCCGGCGCCGCTCGCACGGTATACATCGATGCGCAAATCTGAAGGGTCGATTTCGATATCGATACTATCGTCTATTTCGGGGGACACGAATACTGACGCGAACGAGGTATGCCGACGGTTGCCGGAATCGAACGGCGATTTACGTACCAGGCGATGCACGCCGGTCTCGGTACGTAACCATCCATAAGCATATTCGCCGATAACGTGCACGGTCGCGCTCTTGATACCGGCGACTTCGCCGGCAGAGGCTTCGATCACTTCCGCCTTGAAATCGTGTACTTCTGCCCAGCGCAGGTACATCCGCAACAGCATCTCGGCCCAATCCTGCGCTTCGGTTCCGCCGGCACCCGATTGAATGTCGAGATAGGCGTTATTGGCATCCATCTCGCCCGAGAACATGCGCCGAAACTCGAGTGCGGCGAGCTGCGTCTCGAATCGGCGGATGTCGCGCTCGACTTCGGTCACCGTCGCATCGTCGTCTTCCTCGATCGCGAGCGTCAGGAGTTCCCCGGCGTCGCCGAGTCCCGAGACCAGGCCGTCGAGCGCTGACACGACGCGATCGAGCTCCGCGCGTTCCCGGCCCAGCGCCTGAGCGCGTTCCGGGTCGTTCCAGATGTCAGGTTGTTCCAGCTCCCGCTGAACCTCGATCAGGCGCTCCGCCTTGCGATCGTAGTCAAAGATACCTCCTCAACGCGACGGCGCGTTCGGCCAGATCGGCGATCGTTTGGCGAATGTGAGTAGTTTCCATTGCGTCTCAAGCCCCGGAAAACGCGCGATCTTATCACGCGGTCGTCGCTTTGATAGACGCGATCTGCTCCACGATCAGTTGCGGCGACTCGTAACCACGGTATTCGTTGACGTCGAGACGATAAACCAGCTGCACCGGGCCTCGATGCACGATTCCCGCCTGATTGAATGCGATCGCGTCGACAACGGTGTGGCCTGCGGTGGGCCGCACTCGCAATTTCAGATGCTTCTCACCGACGGTACGCTGTTCCACAATCGTGAAATCGCCGTTCCACACCGGCTCGGGAAAACCGGAGCCCCATGGCCCGGCCGACCGCAGCTCCCGGGCGATTCGCAAGCAGAGCGCCGACTCCGGCAGAACGCCGTCGGTCATGATCGCGCCACTGAAATCCGCATCGGGATACAGCCGCGAGAGTCGTTCCGCCGCGACTTCGGCAAACTCGGCGTAATGATCTTGCGCGAGCGTTAGCCCGGCGGCCATGGCGTGGCCACCGAATTTGACGATCAGTCCGGGGCGCGTGCTCGCGATCGCCTCGAGCAGGTCGCGCGCATGCACGCACGGTATCGACCGAACCGATCCTTTCAGGTACCCGCCCGCCTCCGGCGCAAACGCGATCACGGGACGGTGGCAGCGCTCGCGAACGCGTGCGGCAATCAAACCGACAATTCCCTGGTGCCAGGATTCGTCGTAGACGCACACGCAGGCCGGCCATTCGCGCGGCCGGATTGCCTCGACAATGGCGAACGCCTGCTCGCGCATGCTCACTTCGATGTCACGGCGCTCGCGATTGATCCGATCCAGCAAACTCGCGTGCTCGCTCGCTACGCGTTCATCGTCGGTAAGCAGGCACTCGATCCCGGCCGACATGTCCTCGAGGCGGCCGGCAGCATTGATTCGCGGTCCGACCGCAAACCCGAGGTCGGCGCTCACGACACGCTCTGGCAGGCGGCCTGATTGCCTCAACAGCGCGCGGATGCCGGACACTGTGGTACCGGCGCGAATGCGCCGCAGGCCCTGATCGACGAGTATGCGATTGTTGTGGTCGAGCGGCACCACGTCGGCCACGGTGCCGAGCGCAACGAGATCGAGGTAGCGGGCAGGTATGCGCGCCGCGCCCGCCAGCCCCTGCTTCTCGAGGGCTCGACCGAGTGCCGCCATGAGATAGAACGCCACACCGACACCTGCCAGGTTGCGGCTCGGAAACAGACTGCCGGACAGATTCGGATTGACGATGACCGCCGCAGCGGGCAGCTCCACACCCGGCAAGTGATGATCGGTAATCAGCACGGGCATGCCGAGCGCCGCCGCTTCGCGGACGCCAGCGACGCTCGAAATGCCATTATCGACGGTGATGAGCAGCGCAGGTTTGCGCTGCGCGGCGACACGCACGATTTCCGGCGTGAGTCCGTATCCGAAATCGAAGCGATTCGGTACGAGGTAATCGACGTCTCGAAATCCGAATGCACGCAGACACCGCAATACCAGCGCCGTACTCGTTGCACCGTCGACGTCGTAATCGCCGATGACAATTATCGGTTCCTCACGATTCTCGAGCAGCAGCGCAACCGCCGCATCGCTATTCTCCAGCCTGCTGACCGGCGCGAGACGCTTGAGGCCATAATCGAGTTCAGCCGCCGAGCGTACCCCGCGCATCGCATACAGCCTTGCCTGCAGCGGGTCGAGATTCGACAGCTCATCGAGAACAGCTTCGGCCGGGACCGGTCGCTGTATGACAGGGCGAAACTGAATCACGTCGGCGCGCCGAAGTACGCATGCTCGCGCCGCCAGAATCGCAGGCGATCGCTGTGACGGACGTCCGCGCACAACCCATCCGCAAACAGCAACGTCACCCGATCGAGACGGCCGTTCGCAAGCGCTTCTCGAATCTCGACCAGGCAGCGTTCCAACGCCCGTGGGTCAGTGTCGGCTGCCGGAGCCATTGCGACAAATCCTGCGTCCGACGCCTCGACGCAAGCCCCTATCGTGCCGGTCCAGGACTCGACGCGCCCCGACACCCGGTGCCAGAAGCCTCTGACAAGCGGATCGTTGGCAAACAGTGGCGGACAGGACACGCGTCCCTGCTCCGGCGCGACGCCACCACCCCAGAGCCAGAGCGAATTGACGGGGGGCTGTCCGTTCACCATTCGCTGCTGATTGACGTCGTGATCATGCAGGGCCATTTCAATCTCGCTGCGCAGATTCCGATAGCTTGCGGCCTCATCGCCCGACGGCATGAATTCGTTCGGCATCTGCCCATTGACCTCCGCGGCCGAAGCGGCCGCCGTCGCCAGCGGTGAGCTCGACGTCACATACCCGTAGCAACCGATGCGCAGGAAGCCGAGGCCGGCATCGTTCGCCAGCGTCGCCTGCAGGTGATCGAACAGCCGCCGCAATTCGGCCCTGGTCACATCGGAATCGATGAGCGCATGCAGGTGAACGTGGTTCAGCCTGGGTTCCAGATACACGGGATCCGCTCCCGCAATCCACGTGGTTGGTCGATTGCCGGTATGCCCCCACAAGCGCAGCGCCGCGCGGCCCCGTTGCGGATACGCCAGTCCGAGGACCTCTACGATGCGCGCAAGTGGCTCGTGCGGCACGTTCGCAAGCCTGACGGGTGATCGCGACAGCCAGCGCCGCAGTCCGGCGTTGACAAGCCGGCCGCCCCCGACGTCGGGCAATACGATGACGGCATGGGACTTTCCCGCGGCAACACCCTGGCCAGTCCTTTGCTCATTCTGCATGATGTTCGGGATTCTCGCGGTCGTCGGCGTTTTCCCGCCGTCGCGGGCTTTGTATGATGGGGAATATCGCTGTCAATGGTAACGGAAACAGAAAGTGAAGTTCACGCGCGAAAAGCCGGCCGCTGTGATGATAAGGAGTGTATCGAGTCGCCACATCCGCATTGCGGACAAGATCTACGAACACAGTATTGCGCTGACGGCAGACGGGATTTGCGAAGACTGGGGCACAAGATCGGTGGCGGAACTCGGCGAGGTAGACTTCGGGCCACTGTTGGCAGCCGATCCGGACATCATCGTGCTCGGCACGGGCACGACCCACGTTTTCGCGCCACGTGATCTCGTATTCGCGTTGGTGCGGCGCGGCATCGGCCTTGAGGTCATGGACACGCCAGCCGCAGCGCGCACGTACAACGTGCTCGCCGCCGAGGACCGCCAGGTCGCTGCGATCTTTTATCTCGATAGGGTGTCGCAACCCGACAGGTAGGCGCGCGGCCCACCGCGCGACTTTCTCGACACGTGGGCATCGTGGTGATCGCAAGCCGGGTCGTTCTCGCCTGTCCTTGTGCTCCCGCCCTGATCCTCGGCGGGGTCGTACGGGTGCCATGATTGCGGACTTGATCCACTAATCCGGAATCAGGTCGCCGGAAATTCCGTTACTCTCCATCATTGCGCGCAAATTCCTAAGCGCATCGATCTGAATTTGCCGGACGCGTTCGCGCGTGACGCCGATTTCCTCTCCGATTTGCTCGAGTGTCTCGCGTCGATGGCCGTGCAGGCCGAAGCGCCGTTCGACAACCGCGCGCTGTTTTTCATTGAGCTCGCAGACACAGACATCCACAATCTCGTTCACCGCATCCTTGTGCGCCCGGCGCGACGGATCGGCATCACGCCGATCCGCAATTCGTTCGATCGGACCGCCATCATCGTCCGTGTCGTTTGATCGCAGCGTGACGCGATTGTGCAGCTCGAGAAGTCGTTGCACCTCGGCGACATCGCGGTCCAGATACTCGGCGATTTCCGTGGCGCTCGGCGGCGCTGATTGCTGTTGAAGGAGGCGGCGCGCGGCACGCAAACAGGCATTGATATCTTTGGAAATGTGGATCGGCAACCGGACCGTGTTGGTCTGATTCATGATCGAGCGTTCGATCGTCTGCCGAATCCACCAGGTAGCGTAGGTCGAAAACCGAAAGCCGCGTTCGGGATCAAACTTTTTGACGGCATGAATCAGGCCGAGATTACCCTCCTCGATCAGGTCGAGAAACGGCAGGCCGCGATTGACATAGCGTCGCGCAATGTTGACGACGAGCCGCAGATTGCTTTCGATCATGCGCCGTCGCGCGGAATCATCGCCGCGCAACGCGCGGCGGGCGAAGTGCTTTTCCTCGTCGGCCGTCAGGAGCGGCGGGCCACCGATTTCATTCAGGTAAAGGCGGGTGGGGTCCCGTGACGACAGGGGAGCGGTTGCAGTGGGTGTTCCGGAGACTCGATCCCGCCATGACGGCGTCGCGCCATTGCCACTCTGCCCTAGTGGCGGTGATCCGTTCTGGTATTGCGCCTTGCGCACGGCCTTCCCCTTGTGTCCCGGGGTGCGACGCAAAGATCTCAGCAATCGGTCGCGTTATCTCCCGGGCAAATACTGTCGCGGGTTGACCGGCTTGCCGTTGCGCCTGATCTCGAAATGCAGTCGCGCCTTACGTTCCGGCCCCTCACCCATGGTCGCAATCTGCTGGCCTTTGTTTATTGCGGTACCTTCTTTGACGAGCAGCGACGCGTTGTACCCGTAGGCACTCAGGTAGGTGTCGTTATGTTTAATAATAATAAGCTGGCCGTAGCCGATGAGTCCACCGCCCGCGTACACGACCCGGCCGGCGGCTGCGGCGCGTATAGGCTGCCCGGCCTGGCCGTCAATCAAGACGCCGGTGCCCGCACCCGGTTTTCCGCCAAAATCGACGCTGATCCTGCCCCGCGTGGGCCATGCCCAGCTGGGGGACGGCTGTGCCGGAATTCTCGGCAGCGGTTTCGACGCGGCTGGGCTCGGCCGCGCAATCGTACGCCCGACCGTGCCTGCCGGGGGCGTCAGCCGGATGATCTGGCCCGGATAAATCAGCGATCCATCGCCGAGCCGGTTCCAGCGCGCCACGTCGACGGGATCCTTACCGTAGCGCCAGGCGATTGAGAACAGTGTTTCCCCGGAACGCACGATGTGCTGCTGTGACGCCGATAGATCCTGGCGAGCCGTGCCGCCGCAGCCGCCGAGCTCGAGCATCAGCAGCGCGAGCAGCGCGCATGCGAACGTGCGAACCCGGCGCTGCTGCCGGACTCCGGCGCGCGTCAACTGCGAAGCATGAGCCATGCCACGATCATAACGGCGACGGCGACGACGCCCCAGCCGATTCCTTCGACATATTTTCTCAGCGTCGTTTCGAAACGCTCGCCTCCGAGTACGACCAGGCCGGCGACGAGAAAAAAGCGCGCGCCGCGGCCAATCAGAGACGCCACAAAAAAACCTGGCAGGTTGAGCGCGGCAACGCCGGCCGCGATCGTAAACACTTTGTACGGTATTGGCGAAAACCCGGCCACGAAGATTGCCCAGACGCCGTAGCGGTCGAACCACTCTCGGCTTTGCTCATAAGCCCTCAAGTAATGCGACTCAGCGAGCCAGGGTTCGATGGTCTCAAAAATCGCATAGCCGATCGCGTAGCCCGCGAGACCGCCGAGCACGGAAAATACCGTCGCAATAGTTGCGAAGCGCCACCCGTGCGAACGATCGGCGATGCACATGGGCGCGAGCATCACGTCGACGGGAACCGGGAAGAACGACGATTCGGCAAAACTCAATGCGCCGAGATAACGCTCGGCATGCGGATGCCGGGACCACGCCAGTACGCGCTCATAAAGCGGACCGAACACGGTCAAGGTCAGGTATCCGTGCGCATTTCGAATGCAGAAAGTACTTGCAATATTTTCTTGATCATATTGATTAATATAACCTATTTGCCGGCAACAAGCGGCACGAAGCTGACCCCGCCGAGCGGCTTCTGCTCGAAACGGCCGTCCTTGCGGGTTACGAGCAGGAGCTCCTGAGAGCCCGAAGGCCCGACCGGAATGACGAGGCGACCACCCATTGCAAGCTGCAGCAGGAGCTGCTCCGGCAGTTCGGGCGCCGCCGCGCTGACGATGATGCCGTCATAGGGCGCGTACTTCGGCCAGCCGTCCCAGCCGTCGCCCGGGCGAAATTGTACGTTGTAGATATCGAGGTCGTGCAGACGCTGCCGGGTCTTTCTCTGCAGCTCGGACAAGCGTTCGACCGAATAGATCTTTTTCACCAGCGGCGCCAGCACCGCGGTCTGATAGCCGCAACCCGTGCCGATTTCGAGAACGGTCTGGCCGGCAAAACCATCGAGCAGCGCTTCGGTCATAAGCGCCACGACGTAGGGTTGGCTGATCGTCTGGCCGAGTCCGATCGGCAGCGCCGTGTCCTCGTAGGCGCGGCTGGCCAGCGCCTCGTCAACAAACAGATGCCGCGGCACGTCCCGGATCCTGCCCAGCACAGCCTCCGAACGAATCCCCTGGTCTCTGAGACGCTGCACCAGCCGGTCGCGCGTGCGGGCGGAGGTCATGCCGATTCCCTGGATGCGCGGCCCGACGTCAGTCATTTCCCAACCAGTCCCGCACGTCCTTGAGGGCTTCATGGCGGGTCAGATCGATCTTGAGTGGCGTGACGGCGACGGCGCCCTGTTCGATCGCGTGGAAATCGGTACCCTCTCCCGCGTCTTGCCCCAAGCCCGCAGGCCCAACCCAGTAGATTCTGCGACCGTAGGGGTCGGATGTCTGTACGACCGGCTCAGATTTATGCCGGAAGCCCAGCCGGGCGACGACAATGCCGTTGAGTTCCGTATAAGGCCTGTCCGGGACGTTGACATTGAGAATGAACTCAGCGGGCAGGGACTGCCGCTGCAGTCGTAGAACGAGTTCCCTGGCAACCGTCGCTGCGGTATCGAAATGCTGCAGGCGCCGCCCGACGAGCGAAACCGCGATCGTTGGAAAGCCGAGAAAACGGCCCTCCATGGCCGCGGCGACCGTTCCCGAGTAAATCACGTCGTCGCCCAGGTTCGCGCCATGATTGATGCCTGAGACAACGAGGTCCGGCTCATAATCCAGAAACCCCGTGAGCGCAAGGTGCACGCAATCCGAAGGCGTGCCGTTGACGCTAAAGCGGTTTTCGTCGACTTTGGAGACCCGCAATGGCGAGTCAAGCGTCAACGAGTTACTCGCGGCCGAACGATTGCGATCGGGAGCGACCATGACAACGTCTGCGATCTCGGCGAGCTTGCTCGCGAGGACGTTGATTCCGGTTGCCAGATACCCGTCGTCGTTACTGACGAGGATTTTCATGGTTATGGGACGAGGTCAAAGTCTTGGGCACGTATTTGGCTGAGGCCAGCGCTCTCACTATACTCAATGTTCCTGTCTCGAAATAGCCTGAGCCTGTAGCCGTGTCTGACGACGATGCCGATCTGTTTCGCCGTGCACTCTCGGATGCAAAGCCGATCAAGTCCGACGCTCGCGTTTTGCCACCGGTCCTGAAGCCTTCGCCTCGGGCGCGTTTCGCGCGCGCCGATGAAGCTGACGCACTCGCTGAGAGCCTGCTCGCGGATCACAATGCGACAGATGACGGCAATGCCGGTATCTTGCGCTTTCATCGCCCCGAAGTCGGTCGACGAACGATGCGAAAACTCGCGCGCGGACACTTCAGTATCCAGGCGGAGATCGATTTGCATGGCATGACCGTTGCCGAGGCAAAGCCCCGCCTTGCGGAATTCATCACCGATTGCGCTCGCGGTTCGCGGCTGTGTGTGCGCGTCGTGCACGGCAAGGGACTGGGCTCGGGTCAGCGTGGTCCAGTTCTCAAGCACCGTGTCAATCGCTGGCTACGGCAATGGGACACCGTACTTGCTTATGTCTCGGCGCGCCAGGTCGATGGCGGCACGGGCGCCGTGTATGTATTGCTGAAAAAATCATAGTGAACATTCCGGGTCTAAGGGGACATTCTTCTTTTTCGCCTTTTCCTGATCAAAGATCCGGCGAAAACCGGGCAAAAGCAGATCGTCCCCTAAACGCCATCCGTCATCGCAATCTCGCGTATTACCGCGGTCGCGAAACCGCCACGCCTCAAGAAAAATTCCAGCCATAGCCGATCACCATCGATTTCCCACGCCAGGTCCTGCACGCGCAGGCGCAACGCGCGGCTGTCGGCGCCGACGCCAGCGTCCTGCAGACCCTCGGCGAGGGCCCGGAAGTTCGCAACCACTTCGGTCTCCAGTCTTGCGGCGGTCGCCGTGCTGAACGGCGCACCGCATCCCCAAAGCGTGGCGCTCGGATGAATATCGAGCGTGTTCGCACGCCGACGCAGTTCGTCGTCGACATCGCTCACGGCAAACACGCTGCCCGAGCCGTCGAGATTGGCGCGCTCACCGGGCAACAGCCGGTTCCAATTACCCGCCCGCACGCGCGCATCGAGAATTTCGTTAAACAGCAAAGAGCGTGCGGCGGACAATGCAATGCTGCGCCGGTGGCGTGATGTGCGCGCGCCGAGAAACAGCTCCTGCGCAAGCTTCAGGTTTGCGCCGTTGCGACCGAAGCGTTGCGGCCCGAAGTAATTCGGTACACCGCACCGGCGTATTGCGGCAAGGCGCGCATCGATCGCGTCGCGATGCGTAGCGATGTCGGCGGCACGCAAAGCGATGCGGAACGAGTTACCTCGATGCGCGCCACGGCGTAGTTTACGCCGGTGCACCTGTCGCTCGACGATCTTCACGCCGGTCGCGTCGAATGCCGTCCAGTCGACGACATGACCGCGCCTGACGCTGAACCACTGCGTCGTAACAGCATGACGGTCTTTGAGTCCGGCATAGCCCACGTCGACAAATGGCACCCCGGCATGCCGCGCGAGACACTTCGCGACCCAGTCGGTATTCGCGCCAGTCTTCTCTATTTTGAGATAGTCGTGTTCGCCATCACCGCTGAACTCGATCGCGAGCTTTTCGGCAACCTGAAAATCTTCGGGTCGCGCGCGGATTCCGGCGGCGAACAGTGAAAGCCCGTGCGCGCAGGCCCAGCGGCGCATGCTGATGCCTCCGCGTGTCAGAACGACGAGTCGCCGGACGGAATGACCTGGTAGAACGTCTCCTGCGGCCCGATCATGCCAAGGTCGGTACGGGCTCGCTCTTCGGCAGCTTCAAAACTGCTTTTGAGATTGACTACCTCGGCATCGAGCGCCGCGTTACGTTCGCGAAGATTGTGATTCTCAGCGCGCTGCGTTGCGACCGCAGTGCGCAGATTGCGCGTTTTTCTGAAGCCCTGATCGGCAAACCATAGCTGCCCTTGCAGGATGAGCACAAGGCCGATGAGTATGCCAAGCAGCCAGCGCGATTTCATCAAGCCCAATCCCCGCGGTTCAGCGTTAGTTACGGTGTATGCACAGAAAATGCGTCACGCCCGGCGTAAGTGGCATTCTCGCCCAGTTCCTCTTCGATGCGGAGCAGCTGGTTGTACTTGGCAATGCGGTCCGAGCGCGATAGAGAACCCGTCTTGATCTGAGTCGCGCGCGTCCCTACTGCGATATCGGCGATCGTGCTGTCCGAGGTCTCCCCCGAACGGTGCGAGATCACCGCCGCATAGTCCGCCTCCACTGCCATAGTAATCGCATCAAGAGTTTCCGATAAGGTACCGATTTGGTTAGGTTTTATCAAGATGGCATTGCCGATATTTTGCTCGATGCCGCGAGCCAGGATCGCCGTGTTGGTGACGAACAGGTCGTCGCCGACGAGCTGCACGCGATCACCCAGCGTATCGCTCAGATGTTGCCAGCCGTCCCAGTCGCTCTCATCCATGCCGTCCTCGATCGTGATGATCGGGTAGGCCTCGACGAGCTCGGCGAGGTAGGCGGTAAATTCTCCCGCATCAAAGCTCCTGCCTTCCGAGGCCAGCTTGTAAACGCCGTCTTTGTAAAACTCCGAACTCGCAACATCGAGACCGAGCAACACCTCGCTGCCCGCGGCAAAGCCAGCGTCTTCGATCGCTACCATGATCGTGTCCAGCGCAGCACGATTCGACGGCAGGTCCGGCGCGAAGCCACCCTCGTCACCGACAGCCGTATTGAGCCCACCGCGACGCAAAACACTCTTTAACGCGTGAAAAATTTCGGCACCGCATCGGAGCGCCTCGCGGAAACTGCTTGCGCCGACCGGCAGAACCATGAATTCCTGGATATCGACGCTATTATCGGCGTGTGCGCCGCCGTTGATAATGTTCATCATCGGCACCGGCATTGTCGTATTGCCACCCAGATGTCGGAAGAGCGACACGTTCTTGGACCGTGCTTCGGCTTTCGCGACGGCGAGAGAGATCGCGAGCAGCGCATTGGCACCGAGATTGGACTTGTTCGAAGTCCCGTCCAGTTCGACCATACGCTGATCGATCGCACGTTGATTCGCAAACGACTCCGACGTCAGCGCCTCGCGCAGCACCCCGTTGACATTGGCGACGGCCTTTAACACACCCTTGCCGAGATAGCGCGCGCTGTCGCCATCACGCAGCTCGACAGCTTCGCGACTGCCCGTCGACGCGCCGGATGGCACAGCGGCACGCGCCCAACTGCCGTCGGCGAGGGTAACGTCTGCTTCGACGGTCGGGTTGCCACGCGAATCCAGAATCTCCCGGCCGCGAATATTGTCAATCTTTATCATTGATACTCCAGGGTAATGTCTCGCGCGGCGGCTAACACAAAGGGCCGCGCATTTCGGGAACCAAATCGACGATTAGGTGCCGAGTCCGTGCTCCGCTTCCAGGTAACCGGAATGTTTGACGCTCGTATCGATCGCGACGAGCGTTTCCAACAGCGCACGCATCTTGTCAAGCGGCCAGGCATTTGGCCCGTCGCTCAGCGCTTTTGCGGGCTCAGGGTGCGTCTCCATAAACAATCCGGCAACGCCCGCGGCCGTCGCGGCGCGTGCCAGCACCGGTATGAACTCGCGCTGCCCACCCGAGACCACGCCTTTGCCGCCGGGCAGCTGCACCGAATGTGTGGCGTCGAAAACCACCGGACAGCCCGTGCCGCGCATAATGGCCAGGCTGCGCATGTCCGACACGAGATTGTTGTAGCCGAACGAGTAGCCGCGTTCGCAGACCATGATCGCCTCGTTGCCCGTCGATCTTGCCTTGTCGACGACATTATTCATTTCCCAGGGCGACAGAAACTGGCCCTTTTTGATGTTGACGGGCTTGCCCGCCGCGGCGGTGCGCAGGATGAAGTCTGTTTGCCGACACAAAAAAGCCGGCGTCTGCAATACGTCGACTACGTCGGCGACCTGCTCGATCGGAGTATTCTCATGCACATCGGTCAATACAGGTACGCCCAGTTGACTTTTGACGGCCTCGAGGACGCGTAACCCTTCTTCTATACCCGGACCCCGGAAGCTGCCTGCCGAACTACGATTCGCCTTGTCGAACGAGGACTTGTAGATGAACGGAACATCCAGAGTCGCGCAGATTTCCTTCAGCGTACCCGCGGTATCGATCGCCATAGCTTCGCTTTCCACAACGCAGGTGCCGGAAATCAGGAATATTCGCCGGTCGTTGCCGACATCGAAACCGCAAAGTTTCATGCCCTGGCAGCCTGCGGCAACGCCGCTTCGTGATGCTTGCGCGTCGCATTGATAAAACCGATGAAAAGCGGATGCCCGTCGCGCGGATTCGAAGTGAACTCGGGGTGGAACTGGCTCGCGACGAACCAGGGATGATCGGGAACCTCGACAACTTCGACAAGATCATCGACGGACACTCCTGAGAAGCGCAGCCCGGCTGCCGTGAGAGTCTGCCGATAATTATTGTTTACTTCATAGCGGTGACGATGACGTTCTTCGACTGTCGTCCGGCCATAGCTTCTCGCCGCGAGTGAGCCTTCGGCGAGTGCTATGCTTTGCGCACCGAGGCGCATCGTGCCGCCGAGTTCCGATTGTTCATCACGCTGCTCGACCTGGCCACTTTCGGTCTGCCATTCGGTGATCAGTGCAACCACCGGATGCGGGGTCTTCGGCTCGAACTCGGTGCTCATGGCACGGTCGAGCCCCGCGAGATTTCTGGCCGCTTCGATGACGGCAACCTGCATGCCCAGGCAGATGCCCAGGTACGGCACCCTGTTTTCGCGCGCAAAACGCACGGCCGCGATCTTGCCTTCGATGCCGCGATCCCCGAAACCGCCCGGCACCACGATACCGTCCATCCCAAGCAGACAGTCGGTGCCGTTATCCTCAATTTCCTGCGACTCGATGTAGTGAATATTGACGCGCGTGCGGGTGTGGATGCCGCCATGCAGCAGCGCCTCGCTCAGGGATATGTACGAGTCGCGCAGGTCCACATATTTGCCGACCATTGCGACATCGACCTCGCCCTGCGGCTGCTGTTTCGCCGCGACGATCGACTCCCACTCACTGAGATCGGCGTCGGGCAGCTCCTGGTTCAATTGTCGGACGACGATCTCGTCCAAACCCTGCTCGTGCAGCATGATCGGAATCTTGTACAGATCATCGACGTCGTATGCCGAGATCACCGCTGCTTCCCGCACATTGGTAAATAGCGCAATTTTCTTACGCTGCTCGTCAGGCAGCGGGGCTTCGGAGCGGCAGACCAGGATGTCGGGCTGAATACCGATCGATCGCAGCTCCTTGACAGAATGCTGTGTCGGCTTGGTCTTGATCTCGGACGACGTCTTGATGTAGGGCACGAGCGTCAAGTGAACGTAGACGACATGATCGTGGCCGAGTTCGATGCCCATTTGCCGGATTGCCTCGAGAAACGGCAGCGATTCGATGTCGCCGACCGTACCACCGATCTCGACGAGACAGATATCGGCGTCGCCCGCGCCACGTGCAACGCTCTCCTTTATCTCGTCGGTGATGTGCGGAATGACCTGTACCGTGGCCCCCAGATAGTCGCCACGGCGCTCTCTGGCGATCACGCTTGCGTAGATGCGGCCCGTCGTAAAATTACTGTTGCGCCCCGTTGTCGTGCGCACGAAGCGCTCGTAATGGCCGAGATCGAGATCGGTCTCCGTGCCGTCGTGGGTCACAAAAACCTCGCCGTGCTGAAACGGACTCATCGTGCCAGGATCAACATTGATATAAGGATCCAGCTTGATCATGCTGATCGACAGGCCGCGCGCCTCGAGGATGGCACCCAGACAGGCCGCGGTGATGCCCTTGCCCAGCGAGGACACTACTCCACCCGTGATGAATACATACGCCGTCATTTCAAGCCCGGTCCTGTCGCTGCCGGAAATAACAAAGGGCTGGAGCAAAGCACTGCGTTGGCTTAGTGCTTTTTTCCAACCCTTGAAAAAAACCGCACCGTCGTTGGATCAAAGACGGTATTACACGTTATCAGATCGACTATGCGGACACAATGACGGACAGACCGCAACTCAGTTCAGCGCCGGTCGGTTATCCCAGCGGATCGCCACCCCCGGCTCACTCATCGCCTCGGCCGCGATCCAGAGATCTGCGACAGCGACGAGGCGACCGTCAGCGTACAGCAGCGGCAGGCGCTCACGCATCCAGGGCACGATTCCGGCTTCTTGAAGCAGCTTCTTGAGTTTGCGTGTATGTTCTTGACCGGCAGGCTTAAATTCCTCACCGCCCTCGCGGTATCGAAGCTCTAGGCCCGCATCGAGCAGGGCTTCATCCAGGCCGCTGGCGGCACCTCGAGTCAGTACCAGGGTGCCCAGCCCGTCATCGAGGACGATACGGTCGTCCTGTACCGCCCTGCGATGCGGGACCGGCCGGTCGAGTCCATTGGCAGGGAGCAGATACAGCCGGTTGCGATAACGCCGCGCCCTTGCGCCTGGCCAGGCCACGATCGGCTGCGCGTCCTCTCGAGCCGGCACCAGTTCGGCAATGATCCGCTCGAGATGCACGGCACCCGGCACCGGCAGGCCGAGTTCCCGGATTACGTGGCGCAGCAGGTTGCGCTGGCGCTGCACCGACAGCACAGACAAACAATCGATGTCCAGGCGATTCGGGCTGTCGCCTGCCCGGTTGCGGTCGATCTCGGCCAACTCCGAGAGTAGCTCCGCGGCTTCGCGCGCGAGCTCGGCGCTACGGCGAATGCGCGTCACGGCATCAGGCCAGCGCGCCTCGAATCGTGGCAACACCTCATGGCGCAGGTAATTGCGATCGAACTGCTGATCAATGTTGGAGGGATCAGTGATCCACTCGAGCGCAGCGTTGTGCGCATATTCCTGCAAAGCACTCGGCGCAATGTCGAGTAGCGGCCGTACCAGCCAGCCTGACGCGAATCTCCGAATTGCGTGAATTCCGGCGACGCCGGCCGGTCCGCTGCCACGCAACAGATTGAGCAGTACGGTTTCGGCCAGATCGTCCTGATGATGTGCGCTCAAGAGCCAGTCTCCGGGCTCAATGAGCTTTCTGAGCGCCGCGTAGCGCGCTTCGCGAGCAGCGGCCTCGGGACCCAGGCCCGAGCGTTGATCGACGGCGACACGAAGTCCGACAAAGTCGACCTTCAGTTGGGTCGCAAACGCCTCGCAGTGCTCGCGCCAGCTGGCTGACGCGGGCTGCAGGCCATGATCGACGTGCGCGATGACGATTGACGGATCGTTCTGCCCGGAGCCGATCGCAAGCGCGTGCGCGAGGACCGTCGAATCGAGACCACCGCTGAAAGCGATTAGATATCGATTAGGCCTGCCGGCGACGTCCGTGAACTTCACAAGCGTCTGCCGCAGAGTCTCGCCCGTGAACGTCACGCCTCTTTAAACTGACCAAAGCTCAAGATACGCCGCTCGCGATTCTCGAGCAGCTGCTCAATCGACAGTTTGTCGAGATCCTCGAGGTTTTTGAGCAACGCGTTGCGAACAATTTCGGCCGACTGCTGTGGATCGCGGTGGGCGCCGCCAAGCGGCTCGGGTAAAACCTCGTCGACCAAGCCGAATTCGCTGAGGCTGCTGGCCGTAATGCGCATGGCATCAGCGGCCTCCTCGGCCTTGTCGGCGCTTTTCCAGAGGATCGAAGCACAACCCTCGGGTGAAATCACCGAGTAAATGCTGTACTGAAGCATCAGCAGGCGATCGCCGACGCCAATAGCCAGGGCGCCTCCGGACCCGCCTTCGCCGATAACAACGCTGATAATCGGAGTCTTCAGTCCTGCCATCAGGTACAGGGAGTAAGCGATCGCTTCACTCTGCCCGCGTTCTTCGGCGCCGACACCCGGATACGCGCCGGGCGTGTCGATCAAGGTCACGACAGGTATGGAGAACTTCTCGGCCAGGCGCATCAGTCGTTGCGCTTTTCGATACCCTTCCGGCTTCGGCATACCATAGTTGCGGCGTACACGTTCCTTGGTATCCCGGCCTTTTTGGTGGCCGATGAACATCACGCTTCGACCGTCGATCCGACCAACTCCGCCGATGATGGCCGGATCGTCCGCGTACATCCGGTCACCGTGCAGCTCCTGAAAATCGGGGGCCATTAGCTCGAGATAATCGGCCGTGTATGGGCGCATCGGATGCCGCGCAACCTGTGCAATCTGCCATGCGCCCAGCTTTGCGAAAATACTCTTGGTCAGCGATTCGCTCTTGTTCTTGAGGCGGGCGATTTCCTCGTTAATATTGATTTCCGAATCATTACCGACGAAGCGCAATTCTTCGATCTTCGCCTCGAGCTCGGCGATCGGTTGTTCAAAATCAAGGAATTTCAGGTCCATAACTGGTCAACGTTTACGGGGAGCATTCCGGCAACCGGCTACGACGAGTGATGCGGACTTTCTGCATTTTCTTGGCTTTTCCCTGACTGTTCTCTACGCCATGACGAAACAACAGAATCCCCCGATCATCGCGCCTCGTCTGCGGACCCGTGCGCACAAAACGCAACCCACGGTGGATGCTTATACAGGCCCCAATCATACGGCCGAACATTACATGATTTCCCGTCCGGGTGTGTACAGCAGGCGAACATTCTTGCTGCCGAGGAGTTCCGTCAGCTTGTCGCGCAGCTCGCGGCTTGGGCGCACGGTCCATTCGGGCCCGAGACTGAGACGGGCTGATGCCGTTTCGCCGACGTACTGCACCGACACGTCGCAGTTACCCTCACGATACGGCAGCAGTAAGTCATGCAGTTTGACAAGCAACATCTCACCCTGCCCGTTCGGCGCCAGGTTGAGGACCATGCCCTGCGCACGACTCTCGATAACGCGATCGATATGCACGACGTTCTTGACGTTGACGGTCCAGCTGCCCAGGAATTCGTCATAGCGCAGTGGCCCGCTGACGACAACGATCTCATCTTTGACGAGCAAGTGGCGAAACTCCTGAAACGCTTCGCTGAAGATGCTGGCCTCCAGACGACCGCTGCCATCGTCGAGCACGACGCTGACGCGATTGCCGCGCTTGCGCACGTCGACAACCAAACCCGCGAACGTGGCCTCGCGTCGTGCGCCCGCATAGTCGCGCTCGCCCCTGACATGCTGCGGCGGCGGTTCTGCCGCAAGATCGCCAAGCTTGCTGTCGACAAAATACATGGCGTCGGTTTGCACGGCATCGAACGGATGCCCGGTCAGATAAAGGCCCAGCGCTTCCTTCTCGTTGCTGAGTACGACCCGTTTCGGCCACTCCGTGAGATCGGCGGGTACGGGCGCGTCGACGATCACGTCTGGCTCTTCGAGCCCGAACATGTCGTTCTGACCGGCAGCCGCGGCGCGGGCATGTTGATCGGCGCTGCGCAGCGCCTCGTCGACCTGGTGCATCAGACTGCGTCTAGACTGACCGAAATCATCCATTGCCCCGGACTTGATCATTGCCTCGAGCGCGCGACGATTGATTTTATCGTGGTCGATTCGGCGACAGAACTCCGGGAGACTCGTAAACGCTCCGTTAGCCGCGCGTTCGGCGAGTACGGCATCGACCGCCGCACGGCCCACGCCTTTGATAGCGCCGAGACCATAGAGAATCGTTCGCTCGTCCGCCACGCTAAACATGTAAGCAGAGCGATTGACAGACGGCGCCACGAGCTCGAGCTGCTGCTGCCGGCAGTCGTCCTTGAGGGTCACGAGTCGATCCGTGTTGTCGAGATCCGCGCTCATGACTGCCGCCATGAAGGCTGCCGGAAAATGCGCTTTCAGGTACGCCGTCTGATAGGCAAGCACGGCATAGGCAGCGGAATGCGACTTGTTGAAGCCGTAGCCCGCGAATTTTTCCATAAGATCAAAAATTCGTGTCGCAGTGTGCCCTGCCACGCCGCGTTCGGTCGCGCCGGCTACGAAAATTTCGCGCTGTTTTGCCATTTCCTCGGGCTTCTTTTTACCCATTGCGCGGCGCAGCAGGTCGGCACCGCCAAGCGTATACCCGGCCAGCACCTGTGCGATTTGCATCACCTGTTCCTGATACAGGATAACGCCGTATGTCGCCTCGAGGACCGGCTTGAGGTCGGGGTGCAGGTAGTCGATATCGGCCTTGTTGATTGCGTGCTTGCGCGCGATAAAGTCATCGACCATGCCGGATTGCAGCGGCCCGGGACGAAAAAGAGCCACCAGAGCAACGAGGTCGTCGAACTGGTCCGGACGCAGGCGTTTGATCAGATCCCGCATACCGCGCGATTCGAGTTGAAAAACAGCGGCCGTCTTCGAGCTTCGCAGCAGCCTGAAAGTCTGTTCATCGTCAAACGGAATGCGCTGAATGTCGAGGTGCAGGTCCGGATAGGCAGAATTGACGATGCGCACTGCGCGGTCAATGATCGTCAGCGTTTTGAGACCGAGAAAATCGAATTTTACAAGTCCTATCGCTTCCACATCGTCTTTGTCGAGCTGCGTTATCGTGCTGCCAGCAGACTCGTCAAAATACAAAGGTGAAAAATCGGTGAGCGGTCCCGGCGCGATGACGACGCCGCCCGCATGCTTGCCTGCGTTGCGAACGAGGCCTTCGAGAGACTTTGCGAGGTCTATAATCGCGGCGACCTCGTCATCGTCGCGATACATTGATGCCAGCTCTTCCGACTGGTCGAGCGCCTTGTCGAGCGTCATGCCGATTTCGAACGGCACCAGCTTCGCAATTCGATCGACAAAACCGTAGGGCTGGCCGAGAACACGCCCGGCATCCCGGATTACGGCCTTTGCCGCCATCGTGCCGAAAGTAATGATTTGTGCGACACGATCTCGACCGTAACGCTCCGCAACGTAATCGATGACCCGGTCGCGGCCCTCCATACAGAAATCAATGTCAAAATCCGGCATCGACACGCGTTCTGGATTCAGAAAGCGCTCGAACAGCAAATCGTGATGCAGCGGATCGAGGTCCGTGATGCCCAGGACCCAGGCTACGACCGAGCCCGCCCCGGATCCACGGCCGGGACCAACGGGGATTTCATTGCTACGCGCCCATGCAATGAAGTCGGAGACAATGAGAAAATAGCCCGGAAATCCCATCCCACTAATAACATCAATCTCGGTCTGCAGCCGCGCGTAATACGGCGCAGCGACAACGTCTTTTGCGTTTTCGGCGGTGCCCTCTGCAACGAATTTTGCCTCCAGTCTGGCCGCAAGACCGCGACGCGCTTCCGACTCCAGAAATTCGGCTTCGGTCTGCCCATCCGGTATCGGAAACGCAGGCAACACGCTCTCACCGAGTTTCAGATCGACGTTACATCGTCGGGCAATCTCGAGTGCATTGCTGAGCGCCTCTGGAACGTCCGCGAACACCTCGGCCATCTCCTCTGCGCTGCGCAAATATTGCTGATCACTGTACGGCCGCGGCCGATCGGAGTCGGCCAGACCACGGCCATCGTGTATGCAGACGCGTGCTTCGTGCGCATGGAACTCCTCGCGGCGCAGAAATCGTACATCGTTCGTCGCAACCACCGGAATTCCGGCCTCGCTTGCCAGCGTCAGGCTGGCCTGCACGCATTCCGCTTCACCGTTACGCCCCGTGCGTACGAGTTCGAGGTAATAGCGATTGCCAAAAATTCCAAGCCAAGTATCAAGAAACGCACGCGCTTGCGCGCCATGGCCGTTGATCAGGGCGCGGCCCACATCGCCGTGTGCTGCCCCGGACAACGCGATCAGGCCCGCACAGGTCGTCGCGTTCAACCACTCACGGTGCACCAGCGGCACTCCGCGGACCTGGCCCTCGAGATATGCCCTGGTTAGCAACCTCGACAGATTGCGATACCCCGCGAGATTCTGACACAGCACTATCAGCCGATGCGCGCGCTCGGGTTCATCGTCATCGTGAATCCTGAGGTCCGCACCGATGATCGGTTTCACGCCCGCCGATACGGCCTTTCGATAGAATTTGACCATAGCGAACAGGTTGTTCTGATCGGTCAGCGCAACGGCGGGCATACCGTCCGCGCGGCAACGGGCCATGAGTTCGGCAATGCGCACGGTGCTGTCGACCAGCGAGTACTCGGTATGCACGTGCAAATGTGCGAACGCTGTGGTCGTCATGTCGCCTGTCTTACTGGTCTGAAGCTCTTGCGATGCTGCTCACACGGGCCATGCTTTTGCAGACATTCGCGGTGGGTTGCCGTGCCGTAGCCCTTGTGACGTGCAAATCCATAATTGGGATACATCCGGTCCATCCGAATCATTATGTGATCACGCGCTGTCTTGGCGATGATCGAGGCCGCGCTGATCGCAGGAATATTGCTGTCGCCGCGTACGACTGCTTCGCCAATCAGTTGCCGGTCGCGAAGTCTTAGATCCGGCAGGCGATTGCCGTCGATTTGCACGCCCGCCGGAACGACCGCAAGACCGAGCATCGCGCGACGCATCGCGAGCATCGTTGCCCTGAGTATATTCAGGGCATCGATCTCGGCCGCGTCGGCCCACGCTACCGACCACGACAACGCGCGCTCCCGAATCACTGTAGCCAGCCGTTCGCGCTGCGAGGCCGACAATAGTTTTGAGTCCTTTAAGCCCTCGATCGGTCTGGCGCGATCCAGAATCACGGCCGCAGCCACAACGGGACCTGCAAGCGGTCCACGACCGGCCTCGTCGATACCGGCCACGAGATCATCGAACTGAATCAAGTGAGTCTGCTGCATCGAGTAGCCGGGATCTGGCGCTTCATTTCTCCGCTGCAAGGGCTATCACCGCGTCCGCCGCGCGCTGGTCGGCGCCGAGCGCGAGCGCGTCCCGCAGTGTAGCAAATCTACTGCTGATAGCGGCGCAGCGCGCCGGATCATCAAGAAGAGCCGCGACCGCACTCGCCAGCGCATCCGGCGTCGCGGCTTCCTGAATAAACTCCGGTATCAAAGCTTCCTCGGTCAACAGATTCGGCATTGTGAACCGTTCGAGTGTCAGTAGCTTGAACCGCCGCAGCACCCAGGCCGTCAACCGTGCGACCTTGTAAGCGGCGACCGTCGGTTTGGCAAGCAGCGCCGATTCCAGCGCGGCCGTCCCGGACGCCAGCAACACGACGTCGGCCGCCGCCATTGTCTGCTCCGATTCGCCATCAAGCAGCAAAAAGGCGTCGCGAATGTCTGCGTCGCGCAGCTGATTCTCGATCAACGGCCGCAGTTGCGGTGCCGCAACCGGAGTTACGAAGCGGACGTCACGTCGTGTTGCCGCGAGGCGGGCGGCCGCCTCGGCAAACAGCGGCCCGAGTCTCGACACTTCGCTACGCCGGCTGCCTGGCAATACGGCAACCAGTCGGCCCTGCTCCAGCCCGAGCCGCCGTCGAAACATCCCGGTGTCGACATCGCTGGGCATGCTGTCAGCTCGTGGATGACCGACAAACACTG
>Ga0224497_10000330_pt1 | contig 34964 bp, 42 predicted proteins | sample SF_Jul11_sed_USG_4_FD_167970 | JGI IMG/M metagenome (GOLD analysis project Ga0224497, IMG submission 167970) | Sediment microbial communities from San Francisco Bay, California, United States - SF_Jul11_sed_USGS_13 | ecosystem: Environmental > Aquatic > Marine > Sediment | place: USA...
CAGAACAAAACAAAAAAATAATACTGGCGACGGGTGTAATATCACCGCCTTCAGCTTTACCAAATGCGGCTTTTTTAACCGATGCCCGGATAGGGTTAGCTAGCGGCAATAGAACGCGGCTTTCCGCCGGACGACGAAATGAAGTGCTACCCATAACGAACAACCCTGCGCTTAATCAACGCAATAATATTCGCGGCGAAGGGAATACGGGGCGCTGGAAAATGCTCGGTAAAAGTCCGAAAGATGGGATGGGAATCGGGTTCGATTACTGGGAACAAATATTAGTAAACCCGAACGTTGTCGATCTTGGAAATGTTGTTAGCGACACGATTTTCAATGTCACAGTATTGAATACTTACCGCCGCGATAATAAAACAATAACCGCGATAGACAATAATGCGGGGGCTGGGATAACAGTTGAGGGAGCGACGCCCCCCGCTAATTTGCAACCGCTTCAGGATCGAGTTTACGCGGTAACAGTTGGAACAACCGGACCGCCAAATATAAGCGGTTCAATTGATTTCGTGACTACGGACGGAACATTAACCGTTACCGTTTCCGGAACACGAATTATCATTTTTCCGTATCCGCCGCAGCGTGAAATAGTTGAGCGACTAGAATGGTTAACAGATGTTCTTCGAAAGGCAGACGGATCAGAACAGCGGTTTAGCTTGCGAACGGACCCCCGGCAAAAAGTGAACTATGAGATTCTATTGGACAATGGGATTGACGATATCAACAACGTTCGAAATTTATTATTCGATTGGACAACGCGTGTTTTCGGTGTTCCGCTATGGTGGGATGAACAAGCACTTCGCGCAGATGTTGTTATAAATGACTTAACAGTTTTTATTCGCGACAACGGATTGCGCTATTCCGATTTTCGTGTCGGTGGTCTAGCGATGGTCTATCAAGAATTTGACGACGGAACATTTCAAACGGATGTCCTTGAAATCGCTTCAATTCAAACCGAACTAGCAAGCCCGGAAGCTACCGCTAGTTCAATCACTTTTGCTACGCCAATACTAAATAATTACGACGGGAACGTCGCGACAATAGTCCCAGTTTTACCGGGGATACTGGTAGACAACGCGAAACAGTCAACGACAAGAAATAGCGATCTTGTTTCTTATAAATTAAATTTCGAAATGTTGGATAATTTGAATTCGTATTCTGGGGTTGATGTAGCATGGTATGCGGAACTTCCTGACTTCGATGGTAAAAACGCATTAGTTATCGAAGACAAAAACATGATAGAAAATGAATTATCAGAAATTATCAGCCAAGTCCGGCAGCGCATTGATTTCGGAATAGGCCGGGTAACACAGTTAACGCAAGAAACAAAAGGGCGTCGCTCTGCGCCGTTTCAATGGAAGGTCGAAGACGATTCCTTCGCGTGGCAGTTGCGCGCATTGTTGGCGCATCTTCGCGGTAAGTGGCAGGCTGTCTGGCTTCCTACTTGGCGAAACGATTTTATTGTCAACACTAATATCGGAAACGGTTCTATAAATATCGATGTTGATAACCACGGATTCGCGCGTTACGTCGGGGCTACTCAAAAATGGGCGGGTCTTAGACTCGAAAAAACAGATGGAAGTTTAAGCTACCATAGGATAACGAACTCCGCTGAAATAGACGCGACGACAGAACGATTAACAATTGAACCGGCTACGTCATTCGCTGCAACAGTAGCCGAAGTTTCTCGCGTGGATTTAATGGTTCTTTCCCGTCAGAATACCGATAGTATAACGATTGTTCATTCGTGGAACGATGCGCAAAGCGATGCTATAGACGAAACTTTTCAAACTGAATTTGTTGGGGATGTCAGATAATGCCGACTTTTCAGGAATTAGAAAGAAGCCGCGAAAGTCGACCGGTTGAAATATACCGGTTCGATTTCGGAACTGAAATATATAGATTTACCAGTTCTGCGGACGATGTTGTTTTCGGTGGTGCTACTTATAACGCGATTGAGATCAAAAGAAGCGCGCCAACATTGAACCCGAAAGAACGCCGAAACACAAAGCTTCAACTAGACATCAATAATGCAGAAAGACCGTTTCGGGATTTTATTGGTATTCAACCAGCAAGCCGACTGGAATGCACTATTTCAAGAATTCAGCTAGACGAAAAAACGATTCCGACTTCCCCGGTTTCTTCACCGGAACCAGTCGCCGCCCCAGCCACGGCTTTTGTTTTATTTCAGGGATACGTCACAAGTATTGCTTTCAAAGGTCGAACCTGTAAAGCTGAAATGAACCCGTTCAATGAACAGTTCAGTCGAGAAATACCGCGCTATAAGTATCAATCGTTGTGCAATCATGTTCTTTACGATTCACAATGCACAATTGATTCAAATCTATTTAAGCAAACGGGCATTGTTAACGGTGTTTCCGGAAATAATATTTCAGTCAGCGGCTTTACTGGGACTGCGTTTACTGGTGGTTATGTTCAAAACGCGGCGGGCAACGACTACCGGATGATAATAGAACATAGCGGCGACACGTTCACTTTATTACTTCCGTTTCGGGAAAATATATTGAACGCGTCCGTAACAGCTTTTCAAGGATGCGACCACACGGTTCAAACCTGCAAGACTAAATTCAACAATGTGATAAACTTCGGCGGATTCCCCCTTGTCCCCGGGGTTAACGTTTTCAGCAAAGGACAATTCGCGAAATCATAATGGCATTCTGGCTCACCTTTCTTGTTTATCTGGGAACGTTCATACTTGGCGAATTGCTGCGCCCGAAACCTGAGATAGAAGGAGCAAAACCGGCTAGTCTGGGGGATTTTCAATTTCCGACTTCTACCGAAGGGCGGGCAGTTCCTATAATTTGGGGTACTGTCAGATTGAACGGTCCGAATGTTGGCTGGTACGGCGATTTAAAAACGGTTGAAATAACAGAAGAAATACAGACAGGTCTTTTCAGTTCGGACAATGTCACGGTAGGCTTCGAATACTATATCGGAATCGATTTGATGTTATGTCGCGGCGATCTGGAAACGATAAGTCCGGCAAACGCCGGGATACGAAGAATCTGGATTGACGACGATGAGTTGCGTCCGGCGTCCGCCGGATGGGTTGATAACGGATCGTTTACGATTAACCAGCCGAATTTTTTCGGCGAAGATTCAGGCGGTATTGTGGGAACGTTCACACTATTCCCCGGATCAATTAATCAAATAAAATCTACTTATTTGGAAGGCGTTGTCGATGATAGCACGCTTCTACCTGCCTATCGCGGAACCGCGCATCTTGTAATGGAACAAATTTATGTAGGAAACGCCCCATCACTGCGCCCGATTTCAATAGAAATGCGCAGGGTTCCAAATGGTTTAAACTTAACAGCCGCGCAAAGTTTGATAGGTGGTCAAGAAGCAAATCCAGCAAACGTCGTTTACGAAATAATGACCAATACGGAATGGGGTTTAGGAATAACGAACATCAACGAAGCGCAATTAGCAGCGACCGGCGTGACGCTCGCGTCAGAAGGAAACGGATATTCAAGAATACTGGATAATCCCAGACAAGCCGCTTCTGTACTCCAAGAAATAGAACAGCAGTGTGACGGCTTTCTAGTACAGAATCCGACTACTAACGAATGGGAATTTCGCCTGATTCGTGAAACTGATTACCCGTCCCCTGTCACGGCTGTCCCGCTGTTCGATGAAAGCAATATGCTGTCTATGGATTTTAGTCGCGGCGCGTGGTCGGATACAGCAAATCAAGTTAAGGTTCAGTTCACGGACCGCGATAAAAATTATCAGCCGTCGTTCGCCGTGGCGCAGGACATGGCGAATAAAATAATACAGAACAATGACGACGTAATTTCAACAGAGAATTACCCAGCGGTTCAGGATAGATCGCTGGCGAATAATTTAGCGTGGCGAGATTTGCGGACGCTTTCATATCCGCTGGGAAAAGGAACTCTTCGATCCGATCGATCAAACTACACACTTGTTCCGGGGGACTTGGTTCGTATAACGTGGCCCCCGTATGGATTAGAAAATTTCTTCGCGCGCATCAATCGCGTTTCATTAGGCACTGAACAGGCAAACGAAATACTATATGATTTTACCGAAGACATATTCCGGACTGAAGTTCCGTCGTTTGGTGATCCTACTGATACGCTGTGGAATCCGCCAGATCAAAATCCGGTAGACGTAGCGGCTGCAAGAATTATTTCTTTGCCGATTGGTTATCAGGATGTTAACACGAAACAGCAATTCGGGTTGCTGGCGGTTCGTGGTAATACCCTGCAAACAGAATACAGGGTTTATAGGTTTTTTGATCCGACCCTTCCAATTACGACACAAAGATCGGCGCATGATTTAGACAGCGTTATATCCCCATTTACGCCGTCAGGGTTATTGCTCAATCCGGTAAGCATTTCACCGGGATCGCCAGAAAGCTATATCGACGATTCGATCATCATCGATTCAACAACCGATATTCAAGCGGTCAATCAAACTGCTGTTTTAGCTGATCTAGATAACCCTATTCCGCCGAATCTTGCGCTGATAAATGATGAATGGATTTTCTTCGAATCGATTACTGATCTAGGTGCGGGACAGTACCGGCTGAACAACGTTCACCGGGGAATGCTGGATTCAGCGCCCGGTAATCATGCCGCGAACGATCGAGTCTGGTTTGTAAGCTACGGCGTCGGAGTTTTGCAGGGTGAACCGATTTCGACAGACGACGGGATAAGCATTTGGTTTATGTCAACGTCGGGCGGAGGAACTCAAGGTGCCCCCGATGGAAGCCCGGAGCAGGGCGTTCAGGCAGTGATCGATATTACTGACACGTCGAATAGTCTTCGATATATTGGACCGTCTGCACCGATTGACGTGCGCGCGGATGGTGTGGCATTAGGTGTCGCCGAAACACTTCCGGATTCATTCCGTTTAACATGGGATAATCGTCTGAACTCGTTTACCGATCGAAGCAAGGCACAAAATCACGGCAATGAATCTGTCAGCTATACTTACAATGTCCGGGTTTATCATACCGGGGTAAGCCCGGAAGTTGAAACATACAACGTTACTGGAATTTCATCGACCGGGGCCGCGTCGCCCGTTAATGCTGAACACGATGTTTCTGGGTATGCGGTCGATCCGTCGCCGATAACATCGCCGTTTCCATCCCCTGAACCATTTGCGCAAACCTATCGGGTTGAAATTGAAGCCGTATTCGGAAGCCCGGAAGTTGTTAGCCCGAAATGGTCACATAATTTTGTGAGGCAATAACCATGAAAAAATTTCACTGGGCTTATACAGTTCTGGCACATCATGAAGGTGGGTTCGTTGATCATGCTAACGACCCCGGCGGCGCGACGAATTACGGCGTCAGTCTTCGATTTCTACGTCAGGAAGGACTAGATATCGATAACGACGGCGATATCGACGAAGACGATATCCGGGCCATAACGCCAGAAAAATCAAAGGCGATATACAAGGAAAAGTTCTGGATTCCTTGCCGATGCGAGCAAATTCGAAGCACGGCAGTCGCGACGAAGGTTTTTGATATGGCGGTAAATATGGGCCAAAAACAGGCTTACAAAATTGTTCAGCGGGCGATAAATGCGCTACAATACGAACCTAGTCTTATTGTGGACGGCTTAGTCGGGGTAAAAACGATTGAAGCCGTTAACAGTTTTGACCGGGAAGATTACGCGCTACTGGACGCTATTCGGGAAGAACAGGCCGATTTTTATGAAACGCTGATCAACGAAAAACCACAGCTTTCAAGTTTTAGACTTGGCTGGTTACGCAGGGCGGCAGCTTGAATAAACAGGATTGGCTTGATTTTGCTGAAGCGATCGACGCATTGCGATTAATTCCGCGATTGCTTCTGGTTTCTTATTGCGCTTTTGTTTTCTGGTTAACGGATAGGCTGTTGACGTGGTATTTTGCGCTTCCCGCTTCTGAGCGCAGTTTAGAAGCTTCTGGTCTTGCGGGCGGCATCTTCACCGCCGCTACTGGTCTCGCGACGATATTCCTGAACACTTATCTAAAAAGCGGTCGGAATTGGAATGCATCACTTTCAGAATAAGATCGGATTATACAAAATGTCTAGACCGGAAATTTTAGCGGATTCGGCAGCGGTCGGATCGATCGCGACCTTTTTGGGGATGTCCCTTGCAGATTGGGATTCGATTATTCATATAGTTGCCGGAATAGTGGCTATTATAGCGGGTATAACCGCAGCCATTTTTCACATTAAAAGAATCCGGCAACTGGGAAAAAAGGGATGAACTATGCCTATATCCGAATGGTGCCCACATTGCGGGGCAAATGGAACACTTGTGCCGGACGGATCGCGATTTGATCACAGAACAGGCGAACGCAACAAAAAATTCAGATGCACAGATTGCGAAAGGACGACGCAGAATCCGCTAGATTACGATCCAAAAACAAACGTTTTCGACACGCTACGAAGACCACTTCCTAGAACAAACCGGTATGTAGTTACCTGCGCACAAAACGCAACGAACTACCATCGAAAATTCCTTACCAGCTTAGTCAAGTATTGTGATCATAACAATGCCGAACTTTTAATAATCCCCATCCGATATAAAAACCCTACGTCGACGTGGTCGAAGACAGCGAAGAAATACGACTGGTGGCACGACGATCTTGTTCCGTTTCTTTTTGTGGATCGAATAAATTTAACGCCGTCACTGGTATTACTTGGCGACATCCGAACCCAGTTAACCGCCGAAAAACCGCTGACTGGTTTCGAAACAATAACCGGTAACGCGTGGGGTATACTGGGTCATCCAAAATTACAGTTGACCGCTATCGCAACGCCCGCGAATCGTTTACCGAAAATAATGACGACAACCGGGGCGGTTACGCTGTCCGATAATTATGTCGACAGCAAAGCCGGGAAAAAGGGCGCGTTTCATCATACTTATGGCGCGTGTATTGTTGAAATTGATGGCGATAAAACGCACCTTCGACAGATCAATGCGTTGAAGAACGGAACCTTTATTGATCTTGATAAAAAGTACACCCCCGAAGGCGTGGAAGATGCTCCGCCCGCTGCCGGTCTGGTGATGGGCGACACGCACGTTCAATTCGTTGACCCCGGGGTTGTCGATGCCACGTTTACCAATAAAAATTCAATTGTCAAAACTCTTAAACCCCGGCAACTTATTTTTCATGATGTTTTAGATTTTTATAGTCAGAACTGGCACGACAGAAACAACCCATTTATTCAGTACGGAAAGCACGTCGCGCAAATGAACAACGTTCGAAACGAAGTAGATTTGACGTGTCGGTTCCTGAATGAAATGGTCCCAAAAGATACGAAGGCGATAATTGTTCCATCAAACCACAACGAAGGTTTAGATCGATGGATTCGGGAACATGACTGGAAATCCGATCCGTCCCACATGGAATTTTATCTTGAAACTGCGCTTGAAATGATTAGGTCAACGCAGATGGAAGATCGCGGCGTCACGACAGTTGACCCGTTCCGATACTGGGCAGAAAAAAAATTAATCTGCGACCATACTTTTTTGAACCGCGACGATCCTTATATGATCCAAGGAATCGAATGCGGCTTTCACGGTGATCAAGGTCCGAACGGGTCAAAAGGTTCTGCGGAGGCATTCAAGCGAATTTCTGCAAAAACGATCATCGGGCATTTCCACTGGCCCGCAATAAGCGAAGGCTGTTATCAAGTCGGCACAAATAGCCGACTAAAATTGCAATATAATACCGGTCCGTCATCATGGATGCATGCCGACTGCGTTGTCTATGCAAACGGCAAGCGCAGCCTTATTATGATACTGGACGGCGACTGGCGTCTACCGTAAAAGTTAAAAATAAGCTTTTTTCAGAAGCCGGACAATATCTTCCAAAGCTTCAGCTATCTTGCTAATTGGAACAGCTTTTACAATGTGAAAATCGACTTCAAGAAACGGTATCACGACGCAAAATTGATCGCGGTACGGTTTGATTTCGACGCCTAAATTTTTACCTTCCAGCGCAACCGCCAGAACTTTTGCTTCATTTTCAGTCATTTATATTTCCTTTCTTGATACTTGTTCCAATTATAACACATACGCCAGTCTTGTCAAGTAATAATTAAAATAGGCTTTGTAATCATTTGTAATAATTTTTACAAAAACGCTTGACTTTCTGTAATGGTATGCTATTATATAAAACATAGAAAGCAAATACAGAAAGGAATAAGAAACATGAATCGCAAAGTCATCACCGAATACCAGAACGTCAAACTGACCCATCAGATAACAACCGGTCAATACGAAGTCGTCTTCGGAACCCTGAATGTTGCTTTCAATAAGTTCGATGACGCAGCAAAAGCTTTCGAAGGCATCTGCGCTCAGAACAAGCCCAGCCTGTTAAAGCTGGTTAGTCAATTGGTTCGCGGCAAGCGTGCCGCGTAAGGAGAAAGGAAAATGACAGAAAAACGAACCCTGCGTTCCGATACGATTATCGCGGAAATTCTAGATGTGATCCGCCCGTTCGTTGAGGCGAAGAAGTACAACCCGAACAACAGCACGTCGATCCATACTCGACGCGTGATGAACGTGAAAGCGATCGACATCGCACATTTGAACGCGCTTTATGCACGGCTTGGCGGTGAATGATGCGCACGACACGAAAAGCGATCAGCGCAGAAATCAAGAAGCGTACCGGGATGGATATTCTTGTCGGCGGTTCGCAGGCGATCGGTTGCTATCATTTCTATTCGGATGATAGTGACACGGCTTCGATGCTGGCAAAATTTTACAGCACGACGGTCGATGTTTTCAGCTTGTCGGACTTGACGGTTGAACGCTGGGCGGATGAATTCGACGCGATGCTTGAAAAAACTTTAGAGTGGAATTGATTGTGCGAATGTGAAGGAAGCTGACTGGATAGAAATAAACTGGTAAAATTCACCATCCTAAAATATTGAATAAAGGACAAGCCACTATGTTGATAGGTTTATGCGGTGCCCCGGGTTGCGGGAAGGATACGCTTGCGGAACAATTTGTTCTACACGATGTCTATGAACAGTACCGATTCGCCGATCCGATAAAAGCGATGCTGACACAGTTTCATATTCGCCCGGACGTGTGGGACGATCACGAGCAAAAGGAAAAACCTATTCCGTGGCTTGGCAAGTCTCCGCGTTATCTTGCGCAAACGCTGGGGACCGAATGGGGGCGCGATCTGGTTCATCCGGATGTTTGGGTATTGATGGCGAAGGGCCGCTGGCATGTCCTGAATGCTGGCAAGGAAGGTCGTATGGTTATCAGTGATGTCCGCTTTCCGAACGAAGCCCAGTGGATTCGAAAGGCTGGCGGAATTATTGTTAACATCCAGCGCCCGGATAGTCAGCATAAAGCCGACAATGCGGGACACAGCAGCGAGAACGGAATATCGCTGAAATTGTGCCAAGTCGTTGTTTATAACGACGGGACGAAAGAAGAACTTCGCGAAAAAGCATGGAACCTGATTCGCGTTTATCTGGGTATCGACAAATGAAAAACACGCTGGTCGTTTCTATCATGTGCCTGATCATCGGCGGAATGTTCGGATGGTTCGTCAATGGATGGCGTCTAGAAGCCGCGTTCGGCAGGGCGCAAAATGCGGCGCTGGAAGAATACGAACGGATCAGCAAGGAACAGCGCGCGAAGTGGGAAGCGCAAGCGACGCGTGATCAGGCCGCGCGTGTGGCGCTGTCAGCAAAGCTTCGGGAATCCCGGGCAACCGCTGACACACTGCGCAACCAGATAGCCAGCGCCGATCTAGTAGCCCCTGCACCATCAATCGCAAGTCTTTCGGAGTGTCCAACCCATGAAGAAGTTAAAACCGTTCTGGATAGTTACAATCCTTTCAACGATGATTTTGTTCGGCTGTGGAACGCCTCGGCCAGTGGTATTAACCCCGGACCCGATAGCACGATCGAAACCGATTGAAGCAATCGAACCCTGCGCAGAATTACCGGTCCTACCGGAAGCCCTTCCGCAGCAAAAGCAACAGGATGCTATTCGAACGTTACTAGCGACGAAAGTGCGCAGTGATGAGATATACCGGGACTGCGCAAACCGGCATAAGGCGCTGGCAGATTGGATAATAGACGAAAAAACGTCGCCTTAACTTCTGAATCACATATAGTAAACGGCGGATTCGTCACAAAATCACAAGCGGGTCGGTTTGAAACATAACAGCGTTTACATTTACATGGTACAAAAAAGGTTTAATTGGTACAACAAAGGTATGATATTGGTACATTTTTGGTACAGAGCAAAGGGGGCGCGCGAGGATTACACAGTGTAAGTAAAGTAAACCTGATTTTTTTTCAAAAATGCTGTTTACTATATAGCGCGCCGTTGTTAAGCTAACCTGACAACTGAGAAAGGAAAATTTATGCCAGCACCGAACACGATCGACCCGGTCGATTACTTGTATAAAACTGAACCATTTAAACACCAGTCAAAGGTTTTTGGGCTTTCCCGGGATATGCGGAATTTTGCGCTGTTGATGGGAATGGGAACGGGGAAATCAAAAGTAACGATCGATACAGCCGCGTATAATTATGATCGGGGGCGAATAGATTGCTTCGTTATCATTGCGCCGAAAGGCGTTCATAGAAACTGGATCGAGCAAGAAATACCCATACACATGCCAGACTGGACGAAGTACCGGGCCGCGACTTGGATGTCGCCAACAAAATCAAAAGTAGCGGATCGCAAAGCTGTTGAACGCGTGCTTGATCCTGAACATGAAGGGTTACGAATTCTTGCGATCAATATCGAAGCTTTTCGGGATTCTACGAAATGCCCGGCGGCGAAGATGGTACGGAAACTGGTAAACGCTTTTCGCGTGCTTATGGTGATAGACGAATCGTCGAAAATAAAAACCCCCGGGTCAAAACGAACAATGGCACTTCGCACGCTCGGAAAATACGTTGAAGCGAAAAGAATTCTGACAGGTACGCCAGTCACGCAGGGGCCGCTTGATCTATATTCACAATTTAATTTTCTTGATCCTGATATTTTGGGTTTTGATAATTTCATTACTTTCAAACACTACTTCGCAGAATGGCAACGCGAAATTAATATGGAACAATACCGGCGTATTGCTGCAGAATGCCACGCGCGCGGGAGAGCAGTTCCAGAAAATGCCGGGGAATACGAAACATTGACCGGCTACAAAAACATAGAGGTTTTGAAAAAACTGATTGCGCCGCATAGTTATCGAATCACAAAAGAAGAGTGCCTCGATCTTCCCGAAAAAGTTTATATGTCGCGTTTTGTTGAATTGTCGGATGAACAGCGAAAGATTTACAACAAGATCGCTCGGAAGTCTGTAATTGAAATGGAAGGGCAACAGGTCGCAATAAATCATGTCCTGACAAAACTGTTACGCCTTCAGCAAGTTTTAGGGGGTTTCGTTCCTATCGAAGAATTCGGCGAAGCGCAGCCGATACCCGGTCCGAACCTGCGGATCGAATCCTTGATTGATATGGTGGGGGAATCTGAAGGTAAATGGATAATATGGGCGCGATTCCGCGCGGAAATAGTTGCGATTCATGCCGCCTTTTGTAAAGTATACGGACCGAAAAGCGCAGTCATGTATTACGGTGATGTAAACGACGACGATCGGGCAGAAGCAATCCATCGCTTTCAGGGTAGACGCCCCGTCATTGAAAATTTAGTTCGTGTCGGATTTGAAGATATACCGGAATCAGGGCAGGCGCGGTTTTTTATCGGGCAGCAGCATTCCGGCGGTTTCGGGTTAACACTGACCGCCGCTGAAAATGTTGATTATTATTCAAATGATTTCAGCCTTGAAGCACGACTTCAATCAGAAGACCGCGCGCATCGAATCGGAACGAAGCACGTTGTAACATACATTGATCAGGAAGCCCCGGGAACAGTTGATTCAAAAATAATAACGGCACTGAAAGGAAAAATGAACGTTGCCGATATGATTACTGAAGATAATATTCGGATTCGTGCAGCAAAAGGCGGCGGATCAAATATAATTTCCGGCGAAGTATTGTCGGATTTATTTGCAGAAATTTAATTATTACGGTATCATACGCAATCGAAAGGAGTTTAAAAAATGGCAAAAGTTTTTATACCATCGATACCGTATCGAATTGAACGTGATCCGGCAACAAATAAACCGAAGCGCGATCCTGTTACCGGGGAAGTCATCAAGCATGCCGCCGTAGACATTACCGTCGCGTCAATTTATGGTCGTATAGACGACGAACCAATTTTCAACGGGCACGGCGTACCCCCGGCAGCAAGTAAAAACAACGTTAATCAGGTCCGGCGTCGCCTTCGTGATTTTGATCCCGACGAAGATTCTATTATTGCGGTAGGTGATCCCGTTGCTGTTGCGCTTTGCTGCGCTGTTGCCGTTCGCGATTTTGGCGGGTTTTCAATCTTACGCTGGGACGGAAGAACCCGGCAATATGTGAAAATGGCTTTTTCGATATGAATACAGAAGTCATTGATTTAATTTTAAACGCCATTATGATTATCGGCTTGCTGGTAGTCTGGCGGGAAATAAGACGAAATCGCTAACAGAAACGAAAACGCTGTGAACACAGAAGCCCTTGATTTGATTTTATTTGCCATCGGGCTTCCAGATGTTCGCTTCATGCTTGCGCAGAACGCCATTATGATTATCGGTTTACTGGTAGTCTGGTGGAGCATAAGACGAAACCCTTAACAGAAAGGAAAACGCTATGAATGAAGAAGGTCTTGATTTATCTGAACTAGACGGAATTGTCGGTCCAACAGACGAACAACTGAAGAACATCACGGAACTGGCTAAGCGTCAACTTGCTGCGGAAAGAACTGTCGCTGCCGCGTCTGGTTCACTTGACGAAGCGAAAAGGAACTTGCGCCGCATCAATGAAAACTTGTTGCCGGAAGCGATGACAGAAATCGGGATGGAACAATTCAAGCTATCCGAAGGGATAGAAATCAAAATTAATGAAGCACTCCGGGCCAGTATTAGTGAAGCGAATCGCCCCGCCGCTTACGATTGGCTGCGGGAACATGGTCACGACGCGATCATTAAAAAGACTGTGACAATAACATTTGACCCCGGGCAAGAACAGAATTATGATTCTGTCGTTAAATTTCTGGAAGACAACGATATTGAATTCGACGGTCGTTCGTCTATCCACGCAAGAACCCTAACCGCGTGGGTTGGTAATCAACTGCGCGAGGGTAATCCAGTACCGGACGAAATTTCGCACTATGAGCAGCGAATTTCTAAGGTTAAGGTGAATTAGGGTCGGGTCCCCTAAAGAAAAAAGCCCCCTTTAACCATCACCGACAAAAGAGGTAAATCCAAAATGTCAAAAGCAATGAAAACTAATGGGAACGCGGCTCTCGCAATTCCGGACGAAGTCGATCTGCCAGAAGGCGCAGGTCTGGAAGAAGCTGACGCGTCAGCGTATGCAATCCCATTCCTGCGATTGATGCAGAAGGGATCGCCGCAAGCCGATCCGGATTCGGACGCATACATCGACGGAACGAAGGCGGGAATGATCTATAACACTGTTTCCGGCGAAATCATCGATCCTGAAAAAGAAGACATATTCTTCATTCCGGTTTACTGGCGGCGCGCGTTCGTCGAATGGAAGCCGCGCGATGCTGGCGGCGGTTCCGGCGGCGGTTTTGTCAAGGAATATTCTCCGGCGGAAGGGGAAGCCCTGATGCGCCAAACGACGCTCGACGACAAGAATCGCGACATCCTGCCGAACGGCAACCAGTTGAACGACACGCGCTATCATTACGTGATCGTGGTTCACGCTGGCGAAATGCTTCCGGCAGTGATTGCGATGGATCGCACGCAGATTAAGCGATCAAAACGCTGGTGTTCGTCTATGAATCAGGAAGTCGCCGCGAAAGGTTTGCGTGCTACGTTTCAGCTATTCTACAAGGTTGAATCTGAAGCACAGAGCAAGGACGGCAACACGTGGCGAATCTGGGACATCAAGGCCCCGCAGAATATCGCGGATCAGAATCAACTGAACGCAGCCATCGAGTTTTACAAAGCGATCAAATCCGGTGCCGTCAAAGAAGCGATTGATTCGCTTGATGACGACGAAGCCACCGCCGGATCGGGGTCACGGGCTACCGGGGAGCAGCAAGCCCCGGAAGCTTCCGAACCAGCAACGTTCTAGTTGTATTGAATGGGGCGGCAATTACGCCGCCCCGTTTTTTACGTGACAGCAAAAAAATTATCTGAACTGTTCAAAGGACTGGACAGGGCACACGGAACCTACCAGATCGACGATACTGACGTATCCGAAAAGGTTTCGGGTCAAGCCCTGACACTCGCGCAACCGCCTACCCTTGCTATGTGGCAGCAACATCTAGACGGGACGCGGAGTCTGGGAATCGTGCCAATCATGGACGACGGAAAATGCAACTGGGCTTGCATTGACATCGATACTTATAAGGGCGATGTATGCGCGCAGATTGTGCTATTCCTGAAAAAGTACAATATACCTTTTATAGTATGCAGGTCGAAATCGGGCGGCGCGCACGTGTTTGTATTTTTCAAGGAACCTGTCCCAGCGCCGAAGATAATTCGCAAGCTGAACGCGATCGCGAAATCAATGGGGCACGAAGGCGCGGAAATATTTCCGAAACAGGTCAAGATCGAACCCGATCAATACGGCAACTGGTTGAACATGCCGTATTTTGACGAAGAAGTAACCCTTCGATATGCATTCGATAAAGATGGCGAGCAATTGACTCTTGACGAATTCCTGAAGGCAGCGGAAAAAATAAAGTTGACCGAAAAAGAATTCGACGCGATACAACCGCCGAAACTTGAATTTCCGTTCGCGGACGGTCCGCCGTGTTTAGCACAATTTGCCATGCAGGGCGGCGTCAGCGAGGGCGGACGGAATAACGCATTGATGCAAATGGCGGCGTATGCAAAATTCAAATATGGTGAAGAAGGCTGGAAGGAAGAAACGGAAAAATTAAATGATCTTTATATCAAGCCACCACTGACCGGGCGCGAACTGGCCGACACGGTCTTCAAGTCGAACGACCGGCGCGACTACGGCTATATGTGCACGCATCCCCCGATGGTCAACGTCTGCAACAAGCGCGTCTGTATGCAGCGACAATTCGGTGTCGGCGGCGCGGCGGAAGATCAGTTCGAAGCGGAAATTAATCTTGAAGATTTGAAAAAGCTGATCTATGAATTGCCGAACGGCAAAATGATCGATGACAATCCGAAATGGGAACTTACAATTCAGAATCGGGTTATTCGTTTCCCCGATACTTCGTTTTTACAGGAACAGAAAAAATTTGCTACGCTCTGTATAAACAAAGTCAATACATATCCGCCGACGCTTCCCGCTGGTCGATGGCGCGCGCTGATCCACGATAGATTAAAAAACGTGGAAGTCGTTCGAATACCATTTGAACAATCGGACCACGCGCAAACATTAGAACATCTGAAAGACTTCCTGCGCAATATGGCACACGCGAAAAATGTGTCGCAACTGATGGACGGGCTTGCGTTGAACGACAAAGGGGTTTATCGTTTTAGGTTGGAATCACTGGTTGATTTTATTCGCGAAAAAACTCGCCGGGCTGTTGATGCCGACGCTATCGGAGAACATCTGGAAGCTTTCGAAATGCGTCGACAACGGTCAACCGTCCGAATCGGGGCGGGGCATGTCGCTATTGTTTATTGGGAAACGGATAACGAAGTTCTTCAAATGATAGAGTCGGAAATAGAAACCCCAGAACAACCAGATGAACCCGGGGTTAATTTCTGATGGAAAAGAAGCTTGTGCTAGGACCGCCGGGAACGGGAAAAACTACGTTTCTGGTAAATACTTTTCGCAAGCTTTTAGAACGCGGTGTTGACCCCGAACGAATAGCCTATGTCAGCTTTACTCGAAAAGCCGCACAAGAAGCACGCGATCGCTGCGTTCAAAGTCTTTCGCTTCCCGCTTCCCGCTTCCCGCATGTTAAGACACTTCACAGCATCGCTTTTCGCGAAAATGGTCTGGCGACATCCGATGTTATGAACAACGAAAATTACCGAGAAGTTAGCGACTATCTAGGTATTAATATAATGCCGGTGAACGAATCACGCGGGCTTGGCGAAGACACGATGATCGGTTTCCACTTAGCACTAGCACGGAATCTTCGTCGAGATTACGAACAACATTTTCGATCTGTTGCGGGGTCGACTACATTAAAACGTTTTAATTTTGGTAGTTTGGACCGGGGCGGTTCACTCGCTGAATTCCTTCGCGCCGCGCGCGTCCTTGAGCAATACAAGCGCAAAAATAATTTATGGGATTTCCACGATATGCTAGAAGCTGGCACGCACTGCGATCCGTTGCCGGTTGATTACGCCATCATAGACGAAGCGCAAGACCTTTCGCCCCTGCAATGGCAATTTGCCGCGCAGATGTTCAAGAATGTTAAAACGTGTTGGATTGCCGGGGACGACGATCAGGCTGTCTATTCTTGGTCAGGTGCTGACTTGCATACTTTTCGAAATATGCAAGCGGAACGAACCGTTCTGGATCAATCTTACCGACTGCCGGAATCGATCTGGAAGTTCGCGATCAAGATTGCTGAAATGATTGATGACCGTTACGAAAAAGAATGGAAGCCGCGATCGGATTCCGGCGAGTTACATTTTGTGACCGGATTGGAAGAATGCCCACTGAACAATTCTGAATCTTGGTACTTGCTGACGCGCACCAGATCGCAACAATACGAACTAACGCGATGGCTTCGTTTTCACGGGTTTCCATATACTCAGAACGGGAAAGATTCTATAAAAAAAGAACATATTCGATTGGCTAACACGTGGACAAAATTGCAGCGCGGCGAGTATGTCCCCGTTTCTTCGGCGCTGGCAGTATACGACTTTATGCGGGACGAACAACTTCAGCCGGATGCGCGGAAAAAATTGTCAATGCTTCCTTTAGATGATCGGATTAAATTACCAGAATTAGTAAGTTCTTGCGGTCTTATTAACGCGGACGGAATCTGGCATGATGTTTTATTGATAGATAAAACAGATTCGAATTATTACCGAGCAGTCAAAGATAATTTAGGAATGGATGCTTTGATCTCAGAACCGCGAATCGCAGTTCATACGATGCACGGGGTAAAGGGCGGCGAAGCGGACAACGTTTATTTTTCAAACAGCATGGGGCAGAAACCATACAGTTATTATAAAACCGGGCATACGCGGGATGATGAAGCCCGAATATTTTATGTTGCCGCGACCCGTGCCCGGAAACGGTTATTTGTAAAAATGTCGCCTCGCTGTCCTTTCCCTGTTCCGAAGAATTAAAAAACCTTGACAATATTTAGTAAAGTGCTATTATTTAAAACAAGCCTCAAGGTTTTAATTTATATAGAAAGGAGAATTAAGGATGTTAGATCAAAAAATTACTTGTGGAAAACACTCGTTTAAACTCGATGAGTTAGAAACGGCTGTAAAATTCGCGTTCGTTACTGAACTTGCATTGAAGATTGAAAACGTGATCGCTGCAAGCGGAACGTCTGACGGTTTGTGCTTCGGCGATCTTCAGGATCGCGGTCTTCTGAAAAAAAGATATATCCCCGGGAATGGACCGGATTACGATCCTTCCGGTATTGAATGGACAGTTGTCGGCGATGTGGAATTCACAACTGAGTGCGGCAACACTTTCAAAAAGGGGGACGTGATCGAATGGGAAAAATAGCCGATAGATTTTCAAAATCGAAAAGAAAAAAAGCAAAACGGACGGGGCATTGTTTTGTTACCGCCGCAACAATGCAATCTAAACTTTTAACAGACTGGGAATTAGTTCATGGCATACCGCTGGGCAAGGGCGGGGAAGCGCAGGGTTTGCGCTATCCCCACGCGTGGCTAGAATCCCCGGATGGGTTACAGGTATTCGATCCGAGCCTTTATGAAAAAGGAATCGAGCCGTTTTTTCCGTTGCGTAGTTATTACGAAATCGGAAATATAGAATGGACGGTTCGTTACCCGGTAGAGTCCGCCACGCGACTAATGCACGTGAGCGGGAATTTTGGTCCGTGGCATCAGAAGTTAATCGACCTTGACCGGGAGATCGGCTGACAGGTCGCGGACTTTTAAAAATCTGAAAGGAGAAATTAAAATGAGTGAATTAAAAACTATGGTACGTGGTGTGTATGATCTTCAAAAATTACGCATTCAAATGGGAAACCGAATCGTCGGTAATTTTAAAGCAAAACTAGGGCAGGAACCTTCTCAACCCGAAGCCGAAATAGGGTCAGAAGGTGCTATGATTTTAAAATCGATGCGCGCTTCCTATGATAAGTTGATGGACGGGGTAAAAACTTTTCCGCGTCAAGCATCTTTTTCAGGTGACGAAATTATCAGCAGTTACACGGAATTTTGTTTAATGGCGCAGTATGTTGAAATCGAAGAATCTGAAATTGCTGGTTTTCGACGGTTGAAAACAACCTTGCGGGAATATCCTATTTACAATAATTTTCTTGTAAATGTGAAGGGCGTCGGTCCGGCGATGGCGGGGGTTATTTTATCTGAATTCGATATAACCCGAGCAACTTACCCGTCGTCAATGTGGAAATATGCGGGTTTAGACGTTGCGTCGGATGGAAGGGGTCGGTCAAGACGGGCTGAACATTTAGTTGAAGTTGACTACAATGACAAGGACGGCAACCCGGCAAAACGTCGCGGCATTACGTTTAATCCGTGGTTGAAAACAAAATTGATCGGCGTTCTGGGGTCGTCTTTTCTGCGTGCTGGTGAAAATCCTTATCGTGCTATTTACGATGACTACAAAAATCGTTTGGAAAATCATCCGGCTCATCAAGAAAAATCGAAAGGTCATCGGCATAATATGGCAATCCGATACATGGTTAAACGGTTTTTAGTTGATCTTTATACAGAATGGCGCGCGCTGGAAGGCTTGCCGGTTGCAGATGAATACAGCATCGCGAAACTAGGCATTGATCATCGGAAAGCAGGTTGATCGCGTGCAGAGTGAATCATGAAAGCCAAGAAACCCGTTTCAAGCTAGTGAACCGGAAGAAAAAAGAAACCCATTGGATCGAAGTGAACCATGTAAGTAAAGGAAACCGCAGATAAATAGTGAATCAAAAAGCCGACGGAACCCGATGCCGCGTAGTGAATCAAGTGGGTAAAGAAACCCAACCCGGATAAGTGAACCAAATAGTGAAAGAAACCCGCTGATTTATAGTGAATCGATGACTGGAATAAACTCAGGCTGGCCGAGTGAATCAATATAAGGAAGAAACCCGGGAAAACGGAGTGAACCACCGCAGGAAAAGGAAACCGCTGATAATTAGTGAACCAAAAATTGAAAGAAACCCATACAGGCATAGTGAACCATTGAATAGAAGAAACCCAGATTGACCAAGTGAATCAACGGCGAAAAGAAACCCGAACGAGACTAGTGAACCATTATATGTGAGAAACCCACCGGAAAACAGTGAATCAACGGCGAAAAGAAACCCGAGCTAGGCTAGTTAATCAAAAACAAAAAGAAACCCAGACAGGCCGAGTGAACCAAGTGGGTAAAGAAACCCAACCCGGATAAGTGAACCAAGCGGGGAAAGAAACCCATTGCAAGCTAGTGAACCAAGTTGTTGAAGAAACCCGCTTCAATTTAGTGAACCATTACATGAAAGAAACCCAAACTGACCAAGTGAACCAAACAGGGAAAGAAACCCAAACTGCCCAAGTGAATCACAAACAGAAAGAAACCCAGTCAGTCCGAGTGAACCATAAAACTAAAGGAACCCAGTGAAAACGAGTGAATCACAAGCAGAAAGAAACCCAGATAGGACGAGTGAACCATAGAACTAAAGGAACCCAGTGAAAACGAGTGAACCAACCGCGAAAAGAAACCCGTCTAAAGCTAGTGAATCGGAAACCGTGAGAAACCCATACTTACAAAGTGAACCAAGCGGGGAAAGAAACCCATACTAACCAAGTGAACCATAAAGCGAAAGGAAACCAAACTTGCCTAGTGAACCAAGCCTACAAAGAAACCCAGTTAATCGGAGTGTAATATTTTTTAAAAAAACGCTTGACTTCTGGTAAGGCTATGCTATTATTTAAAACATGAACAGGGCGTACCCCGGTTCAGCGGAATTTTCCGCAACGTTTTTTAACAACTGGAAAGGAGAATTAAATTATGTCAAACCTCAATCTTATGCTTCACTGTGGCGCGTCGCATGTTGATCGTTCGGAACTTGGAAAGGTAAACTTGCCGGTTGCGACTCGAAGCTTCGTCCCGGTCAATCACGATTACTTCGTCGATCTGGTTCAGGACAGGCTTGAAGATCGCGGTCTTCGGGTTCAATCCGAAGCCCACGGTCTGACAAAAGACGGGGCCAATTACTTCGGAATGTTCGAAGTTGTGGGTCGTGAATCGCGAGGCGATTACAGCACTGTGATCGGACTGCGGAACAGCCATGTAAAGGCTTTCGCTGCGATGATCGCAGTCGGTTCCGGGGTGTTCGTTTGCGACAACCTCGCTTTTTCTGGCGAAGTCGTTGTCGGTCACAAGCACACCAGAAACGTGCTTGAATATCTTCCCCTGCGAATTGCTGCCGCAATGGATCAGGTTATTCGCTTAGACGATCATCAAGAAATTCGTTATGATCGGTATAAGGAAACAGAATTCGGCGACAAGGATGCAGAATTCCATATCGTCGAACTGTTTCGCAAAGGCGCACTGAATACGCGGTCTTTGCCGAAAGTTGTTGAACAGTGGGACAATCCTGATCATCAGGAATTCGAAAACTCGAATGTCTGGAAGTTGTTCAACGCTTGCACTGAAGCATACAAAGGAACATCACTGGAATGGATTCAGCGGATGTCGGGTGAATTACATCGTCACCTTGATACGGTCTGCGAAGTTCCGGAACTTGTTCTTCCTGAAGCGGCGTAACATTAACCCCCGGGGCTTCGGCCCCGGGATTTTCCTTGAAAGTTGTTGCACGATAAAATATACCCTGCTAATATCCAAACCATAAAGGAGTTAAAAATGTCAGTTACTTTTTACGGGATCGGCGGGGCAAATTACGAAAGCATCGAAGAAGCTTGGACTTCGTATTTTGAGAATCTATACGGAAGCATCGATGTTATGTCTTCGCAGGAATATCATTCTAAATATTTGGATTTTGTATCCGGTATTTTATGCGGAATGAATATTGTTTACACGCGGTTCGACTTTCTGAACCGTCAGCAAGGCGTCCCCGACGGGACAGCAATACAACGGGCAATGCTAACACTAACAAACGAAGCGATGGAAATCGCGGCGGAAGAATATCAACAGTCAAGGCGAAAAAAATGAAAGCGATTATACACGCGACTTCTGCCGGATGGCATGAACGTTATTTCAAATTCTTCGTTCAGGGTTTTGCCCGGCATGGTATTTTAGCAGAACGCGCCAGATGTGATAAACCGCACGCTGGGGATATACACGTTTTATTCGGTCCGAATTACTGGAAGAATTGCGAACAGCAATACGAAAATTATTTGATTGTGAACCGAAAATTCATCGGCGACGTAAACGACGATGTTGCGGTAAGCTGGAACGGATTCAACGGGCGCGGAATATTCTGCATTGATTCCCCGCAACCCTTGCGATTTGAAAATGCGATGTCACGAAGCCCGATAAAAATCCGACCGTGGAAAAATTTCGATTCCAGAAATTTTTTATTGTTGGGGCAGGCGGATGCCGGTCGTTCTGAAAATTTTGGTTTGTTGTCGGACTGGTATACTGCCGTCCGCAATTATTACGATTTCGCGTCCCCGATTTATCGTCAATGGCCGAACGGTGACGGGCATACGCTGCAACAGGATGTCGATCGAACTGGTTTTTCTGTTAGTCTGAATAGCACTGTTGCCGTGGAAACATTGATGCTTGGTCATCCTACTAGCGCGTGGGATGTGGGTTCGCCGATCTGGTCAGTTTGTAGCCGGGGTTACGATTTCAAAAAGGAACCGAATCGGGCGGCGTTGTTTGAATATCTTGCGAATTGCCAGTTCTATTATCAGGAAATTCAGAACGGGGATTTCTGGCTTCAACTGGGTAAGGGTCCCTACGGCCCCCGTCTTTGTGATGTCACTCTTTGAAACCGCCAAGCTGATCGCCAGCGTTATCAATAAGACCGATCCGCTTCCGGTCATGCGGATGCTTCATTTCGCTGAAGACCGCATTCAAGGTTCCAGCGATCGCATGACGTTCGATGGTCCGTGGCCCCGGGAAGGCAACCCGGTCAACCTGCCTGCCGACAAGTTCGTCGCGGCACTGAAACGGATGCCGGAAGGAAAGTTCACATCGAAAGACGGAAACCTGATTATCAAGTCTGGAAAGATGTCGGCAAAAATGCCAATCAGCACGCAATCGTATCCGACAACTTTGAAGCCGGACGGCTGGGACCCGTGCGGGGACATAATGGAACCGATCAACCGCCTGCGCTCGTTCATTGCGAAAGATAATCCGAAGCTTTGGGCGCGTGGCGTTTTGTGGTGGGATGGTTGGTTTTACGCAACGAACAATGTAACGCTAATTCGAACGCCATATAAATTACCGTGGACTGACCATCCGATCACGATTCCAGATTTTGCAATTGAAGTTATTCGAAAATCTGGTCTTGCTATCACTTCGATTCACGATCGAGAGAATGCCGGGGCGATCGAGTTTGATGACTTTTGGCTAGAATATCGGAAATACGGTGAGCCGTGGCCGATGAAAACTGTCACAGATTTATTTTCCCGGGAAGACTGGGATAAGCTTCCAGAATTTGACGGTCCCACGGCAGCGCAGAACGTTCGCGATTTGTTACCCTTCGCGCCGGAAACACAACGCGCCCCGGCAGTGTGTTTCCGACCCGGTTTAATCACGACGCTGGACGGCGAGAGCCGCGCGCAAATTGAATTCGATGTTCCGACGGACAAGGAAGTATTTTTTTACGGGGAAGCAATTGCCGACATATTGATCCATGTCAACGCGATCGATTTTAACTGCTACCCGAAACCCGTGCCGTTTACCGGGGAGCATATTCAAGGTTTAACGATGGGCGTGTATAGCCGAACGGGGAACGCGTGACCTACCCGCAGAACAGCGGTCTATTGTGGGACGCCCCTGCGCCGAAACGGGATGGTCTGCGCGTGATGCCGAAAATACCGACGGATATTATATGGACCCCGCCGCAAGAATTCCCCCGGCTTGATTCTGCGAAGGAACTGGTGATCGATGTCGAAACGTATGATCCAGATTTGAAAACAAAAGGCCCGGGCGTTCGTCGCGATGGTTATATCGTCGGACTTGCCGTCGCGACAGAAGATCGATCATGGTATTTTCCCATGAATCACGATCATCCCTACAAATACGATCCTAATAACTACAATATGCCGCGCGAAAAGGTTTTGAAATGGGCAAAGCGTGAACTATGCCGCCCCGGTATTCCGAAAATCGGTGCGAATATTATTTATGATTTGGATTATCTTTGGCATGAAGGCGTTGAAATCCCGGGACCGTATTACGATATCTTGATCGCGGAACCTCTAATCGACGAAAATCAATTCAAATTCTCGCTGGAATCGACCGCGAATAAATATCTGGGGGAAGGTAAAAAATCGGATCGTCTTTACGAATGGCTGGCAGCGGCTTACGGCGGAAAGCCTACCCGGGGCGATCAGGCGAGAAACATTTGGCGCGCGCCGCCGGAACTGGTTGGGGAATATGCGCTAGGTGATGTCGAACTTCCCTGCCGAATCCTGCGCGAACAGCGCGATATTATAGGCAAGGAAGGACTAGACCGAGTATTCGATATTGAATCCCGGTTAACGCCGATGATGCTCGCCATGCGTCGCAGGGGCGTCCGTGTTGGTCTAGAAGCTGCAAACGCACTGGACGACGAACTATCGTGTGATGCAGACGAAATACGCGTCAAGCTGGACGCGTTAGGGATCAACCCACATGCGGGGGCAACGATCGCGGAATATTGTCGCGGCAAGAACATCGAACACGCTTACACAGCGGACGGGAACCCGTCCTTCGTGTCGCAATGGTTGGAAAGCCATGACGACGATGTCCTGCGATCGATTGCGATGATACGACATCTTGATAAGCATAAGGGCACGTTTATTCAAGGTGCAATACTGGGGAATCAAATCGCCGGACGGATTCATTGCCAGTTCAATCAGTTGAAAAGCGACGAATACGGAACTGTATCAGGACGCTTCAGTTCCAGTAACCCGAACCTTCAGAATATACCGGTTCGGACCGAACTGGGGCAGCGGATTCGTGAAATTTTCCTTCCGGACGACGGCGAAGAATGGCATAGCGACGACTGGTCGCAAATCGAATTCCGGATGCTTGTGCATTATGCGTATGCACAATATGGTCGTAATCCGCAAAGCCCGGCGGCACAAACCCGGCTTGCCTACCTTGAAGATTCTTCGACTGATTTTCATCAGGTTGTCGCAGAACTGACAGGCATTGACCGCAAGCCTGCAAAGAATATAAACTTCGGTCTGGTGTATGGAATGGGTGAACCGACGATGGCTAGAAATCTAGGTCGGTCACTGGAAGCTGTCAAACCGATGTTTGAGCAGTATCATTCCAGACTTCCGTTCATTCGTGATCTATACAACGAATGCAATGGTCGAGCCAGAAATAGAAAATGGATTAAGACCTATCTAGGGCGTCGACGCCGTTGGAATCGTTTTGAGTCGACCGACTGGGATCAATCCCGGGCACACGGGACAATGTCCGAAGAAGCTGCAAAGTCTCGATACGGTAATAAGTACCGCCCGGCAAATACGCATAAGGCGCTGAACGCATTGCTGCAAGGTTCAGCGGCGGATATCATGAAACTTGCAATGGTGAATATATGGGAAGCTGGTATTTGCGACGTATTAGGGGCACCGCTTCTAACCGTACACGACGAACTGAACTGGTCCGTCCCAAAGACGACGGAAGCGCAGAAAGCGCACAGCGAAGCGAAACGGATAATGGAAACCTGCGTGAAGCTGAACGTCCCGTTATTGTGCGACAGCAACCACGGGGGCAACTGGGGAGAAGCCAAGTAAATGTTCCAAACAAAAATAGTTCAAAAACGGTTGTCGTTGGAAAAAGAAAACCGATCACCGCTAATCATCGCGCCGCAAATGTCACGGGCGAAGAAATTCCACGACTATTTGAAGGAGAACGCGCTTTCGTTATGGCGACGGGTCCTTCTTTGGACGACGCTGTTATTGATCGGATTTATAATCTTACTGGTTGGCGTTATATCGGCATTTCTGATTGTTATCGTTGCTGTCCGTTTCTTGATTTCTTCTATGCTTGCGATCAACGCTGGTGGACAATACACTATAAAAAAGTGATGGAGTGGGGAAATAGCCCGAATGGTTACTGGTGCACCGAAGCCACGACGAAACAAACTTATCCAGATTTGCATTTGATTAATGGGCGATCTGGTGCGGGCTGGTCGAAGGCGCAAAATCTGATTCATTACGGATCGAATAGCGGCTATCAGATAACGAACGTCGCTTATTTATTGGGCATAAAAACGATGATTTTGATCGGGTTTAATATGATGGTCGTCGACAAGAAGAAACATTTCTTCGGCGATCATCCGAAAGGATTGGCGCAGAATTCTTCGTATCAATCGTTTGCACAGCAATTCAACACGATAAAACTTGATTCTTATGATGTAGATGTTATAAATGCATCACAACCGACCGCCTTGAAAGCTTTTCCACAAATGTCGCTTGAAGATGCGATCGAATTCGCGGATGTAAAACATGGATGAGAAAACGAAATATGAAAAAGTCTGGCGCGAGTGCGCGCGATACGGGAAGAACTGGACCGACGCCGGGCTAGGTCGACCCTATAAAATACCATTTTTGAAACGCGCCCGGATCGGATCTTCTGTTATCGATTTCGGTTGCGGAAATGGTTCGTCGCTGGATTGGTTAAAAATGGAAGGCTTTTCCCCTTTCGGTGTCGACATAGCAAAAAACGCACTAACGAAAAAACGCGAAGATGTTGTTATAGGCGATTTGCGCGAACCCGGGTTGATAACTCAACCGGCAAAATACGGCATCTGCACGGATGTCATGGAGCATATACCGACTTCTGATGTTTCAATCGTTCTCGAAAATATTGCTGAAGTTATTCGTGAAGGTGTTCTATTTGGAATCGCACGCTTGCCGGATAAGGACGGCGACGAACTTGGTTTAAAATTGCATCTAACAATTAAGAATCAAGAATGGTGGGATGAACTTATCTTGCGGTATTTCAGAACTATTGAATTGATACGTTACGATGACGGCGTTTATATTTTATGGGCGATTAAATGACAGAAACAACCGAAGGCATTATTATCGGAACTGGTCCGTCACTGACAAAGGAACAACTTGACTGGGCAGCGGGTAAAAAGTACGGTTACGGCTGGAAGCTTTTCGGGATCAATAACGTTTACCAGCAAGTTAACGATCTTGATTGCTTCATGGCGTGCAATCCGGAATGGTGGGACGAATATTGCGCGGACCCCCGCCTTCGTGATGCGCCTTACCCGAAATGGACATGGTCCGAACCGACGTGGAGAAAATATCGTGGCGTCATTAAAAACCTGCGTTATATCCGGGGGGTCTGGGCAGACTCACTATCAAAAAATCCTAACTACTTGCATTATGGGCACGCTTCCGGGTATCAAATCATGGGCATTGCCTACCATGCCGGGATCAGAAATTTCTTTTTGTTGGGGTATGACATGGCGTATCCGCCCGGAGAAAAACGGCATTACTTCGGAGAGTACCCCGCAAGCCTTTACCATAACCCGAAGACAGGTCCGAACGGAGAATTCACCGGACTTATTCGTCAATTCGAAACGATTGACGAAGCTGATCTCGGAATCCATGTTATCAACCTTTGCAAAAATTCTGCGTTAAACCATTTTGATAAAGGATCGATTTATGAATACTGATTATGAAGCACAAACAACTTATATAGAATTCAACGGGCGGCGCTGGAAATGGCCGAAGTTCGACGAAAAGCTGTTGCAGGTTAATGACTGGGTTAACGATCTAAACGCTGCGCTTCTGGAAATGGCTAAAGCCGATCGAGATTGCGGAATTGTGATTCAAGCTGGCGGGGCGTGCGGTGTTTGGCCTGTCGCGATGGCGGAACATTTCGATATGGTATTCACGTTCGAACCCGATCTTTTAAATTACTGGTGTTTGTCGGCGAACGTGTCGCACTTACCGACGAAAATTTTCCCGGCTAATTTTGCGCTTGGCGAGCGACCGGGGCAGGTTGCAACCGCAGTCGACAAAAGCGAGTCCATGAACTGCGGCGCATATTACACGGTCGACATTAAGGAAGCCCCGCGAAATGCTGTTTTGGTTCCACGGATAACGATCGATTCGCTGAACATGGCGGGCTGTGATCTGATCTGTCTAGATATCGAGGGGCGAGAAGTTGAAGCCTTACGTGGCGCGCAGCGGACGATCGAAGAATTCCAGCCTTTCATTATGATCGAAGAAAAACCGCTTCCGCACATGGGCAAGGGTAAGCCGGTTGAACACACGAAGGGAGAAGCTACGGAATGGCTTCAAAAAATTCACGGCTACCGAATTGTCCGCGAGGTTCATCGGGATATCGTTCTGGCTCCGCCGGAACCGAAACCAGTGATAGAAGAATGAACATCGATTTAACGACGCCGCCAATCGCACCGACACGCTGGACTATCACGCGCGAAAAAGTCGAGGAACCTTTAATTGTCGTTTGCGTTTGTTACGGAACGAAATATTCAGATGATTACGTTCACCGGTTAAAAAATGCGGTCAGTAAAAACTTGCCAATTGACCACGGATTCGTTTGTTTATCGGATAGGGAAATTTCCGGGGTTCCTACAATACCGCTTCCGAAACTGGATAGACGCGCGGAAGGCTGGTGGCAAAAAATAAATTTGTTTTGGCCGGGCCTTTTTCCGGATGGGGCAAGGATTTTATACTTCGATCTGGATGTCGTTATTACCGGGGATTTATCAGTTCTGGCAATGCAGTGGGCAGCGGACCCGCTGGCAATGATTTTCAATTTCGGTCCGAACCGTCCGCATTGCGCACACAATTCAAGCGTCATGCTGTGGTCTGCTAACGACGAACGGCTGCATTCGATCTGGCTGGAATACCAGCGAAACGCGGACAAGATCATGAAAGCCCTTCACGGGGATCAGTGCTGGATATGGCGTGTTCTACGTGATGACGTTGCGAATTTCCCGCGTGAATATATCCTATCCTATAAATACGATTGCCGGGGGAAAAACGTTGACCCGCAAGCGCGGGTCATTGTCTTTCATGGCGATCCGAAGCCGGACCAATGTCGCGAACCGTGGGTCCGCGAACACTGGCACAATTTACTTTAAGCTGCGTAATGCAATACCGCAGCGTTAACCATTTCCGAATCGAAGTCGATGCGAACTTCTTCTTCCAGCTTTGCGATCGCGTCGTCGGTCAATGATTCGATTTCGATTTCTGCGCCGGTAACTGCACAATATACGAAAGTGGTTGCTATGCTAACATCGCCGAATCGATCGGGTTCATATTCGACACGAACGATTTTGCTATCCAGTGCTGTAGTAAACATTTTCATTTCTCCTTTCTAAATTGTGGGGCCTATCGGCCCCGGTTTAAGTAATATCCGCGTTCGGCGCGGTAGTCGCGGGCTTCGTCGCAGCAGCCAGTATAAACACTGCGATCGATTCCGTTCCTGTCGTGGCGTCCGTCCTTAAAATTTTGCGGAAGCCGTTGACTGCGGAAATATTTAAAAGCTTCAACGGGGGTTCCGATAAAACAACCGTGTTCGTCAAATTTGGGTTCGTTCATTTTCCTTTCTCCTTTCATGTTTTAAATAATAGCAACTATTACCGGAATTGTCAAGTTTTATTTATAACCTATTTTTAAAAGGAATTAAAAAAGTTCTTGACCTTAGAAGAAAACCTGTTATAATTGAAACAAGATCAAGAAACGGATTTTAGATGATCTCGGGGCAATGGGGTCCCGGGAAGTGAAAGGAGAAAGACGAATGAAGTTCGTTCATTATCCGGACATTGCCATATCGATCACCGATTTGAAAGGGAACAGCATTGACATTGTTCAACGCGTTTCCGACAGACTCCGCGAAGCGGGGGTTCCTGAAAAGGAAATCGAAGCCTTCACGAAGAAAGCGATCGCAGGCAGCAAAGACGAATTGTTGAATGTTGTTTGGCATACTGTCGAAATTCAATGAGAGTCGCCCCCGGGATGGGAAGTCCCGGGGGTCCTTCCCGAACTTTACTGGAACGATAAAGGAGAAAGTAAAATGGCTTATTCTGAAATGCGCGGGAAAAGTTTCGAGGGTGAATGCAACGATTGTTCTGTCGTGGCTCTCTCTGTTGCTTGCGATATTTCTTATAAAATTGCACACGAAGCCCTGAAAAAAGCAGGGCGTAAAAACAGGAAAGGCGTTTATCCGCCGTTGCTTATTAAAGCGGCTAAATTTTTGGGGTGCAGTCTGGTAGAAGAAAAATTTCCCGGCAAGACGTTGATCACAATTGAGCGTGATATTAAACGCTACGGCGGCGGGCGTCGTTATATCATTTTCGCAACGGGGCATTTCGTTGGATTCAACGGAAACGAAATTGTTGACTGGTCGAAGGGCAGGCGCATACGCATTAATGCTGTTTACCGTGTGAAACCGATCGAACATACACAAGAAAAATTGACGATGGTCGACCATACACAAGGAGAAGTTCTGTCGAAGCGTGATGGATTAATTCCCGTGACTAATAACACGATGGTTCAACCCATCGCGGGGAATTGGTTGCGAGACATGCCCCGACCGAAAGGCGCGCCGAAGAAAGGAACGCGGATCAAACTGAAACTTCCTGACGACAACGAAATCGAATTAACGGTAATATGCTATCTGTCGTCACAGTTCATCGCAGAGTCCGACGCCGGTCGCGAACGCATCGTGCATCCGGGCGACGAATGGGAAGTGGTGTTGTGATGCATAAACGAATCGAAGATGCGCTCGACGAAATTGACGCCGCTGTTTTCAGCGGCGACACTTTCCACGACAGCAATGATCGACAAACATTAATGCTTTACATGGATCGCTGGTCCCGGGAGCTTGCCCGAATTGCAGTCGTCCACATGGAAAACACTAGTGCGAACCTTGATTAACAGCGGGGCACACCAGCACGGCGCAGGCATCGCCGTGAACCAAAGCCGCTCCGGTCCCCGCGACTCCTTACCGGGGCGGCATTCCATAATCTACGCGCGATTGCGTAGCGTGGAATATTTAAACGTGGTTGAAGAACGCAAGGGGAAAAACATTGACGAAAAGGCTTGACAAATATCAGCACTATGCTAATATTTAATTATGGTTAAGTTACTGGAACTTACCAGTTTTGATAGAAAGGAGAAAACGAAATGAATATTGAAAAATATCTGATGGCGGAGAACTTGTCATGAAAACCGACAAAGGACCCGAAACCGACGCATTGAAATTTTCGCGCCTGCCGAAGTGGGCGCAGCGTAAAATTTCGGCGATGGAAAAACATGAAGAACTGCTGAAGAAAACGATTGCCGATCTGGAAGGTGGGCAATGCCATCGCAAACCTTATCACAACCATACAATTTCAACTAGCGACTATGATGGTATTACGCATACAAAACGCTATTTTGTCGCGTCGGATGTTGACATCGAACTAGACAACGGGTTGACTGTGAACTTATGCCCACGGGAAAATCATGTTCGTGTGTTTCTTGGCGTCAAGCGCGCACAGACGAAGGACGGCAACCGCTGGGAAGCAGTCATTTTGCCCCGGGCAGGAAATTCGTTTAACATCTGCGCAGCGCAGGTAAAGGAGAGTTGACAATGACACATCTTTACAACCCCGAACATCTGACGGCGGATGAACTGGAGCATTACGCCAGTTTGGGTCTGGTCAAGGGTATCGAACCGAAAGCCGGGGCGTTGATCGCTGGCAAATGGATCAGCGCGCTGATCGACTTCGAACACGAACACGTTCGCGCGAACGAAATGCAAGATGAATGCGCCAGTCTGGAAGACGATTGCGAGGCGTGGGAAAACCTTGCGGAAGATGCGAAAGCAAACTTGCGGGTCGTCCTGCGTGAACTGCATATTCTGTTCGTGAAGTTTCCGAACCTGAAAAATTCGACGCCGGATTTGCACGCGGCATATTTACAAATGAAGGACTGGGAAGAAAATGTCTAAACACGAAGTCGAAAGTTCTAAATATGGCCGACTGGACAAAGTTGAAATCGGTCGCGCCGACACGGTTCCAACTGGCGACCCGACGACCTCTGAAAAAGAACTGAACAACCTTGCGATTCACTTTCACAATGAATCCGCGCGGCGTGGCTGGTGGGATGAACTGATAGAAGTTCAAAATCACTTGCCCGGACATCTGAAGGGCAAGGTCGAAGCGTGGTTTCTGGCGACGAAGATCGCGCTGATTCACAGCGAAACAAGCGAATTACTGGAAGCCCTGCGTCGCGGGGATTTTTCTAATGAACACGAAGAAACCGCCGATGTATTTATTCGCCTTGCTGACTATTGCGGTCGTCGTAATATTCCGCTAGGATCAAGTGTCGCTACAAAAGCCGACGTTAATCGCAGTCGAGAAGACCACGATCCAGAGCAACGCGCGAAGCCCGGCGGCAAAAATTTTTAAAGGAGAAATTAAAATGTCGAAAGTTCTAAATATGGCCGACTGGACAAAGTTGAAAAATGAACCAGAGCAAGCAACAAATGACGATCTGGTCACGATGCTTTCGTTCCTGTTGGAAGAAGCGCGCGCCGGTAATCTTGTTGGCTTTACCGGGGCATTTCTCCTTAATGATGACGACGACGGTCCATCTGTCGGAATGGTTGCGTCGCACGTCATGGCGGATACAAAATACCTTACTATCGGCGCACTGGAAAAAATAAAAGCTGGTTTGCTGAAGTGAATATCGTCTTGATGACATCCCGATCCGGGTCAAGTCTGGTTTGTAAAATACTCGCGGCGCACGGTCTAAAGTGGCAGGACGGCGATCAGAATCCAGAGCAGTATGCGTCAGGTGGCGCGGCTGGTTATAAAACTTTCGAGCATCCCGGCTGGAAAGCACAACTAAAGCGGACCGCCCCGGGCGGAAAATGGCCGCTGGGCTTTTTGGTCCCGAATAGCGAAGACCGCTTGAAAATTATGCTGAACGCTTACGGTAGTTTCAACGGACCCGACTTCGTAAAGTCCGGCGTTGAATTTGCAGCGTTGTGGATGGCGTTAGGCGCGGAACTGAACATCGACATGAAGTTCATCAAAGTCCGCCGCCCGGTTGAACAGATTGCGGCGTCGCTTGCGAGGCGTGGAATCGGGGACGCTGCGCTGGGCGCTGAAGTTGCGCGTCGCAGGTTCAAGCTGATGGACATGATCGAAGGGCCAGACGTTCACACGGACGTTCTGGTAAATTCTGGTATGTGGCGACGCAGTGGAATACGCGAAGCGTTGATTCAATGCGGGGTGAAACCCGATCACATGCTAATCCGGCAACAAATTGAACCGGGAAAATTTCATGAATAAAGGAGACACAGAAATGCGTTTCGAAGCGGACGGTAAAACCCTGATCGGTGCAAAAGCGGAAATTCTCGATCACGGCTTCGTTCAGTATCGGCAGCACATGGGCGACGATCTTGCGATCGTTCACAATGCACGGCAGTCGTATGATGCCGCTTGGCAGGCTGGTATCGATGGGTTAGGTGATCAAAAGCTGATTAAATTCCTGATGGTAAACGGGCACAATACGCCGTTCGAAGTCAATGCCGCAACCTTTGAAGTCAAAGCCCCGATCTTTGTTTTTCGGCAATGGCATCGGCATCGGACGCAGTCGTATAACGAAGTTTCTGCGCGCTATACTGAATTGCCGGAAGAAGTCTATATTCCGTCCGTCGAAGTCATTGGTAAGCAATCGAAGATCAACAAACAGGCCCGGGATTTTATTGCGAATATAACTGACGAAGAACGACGCGCGCGAGAAGAAGAAATTCAACGGATTCAGGAATTTGTCCATCAGGCTTTTGAACTTTATTACTGGTTGCTTGGTCGGGGCTGGCCGCGTGAATTAGCGCGTGGCTATCTACCGCTGGCAACATACAGCAAAATGTCGGCTACCGCTAACTTGTGGAACTGGATGCGGTTTTTATCAGAACGCTTGCATCCGCACGCGCAATACGAAATCCGCGTCTACGCCGAAGCGATCGCGTCTATGCTGGACGTTCTTTATCCTACTGCAATGGCTGCGTTTCGGGAAAAGCACGCCTACGCCACTGACGTATAAAAGGTAATAGAATGATTATTTCACGTCGCGGATTTTTAAAAGGTGTTGGCGCTGGTATTGCTGCGGCTGCGGTTCCGAAAATTGCGCTGGCTGCTGGTGAACTATACACGCCGCCGAACCCGGAAATAGTTCTTCCGGAAACACTGGTTATAAGCCGGGAACCCGGGGCATACGTTACACAGAATGCGCAGGAAGGTATCATGTACCCCCGCCCGGACTGGAATTTCAAATGCGATCGTAAATTTCATTTCGATGCCAAGCGAAAGATAATAACCTATGTCGGGGAAACTGGATTTCGATTGCAGGATATGTACAACACTGCGAAAAATCAGTGGCGATATATTTCTGGTCTTTCTTCTTTCGAATTCCCGTTCGTAGCAGTTACGCCAGAATTTTTTTATATCGAGGCTGGTTGGCAAGTTAACCCGTCGTCGTTTGATTGGATGCGCAGCGGAACGCTTTTTGATGAGCAAGCCGGGATTAAATGGGCCACGGTTAGGGGGCTTTCAAGTGCAGAAGAAGCCCCGTGCGCGTATCTATACCGTTTGTCAGTTAAATCTAAATACGAAACGAAAGTTATTGGCGAACAAATGATAGTGAATCCGTGGTATCACACTATCCAAATAACGCCAGACATCGAAGGTTTGCGCTGGTGTGGTATTACCCCGGGAACGTTGTTTTGGGAATTTAACACGCTAGACGCGGGCATTCCGTTGGGGTCCATTTTCGATAACAATGGAACGCTTTTTTATCCGTTCTCTGTTATTACTGATTTATCCTATGGGGTTTAAGATGTTGAATAAAATAACACTGACGCAGAAACAAATGCAGGAAGCGGTCGAATACTGGCTGAACGGAAAAATCCTGCGCGTGCCTCAGAAAATAACACACGTTGAAAAAATAACGGATGGCGTGTGTGGGACAAAATTCGAAGTAACACTGACCGAAAGTAATGGCGAGCAAGACGCATGACACAAATACCGAAAGATGAATTATGGACGATGCCGCCGCCGGAATGGTTCGCCGGGAAGCGCGTGCTTGAACTGGGCAACAAGAAAAACCAGTCGGGACTTTACCGGGACTGGTACGTTTCGAATGGGGCGGAATATTTGTGCCTTGACTGGAACGGGGAAGACGGGGCGATCGTCGCGGATATGGGCGTGCATCATCACGCTGAAAAGAACATCCGCCCCTTGATCGGCTGGGCGGACATCGTCACGAACTTCGGCTTTACTGAACACGTGTTCACAGATCAGCGGCAATGCTGGGAAAACGTGCTGGCGCTGGCAGCGAAGCCCGGTTGTATGCTGTCAATAGTGCAGCCATATCCGACGCACTGGGATCATCATGGCGTTTTCCAGCCTACCCCCGGATGGTTGATGTCGCTGGTTCGGGCGAACGGCTTTGAAATGTTTCTTGCGACAGTCAACGAAGATCGTAAGCGATGGGTCACTTGTATCGGTGCGCAGCGCGTTGAACCATTCGATCCGGCAACGTTCGTCTACCCCGATCCGCACTATCAACCCGTCACGCCGCATACGTGCCCG
>Ga0224497_10000332_pt1 | contig 34764 bp, 31 predicted proteins | sample SF_Jul11_sed_USG_4_FD_167970 | JGI IMG/M metagenome (GOLD analysis project Ga0224497, IMG submission 167970) | Sediment microbial communities from San Francisco Bay, California, United States - SF_Jul11_sed_USGS_13 | ecosystem: Environmental > Aquatic > Marine > Sediment | place: USA...
TATTCAAGGCCGTCATGGACTATACCGACGGCAACCAGAGCCAGGCGGCTGGCATCCTCGGCATAAACCGCGGCACGTTGCGCAAGAAACTCAGAACGTATTCCTTGATCCATAAATCCCTTTCCTAACAACTACTTAAGCCAGGTGAATTGATGTTGACGGTGCGACGAGCGCTTATCAGCGTGTCCGATAAGCGTGGGCTGGTTCCCTTTGTGTCCGGTCTGGCAGACCTGGGTATCGAGATTATTTCAACGGGTGGTACCTGCCGCGCGCTGCGCGAGGCTGGCATCGATGTTATCGAAGTTTCGAAAAAGACCGGCTTCCCGGAGATTATGGATGGGCGTGTGAAAACGCTGCATCCGACCATTCATGGTGGGCTACTGGGTCGCCGCGGCACCGACGAAAGCGTGATGGCCGAACATGGCATCGAGCCCATCGACCTGCTGGCTGTTAATCTGTATCCGTTTGAACAGACTATCGCGCGCGAGGACGCGACGATTGATGACGCTATCGAGAACATCGATATTGGCGGCCCGGCGATGATTCGCGCTGCATCAAAAAACCACGATGGCGTCGCCGTTGTTGTCGACCCGAACGACTATGCAAGCGTGCTCGAGTCGCTGCAAAACAACGAATTGTCGCTCGAGAGTCGTCGACGCCTGGCGGCAAAAGCCTACGCCCATACCGCCAGCTACGACACGGCCATAAGCAAGTATCTTTCAAAATCACTCAATGACAACCCGCTCGGCGAGCGGATCCTGTACGCAGGTAATCTCGTACAAAGAATGCGTTACGGCGAAAACCCGCATCAGGACGCGGCGTTTTACATCGACCAGCAGGCGCCGAAAGGCTCGCTCGCGACGGCTGAGCAGTTGCAGGGCAAAGCACTGTCGTATAACAACATTGCAGATAGTGACGCTGCGCTTGAGTGCGTCAAACAATTTGCGAACCCGGCGTGCGTTATCGTGAAGCACGCCAACCCCTGCGGCGTGGCTGTTGCCGAAAACATTCTCGCGGCTTACGAAAAAGCCTTCCAGACAGACCCGACATCGGCCTTCGGTGGCATCATTGCATTCAACCGCCCACTGGATTCGGCCACAGCAAAGTCGATAATCGATCGCCAGTTTGTCGAAGTTATTGTGGCGCCAGACATCGAAGACAGTGCGGCCACCGTGCTCGCTGAAAAGAAGAATGTCCGTGTACTGAGGACGGGCGAACTGGTCAAGTCTGTCAGCAGTTTCGACTTCAAGAAGGTCTCGGGCGGGCTGCTCGTACAAAACACCGACATGGGTCGAATTTCCGCCGATGACCTCAAGGTTGTTACTGAGAAGGTGCCTACGTCGAAGCAGATCGAAGACATGTTGTTTGCATGGACCGTCGTAAAGTACGTCAAGTCGAACGCGATCATATTTTGTAAGGATCACATGACCATTGGTGTTGGAGCGGGCCAGATGAGCCGCGTCTACAGTACCAGGATTGCCGCAATCAAAGCAGCCGATGAGGGACTCGACGTCAAGGGCTCGGTAATGGCGTCGGACGCGTTTTTCCCGTTTCGCGACGGCATCGATGCGGCAGCCGAAACCGGCATTGCGGCGATTATTCAGCCGGGTGGTTCAATGCGTGACGACGAGGTTATTCAGGCGGCAAACGAGCATGGTCTGGCGATGGTATTTACGGGTATGCGACATTTCCGCCATTGAGGTAATTTGAACACATGAAAATCCTGGTCATTGGCAGCGGCGGTCGCGAACACGCATTGGCCTGGAAGTGCGCCCAGTCCCCTGATGTTGACGAGGTACTCGTCGCACCGGGTAACGCGGGCTCGGCCAGCGAACCCGGCGTCCGCAATGTTGCTGTTTCCTCAGATGACATCGATGGCCTCGTCGCACTGGCCACCGCAGAGAATATTTCGCTAACGATTGTTGGCCCCGAGGCTCCGCTTGTCGTCGGTATAGTCGATACTTTCACAGCAGCTGGCCTGCCCTGTTTCGGCCCGAGCGCCGCAGCTGCTCAGCTCGAAGGTTCGAAAGTCTTTTGCAAAGACTTCCTTGCACGCCACAACATTCCAACCGCGGGCTATCAGAGTTTCAGCGAGCTCGAGCCAGCGCTGACCTACATCCGTCAGCACGGCGCCCCGGTTGTAATCAAGGCCGATGGCCTTGCTGCCGGCAAAGGCGTGATTGTCGCAATGACCTTGGAAGACGCTGAAGCAGCGGCCACTGGCATGCTCTCGGGTGGGCGCTTTGGCGATGCGGGTGCGCGGATCGTTGTAGAGGAATTCCTGGCCGGTGAAGAAGCAAGCTTCATCGTGATCACTGATGGCGACAGCATCCTGCCGTTGGCCACTTCGCAAGACCACAAAGCCCGTGATGAGGGCGACGTTGGCCCAAACACCGGTGGCATGGGTGCCTACTCGCCGGCACCCGTGGTAACGCCGGATATAGAGCAGAAGATCATGGATCTCGTGATCCGGCCAACGCTCGACGGCATGAAGAAGGACGGCAACACCTACGTTGGCTTCCTGTACGCCGGCCTGATGATCACGGCTGACGGCACGCCCAAGGTCATCGAATACAACTGCCGCATGGGAGATCCAGAGACGCAACCGATCATGATGCGTATGCGGTCCGACCTGGTCACAATCTGCAACGCGACGCTCGACGGCACACTCGGTGAACAACAAGCCGCGTGGGACTCGCGCGCGTCGCTCGGTGTCGTGCTGGCTGCCGGCGGTTACCCGGAGGCCTACGCCAAGGGCGATGTTATCGCCGGCCTTGGCAAAGCTAACAGCGAAACCCAAAAAGTGTTTCATGCCGGCACGGCGCTCAGCGGTGACGATGTCGTAACGAGCGGCGGTCGCGTGCTGTGCGTCGTCGGTCTTGGCAACACGGTAGGAGAAGCAGCGACTCAAGCGTACGGCGCTGTAGATAAGGTTTCATGGGACAAGGTCTACTACCGTCGCGATATCGGCCACCGCGCAATCGCGCGTGAGAACAGCTGACACGCTTATGCTAACCACGGCGGCAGCGCGTAGAGCGATTCTGGGTGCCATGCCGGCCTACGGAAAAGAATCGGTCACCGTCGCGGCATCCAACGGCAAGGTGTTGCGACAGAGCGTCGTAGCAGAGCGCGACCAGCCACCCTTTGACCGCGTGATGATGGATGGCATCGCCATCTCGTATGCAGACGTCGAAAACGATACGCGCGAGTTTCCGATTCAGGCGACACAGGCAGCCGGCGACAAGCAAACCTCCATTGAGGCAGGAAAAGCCATCGAGGTAATGACGGGAGCGTCGTTGCCGATCGGTGCCGATTGCATTGTGCCGGTCGAGAGAATCTCGCTATGCAATAACATTGCGACGCTCGAAGCAGGCTATGAAGCAAAGCAGAACCAGTTCATTCATCCTCGCGGCTCGGATCACATGAAAGGCACCGAGCTGTTGAGTTCGGGCAAACGTGTCTCGTCTATGGATATCGCGATCATCAACTCCTGCGGCCTGACCGATGTTGACGTAAGCAAGTCGCCGAGAATTCGCGTGATTTCAACGGGCAACGAGCTTGTGGCAGCGGGTGAGCCAGTCGGACCACACCAGATCCGGATGTCGAATGGTCCAGCGGTAATCGCAATGTTGCAGCAACATGGCTACAACGACTGCGAACACGACCATGCCGTCGATGAGCTCGACTTACTCAGGGAGAAAATCGGCGGGCACCTGGATAATTCAGACGTGCTGGTTTTGAGCGGCGGAGTGTCCATGGGCAAGGCCGACTATATTCCGCAGGTACTCGGCGAACTCGGCGTTGAGGTAGTGTTCCACAAGATCAGCCAGCGCCCGGGCAAGCCAATGTGGTTTGGAGTAGGCGCAAAAGGCCAGGCAGTATTTGCCCTGCCGGGGAACCCGGTTTCGACATTGGTGTGTTGCCGGCAGTACGTGATACCGGCGCTCAACGCCGCATCGGGTGAACGCGAGCAGCCGCCCGAGTTTGCCTCACTTGCTCAGGCCTTCACATTCAAGCCGCAGCTCACCTGCTTCCTGCCCGTACGGCTGATTTCGAGCGTCGGCGGGCAGCTATTGGCGATGCCCGTGCACACAAATACGTCCGGGGATTTTGCATCGTTGACGGGAACAGATGGCTACATTGAACTACCGTTGGAAGAAGCGAACTTCCCAGCTGGCACAGCGGCGCAGTTGCATCGCTGGTAGATAGACCGTCTCTTTCAGACTACGATTACTTCGAAACCACAGGCTGAATTGAATAGATGCATAGACTAAGATTTGCGGTTCTACTGATCCTGATATTGCTTGGCGTCGCTGCCGGTCTCGCAAAGATCATGAAAATGCCCCAGGAGCTTGAGTTTTTTCGGGCTGTTGGGTTGGCCGAGTTGAGCCTTGTGCTTTTCGGAGCAGCCCAGGTTTGCGGCGCTGTGCTTCTTGTTTTTCGACGAAGCAGATTGGGTGGTGCAGTAATCTCGATGATTATGTTCTCGGCGTCAGCAATCATGGTCTTTATCACTGGCGCACTGGGTTTTGGAGCAGTATCTCTGCTACCGGCGTTGCTCTCCGCCTGGATTATTTGGAACACCGCACGATCAAAATCCGTGACTTCCGAGCTTAGTCGGTAGCGACTCGTTGGCTAAGGTATAGATTATGATTCGAGCAACAGGCTTTTGTATCTTTGTCGCGTTTTCACTAACGAGTTTGTCCTGCACACGAGAAGAAGCGCCTGCTGTAGCCGACCCGCGCTCGCACGACTATTTCTCCTTCGCCAACACAGACCAGTTTGTCACGCAACACCTCAATCTCGAGCTCACGGTCGACTTTGAAGCTGAAGAGCTGCGCGGTAGCGCTACGCTGCAAATTCGGCGGATCGAAAACGATGCGAGTGAGATCATCCTGGACACTCGTGATATCACGATCGAGGCCACGAGCTTCGTTCAGACCTCCGGCGAGATGTTGAAAGCTGAGCATCGCATTGGCGAGACGCATAGCATCATGGGCACACCGCTATTCGTCAAAGTACCTGCAGATATTCGAAATGAAGAGAAATTCACGCTGCGACTCGACTATCGAACGAGCCCGAAGTCCACGGCATTGCAGTGGCTTCCCGCCGAACTGACAGCCGGGCTGGAGCATCCATTCCTGTTTTCACAATCTCAGGCTATCCATGCGCGCAGCTGGATTCCTCTGCAGGACACACCGGCAGTTCGCATCACTTACACCGCGAAAATACACACACCGCCAGAACTCCTGGCCTTAATGAGCGCAGACAACGATCCGGGCGCTGAACGTGACGGCACTTACGAATTTGAAATGCCCCAGCCTATTCCTTCGTATTTGCTTGCAATCGCCGTTGGCAATATTTACTTCGCTCCGATTGGTGACGAGACTGGTGTCTATTCCGAGCCAGAATTACTGGAAGCATCTGCCTTTGAATTTGCCGACACTCAGACCATGCTCGAAACGGCGGAGGCCATGTTTGGCCCTTACCAGTGGGGTCGCTATGACCTGCTTATCCTGCCGCCCAGTTTTCCGTTTGGCGGCATGGAGAACCCGCGGCTCTCATTCCTGACGCCCAGCCTGCTCGCCGGCGATCGCAGCCTTGTGTCAGTGGTTGCACACGAACTCGCTCATTCCTGGTCAGGCAACCTGGTAACCAATGCTACATGGCGCGACGGTTGGCTGAACGAAGGCTGGACCAGCTATCTCGAGCACCGCCTCATGCAGGTAATCTATAGCGAGGCTCGCGCAGATGAAGAAAACCTTCTGGACTATCGCGAATTGCTGTTGAATTTCGAGACAGTCAACCCCGCGATGCAGGCTCTGGCACCAACACTTGAACACGGCGACCCGGACGACTTTCAGGGAATTATCCATTACCACAAGGGCAACCTGTTCCTGCAGTACCTGGAGAAAGCCTTTGGCCGCGATGTCTTCGATGTGTTCATTGGCGAGTACTTTCGTGACTTCGCATTTGGCACTATTACCTCGGAACAGTTTCTCGACTACCTTGACGAGAACCTTCTTTCGGCATACCCGGGCAAGATAAACCGTGAACAGGTCAAGCAGTGGTTGTATGCGCCGGGCTTACCTGACTATGCGCTGATACCCACATCCAGGAACCTCGATACAGCTGCTGAGATGGCTGCTCTCTGGTCCAGCGGTGAGATCGACATTACCGATGTACCGTCCGCCGGCTGGAGCCCACAAGCCATGCGGCATTTTATCAACAGCCTTGACAGCGATTTATCGACCGAGAGACTCAACGAGCTCGATGCGGCACTGGGCCTTAGCGCTACCAGTAACGCCGAAATTGGCCGAACCTGGTTTATCCAGGTCGCGCAGCGGCAGCACCGGCCCGCCTACGAGCAACTCGAGCAGCATTTGCGGCGCTACGGCCGGACGCGGCTCGTAAGACCTGTTTATGTCGCGCTCGCCCAAAACGGATTGGACCTTGAGCTTGCGAAGGAAATATTTGCCGAGGTACGAGAGGTCTATCATCCACTTACCAACATCAGCATCGAGTCGGCATTCAGCCGCATACAGGAAACCGGGAACTAACTGGTTTGGCACGAAGTATAGTCACGCTACCTTATCGCCTGAAGCCGCGTGCACAAGCCCGCAGAATGGATTATTATTTTAAGGCTAGCTGCAGATCGGTTGCTGCATGAATAACAAGATCGAAGTGACTTTTGAGGGCGACCATATTCGCGTGATCGCCGATGGCGATAAAGATTATCGTTTTATGGATCAGCTTTGGCGAGAGGTCGTTACGGCGTGTGATCTTAATAATTGCTATAACGTCCTGGGGATCGCCGATACCACTACACCCGTTGAAGCAGTGGAGGGATACGAGCTTCCGCGGCTGTTCCAGGAACTGGGCATAGACCAGAGGTACAGGATCGCATGGGTCGAACTCAACGAAAACGCTCGGGATATGATTGTTTTTGTGCAAACTGTATTGGCCAACCGTGGTTTACCGGGGCTGGTGTTCGACACAGAAGAGGAGGCTCGTGATTGGCTGCTTGGCAGCTGATTCAAAATTCCCACAGAACGCCGACTGCAGGTAACAGGGGCATCCAATAATCAACTCCGCGTTCGAACACATCCTCGCCCGTAAGTTCGTCCTCTTCCAGATCCCAATCAAGACAACACTCATTGCTCCGATTGGTGAAATTCGTCACTTCGAGAAAGGCCATGAAGGAACCGCGTTGCAGCTCCCATTTGCGACTGATGCGAAGATCCAGGCTTCCGAACGAACGCAATCGCTCGACGTTGCGTGGGCCCGTCACTGCAACAAATTCGGGCTCACCTTCATCATCCACTCCATCTTCAATTAATGACAGTCTGGATGTTGGCCAGCCGGTATGGGCGCTGGCGGCGAGCGCGACGTCCCACTTCGAATTTGACCAAGCCACGCCACCCTGGAAAGCGTGCCGCTGATCCCAGCTGCGTAGCTCGTCAACTCCATTGATTCGATCAGTGGTCTGCGCCAACGTGTACGACGCCCACCACGTAAATGGCCCGTTCGACCGGTCAATCGAGACCTCAAGGCCCTGCGATGTTGCGCTCGTTGGGTCCAGGCGCACACGATCCGGCTGAATCTCGGGAATCAGACCCATTGGATCAAACATGTTTTCGAAACGCGGTCGAACCTGGTGCATGTCTTTCTTGAATAGCTCAACCCGCAACGAGTACTTATCCCGAAACAGGTGACGAATTCCGGCAATCATGTGGTCCGCACGTTGCGCTGGCCAGAAGTTGGTAATGCCGTCCTCTATTTGCAAATCGTTAATTCCCTGGGACTGATGGTAGCGACCCCAACTCAAACGCAGCTCAGTCTTCGATCCCAGTGAGCGCATGAAATTTATGCGCGGGCTGAGTTGCGAGTCCGACGCCAGGTCCGTATAGGTCTGGTCATCCCAACGCAGACCCCACTCCAGTACCGACGTGGGCGATACCCTCCATCGATCCGCGAAATAGAACGAGTAGCTACTGCCTCGCGGCTCCACCGTTGCCGCAAAACTCGACGACTCGGGCTGATCTTCGAACAGCGCTTGCAAACCATAGTACTCGGCGCTGTTCGCGTAATCGTATTGCGCCTTCAGATAGGTCGCTTCAAGGCCCCATTGCACAAGATGGCTCCGCGACGAATTCCAGATCCAGTCCTGACGAACGCTGAACTGCTCGACTTTCCTGTCATCGTTTACGGAAGCCACGAGCTTTTCTTCGTCACCGAGCGAACCGAATCGAGTGTTGTTGAATGAAACACCAGAGAACACGATCTTACTCGTCAGCTCGTCGGACCACCGATTGTCGAGCCCCACCCAAAATTGTGAATTGCGTGTATCGCTTACGACTCTCTCCAGCTCTGACGGCTCCGATTCAAGAATGACTTCAACGTTGTCGTCGGCAAATAGCGCATTGAAAGAAAGCGTGGCGTTGGGCGAAATGTCGAAACTGTACTCACCAAAAACGTCGACATAAGACGGTCGGCCGAACTCCGAGTCAATAACGAGATCGAGATTGCCTCTGCGAGCGGAGAACAGCCAGTTGCGATCCGCATCATTGCCTGCAGTCAGGAATGAAGAATTGAACACACTCAATCCAATTTCGGTGTGGCGCGGCCGTACTGACTCAAGCGATTCCATCAGGACGAGACCGCTCATGCGGTCGCCGAAGCGCACAGGGAATCCGCCGGTGTACACTTCGACACCTTCAATCGCGCGTGAATCAATAGCACTGAAAATGCTCTGATAGTCACGAATGTGAAACGGATCAAACAGTCCATGCCCATTCAGCATGATGCCTATCTCGCTTTCCTCACCGCCGCGAAAATGAGTTTTCGCAGAAGCGCCGCTCGCCGCGGCTCCGGGAAGGCGTTGCACGATACGCATCGGATCCTCACCCATGTCGGGCATGTTTTGAATCGTGCGCTGATCCATTGAGAATCGTGATGCCGACAGGTCACTATATATTTCGTAGCGACTCGCGGAAATGACGACTGTCTCTAACTCAAGTTCGGCGACGTTGGCGGCAGCGGGCGGCGCGTCGGCCACAGCCTTTGCGGCGCTGCCATCGATACGCACCACGAGGTGCACACCAGAATCAGAGCGAATCATCAGGCCATGTGGCCGCAGAATATCCTTGACGATGCCCAGGGGGTCCGTGGCCTCGGGTTCAGCCACGACAATGAGATCCGCGGAAACGAGGTTCGTGCTATAGGCGAATGGTTGCCCCGCTTCTCGAAATTCGTCGATTACGTCAGCAACATGCCGACCAGCATAGGGCCCAGAATCACCTTCGGCGACCAAGCCGGCCACCGGCAGCAATAAAATCAATATCGTAAACGTCCGTAACATAAGTTGATTCCTCCGCCCTTGGCGGGAGTATCGAACTCTACGGGCGACTACCTGTATCAACACTCACGTAGATAGCCCCCCCATCTATGCGATAAGCAAGATCCTCACCTGACATCCGCAACGCCAGTTCCTCTCTCGGACCTATGTCAATATTTCCTTTCAGAACACCATCTTGCGCCATTTCTTCCGCTGCCGGCGATTCGTAATGAACCTCTAAACCGATCTCGCGGCCGATCGCTGTCAAAAACTCGGCGACGGTATGCCCATCGGCATTGATTACAGGCGATGTCGCCTCTATCCAGCGCCAGGCCTCACCGTGGACGTTGAAGTCCACCAATATTGGTCGAGCGCCGCCCGATATACGTAATTGTTGACCGGCGACGGCAACGGCCCTGTTGATGTACACGCCATCAACTTCGACCTGGCCTTCGCGCACACTGATAGTCAAGTCTCGCGCATTAACTGCTGTCATATACTGGGTACCGAGGTGTTCGACAGAGCCATGCTCGGTCTCGATTACGAATTCGGATCCCGTAATCGCCGCGGTCAAGCCGGTGACTTGTGAATCAAAGTAGATTCGTCCTGACTGCAGGAACACCGAGTCGGGCGACGTGAACTCGATCCGCGTATTCTTATCGATGCGCAAGGAACCGCCATTGCCCCAATCGATGCCGATACCCGCGTCTTTGCCAGTCAGAATGACCTGACCTGCAGAGATCGTTACGAGGTCGGCCATCTCTTGTTGCTCGGACTGTTCGCCAAGCAGGTAGATCGATCCATAGCTCTTGCTGATAGTAGCAACCTGAACACCTGGAGCATTCCTCACCTGCAATGCATTGAATGACACCGCAATGCCGAGCAATACCGTCGCGGCAATCGCAAAGTGTTTCACGTATCGACGCGTCTTGACTCTGCGTGTTACCGCCCGCCACTCGGCATGAACCGCAGTGCGCACGGCCATCTCGTCATTGCCTGGCGGCAAAGGTCGTGGCGCCGCTTTTTCAAGAAGTGCCTCTATTGCGTCGTCGCCATGCACCACCAGTTCATCGCTCAAATTATTCATGACTGCACCAGCCCGTCTGCCTGTTCATTCATACCTTCCGTCAATGTAGTGTAGACATCCGCAAATGCCCGCTTCGCTCTTGCCAACAGCGATTGCGTCGCTTCTGCACCGATCTCCAATCGAGCCGCTATTTCTTTCACCGAATGACCCTCAACGTATTTCCATTCCAGCACATTTCCGTATTTGGCAGGCAAGCTGTCGAGCGCAACCTGGATGAGCCGTGTGGCCTCAATTCTCTGGTAGTGCCTCTCAGGACTATCCTCCGGCGGGGCACTGAAAGAATCGATCGCCGACTGAATTTCCGGAAAATCCTCGACCAATACGATGTGCTCGCGATATCGGCCCTGTTTACTGAGCCAGTCGCTGATCTCGTTTCGACAAATCGCACACAACCAGGTGAACAGCGCCGACTCGGCACGATAGGTATGCATTTTTTGGATGGCGCGTGTCAGTACGATCTGCACGACTTCGCGAGCGCCATCGGGATCATCGCTCAAGCGCACGATTGCGAAGCGGTAGAGTCTCGCGAAGTTGTCCTCGAAAAAATGATCAAAAGCCCGCTGGTCACCGTTAAGTAACTGTTTTACAAGCCTTTTGTCATCGAGATAAACGGGCATTGCATCCATTCTCCCAATACCTGAAAGATTAGACGGCCATTGGCGGGAAAATCGGTCGCTGCGGTGCAGAATTCAGGAATATCAGGCTATTTTACGCCCGTTAGCGCTTATTGGCGCACGACTCGGGCACATCATTGAGATGCAAAGCCAGACGGCGCAGATACGGAAAGGCACACAGCCGTCTAGCCTGGCATCATTTTTTTCCGGAATGTCTCGATCCCGCTTGACGGGAGCTCGCTACGCTGCGCTTTATTTCCGGAAAAAAAGATCCCACGCTCCCGGCCCTACGGATTTTGCAGGGGCACGGTATCGGTGTGCGCGCTCGAGCGTCGTGCGCAGCGCGGCGACGCAGGACGCCAAAGCAAGCGGAGCTCGATCTGAGCGAGGCAGGGATGCCGAGTGAAGTTAAGCGAAAGCGCGTACCCGGTAGCGTGCCCGTGCCACCGACCGGTCCACGGGCCCTCTTCGAGTTTCGTGCTATCTCTTCATTGCCTCGAAGAATTGCGAGTTGGTCTTCGTGTCCTGCATTTTCTTGAGCAGGAATTCGACAGCCGCGAGTTCGTCCATCGGATGCAGTACTTTTCGCAGTACCCACATCTTCTGCAGTTCCTCGGGAACTGTGAGCAGTTCTTCCTTACGCGTACCGGAACGGTTGATGTTGATCGCCGGGAAGGTACGTCTCTCTGCAATACGGCGATCCAGGTGGATCTCCATGTTACCGGTGCCTTTGAACTCTTCGTAGATGACCTCGTCCATCTTGGATCCGGTATCAACAAGCGCCGTTGCGAGAATAGTCAGACTGCCACCCTCTTCGATATTACGTGCAGCACCAAAAAAGCGTTTTGGCCGGTGCAATGCATTGGCATCGACACCACCGGTCAGGACTTTGCCTGATGACGGAACAACGGTGTTGTATGCGCGGGCAAGGCGCGTGATCGAGTCCAGCAGAATAACGACGTCTCGCTTGTGCTCAACCAGCCGCTTGGCTTTTTCAATGACCATCTCGGCTACTTGCACATGGCGACTGGCCGGCTCGTCGAACGTCGACGAAACGACTTCGCCGCGCACCGTACGTGTCATCTCTGTCACTTCTTCAGGCCGTTCGTCGATAAGCAAGACGATCAAATCTACGTCGGGCGTATTCGCACAAATCGCCGAAGCAATGTTTTGCAGCAACATCGTCTTACCTGCTTTCGGCGGCGAAACGATGAGACCACGCTGGCCTTTGCCTATCGGCGCAACCAGGTCGATGATTCTTGCTGTAAGGTCTTCGGTGCTGCCATTGCCCTGCTCGAGCACCAAGCGCTCGGTTGGAAACAACGGCGTAAGGTTTTCAAAAAGCACTTTGCTGCGCGCGTTCTCAGGGGAGTCGTGATTGATCTGCCCAACCTTGAGAAGTGCAAAATATCGCTCGCCGTCTTTCGGCGGGCGAATGAGCCCTGATACGGTATCGCCTGTACGCAAAGCAAAGCGTCGTATTTGGCTCGGGCTTACGTAGATATCGTCAGGACCAGCAAGATATGAGCTGTCGGATGAACGCAGAAAGCCGAAGCCGTCCTGCAATATCTCCAGTACTCCATCGCCGTAGATATTCTCACCCTGTTTGGCGTGCGCCTTCAGGATCGAGAAAATGATGTCCTGCTTGCGCTGACGCGCAAGACCCTCAAGTCCGAGCGACTCTCCAAGATCCACAAGAGCAGCAGCCGGACGGGTTTTGAGCTCCGTCAGGTTCATGATGTTCTTGCTCGCTTCGAGCTCCTCCGGTGCGATTACCTCGAGGCTGCCACCATCATCTTCCGGATAGTCGCCTTGCGGCGGCCGGCGACGACGGCGGCGATTGGAGCCGCCCTTACTGGTGTTGCCCGACTTGGTCGGTCTGTTTTTGGTTTGATTACCCAAGTACCCTCTCACAGATTGCTGTCCAAAAATTCAATTAGTTGTGACTTTGACATCGCGCCGAGCTTTTGCGCGTGCACGTTGCCATCTTTAAATAACATCAGAGTCGGGATGCTACGGATACCGAACTTCTGGGCGGTATTCGGGCTCTCGTCGACGTTAAGCTTCACAACCGCCATTTTATCGGCGTAGTCCCCGGCTACTTCAGTGAGCAGCGGCGCAATCATCTTGCAGGGACCGCACCATTCCGCCCAGAAATCGACCAGGGCGGGTTTCTCTGACTGCACAACGTCAGCTTCAAAACTGCTATCGTTGGTATGCACGATGTTGTCGCTCACCGGCTTTTACCTCCACATGATTTGTTGGTTCGACTGGATGCTGTTTTCGTCCGTTCCCGGCTCTTCCGGTGAACAAACGTTACAAAGTGGATGACGCTGCCTAATACTTCAGGCAATATGTCGCAGCTTCGTTGCTGGCTAATTCCGGCTTCTTTGATGATTCGGTGATTGCGAAACTGGCAGGTGCGACGATTGTCGCGTCGATATAAAGCCAATTTGACCGCTTCACGAGCCATATTGCAAGCACTAAATGCACATTTTCCTGGTCTCTTAATTATGGCAGATAACCATCTGAGCGAACTCAGATTCGATTCTCTCTCGCTACAGGACAGCGTACGGGCAGGCATTCGTGATGCCGGCTTCGAATTTTGCACGCCAATTCAAGCCTGTACTTTACCGATAGCGCTGGAACCGCGCGACGTGGCTGGACAAGCGCAAACCGGAACAGGCAAGACCGCCGCCTTTCTGGTCGCGACTTTTGAGCGCTTGCTCGCCTCCGATCCGGCTGCAGGAGAGAAGAAACAGCCGCGCGCCTTCATGCTCGCGCCAACGCGGGAGCTCGCCATCCAGATTGCGAATGACGCAGAACTACTTGGCAAGCACACGGGTTTCAAGATCGGGCTCGCTTATGGTGGCACCGACTACGAAAAGCAACGACGGATCATTGAGGATGGCATCGACATCCTCATCGGCACGCCTGGTCGCATCATCGACTATTTCAAGCAGGGCGTTTACAAGCTCAGCCAGGTCGAGGTCGCGGTGTTGGATGAAGCTGACCGTATGTTCGATCTTGGTTTTATTAAGGACATTCGATATTTGCTGCGACGGCTGCCGCCGCCCGACAAGCGACTGAATATGCTGTTTTCGGCAACATTGTCACAACGCGTCATGGAGCTCGCGTATGAGCACATGAACGAACCCGAGCTGGTTCGCATTGAGCCCGATAAAATAACCGCAGATCGTGTGCGCCAGGCAATCTTCTTTCCTTCCAACAAAGAAAAGATGCCACTGCTCATTGGTTTGATTCGGGAGATTGGCGAAGGGCGCATCATGGTATTTGTCAATATGAAGCGCGAAGCCGAACGTGTCGAGAGCTACCTCAATGCCAACGGCCTGCACGCCGCAGCCATCTCTGGCGACGTGCCACAGAAAAAGCGCCTGCGAATGTTGATGGACTTTCAGGCAGGCGACTTACCAGTGCTGATTGGCACTGACGTCGCCTCAAGGGGTTTACACGTTCCCGATGTACAATGCGTTATCAATTACGATTTGCCGCAGGACGCCGAAGACTACGTGCATCGAATCGGACGAACAGCGCGCGCAGGCGCTGCCGGAGACGCAATCAGTTTCGGGTGTGAAACATATGCGGTTTCGCTACCCGATATTGAAGCCTTCATCGGCCATAAGATTCCGGTAGCGAATTACGATCATTCACTGCTTCCTGAATTGATCAGGCCCAAATCGAAACCGCGGCGCCCTCAGCAGGGCGGGCGGGGAACCCCGGGCGGCCAGAGAAGTAGTGGATCGGGGCGGCGGCCTGCGAGAAGGTCATAGCAAGAGGTTTGCGACCCCTTCCACAGCTTTGAACTCACCGCCCTCTCTTGGCGGTTCGCTTGTATCCGGTCGCGTGATCGCAAGCAAATGTTCCACACCAAATTCGGCGGCACTCTTAAGAACTCTTATCGTGTCATCAACGAACATCGTTGTTTGCGGGTCAAAGCCGACCTCGGTTTGCAGGGCGCGCCAAAACTCCTGGCGTTCCTTTGCAAAACCATAGCTGTGCGAGCTGTGGATGCCGTCAAAGTACTCGCCAAGACCCGTGACCTGATCCTTCAGCTCCAGCGTATCGCCATGGGAATTCGTGACCAGAAGTACTTCGATTTCCATGCCATGAATCGCCGCAAGAAACTCCTTCGCGCCCGGCAGGAATTTGATTAGCTCGTGGTTATCCCGGTGTAATTGCATGACATCCAGGTCAAGGCGCTCACTCCAGTGATCGAGGCAATACCAATGCAGTTCACCCTGGGCAGCCCCGTACCGGGCGAATAAGTGCTTGCGTGCTTCACTAAGAGACATACCATTCTTCTCGCCCCAACGCTCCGGAATGTGGGTTAGCCACATGTAATTGTCGTAGGCAAGATCAAGAATTGTGCCGTCCATGTCGAGCATCAACGTTGCACAATTCTCGAGTGCGGTTTTGGGATCGATTGTCACTGCTTTATACTGCGCGCCCCGTCGGAAAGTCCGGATATCACCATGAACCTCAAAGAACTGATCGAACCTATCGTTGCCCTGGCCACCGAAGCTGGCCAGGCGATCCTCGAAGTCTACGCGACAGATTTCGACGTTCAAGAAAAAAGCGACGAATCGCCGCTGACACAGGCCGACCTGGCATCGCATCACTGCATCGTCGCCGGACTCAGGCAGCTGACACCGGACATACCGATCATCTCCGAAGAAGAGGGACTGCCGGCGTTCGAGGAGCGCAGGCAGTGGCAGCGTTACTGGCTGATCGACCCCCTGGATGGCACCAAGGAGTTCGTCAACCGCAACGGCGAATTCACAGTCAATATCGCGCTGATCGACTCGCATCGGCCCGTTTTCGGCGTTGTGTACGTACCTGTGCAGGACAAAACCTACCTTGGATGCGACGGCCACGGTGCAGAGCTGCGCGAGGGCGGCAGCGTCACGCCCATTCGGGTGGCCGTTGCCAGCGGCACGCCCGTTCGCATCGTTGGAAGTCGCTCACACAGGGGGAGTAGCCTGGATACCTTCCTCGAACGCCTGGGCGAAACAGACATGATACCCATGGGTAGCTCGCTCAAGTTTTGCGTCGTTGCCGAGGGTCGGGCTGACATTTACCCACGCCTCGGACCAACCTCGGAATGGGACACCGCGGCTGCGCAGGCTGTCGTCGAACAAGCCGGCGGCAAGGTCCTCGAGCTTGACGGCAGGCCACTCTCGTACAACGCCAAGGAGGACATTTTGAACCCCTGGTTTGTAGTCATTGGAGCCTCTGATCACGACTGGCTGGCGCTGCTGGCAAGCGACTAGTAGCATGTGTGTCGATGACCGAGAAAGTCGACACCGAATGCTTCAAGACTCTTGATCGGCTGCGCGAATTGCGCGTCAGCCATCGAGATCTCGACTACCTGATCGATCGCCTTCAGCATGATCCGATGGTGGATCAGCTGCGCATTCGCCGCCTGAAAAAGCGCAAACTCCTGATTAAGGACATGATCACGGCACTGGAAAGTGAATTGATTCCGGACCTGGACGCTTAATTCCGGCGCGGCGCGCAACCGCTTCCCGCGATGAGTTACACAGCCGTCTAGCCTGACACTACGACCATCATCGCAAGGTCTGCGACCGATTTATTTCAGTTTCTGGCCGATGTGTTGCTCGCCGCGTTGTTCGGCCAGCGTAACCTGCTTTTGCCTTTCTGCCAGCCTTGCGGCGCGGTCTTCGTCAAGACTGCCGATGCATTGCGGGCAGGAAACGCCCTCACGATAATCCGGCGAAGCAATATCGTCGGCACTTAAAGGGCGCCGGCAGGCGTGGCACTGCACATATCCGCCCTCTTCGAGATCACGATCGACCGCAACTCGCGTATCGAAAACAAAACACTCTCCGTTCCAACGGTTCTCTTCGCCAGGCACGTCCTCCAGGTACTTCAAAATACCACCCTGCAAGTGGTAAACCTCATCAAACCCAAGCTCAAGCATAAGTGCGGTGGCTTTTTCGCAGCGAATGCCACCCGTGCAAAACATCGCCAGCGGTTTGTCTTTCGCGGTTTCGGCCAGTGCTTCGGCGAACCTGGGAAACTCCCGGAAGTTATCGGTTTCAGGGTCGATCGCACGTGGAAACGTGCCGACCTCGAATTCATAGGAATTGCGCGTATCGATAACAATTACATTAGGGTCTTCGATCAACGCATTCCATTCCGCTGCGGCAACGTAGGTGCCGGTTTTCCTGTGCGGCAGGATGTCGGGGCGACCCAGTGCGACGATTTCTTTCTTCAGGCGCACACGCATGCGTCTGAAGGGCGCTTCGGAAACATCGTTCCAGCGACCTTCAATTGCTTCATCGAGTTCGAGCCTGGTCTCTATCCAGCCAAGAACGGACCGAATGGCAGCCTCGTCGCCGCTTATTGAGCCGTTCAAGCCCTCCGGCGCAACCAGAACAGTACCCAGCAAGCCCTGCTGCTCGCATTGCGCCAGCAGTTCACCCCGAAAGGCAGGCGGCGATTCGATATCCAGAAACCGGTAAAACGAGACTACCTTCATGCGTCGACGTGGTTCTCAGCAATCGTCAAGGACAAGATGCTGTGACGAATTTCTTCACCAAGCACCAGCCGTGCATCTGCACCGATGCGGACGATATCATCGTCGAACTCCAGCAGTCCATCCTTATTGCGACGCAAAACGTCCTGTACCCGGAGCATCTCGATGTAGTCGTGAAAAAGTGATTTATTGAAAAAATCGGGCGAGTGTAGTCCGTATATCAGCGACAATCTCTCTCCACTCATCTGGCACATTTTCTCAAGCCGACTGCGAGACAGTGTGCCCGAGCCATGGTGGACAAGCATGGCGATGACCAGGTAGAAGCGTTGCAGCATCGGCACCATGGACTGCCCCAGCATCAGTAACCGGTAGGCTTTCGCCGAGCCGGTGGGGGGCCGTTCGAGTACTTTCTTGTTTTTGCCACGCGTCAGGAGTTCTTCATCGACCAGCGCCTGAATTGCGGTGCTGGTGACGTCGTCAATTTCCTTATGTGACCACTTCAGGCAAAGCTCTTTCTGCATAAACGGGTAGATCAGGTTGATTAGCCGCTGCAACTCGGCATGTTCAAGCCGTCTGCCCTGAATGAAACAACACGCCACGGCCGCCGGTACCGCAAGAAGATGCAGAATATTGTTGCGGAAGTAGGTTAGAAGGACGGCCGTGCGCTCTTCCATATGGATAACGTCGCCCATTGGATGAGATGTTCGGCTGATGACAGTGAGCTTCTCACCGTGCTCGATAATCTGCTCGGGACTCCAATCCGGCAGCGTGACTGAATCTGAGTAACTGAAGCGCCGGAGCATGTCGAGACTGACGTGCAACTGTGACCGCAGCTCTTCGGCGCCAATTTTCTGCTTTGGCGTAGCCAGCAGGACATACGCAAGCAGACTAATCGGCGTGACTGCCGCCGCGGAATTCACCCCGCACATGATGCTTTGCCCGAGTTCATCGACAACTGCAGCAAGCCAGGCAGGACGATCGCCATTCTCCGCTGCTGACTCGCGCCAGTCTGGCCTGGAGCGATCGAGCAACAGGTCCAATTCGATAGGTTCACCGATGTTGACGTACACGCGGCCGAAATTTTCGCGCAAAGCCTTCACCGAGCGGATCAGGCCCAACAGCGACTCTTTCTGCTTTTCTGCACCACCAAGCTCACTGATGAACGAGCCACCTTCGATCAGTTTCTCGTAACCGAAATACACAGGCACAAAAACCACCGGCCGCCTGGGCGCCTGAATATACGAATTGACGGTCATGGCCAACATGCCGCCTTTGGGTGCCAATAGCCGTCCCGTACGGCTGCGCCCACCCTCTACAAAGTATTCGAGTGAATAACCTCTCGCGAGAAGTTGGTACAGGTAGGCGTCGAAGACTGTTGCGTAGAGCCGGTTACCCTTAAAACTGCGCCGCAGGTAAAACGCACCGCCGCGACGAAGAATTGAACCCAGCATGGGAAGGTTGAGGTTAATCCCGGCTGCTATATGAGGCAGTTGTAGTCCTTCCCTGCAGCAGATGTAACTCAAGAGCAGGTAATCGAAGTGGCTGCGATGACACGGCGCATACACAATGACTTTTTCCTTCGCGACGTCATGCAGGCGATCGATATGATTGAGCTCGATTCCGTCGTAGATCTTGTTCCATAGCCATTGCAGTATCCGCATCAAAATGCGGATCGTCGGATACGAAATATCGGCTGCGATTTCCTCAACGTACTTCAGGACGCGACGTTCAGTCGCCTCTTGTTTTTTGTGGTCGTCACCAACCTCGGCGGCTATGGCACGCCTGACCGCCGGAGCAAGCAAGACTTGATTGGCGAGCGTTTGCCGGTGCGACAAGTCCGGACCAACCGTTGCGGCACGACGCTGCCTGAAGTGCACGCGCAAAATTCGTGACACTTTGCGAAATGCGATCGGCGCCTCAACGCCATTTTGTACGATAGCGCTCAGCTCGAGCGCGTGGCTGAAGCGAAGCAGAGTATTTCGACCGTGCAGCAAGGTGGCGAAGAACTTTCTTGTGCGCCCGACCACATCCCAGTTTTCCGAAAACAGCAGTTTGAAGAATGACCGTTCTTTATCTGGCGACCGTCCCCAGTAAATCGCTACCGGAATGAGTAACAATTCGTCGTGGTTATTCTTGCCCGCATCCACGAGTTGCCGTAACCGCCGTGACCCGACTGTTGCTGGGTGACGCAATAAGAATCCCTTCAGCGGCCGCAACACAACGAAGCGTCGAGAAAATCGCGCGCCACCAAACTCCAGAGATTCGTTCGGCGACGGCAGGCCACTCAAACGACAGGCACGCTCAAGTGCCAGCAAGTCGGCGAGACCGCCGGTTTCAAGCACGTAACAGACAGCGGCGGCACCATCGGTGACCAGCTCAGCCGGCGATTCTGGTTGAATCGCTGGCCGAGCCCAGATCGCGAACAGCCTGCTCGCCAGCCAATAGAAAGGCTGGAAAAGATACCCGGATACATTCATCAGGGACAGCGCATCAGCGCCGCGTGTCAGTCGTCGACAACCTCTTTCATAGCGTCTTCGGCCTTATCTTTCATCGCGTCACCCATGTCTTCAGCTTTATCTTGGATGGCGCCGCCCATTTCTTCAGCCTTATCTGTCGCGGCAGCGCCCATGTCTTCAGCTTTTTCCATGGTGTCTGCCATGGCGTCAGAAACACTGTCCGAGGTGTCTTCTACAACCTCTTCGACCGCTTCGCCGACGCTGCCCGCGGCTTCTTTGACGTCTTCCATAGCCTTTGATGCTTTTGAATCGTCGGATGACCCACCACATGCGGCCAATGCCAATGCCAATGCAGCCATTACCAGTAGATTTCTCATAACGTGACTCCCTTTTCCCTACGGTTAACAGGCGATCATTTCAATAAATCGCCTTAAATAATAGTTGATCTCGTCGATATTATCGGTCAAGCGATGACCGCCGTCGAGGATATGCAGCTCGGCCGCACAGGACCGGGCGTAACGAATGCTGTTCTCGACCGGCACGATGTCGTCACTCCAGCCGTGCACGATGCAGATCGGCATATCCGGTGGGTTTGGCGTGAATTCCTCGTAACCGGGCATGTAATACGCCGGGGCAAGTACAAACAAGCCGGCCGCCTCGAGCACGGCAGCGCCGGCGGTTGCCACATGGCCGCCCATGCTCGAGCCAACAAGAATCAGCGTATCGTCGATCTGTCGACAGGCGGCGATCAACTTCTGCACGCGCTCCGCCGGGTCGGCAATACCCTGATAGTCGATGCTGTCAGCCTCGCAGCCGATGGATCGAGCCAGTTCGGCCATTGCGCGAATTTTCGTGCCCCAGGGCCCGCTCTCCTGCCCGTGCGAAAAAATAACCGTCGTCATACCAATATCCCGTCACCCGTATCGCAGAGTTCTTCAATATGGCGCACAAGTAACCAATCGCGGTCCTGTCCCCATACGACGAAATCGCCGAGGCGCATCGTAGGTACACCCCACGAACCGGAATCCATCATCGATTCGCGGTTTGCCTCGGCGGTTTTGCGCCAATCGTCTCTTGCCATCGCGTTGACTACATCCGGCCAAAACAAGCCCGTGCGGCCAGTGACCTTGCGCATGCCTTTGTCTGTGGACACATTAATTGCGTTTGCCCAGATCGCCTCGCCTGCGTTTAGCAGAAAATCGCGCTCGCGTTTTTCACCCAGTGCGTAAAAAAAAACGGCCAGGCAACGTTCAGTTCCCTTGCCCATAGGATCGGAGATCTTGCCGAATGGAAGCTCGAGGCGGCGCGCCTCTCGGGCAGCATCAATTACGAGATACATCAATTTCGACCTCGGCACCTGCATGCCGCGCATCAGCATGGGCAAGACGGGTCGAATTTTCAGTTCGAGCCCAAACGAATCCGCAATCGCATATACGCGGTTCAGCAGGAGAAAAGAAAATGGGCTGCGAAATGAGACGAAGAGCTCCAGCGGCGGCAGATCCTTCGCCGCGCTCGGCGGCGCAACCGGCAACGACACCTGCATCACCTGTCGAATGGACGCAAGCATTGCGCTCGAAACCGCTTGTTTTCGAGCGCCGAGCGCATCCAGCCGGTCGGTGAGGTAACAAAGCCGGTCGACACCGCGGTACCACTCACCTGCATAGTGCACCGAGGCACCATCGTAATGGCCCAGGTCTATCAAGCGTCGCTGGTTGTGTAGCAGCAGCTTGTCACCTGCATCGGATTGCTCCGCCCCACTCACTCGGCGCGCAATGGCCTCGATGTCACCTCGCCAATACAGCGCCAGGGACTCTACCAACTCGTCAGAATAGTCTGCACCATCGGTGTCGGCTGCCAGAGTATTTATGAGCGCACGACGATGTTCAACGGGAGGCGCATTACCTTTATCCAGAAAAGGAATACCAAGCTCACGTGCCAGCCGGGCGCAGTCCTGCTCGGCGTACTGCGCCAACATACTGGGCTCAGGCCGAAATGCGTCACCACACGCCTGTGTCAGATAAAGACGTAACTCGATATCGTAAGCGGCGGCGAGGCTCGGAAGGTAGTGGCTAAGCAGGTAGGAGTATGGGTCGTCGAGCTCGAGAAATACTGACACCGTGTGCGGACGAGCAGTGAGTTTGCGGCGCTTTTCCGCCAGCCAGCGCCTGGTTCGCTGCATCCGCTCGCCAATAACAAAGCGAACGAGTTTTGTTCGCATGGCCTGCCGGATGTTCACGATTCATCCCATGACGAGCTTGGCTTCCAGAGCAATTCATCCAGATCGGGTTGCCAGCGATATTTGTGCATGTCGACCTTTCCGGAAATGACGGCGACGTTTTCCATCATAAGCCGTTTGCATTGCTCTTGATACGGGAGGCTATCTTTGTCGAAGGCTATTTTCCCCGACGACGTAATGACGCGGTGCCAGGGCACATCGTGGCCGTCCGGAAGCTGGCGAAGCGCGTAGCCGACCTGTCGGGCACCGCGCGGGATGCCGGCTATTTCTGCGATCTGCCCATAGTTCGCAACTCGACCTTTCGGGATCTCACGGATCGTGTCCCAGATTCGATGCAAGCGTGCAAGCCGATCCAAAACGTCAGCCCAACCCAAGACGTGCCTGGATCTCGCGCTTGGCGTCGCGCAGCACTGTGTCGCGATCGAGGCTGTCGAGGATTTGTTTGACCACGTGCTTGGGCCCACCTTCACCCCACGATTTACCCTCACCCAGGTATTCGGCCGCAACCTGGCCAACGACGTAGGTGCTGTAGTAAGCGATGGCACCTTGCGCGCCCGCAGTAACAATAGTCGACAAGCCTGCCGTCCCAACTTTGAGGGCGCTCGACACGAAATGCAGCGCCCAGACCGTCCCCATCAGCGCCGCTGCCTCTGCAATGATTACTCGTACCAGGGATCCCGCTTCTTTCTGGCTTAGCGGCAAGTCGTAGACACGCGATAAGTGCACGACCATGCCTACGTCGATGAAAGCCGCGGCGAACAAGTCCGCGACCGGAACTGGATTGAAAGCGACAGCGATACCCTTGCCAACACAATAGGTTCGTACGAGCCGGTCGCCGAGTTCACGGCGCGCCGCAAGAATACGGCGACCAACCTGGTCGCTCAGGTCCGATGCGAACAGGCTTGCGTTGAGGGCCGCGAGTGTCTTCCCCTCGGCATCGAGTATCTCCCACAGTCGCAGACGAAGTGCTTCAACATCAGGCTGGCGTTCACGCGCGCTAAGGTGTTCGCTGCCGCTCTCATCGATTTCAGCGACCATTTGCGGTCGCGGCTGTGCTGCGACCGCAATAACGTGACTGCTATCAACAACGCCGGCCGTCTTTTCACATATCGAGCGCCGCAGCGCATCCACTTCATTTGTCGTGAACAGGTCTTTCTTGTTCAACGCGACTACCACGGGGCGCCCCTGGGCCACGAGCGTGCGCAGAGCAGCAAACTCCGTTTCGGTAATGTCGCCATCGAGCACAAAAATGACGAGATCAGCGCGTCCGGCAACTTCTTTGGCAAGCAGCTCGCGATCTTCTCCACCCGCTTCGTCCAGCCCCGGAGTATCAATCAGAAATACGCCGCCCGCCTCCACCTCGTTCCACGGCTGCATCGATGACCGGCGAGTTTCGCCGTGCAATGGGCTAACGGTAAACGCCTCTTCGCCAATCAGCGCGTTTAGCAGGGATGACTTGCCGGTGCTAACGCGGCCGAACACGGCGAGATGAAGATGGCCGTGATCGAGCTTGTCGAGCATGGCTTGAACAGCGTCGTAATCATGCGCCAGCGACTCACGCACACCCGCCGGCAGCCGCGCATCAGCAATCAACTCGCGCAGGCTTTCGCGCGCGAGTGTCAGGTGCTCTGAGCCAGGGTCTGGCTCAGCTTCACCGCTTGTCGGGTTTTTCGTCCAGCGCCATTTCGGCAACGCGTCGAACGCCCGCTTCAATATGTTCACTGATGCCTTCCTCGAATTCTTTCGACGCGATGTCGGGAACAAGTTCCCCGTGGCGCGATAGCGTCAGAACCAGGCTCCGACCAAGCGCGTCGAATATCAAACCATATGCGACGGCATGCACGAGTCCACCCGCGACGGTGCCAACGCCCGGAAACGCCTTGAGGCCGTTGCCGGCGACCGCCAATGACAATGGCAGCGCACGACCCACACGACTTTGACTAAGATTGAGAAACTCTTCGATGTCGAGATCTCGTGGCGCCGCGCCATAGAGCTTGCAAAGCTCCTGCGTCATCGTCGTACCCACGTAACCCTGGATCAGAACATCCGTTCCCGGGCTGACTGCGGCCAGCGAACCGAATACGGCTTTGCGCGTGGCACTACGAATAATTTGCTCCGAGCGCTGCACTCGATACTGCGCCTCAGCGTCAGCCAGTTTGTCTGCGGCAAGATGGAAAACAGCGCGGTCGCGTTTTTGATCTATCGAGCCGCCGGTGTCATCGAGCACCCGGTTGATAGCCACGACAAGGACCCCGATATCTGCTGGTCTTTGGCGCCGCACGATCTTTTCCGAACCATCTGTGCTTCGTTCCACAACATCGACTTCGCCGCCGGCCGAAACGGCGACGAGCCGATCTCGTTCGATAGCACTGCCCATATCGTCAAGATGCTCGAGCAGGCGCTGCATTAGAGCAGCCTGTTCGTCAGCATCGAAACGATCCGATTTGTTCATGATCAGAACCAGCGGTTTGCCTAGCGCGACGAGCGACTCGACGGCCTGTTTCTCGGCGCGAGTCAGGTCACCATCGCAAACGAACAACACGACATGCGAGCGTCGCGCTTCTTGCGTGGCCATTTCGTCAAAGCCCTTGTCGTGGCCGGCGATACCAGGAACATCCGTTAGCAGGATTTCGTCACCCGTATCGTTGCGCCAGCGGTAGTGACGAATATCGGCTGTCGAGCCGCCCACGACGTCGACTGACACATTTGCATCGGGCACCAGCGTTTTGATCAGCGAGCTCTTGCCTGTGCTGATCTCACCGAAAAAACACAAATGCACGGCACCGCTTGCCTGGCGCGCCGCAAGTTCCTGGAGTTCCGTTTGAGCCGCGCTAACGTCAACACCAGCAGCCTCGGCTTCCGAGATTCGTTGCCTGATATCTTCCCGCGTCAGCTTGCCTGCCGTTGTCTTCCGATGTGCTGGCCGAATCTTGCGCCGCACCACCAGACGCCAGACCAACCAGATTGCGGTAACAACCAACGCCGACATGACGGCCAGGTAGCCATAGCGCAGCGCCCTGGGGCCCTGCAACAGCCTGTCCCAGACGTTCAGAGCTGACTCGGTAAGAAACAGCATCGCACCGATCGCAACGATAAAGACCAGCAAGATCAGTAGCGCAACGACGATGCGGGTAAGTCGATCGAGCTTCATGGGCTTAGTATGCCTGCCACCGGGTCGCGGCTAAAGCTGCGGCTACATCAAGCTTTCAACCCAGCGATTCATTTTGGCTTCAAGCATGGAAAGTGGCATCGAACCGTCTTTGAGCAGTTGGGCGTGAAATTCGCGAATGTCAAACGCGTCTCCGAGCCTTGCCTCGGCACTCCTTCGAATCTCGAGTATCTTGAGTTGCCCGATCTTGTACGCCAGCGCCTGACCCGGAATGGCCATGAAACGCTCGGCTTCCGAAACGGCCCGCGTTTCTGAAACCGCGGAATTTGCGTACATGAAGTCGAGAACCTGCTGTCGAGTCCAGCCCTTGGCGTGAATACCGGTATCTACCACGAGCCGAATCGATCGCCATAATTCGGCGTTGAGCGAGCCGAACAGATCCATCGGGTCTTCGTAGAGGCCCATTTCCCGGCCAAGGTACTCTGAGTACAGGCCCCAGCCCTCAGTGTAGGCCGTTGATCCACCGAAGCGTCGAAACCTTGGCAGATCCTCAGATTCGCGCGCCAGTGATATCTGGAAATGATGGCCCGGAATCGCCTCATGCAGGAACAACGACGTCATATCCCATTTTGGCCGGATGCCGACGTTGTAGGCGTTTGCGTAAAAGATGCCCGGGCGGGAGCCATCTGGCGAACCACTTTGATAAGAACCTTTACTGGATGATGCTTCGCGGAAGGGTTCTACCCTGCGCACTTCAAACGGCGTTTTCGGAAACAGTTTGAAGAGCCCGGGGGCAAGTCCCTCGATGTGCGCAGACATGTCCCGGTACGCCTGGATCAACTTCTCAGGCTCGTCGAAGAAAAACTGCGGGTCGGAGTACACATACTCGAAGAACTCATTGAGACTGCCTTCAAAACCGACTGACTCCATAACGCTGCGCATCTCACCATGGATGCGCTCTACCTCACCAAGCCCGATCTGGTGAATTTCCAAAGGTGTATAGTCGGTGGTCGTGATTGCGCGAACATTGTGCGCATACCACGCTTCGCCATCAGGCAAATCAAACAGGCCCACCGACTCCCTCGCCGCGCTCAGGTATTCATCGCCTATGAAGTTATTCAGGCGTTCGAACGCTGGCAGTATTTTATTTGCTATTGCCTCTTTGTAAGCGTCGCTTAGGCGCTCTTTATCCGCCTCACTAAAGTCGTCAGGCATATTGAGAATGGGCGAGTAAAAACCGCTTTCCTCCACTGAATCAACAAGCTGCGATTCAAGCTGCGGAACAAGCTTGGCCATCAGGATTTTCGGTTGCGTAACACCCTGGCGAATTCCGTCCTTCATGTTGTCGATCGCTTGGTCGACATACACAACAAAGCCATCGATGCGGCCCAGGAAGTCATCGTAATTCTTCACCGTCTTGAACGGATGTATACCGGTTCCACTACCGAGATTTACAAAAGAACTCGTAGCCGAGCGAAACTGATTCATCGGAGCGAGGTGCCGCGGAAATTTCTTGCCAGCAAGCGATATCTCGCGATTGAGCTTGAAAATATCGTAACTCAGCTTGTCCTGTTGCGAGAGTCCATCCCTGTCGATCGCCAAAATTCGCTGCAGGAATTCCTCGTCGAGCGCACGCGATGCCTCTCGATGTTCGGGGCCGATGGAGTTTGCGTACTGGTCGTCGTAGCGATCGTCACCGATTGAGGTCGCACCGATCGGCGAGAGCTCAAGTGAGCGCTCGAAGTGCTCGTCAAATAACCTGTTAAGGGTCTCCGTCGGCCCGTCCGCTGTTACCTGAGAATCGGTCGGCTGGCCATTGCCGCAAGCCACGACAAACAGTGCCGTAACCAGCAAAAATACGGGTCGTAATATCATTGAGAGTCCCCCTTGGTGGTGGGGGAGGATATCAGACTAAGAAGCCCAGATCGCGTTGCGCGAAGTTCTGCAGGTTTGGAGCGACGATATCAAGGTCAAGGTCTGGTATACCAAACCACTTTGCGAGGGTCGCCGCGAACTGGTCGGCTGACGTTGACGGAATCATGCGACCGCCATTGTCGGTATCGTCCGGCCCGCCAATCTGCAAAAGTGGGTACGTACCATAAATATCCTGGCCGCTGACAGCGCCACCGACGACTATTTGGTTGCCGCCCCAGGCATGGTCAGTGCCATCACCATTCGACGTCAACGTTCGGCCAAAATCGGACTGCGTGAACGTCGTCACGCCGCCGGCAATTCCGAGCTCGACTGTCGCCGCGTGAAACGCAGTAATTGCGTCACTTACGTCTTGCAGCAATGCCGGTTGAGCGTTGTTCTGATCGTCGTGGGTATCGAAGCCACCCGTTCCAACGAAGAATATCTGACGAGTCATCCGCAGTTGATCACGAGATGCGATCAGCCTGGCGACAGTCTGTAGCTGGTTGCCCAAGCCACCAGTTGGAAATACGGTCGTTATCTGGCCTGAGTTTTGCGCACTCGTAATGGCTGCCGATACCGCGTCTGCCGAATCAATAGCACGGCGTTGAATCTCTGCAAAACCGCGTTCGTAAATCGAATCGTATTGTGCGTCCACAATGCGCCCGAACGCCTGCCGCTGCTCGAACAGCGGGCTGTTCGGGTCGGTTGAGAACCCTTCGAACTGCAGCGGGCCATTTGCACCCATCACGTAAGCGACTGTCTGGTCTCCGGACTGAAACAGGCTTGTACCGTTTAGCGATGCATTCGTTGTCATTTGTTGGTCTGCGACGTTGCTGCGTATCAAGTCAGCCATACGACCGGCCCAACCGGTCTTGCTGGTACTGGCGCCTTTGAGCGAATGCCATTGGGCCTGCTGGTCGTTGTGCGAGAACAACTGCGAGGGCACTATCACCGCCTTGTTACGGTACTGATCTCTCGTGGTCGGCTCAACCAACGGACCAACATTCGCAACGAATGCGGCGTGCCCGGATTCGAACAGTGACTGGATACCGCCCATCGATGGATGCAAACCGTACAGCGCGCCGTCTGAAGTCAACGGGTTGATCGCCAGCAACTGGTCTTGCGGTATAGCGAGGTTTTGCCGCGCGTTTTCATAGACAGCGTATTCGGCGTTACTGCGTGGCACCAGCATGTTGAACGAATCGTTGCCGCCATGCAGGAATACACAGACAAGCGCACGATAGTCGTCGAACGGAGCCGCATTTCCAATGACCTGCGAGTAGGCCATCCCCGGCGTTGCCGCCAAGGCCGCGGCTGCACCGCCGTTAATCAGAAAATCGCGTCGATTCAAATATTTCATAAGTATTCTCCCGGCACGCAGCCGATCAGCACTCAGCGCTGGTAGGCGTATTCCGGTGATGTCGTAATCAAGTAGATAGTTTCGGCCACTCGCAATGCCGGGTCCGTCGCCGGGATGAGCGTGAGCATAGCGGCGATCTCATTGCGCAACGCGTCTGAGATCTCGCCGGCCAGCAATTTGCCTGCAACGGTATCGATCAGTTGATCGACATCGGCTGCCACAAGCATGTCGTCCTCAAAGTTGATGAAGACATCGTCTTCCCTGAGTTCCGTGCTTAGAGAATTCGCAGCAAATGCCTGGTAGAACATGAAGTTCGTGACGAAAGTATTCAGATACTCCGTCGCAATTTCCAGCTCAGGGGCAACGAAACTGTTGTTGCGAATCTCACCCGGCGGTGCAAAGAACGGGCTGAAGAAATTGAACACGTGCGGTGCCTGCAACGGGCCCTGCCCAAAAATGACGTAGACGAAGCTCAACGGGTAACGGCCAGATTGTGAAGTCGCATCGTATGCGCGCCACAATTGCGTAAGGCGAAGTAACGGTTCTTTTATTTTTCCATCGATCTCGATTGGCATATCAGGGCGCGCTTCGTCATCAAGCAGTATGGCCGTCACGACGGCGGCAAGGTCGCCTCGCACGCCGCGCCCGTTGTCGTTAAATACGCCTGCAACGCGGGATACGTAACCCGGCGACGGATTGCTGGTGACCAGTCTGTGAATCAGGCGTATTGCGATGAATGGACCGACGTTTTCATGGTTGAAAATATTGTCCAGCGCCGCAGCGAGATCCTGATCGCCGGTCTGTCCTGCCGGTATCGTTACGCCATTGAGCAACGTTTTAGGCCCCGTATCGTGGTATTCGGGCCACAAGACCATCGGTACTACGTCGCTCAGTAAGTTTCTTTGCGGATTCCGGAACCGGTTTGAGAAGGCATATGTCCAGCCCGTGTACACGTGGGCAAAGCCCTGGATAATCTCCTGGTCGTACGTCGGTATTTGCTGGTTCTGCGCGCCGAGCTTTGGCGTACCGTCCTGATTCAGCTCGATGAGGCCAATCGAAAACAGTTGCATGAGTTCACGCGCATAATTTTCGTCCGGCCGAATATTGTTAACCGGATCTGGCTTTTCGTTGCTGAGCATGCTGAGGTAAACACCCATCGCCGGGTGCAGAGTGACCTTCTCAATCAGGTCGCGGTAATTGCCGAATGCATTTTCGACCAGCAGGTCGTAATAACTCGTGGTCGAATAAACTCGGCCGTTCAGAGCTCCGAGCTGTGACACAACGAATATCTCGGACAACGCGAACGCGACTCGTTGCCGAAGCTGATCGCTACCATGCAATGCATTGCGGAACCAGATGTCGACTCTGTCAGCATTCATCTGACCCATGGGTTGTACAATTGGCAGAGACTGCAGGTATGGCAGGTTCAGCGATGCGGGCTGAGCCATCTGGTTGTCGATCCAGGCTTCAAAACCCATCTCGATGACGCGTTGCGCCTCGGTCTCGGTCGCACCAAAGCTGGCCTGGTTCAGAAACTGAAATGCCTCCGCTTTTGTTATCGCAGGCGGTGGGGGAGGCGGTGGCGGGCCGGGCGGGCTGCCATTCGAGCCACCTCCGCAACCGCCAAGGCCGAGCAGCAACGATGCGATGATTGAAATTAGCCTGGGGTTACTCATAGCTCTAGTTCTCTCCAGCGGACTCCAGATAAGCGACCTGTTCGTCCGTTAACAAATTCTTAAGCGTTATCAGCATTGTTACCTGCTGCTTCTTAACTTCGTTCTCAGCTTTAAGCGCAACGTCTACGTGCTCGAGTACCTGCTCCTTATCGATTGGCTTTTTATCCAGCTCAACCATCAGGCTTTGATACGCCTCGCGAACATCCCACTCGTGTTCGGCAACATTCGCCTGTACTTCAACAACTGCGGACTTTATGGCCGTGAACTGCTGCTTGCTGAGATTCAGTTCGGCCTGATGCTTCAAAATAACATTGGGTGGAAATAGCTTTCCTTGAAAAACATCGCCTTTTGGCTCTTGCGCGACCGCCGTTGTAGCCGCAAGGCATACGGAGACGGCCAAAATCCATAGTTTCTTTCTCATAACAACGTTCCTCCTGCCAGTTCCGTTGACTCAAACAACGCCGGCATTTCCTGGTATATGTCAAAACTCTTATTGGGTAGCAGCACATCGCTTGGCGCCGACCAGGAGGTCGAACCCAACAGATCTACGACTTGTATATAGGGTGGCTCTTCGCTTGACGGTTGAATTGCCAGGGCAATGGCAACGATGGCGACCGTAGCCACGGCCGCAAAACCAACGTACCGTCGGCGCGATGCTGCAACCTGTGTCTCAGCCGCACCCCAGACTTTTTCGAACGACGGCACACTATCCTGCCCTGCCGCGCCAAAAGACCTTGCGACCGCGTCGCGTAATTCTTTATCTGACTTCATTGGCCAAATCCCATTCGGATTGTAATTTCGATCTCAATGCTTTTTTTGCTCTGTCGTAATGCACCCGACCTGTGCCCGTCGACACACCCATGACTCTCGCCGCCTGTTCGACTGTAAGTTCGCGGCAGAACACAAGTTCAATAATGTCCCGCTGACGGGCCGGCAACTCCTGCACTACATTCCAGATATTCGGGTCTCTATCTGGCTCTGCCACGCAATCCATCTCTACAGACGCCTGCTGTTGGTACTGCTTCGCCATCCGTAGCCGGGACGCAATGCGCCTGTATCGACTACGTGCGAGATTTTGCACAACAGAAAACACGAAGGTCTTGAGTGACGACTTATTGTCAAATCGGGCGGACCCGCTGAGCAATTCCACATAGGCCTGTTGCATCAGATCTTCCGCTGCGGCGTTATTGAAATCACATCGGGAGAGCGCCCAGCCGTACGCCTGGCTGTGAATGGATTCCAGTGCCGCACGCGAAACATGTGGGTTCTTGTCCAGAGCATCGCTTTCCCTCATACCGCCTCCTGAGAGATTGGTGTTCTGAGGTGTGTGCCCATATGACAGGGTTTGCTTGCTGTTAGATATCTTTCTACGCGCAGTCTTCCATGACCGGCGCAAATGCCGTCGTCGCAACCCGGCAGCCCGCAGCTGTCTGGTGCAGCGTAAACGAGATGGTCTCCGCGCAACCCAGTGGGCGGAATGCGATCAGGATCGTGACACCATGTTCGACTCCGTCGACCCGTTTGCAGAGCCCCGCATCGCAATCAACGACAAAGCGATCGTCCTCGAACGCGCCCATGTTGGAGAGGCTGGCGAGATACGCAGTAAGCTGCGCGCAGATGCGGTCGGCGAGCCGCGTATTGTCCGGCTCGAAAATTGCCCAACGCGTTGCATGATCAATGGTGCTGATTATTTTCAGACAGAGCCGGCGAACCGGGAGGCTGGCGAATTTGCGGTGCGATTCGCTACCGCGACCCATGGTGACAGAAGCCTGAAGGCGGGCCCTGCCTGCCGGACCTTTGGCGATAATATTCAGTCCTTCTCGCGACAGTGTCTGCGCATCACCGTCGTCGACATCAAAGGCGGCAACCAGCTCACGAGTGAATCCCATACCCTGCTGATCCAGCTCGTGCCAGGGTCCATAGGTTCTATCAAGTTTGCAGAGCAACCCTGCCAGCGCACCGCCCACAGCCCTGGGCGCGCCATCGCTATCGCTGCGCTCATACATGCGTGGAAAATAGCCAATCATGCTGGGGCTTGCCAAACCAGCGCTACGTACACCAGCTACGGCTGCGGCCGGCGTTAGCCAATCGACACCCGGGTCGACGATTAACATTGCTCCACGTTCGCGACAATACAACTCCGCTGCCAGCAGTGATGCCGGCCCCAGATCGCGACATTTACCAGGTGATGGCAGGTAGAGCAGATCGAATTGGGCGATCTTCTGCAGGGCGAACAAGCCAGTCTCATCGCTACGCGAACCTACAAGATCGTAGTCGGAAAGTTCCTGTCCATCCGAACCTTGCTGCGCATGTTGCACATAGGCTGAATCAAACGGCGTGTTCACGCTTACTGTGGGTTCCGGCCGATGCATCGGATACGGAGATTCGACCACTGCAATCGTTGATGTCAGCAGCAGATCCGCAATGAAATTCTCAGCTTCCTCGCGATAGTTCGCACGCCGATACAGTTCCTGATCGGTCACAAGACCGGTGTTGGGGTCAACACGCTGTAACGTGAGGTTAAACAGTTCATCGTTGTCTGCGTCGATGCCATCGTAATCGACAGCAGCGCGGATGCTTTCAGTTGACCCGGGCTCCAGCGCGCGCAGCACTAGCGCGGATCCATTGGCCGGCAGGCAGATCATCGCACCACGTGCATTGTTGGCAACGCGCACAACGTACAAGTCCCTGCCGCCGTGCTCGAAGAACTGTTTCGCCGCCGGACCCAAACTGGAACGTGTCCAACTGTCGCCAAAACGACGGCGGTATTCACCATAGCTGTGAACGAGAAGTGGTTCGTTCAGGGGGCCACGCAAAGCACGCCCGACAAATACGGCCGTGGTCTCGGGCGACACATCGATGGGTTGATCCATCGGTGACATTTCGGTGACCGTAATGCCTCGGTCAACAACATCTGACAAGCTTATCTCCGAAACAGTCAGATAATGATTACCGTATTCTAGTCAGTGACCGCCCACGATGCCATGGGATTCGCTAGTATCTGAACAATGAGTGACCATTTGGCAGCTGCATTTCCTCGACTGGCGAGCAATTTGCCAAAGATTGTTCTCGCCGATTTACCAACGCCGGTCGCCAAATTGCCGCTTGCTACAACGTTCGGCGATCGCCAGATTTCTATCAAGTACGACAACCAGACAGGTCGATTATACGGCGGCAACAAGGTTCGAAAGCTCGAATATCTCCTGCAGCGTGCGAGTGACAAGAATGCGAAACGTGTTGCGACCTTCGGTACTGTGGCGTCGAACCACGCGTTGGCAACATCCATATACGCCAAATCGATTGGGCTCGATTGTACCTGTCTGCTGTTTCATCAATGCCGCACGCCGAACGCTCCAAGCGTACTCAATATGCACTTGCAAAACGAAACAGAGCTGGTACCCGTCGGTGGCAGTCGCAAAGAACAAGTCCGCACCATGCGCCGGTGCTTTCGAGATCGCGATATTTGGGTGATACCGGCCGGTGGCTCGTCCTGGCTGGGCGTGGTTGGCTTCGTCAATGGCGCACTCGAGCTCGCCGATCAGATTGCGTCCGGTGAAGTCTGCGTGCCCGACCGGCTGTACGTCGCCAATGGCACAATGGGCACGGCGGCAGGTATCGCGCTCGGCCTGGCTCTTGCCGAACTGCCAATTGAAGTCCATGCGGTCAGGGTCACCCATGAGTTCGTCGCGAGTCCTCCAGCAATGCGGCGCTTGATGGTCAAGACCGCGACGATGCTAAACCGACTGGACGCGTCGATACCCGCGGATCTCGCTGATCGTACCCGCCTGTGCTTTCGAGACGGGTTTTTTGCAGGTGGTTACGCCCACACAAACGAGGAGACCGTTAGCGCGGTCGACACCGCACACGAACAACTGGGGCTGACACTGGAAACAACTTACACAGGCAAGGCGATGGCAGCGCTATTACATGATATTGCACGGCCCGAATTCGCGCAGCGATCGATGCTGTTCTGGAATACCTACAGTTCGAGACCGTTACCTGTAGGAAGCGAACGGCCGAATGACGTTTCGCGATTGCCCGATGAGTTTCTTCGTTACTACGACTGAAACACTCACAAAGACTCCGACTCTTCCTCCACCTCGCGTGTCACTTCATCCATCATTTCGCGAACTTCAAGCAGGGTAGGCGCATCCGGATCGATCTCCACCGTGTTGTGGACTAACACCGCACGCGCAAGAACCTCGTCCATGTCATGTAAGCCAACTCGGACCGGCACACCGTTGGCGACACTCGCAATCGCGCGCAATTGATCTTTGTCCGCCTGGCGTAACGGCGCACCTGCCTTGTTTTCCTGATCCTGCAACAGGCTCTCGAGCCTGTCAGCAGGACTGATCGTATCGTCCTCCAGCGGCGCGTGGCCCTCGAAGTACATTTCTCCGTCCCGCCAGCCGAGCAGATACGGCTCGTTAACAATCATCACGGTCTCGCCGATCT
>Ga0224497_10000333_pt1 | contig 34717 bp, 31 predicted proteins | sample SF_Jul11_sed_USG_4_FD_167970 | JGI IMG/M metagenome (GOLD analysis project Ga0224497, IMG submission 167970) | Sediment microbial communities from San Francisco Bay, California, United States - SF_Jul11_sed_USGS_13 | ecosystem: Environmental > Aquatic > Marine > Sediment | place: USA...
AGCGATAATGATCGCGATACATTTCGATCTGGCCATTCGAACCTCCTCGACGACTGGTGTTCCAAGGCCAGGCTATCACGGGCAATCAATGGTCGACTACCAGAAGATGTCCTACTCGAACCTAGTGCCCGAGCACATCAAAGGAACCGGACTTCGTTCGGGTAAGGCATAGTTGTGGCATTCACCAAAACCGCACGGCCTGCGCCGCGGGTCGTCGCCCGGAGCTCGGCCGTGACTGGCGCGCTCAACGCCTTCGGCTTATTCGCGCGGAGAGTGCAGCAGACGGCAGCCCAAAGCGCCCAAACAGCCGACGTGTCGCTGTTGCCATCATTTCGAGTCGATTCGCCGCCGTTCGCCGTCCAAGATCACCGCGTAGAATGGCATTGACAGGACGTCCCGCGCCTCAAGCAGGATTTCCGATGCTTGTCTCAGGTTGTTCGCTTCTTCCGCCTGAGCCAGCCAGGCCGCCACGGGTGGCCAGTCCATCAAGGCGATCCAAGCGCAGCTTGGCCATCGCTCGGCGCAGAGCACGGAGGTCTACGCCCACCTAGGAGCACAGGCGCAGCTCCGATTAGTCGAGGCGTTACGCCCCGTTGCGCCACCTCATGTCAACGTCAGGTGAACGGCCCCCGATCGCCGAAATCGGTAGCGCCGCAAGTCCTCGAAATCCTTAGTCGGGGCGACTGGATTCGAACCAGCGACCTCATGCTCCCAAAGCAACGCAGCGCGTTGCAAGCAACGAACGAAAAACCACTAGAAACCCAAACATGACCGGGGCTTGCCGGCATCGCCGTGTTTGCGGTTCGTCACTTCATATCAGCCGATTTCACGTCGCTACGGCAACGTCAGGTCAACGAGAGCTAGGCACCACCTTCGTAACGGTGATCGAGTCGTCTTGCCGCCCGGTGTTCTTCCGACGACAATCGGTGCCGGTTCAATGCGCCGGACGTTTCCGTTCTCACCACGATCAAACCGAGCTTTGCAGCCTGGCGATTTCTGGCAGGTCCGTCTGGACGACGGGCGGTACGCATGCGGCCGCGTCCTTCAGACGGAAGGCGAGGAACTACCCACGAAGACTCAGGCTTTTTTTGGTGGCCTGCACGATTGGGTCGGCGATATTCCGCCCACCGAGGAAGACGTGGCCAATGCCACCCTCGTCGCATTTGGAACGATGCACGTAAAAGCGATCCGTGAAACCGGTGGCGAGATTCTTGGGAATGTGCCGCTCACGGAGAGCCAGAGTGAGGTCCCGGAACTCATGGATTCGCACGGGGGACCGGCCGCCCGCATCCTGAAGGGAGCTAAGTTCTATCGGGCCGCTCGTCGGGACGAATGGGGTAAGATACCGGTGCTGAGTCACTGGGGATATGACGTGATAAAGCTTCTGGCCGAGAGCAGATTCGCCAGCCCGGCAGCTTGAGCGCTACCCGGAGGCACGACACCAACTTTGGCAACGACTCCCTAGCCTCGAACACCATGCCGGAATCCAAAGATTCCCACTCTTAAGCCCTCCACGCGGGACAAGTACGCCGGCATGCTCGACCACCACATCTTGCCTGCCTTGGGGAACTTCTACGTAGATGCCATCTCGCCCCAGGACGTGATCCTCTGGCGCGATGCCCAATACGCGAAAGCGAGCACCGTCAACTCGCGGCTAAGGGTGCTCCGGGCATTGCTCCGGGACGCTCAGGCCGATCTCGGGCTGCCACGGGACCCCTGTGCTCGGGTCCGGACGCTCCCGGAGAACCCACCGGTAGGGAACCGGCTGAAGCCCGAAGACCTGCAGCGCGTTTTGGCCTACCTTCGCGAAAGCGAGCCGGACTGGTACCCGCTGTTCCTGACGATGGCGCTCACGGGCGCTCGCTTCGGCGAAGTCTCAGCCCTCCGGTGGGACGACGTCGACGAGGATGCCAACGTGATCTGGATCCGGCGGTCCCAGTGGCAGGGGCGCGTGGGCACGACGAAGACCGGCAAGGTCCGAGACGTCCCTCTTCCGCCGCCACTCAAGGCGGTCCTCAAGCAACACCGGCAGCGACTCGTCAGAAACCAGGCTCCTGGGCTCTCCGAGGGCTTGCTCTTTCCGAGTCGCGTCGGGACCCATCCACGCAACGCCTCGCTCCGAAAGCCCCTCGAGCGAGCTCTCAACGCGGCTGGCGTTGCCGACCGCTTTACCCTCCACGGCTTTCGCCGAACCTGGAACAACCTGCTTCGCCAAGTGGCATCGGGCGCGATCACGCGTTCGATGATCGGCCACGAGACGGAGGAGATGTTCCTTCACTACTCGCATATAGAGCGCGATGAGAAGCAGGGCGCCGTCGAGCGCGCACTAGCGCTGGTCGACGGTCACAAAGTGGAAGGTCGAGTGGAAGATTCCCAGCCTGGGGACGATGCTCGAAATGCCGGCCGTCGTGAAACCACCGGCAACGATTAGCGATTCTTAGAGCGGGAAATGGGATTCGAACCCACGACTTCAACCTTGGCAAGGTTGCACTCTACCGCTGAGTTATTCCCGCAAAAGGAGGGGATTGGTAGCTCGCTGAGCCTAGCCCGTCAAGCTCCCCGCGACCGTGCGGCGTGGCTTCTTGGGCGTGCCCTTAGTAGGCTCGGCAGGGCGGACGATGTGGGACATCGAAGGTAAGACCATCCTTATCACCGGTGGGTCGTCCGGGGTCGGCCGCGCGACGGCGACCACCCTTTCGGCGAAGCGCGCCGACGTGGTGATCACGGCGCGAAATCTCGAGCGAGCCCGGCAAGCGGCTGACGAAATCGAGCAGTCGACCGGGAACCAGCTCCGCCCGATGGAGCTCGACCTCGCGTCGGTAACGTCGGTTCGTGCCTTTTGTAAGCGCTTCCTCGAGGAGCAGTCGTATCTCCACGTACTGATCAACAATGCTGGCACGGTCCAGGCCAAACGACGCGAAACCGTTGACGGGCTCGAGATGACGTTCGCTGTCCACTACCTTGGGCCGTTCCTGCTCACATCGCTTCTCCTCGATCGAATCCTGCAAAGTGCCCCGGCGCGTATCATCAACGTGAGCTCGCGGATTCACCGACTCGCGAAAAACGGGCTCGACTTCGACGACCTGCAGCTCGAAAAAGGCTACAGCGGTCGGAGGGCCTACGCGCAATCGAAGCTCGCCCTCGAGCTATTCACCCGTGAGCTCGCGGCTCGATTGGCCGACAAAGCGGTGACCGTCAATTCCATTCACCCTGGCGCGGTGATCACCAACTTGAGAGCCGACGCGGGGCCGTTGGTGAAGCTTCTCTTCTTCGTGTTGCGCCCCACTCTTCTCACACCCGAAGAAAGCGCTGAAGCGGTGCGCCTTCTAGCGACGGACCCCGCCCTGCAAACGGTCACCGGCCAATACTTCTCAAAGGGCGAGCAGGCCGAACCTTCGGAGCAGGCGCAAGACATTGCCGCTGCAAAGCGGCTGTGGGAGGCGACCGAGAACCTTCTCGCATCGCTCCCGACGCGGGGTTACTCGTAGCGTAAACCGTCGACCGGGAGCATCCGCGCCGCCCACCACGAGGGGGCGATCGTCGAGACCGTGCAGATCAGCAGAGCGATGCCGATCGTCACCAAGAACACGCTAGGGCTCAACACGACCGGCAGGTGATCGATCAGGTAGACTTTCGGATCGAGGGGAAACCGTATGCGGTCGAGATAGGCGACGATCCCGCCGCCGACCAGCACCCCGATCAACGTCCCGACGACGCCGACGACGATCCCCTGGACCATGAAAATTCCGAGCACCGTCGTGTCGGTGGCTCCCATCGCTTTGAGGATCGCGATCTCACGCTTCTTTTCGAGGACGATCATGATCAGGGTCGCGATCACGTTGAAGGCAGCGACGAAAATGATCGTGGCGATCACCAAAGTGAGCGCGATCTTCTGCACTTCGAGTGCGGTGAAGAGGTTCCGGTTGAGCTCGGACCAATCGAGTGTATGGAACGCGCCGCCGAGGTTTTGCTCGATCCGTCGGGCGAGCGCCTCCGAGTTGTCCAAATCGAACACGCGAAGCTCGACGCCGGTGACATTGTCGCCCTCGTCGAAGAGCTCTTGTGCCTCGTAGAGGTCTGTGTACACGAGCCCCGAGTCGTACTCCTGAAAGCCGGCCTCAAACACCCCGATCACCCGAAACTCTCGCGACCGCGTGGCCGACGCGCCGGTTCCGGAGAGCGTCATCCCAAGCGCGGCCAGCGGCGAGATCATCCGCACCCGGTCACCCACCTCGAGGCCGAGGTCGGCGGCGAGGGTCTTTCCGACGACGATCCCAGGGAGCGCCGCGAGGGGCTCTTGGCCAGCGCCCATCGAAAGCCCCGCCTCCCAGGCTGGGTCCTCGGGGAGCTCGAGCTCGTCCTCGCTCAGCTCCCCCAACAGGGCTTCGATCTCCGACGGCTTGGCGACCTTTCCGACGGGCTTGCGCGCCTCCTCGCGCGCTCGGTTTGTCTCCCACACCGTCGGCGGCTTCCGAAAACGGGGAGTGCCCCCTTCTTCTGACTCGGCGTCTTTGAAGCGGCGGAGCCAGTCCCAGTCGTCCTCGGGCACGACGCGTGGATCGGGGGATGGCCTGGCACCCTCGCGGCGAAGGCCCTTCAAATCGCCGGCAATGATCTGCTGCGGAAGGTCGAGAACTGTGCTGACGCCTTCGGGGGTGACGCCCTTGACCAGCACGACGGCGCGGCGTTCGCCCTTGGTCAGCATCATCTCGTTGATCGAGAAGGGCGCGATGCCGGCGACCTCGGGCATCTCTCCCACCGACGCGAGGACCTCGGGATAGTCACCGAACTCACGTCCGTACTTCAGGATGAGAACGTGCGCATTAACCCCGAGAACTTTATCGCGGAACGACTGCTCGAAGCCGGTCGTGATCGATAGGACAGCCAAAAGCGCGGCAACCCCGAGCGCGACACCCACGATCGAAATCAGGGTGATCATCGAGACCGTGGCACGCTTCTTCGAACGGAGATACCGGAGGCCGATCTGGAGGCTGTAGCTCACTCCCCGTCCCCTTATCATGGGCCTGGGTCATCGGCGATCCGCGTCAGGTAAGCGAACTTGCCGGACTTGGGCGAACTCACTAGGGTTCATGAGAATGATGCGGATCTGGGCCCTGGCGTGTTGCTGCGGGTTGTTGGTGGCCTGCCATCAGCAACAGAACGTCCGCCGTGAAGTATGGCCGCCCTTGAAAGGGGCCAAGCAAGCCGTCGCGCAAACCCCGACGCCTCCGCCAAAGGTGCTCGACCCCAAGGTCGTCGAGCTGTCCAACAGATCGACCGTGATGCAAGCGCGGCGCGCTCTCGAGAAGGACAATGTCGACAAGGCCCTCGAGATCGCCGAAGCAGCATTGCCGCAGGCCAACGCCGAGGACAAGGGCCGGCTTCATTGGCTGGCGGCAGAGGCCGCGTACAAGCAAGGCTACACCAACATCGCCCTTGCGCACCTCGATACACTTGGCACCTTCCGACATCCTCTGGCCCGTTGGGCACAGCTTCGGCGCGCAGCGCTGCTCGAGCGCCGCGACCCCGAGGCAGCCGCCGCAATCGTCGCAACCCTCACAGATGATTGGGCTGGTCGCGACCAGGCCGAGTCGATCGAGACCCGCGTGGGGCCCTCGGGAGGGACGGGTAACCTCGAAATCAGAGTCGACGGAAAGCCCGTGGCGTCAATCGCGAAAGCGAGTAGACGGGTCAAGCAAGGGCTCGAAAAAGGCGATGCCCTCTATGAGGCGAAACGATACCGCGAGGCCGAACGAATCTTCGCCCGTATTGCGCGAAATCTGAACGTAGGGTCGGTCGTTTGGTGCGACGCTCGCTACAAACAGGGTCGCTCGCTGCTTCAGGACCGCGAACGAACGCGCGGCGCGCCGATCATGAGAGAGGTCGCCGATCGCTGCGTCAAGATCGCGATCGACACTCGCGCCTGGGCTCGCTACCACGCCGGCCGCGCCTACGGCCGCATTGGTCGTTGGGATGAGGCGATCCACCAATTCGCAAAGCTCGAAAAGGAAGCCCCAGGTCACCGGCTCGCGGACGATGCCAGCTACCGCGCGGCGCTTGCCGAGCTCGAGAATGGCCGGCGCGGAGCAGCCCTCAAACGCTTGGCATCCATTCCGATGCGCTACCCCGACGGCGACATGTGGCCGCGGGCGCTCTTCGAGCTCGGGTGGATCGAATTTCGCGATGGGCGCTACGAAAAGGCTCTGCACCACTTCGATGAACTGATCGAAAAAGGCGGCGACGGGCGCGAAGAAGGCATCACCGGTCGCGCTAACTACTGGCGAGCACGCGCGCTGTTTTCGATGGGACGTCGGATCGACGCGGTCGAGGCTTACGCGGAGATCGCGAAGCGGTGGCCTCTTCGTTACTATGCGCAGCAAGCACTTTGGCGCCTGCACGAGGTCTTTCCCGACCGTGCGAATCGCATTCTCGCGGAGATGCGATCAGGCGACGGCCCCTCGCGAATGGTGTTCGCGTGGCGTGACGAGTTCGATGATCCGTCATTTGGGCGCATGGTCGAGCTCCTGATCGTTGGCGAAGTGACCTACGCTTCAAAAGAGATGGCGGCGCTTGGCATGATAGGCGATCAGGTGGACCCGGAAATGGCCGTGGTTGGCGCGGTGCTCCTTCAACACGCCAGAGCCGAAGCCAAGCTCAGCCGCGTGATCCGCTCGCACTTCGAAGACTTCGAGGGCTTGCTTCCGAAAGGTGAAGGCAAGCTGATCTGGGAGGCTACGTATCCACAGGCGTTTTCCCCGTTGATCGAGAAGATCGCCGACGACCGCGGCATTCCGCCCTCTTTCGTGAGAGCCGTCGCTCGCGAAGAAAGCTCGTTCGACCCGGAGGCGGTGTCCTGGGCAAAGGCCTACGGGTTGGTCCAGTTGATCATGCCGACGGCGAAGCGATTCGCCGAGGAAGCCGGCGTCAAAGCCACACCGCGCACGCTCAAGAAACCCGACGTCAATCTCAAGATCGGTACCGCCTACATGGCGTGGCTATGGGATCGCTTCGAGCAAAATCCCGCCCTCGTCCCCGCTGCGTACAACGCGGGTGAGGGCGCCGTCCGTCGCTGGCTCGAAGACGACTCGGCACGTTCGTTGGACGTGTTCATCGAGGAGATCCCCTACGACGAAACCCGTCGCTACACGCGACGCGTCCTACAGACGTACGGGGTCTATCAGTGGCTCGCCGACGAGCAGCTTCCGCCCCTACCCGCCGCGCTGCCCAGCACGAAGCTGCAGCGTTACAGTTGGCTTCGATAGCGTGGCCTAAGCCGAAACCCGAGGCAGCAATGCACCAAACTCGATCGCTTTGTTGATGTCACCGTCTACTCGAAGCTTGCCTTGAACAAATGCGATCTGCGGGTCGAGGTTGCCGTGGAGGATCTGGCTCAGATGGTCGCCTCGGATCGTCAGTGTCGCGTCGGCGGCATCGGTCACTCCCTCGGTGACGCTCCGGCCGACGAGATCCACCATCCAGTTCTTTTCGCCGGCTCCCGTGATTCGAAGCTGAAACCGTCCGGTTCCGATCGGCTGTTCTTTTGGGGCGTCACGCAGCACCGACCGCATATGATCGACGAAGATTCGCATCTCTTTGGCGACTGCACCATTGGTCGACGCCTCCTCGTCACGCTTTGGCACGACCGCCGCCTCGAGCTCGTTGGCAGACTCCCGCAAGTAGCGGGCAAACTTATCGAGGTCTGGCATGACCGCGGGCGATGACGTGGGGCTGATCGAGAGCACGCCGTTGTAGCTGAGCACAGCGATGAGAAGCCCCATGCCGTCCATCACCGGAGCCATGCCCATCGTCGCCAAGAGCTTGTGTCCCGCCATGTAGAGGTCGATCTGCGGCCCGGGAACATTGGTGATCACCAAGTTGAAGAACGGGTTGTGCAACTCGGAGACCTTGAAGCGTGAGTAGAGCCTGGTCATGCGATTGGCCAAACCAAAGGGTATGAACTCGGCGATGTCCGACATCGCCCGCGCCGCGCCGGCCTTCTCGACCGCCTTCCCGCTCTTAGCGTGCGACTTGATTGCGTTGAGCCGCTCGACGGGGTCTTCGATGTCGGTCCCCAGCTCGATCATCATCGCCGAAACCATGTTTCCCATCGTACCGCGTTGCTCTTCTTGTCGCGTCGACACCGGCACCATCGCAACCAGTGGCTTGAGTGGAAGCGCGCCCCGATCGACGAGGTAGCGTCGTAACGCGCCAGCGCAAATCGCCAACACCACGTCGTTCAAGGTGCATTGGGCGGCGGTCTTGATCGCCTTGACGCGATCGAGCTCGAGCAGCGCCGTGTTCCAGATCCGTTGGCCGGAGATCAGGTGATTGAACGGCGTGACAGGCGCGGTCATTGGAGCCGGAGGCGCATCCGCACCCTGCTTTTTTTGGGTCTTCGAAGTCGCGCGCGCTGCTTCGACCGCCTCCTTGACGACTCGGACGATCTCGCTCGGCTTACGGGCAATCTTTCGGCCGGTGTACCTCAGCACCTCGAGCTCGTTCGGGATCGGTGGCACGTGGCGAGGCGTCGGCGCTGGAAACTCCCGAGGCTCGCGCGTCATGTCGAGCAGGATGCCGAGCATGTCCGCACCAGAGACCCCGTCGATCGCGGCATGGTGTACCTTGCTGATCAGCGCCACAGAACCCGGCGGAACCTGCGGAATGTTGTCGAGCCCTTCGACGAATGTCATCTCCCAAAGCGGACGCGTGCGATCGAGCGGGACGCTGAAGATCCGAGCGGCGAGCCTTCGCAGATCCTTCCACGCGCCTGGTCGAGGCAACGCCACGTGCTGGAGCTGCATGTCGATGTTGAAGTCCGGGTCCTCCACCCAGTACGGCTTCCCGATCCCGAAAGGGACCATCACGAGCCGCTCTTTCATCCGCGGCACCATATGGAGACGAGCCGCCATCACGTCGCGGAAGTCGTCGAACTGAATCGATCCCTCGAACACGAGCACACTACCGACGTGCATCGGTTGGCGCGGGGTTTCGAGGAAGAGGAAAGAGGAATCGAGGCCAGACAGCGGGTTGAGCATAGACGCCTAGGCTACACCCTTGTCAGGTTGGATCTCCAGCGTTTCTCAGGACTCGTCAAAAGACTCGTCTAGGTCCTTCAAAAGGCGCTTTTGCTCGCGCGAGAGCTTCCTCGGAACCGCGACGTCAACGACACAAATCAGGTTACCCCGGCCCCGACCGTTGAGTCGCGGGACGCCGGCGCCTCGGATCACCAGGGTTTCGCCGGGTTGCGTGCCTGCCGGGACCTTCAAGGTCGTGGTGGCATCCTCATCTTTATCGAGGATCGGAACTTCAATTTTGGCTCCAAGCGCCACCTGGGGGTAGGTCACCGAGAGCCTGTGAATCAGGTCAAATCCCTCGCGCTGGAAGTGCTCGTCGGGCTCGACGTGCACGGTCACGTAGAGGTCTCCCGGTGAACCCCCGCGTGAGCCGGCTTGCCCCTGGGCCGCCAGTCGAAGGCTTTGCCCGGTGTCGACGCCACCTGGCACATTGACCTTCACGACGCGCTCGGTGTCGACCTGCCCGCTGCCTTCGCAGTCTTTGCAGGCGGCTTTTGCCTGAGTCCCCCGGCCATGACAGGCGGGGCAGGTCGTCGTCATGACGAAAGCGCCTTGCGCGCGCGCGACCTGGCCTCGCCCGCCACAGGTCGCGCATCCCTCGACGAATCCCCCCTCCGCACCCGTGCCGTGGCATGCCTGGCAGGGAGACGGATGGGACAAATTGATCTCGGTCTTCGTACCGAACGCAGCGTCTCGCAGTGAAAGGCTCACGTCGGTGCGGATGTCGGCACCTCTCGTGGGGGCATTTGGGTCGCGCCGCCGTCGCCCGAAGCCGCCGAAACCAAAGCCGCCACCAAAAATGTCGCCAAAGATGTCTTGAAACTGAGTGAAGACGTCGCCGATGTCGCCAAAGCCGGGCGCGCCACCCCCAGCCAGGCCCGCATGACCGAAGCGGTCGTACAGTTGCCGCTTGTTGGCGTCGCTCAAGACGGCATAAGCCTCAGCGCACATTTTGAATCGCTCTTCGGCCTGCGGGTCGTCCGGGTTGCGGTCGGGATGAAGCTCGAGTGCCTTGTTTCGGTACGCCTTCTTGAGCTCGGCTGGGCTCACTTCCCGTGAAACCTCGAGCACCTCGTAGTAATCTGGCTTGTCCATCACTCCCGCACCTAAACTCGCCGGGGCAACATAAACACGCTCCGGACCCGGTCAAGGTGTGGTTTCCCCCGGAAAACAGACGGCGCGAGCTTCCAGCGTCAGTTTGAGCTCGCCCCCGCGGGGGCTCGTGCGCGAGTCAGCACGTCGTCGACCAGCGCGTCCGAGAGCCGAGCGTCGCGTTGGAATGCGCGCATGTGGAGGATGGGCTCGCCGCCCATGTCGGCAGCGGTGCGCCCACTGATCTCTTGAACGTACTTGCGTGGCTCGAACGGAACCAAGTTGGAAGCAGGCTCGGTGTCGACTCGTTCGAGTAAGCCCATGAGGGCGTGAAGCGAGTTCATCTTCATGTATGGACAGGTCGCGCACCCGCCAGCAGTGGAGCACCCCTCACCTGCGGCCACTCCTGGGACGATGCCAAGGCCACTTTCGGGCTCTTGCGCTATTGCCTCGCTGGCAACCGGGAAGATGATCTCGGCGGAGATGCCGTGACCCCCTTCAGATGTGTAGTCTCGAAGCTTGTCCTGCACCTGGCGGACGATCGGAGTGATCATCCCCGCTTCAGTGCCCAGGATGAAGCGGAGTTCGCCGCTACTTCCCCAGGCGATCGCCTCGTCGACCTTGCTGAGGATGAACGAGAGGATGTTGGAAGTGGAACCGACGACACCCTCTCCGCGTCGTTGCGCCTCGAGGCCAAGCGCAAACATCTCGCCAGGCACCTCGAGGTGCGCCGTCACAAAAGCATCGGGGTAATGCTCCCGAACCGTATCGACAACTTCCCGTCCGAACATCGCGTGGACGATGCAAGTCCCTTGCTCGAAGTAATGGAAGCGCGACAGCAATGCCCGAATCGATGCTCGATCGTGCTCGGGGTGCACCTCTCCAATTTGCCGATCGGTCATCTCGGACATGGCGCGGAACATTTCAGCGAGGTTCTCCCCCATGTACGTGTCGGGCCCAAACCACACGTGACCGTCGGGAACCTGGGCCGCCGCCTGGAGCACGGTCTGCACCACGTTCGACGACGTGCAGGTGATCGTCGGTACGAGAGCGTGGGCCTTGGCTTTGGTGATCAGGCTGGTGTTGATGTAGATGACATGGAGCGAGTGCGGTGTTTCGGACGCCTCCATCAAGTACGCTCCGTATGCCTGCGCCTCCGCGGACTCCGCCAGGGAGCAACCGATCGGCTCGGTGGCGACTCGGTACACCGGGATGTCCCGAAAGCCAGACGCGTCGAGCATGGCGCGAACGTTCTCGCTCATGAAGTCGACGCCCAGAACGACGACCGTGCGCACCCCCTGCTCAGCCATCGCGATCGCGCGGTCCGCCATCGCAAGCGAATCCGACACGTGAACGTGGGGCCAGTCGCATGCCGAGAATACGCCCTGAAGCTCCGGGTCCATGTAGAAGTGGGCGACCAATCCTACGTTCTTTTCTCGGAGAAGGCGGTTGAGCTCGGCGACGAGTGTCTCATCGGGCCGCAAGAATGCCGCTTGAGCCTCGGCAAAGGAGCCCTGCGGGATCAGGGCGTCGGCTGTAATTCGGAGAGAAGGGAACGTTGTGGAGGCCATCTGCAAGGAGCTCCTGTATTAGAGTATACCTCCTGCCAGGCGCCTCCCATGTCAAGCGAACCAGGCCAACCGGTACCGACATCAGTCTACGTCCACTTCCCCTGGTGCGCGCGCAAATGTCCGTACTGCGACTTCGCAACCGAGCCCGTCAAAACCAACACCATCCCGCACGAGCCCTATACCGACGCGGTACTCCGCGAATTAAGCTTTCGAGCTGCCGATCTGCAGGGACGGGAGCTGACGTCGGTGTTCTTTGGGGGCGGCACCCCTTCGCTCTGGGACGTCAAGGCGCTCAAGCGGGCGCTCGAGGGGATCGAGCAGGCCTTCGATCGCGTGAGTGACGACATCGAAGTCACGGTCGAGTGCAACCCTAGCTCACTCAGCCGTCGGCATGCGCGCGAGCTACATGAAGCCGGCGTCGGTCGGTTGTCGATCGGTGTTCAATCGCTCCGTGACGATCATTTGCAATTCCTTGGACGCCTCCACGACTCGAAGCGGGCGGTCGCCACGTTGGAGGACGCATGCGCTGAAGTGCCGCGGGTGAGCACGGATCTGATGTTCGGGATGCCGGGGCAACAGTTGGATGCATTCGGCACCGACATCGAGCGGATCGTCGCTACTGGAGTGCGTCACGTGTCCGCTTACGCGCTGACGATCGAAGAAAAGACGCTATTCGGATCGCTTCACAAGGCGGGCAAGCTTCGTGTCGCTCCTGAGGACCGGTACGCCGATCTATTCGAGTTGGCGCAACGGCGTTTCACCGACCTCGGATGGAACCAATACGAAGTGTCGAACTATGCGGCGGAGGGCGAAGAGTCGCGGCACAATCTTCACTACTGGCGAGGCGGCGCTTATGTGGGGCTCGGCGCTGCCGCGGTAGGCTGCCTCGACCGCGGACCCGGAGACGCATTTCGCTGGCGGAACGAACCCATCCCGCAGCGATACCTGGCGCAACCGACACATCACTCCGAAACCGAGAGGCTGGGGCCCGACGAAATCGTGCGCGAAGCGCTCATGCTGGGCCTTCGGACGGCACGCGGGATGCACCTGGCCACGACGCGACAGCGCGCCGACCAAGACCCGTGGACCGGGCGTGAACGCGGTTTAGAGCTAGCCATCCAGAAGGGAGATCTCGTCCACAACGGTGACTGGCTTCGTGTTCCGAAGGATCGCTGGTTGAAACTTGACGGTATTGTCCGAGACCTGTTCTAGACTGCGAGGCGGTGCAGCTGGATTTCGAAGAAGTCGCCGTCGCGGGTCTCGCCAAGTCCTATGGCCCGACGTTGGCACTAGCGGGCGTGGACCTGAGCTTCGCGGGGGGCACGGTGACGGTCGTGCAGGGCGCGAATGGTTCCGGAAAGTCGACACTTCTTTGGCTCCTCGCTTTGCTCGCACACCCAACGCAGGGAGACATTCGATACGGCGCGTACGGGACCGACCGAACCGACGACCTGCGCGGGCGAATCGGCTTTGTCGCCCATCAGCTTCAGCTCTACCCGGGGCTCAGCGGCCATGAAAACCTCGTCTTGGCAGCAAAGCTTCAAGGCATCCCCTACGCCGACAAACGCGCCACCGATCTAGCGGAGGCGCTCTCGCTTTCCGAATATTGGAACCGCCCCCTGCGTACCTATTCCCGTGGGCAAGCGCAGCGGGTAGCCATCGCACGCGCTTTGCTGCACGAGCCGCGGCTTCTCTTGATGGACGAACCGTCGACAGGTCTCGATGTGCGGTCGACCGATGCGCTGGTCCGCCTCATCGAACAGGAGAAACAGGACGGGTCCATCGTGATCGTCGTGAGTCACGAAGTTGGCTTTGCGAAGAGGGTTGCCGATCGCGTGCTCCACATGGACCGAGGCCGAATCGTGGAGCGGAGCTCGTGAAGACACTAGGTCCCGCATGGTTGGTCGCCCTCAAAGATCTCAAGCTCGAGCTTCGGACCAAGGAGATCCTCACGTCAACGGGGCTGTTTGCCGTGCTCGTGGTGACCCTAGGCTCGCTCGCGTTCTACACCGACCCGGTTAGCGCCCCAAACATCGCTCCGGGCGTGCTTTGGATCTCGATTCTCTTCTGCGGAATCCTCTTGATCGGTCGAAGCTGGTCCCTCGAGCGCGAGAACGACGCGATTTTCGGCATGCTGCTCGCGCCAATTCCGCGGGCATCGATCTACATCGGCAAGTCGCTCAGCGCGCTGATTTTGTTATTCGTCGTCGAGTTGCTCCTCGTGCCGCTTTGCCTCGTGTTCTTTCAAATCGATCCGAGTGACAAACTGCTACCGCTGATCGGTCTCGTGTTTCTCGGGTCGGTCGGATTCGTCGCGACGGCCACGTTGTTCTCAGCGGTGGGGATTCGAACTCGCGCTCGGGATTTGATGCTGAGCGTGCTGGTATTTCCTCTGGTCGCGCCCGCGCTTCTCGCCGCCGCTGTGGCGACCCGAGAGCTCTTTGCCGGTGCGTCGTTGCCCGAGGTAATTGGCTGGATGCGGATCCTCGCCGCATTCGACCTGCTGTTCGTCGGCTTCGGCCTCTGGGTGTCTCGCTATCTCCTCGCCGAGACCTAGGCCTCAGCGGTATGCACGGATCAAGTCGAGCGCCACGGGGCTCGCCCAATCGAAGGCACCATCAAACCGAAGACGAACGAGCCCGCTTTTGTCGATGATCCAAGTCTCGGGGAAGAGCTTGGTACCGAATGCATCTGTAACGACCTTGCGTTCAGCGTCGAGCAGGCTGGTGATCCCCGAATTCTTCGGGATGATTGCCTCCACCTCCGCCCAGTTGCGGTCGGTCGACACGGCGACGACCTCGACATCGCCCCAGTCCTTGGTGATGTCGGCGAGGAGCTCGATCGTGGGCATCTCCTGGATGCAGGGACGGCAGGTCACGGTCCAGAAGTTCATCACGACGACCTTGCCGCGCTGGTCTGAGAGCTCCCATTCACCGCCCGACTGCTCAGGCAACGTGAAGTCGGGGGCGAGGAGCGATGCGCCGAGATAGTGCGGAACCCCACCCTGACCATCCATCAGCGCCTCGAAGCGAGCGTTGCCGAGAACCGCACGGAACGGCGCTTCGGTGGCCCTTGCATGTGCATCGGCGACCGCACCCGCGAACACGAATACTAGGGGAAAGGCGATCGCAGCCACGATGACCGTGGCGATGAGCTCACGTCGCGTCATCGTCGAGGCCTAGCGCTTTTCCGCCCCGAGCGAAAGTGGATCGTGGACCTCGGACGGACGTACTTTCTGGGCCCCGATTTGCACGTATACGCCCGCGTCGTCTTCTCTCACGGCGTCTGACATCTTGCTGACCGCGTGATTGTCGAACCGGGCCGGGCAGCGCCCCTCGCGAACCGTGCACCACAGCGCGCCTTCGGGACCCTGCCGAAGCGACTCCGGATCGAGTGTTTCTTCGAGCCCGCCCGAGAGGTGAAGGGTGATTTGGTCATCCGTCGTGCTGACGTCTTTGACGAAGTAAGCGGGGCCTTCAATTTCGATGTAGGCCCAGTTGATCGAGTTGCTCAGGCAAAAGCGTCCGTCCTCTGCGCGGTCGATCCAACCATCGAACGAACGGGCCAAGTTGGGATGATCGATGCGATCGTCACCATTGAACCAACGACCCTTGGCGTCGCGGCGAATCTGGGTTTCACGCGTGCGTCCTCGAAGAAACTGTGCGGGGTCGTCGCCCATGAAGAAACGGGTACCAGAAATCCTGCGCAGGGTCGATCCTGCTATGCTCCCATCGGATGGCAAAGAAGAGCCAAAAGCTGGTGGTGGTATCGAATCGAGGCCCTTATCGACACGAAGCCACGCGCGGCAAAGAGCGTTGGGTTCGCTCGGCGGGCGGGCTGGTCGCCGCGCTCGACCCGGTGCTTCAAAAGCGCGGCGGTGTGTGGGTCAGCGCGAAGCAAGCCAAAGACTTCGACACGATCACGGTGCCTCAGCTCGAGTACGAACTCGCGTACATCGCGCTCACGCGCTCCGAGGAGCGAGGCTTTTACGAGGGCGTTTCAAACGCGGTGCTCTGGCCGTTGCTCCACAGCTTCCCACCGACAATTCGCGTGGGCAGCGCACCATGGTCGAATTACGTCAACGCCAACCGCGAGTTCGCCGATATCACGCTCTCGACGAGCGGCCCGTCCGACCTGATCTGGGTGCAAGACTACCACTTGATGCTGGTTCCGGGCTTCGTTCGCGCCAAGCGCCCAAAGGCACGGGTCGGCTGGTTCTGCCACATCCCTTGGCCGTCGCCCGATACATTCGGCATTCTTCCCTGGCGTGAGGAGATTCTCGAGGGATTGCTGGGTGCGGACCTCCTCGGTTTTCACCTTCCCGAGTACGCCGAGCATTTTCGGCAATGCGTCGAGCGATTCACCCAGCATCGGGTTTCTCGTAGTGCGATTCAATACGGGAGTCGCACGGTGAAGACCATCGTTGCCCCCATCGGGGCGCCGGTAGATGACCTGCACGCGCTTGCGATCGACCCGGACGTCGAGCGTGAGGTTGGCCGGATTCGTCAGACGATGGGCAACCGCCAGTTGATCCTCAGCGTGGATCGTCTCGACTACACCAAGGGGATCCCGGAGCGTCTCGCCGCATTCGAGGGCTTGCTTCGTCGGGAGCGCACAGCGCGAAGGCGGTACGCGCTAATCCAAATCATGGTCCCCAGTCGGACCGACGTGAAAGCATACGCCGATCTGAAACAGGAAATCGACCGAATGGTGGGTGACATCAACGGACGGTACTCCGAGACAGGCCGCATTCCGCTCCACTATCTCTATCGCAACTTGAGTCAGCGGGTGCTTTTTGCACACTATCGCGCGGCGGATGTCGCCTGGGTCACGCCACTTCGCGATGGCATGAACCTGGTTGCGCACGAGTATCCGGCCGCCCGAATCGACGAGGAAGGTGTGCTCGTGCTGAGCGAGTTCGCTGGTGCTGCCAAACACCTCAAGGGCGCGGTGCTGGTGAATCCCTACGACGTCGGAGCGATGACCGACGCCGTGCACCTCGCGCTCCACATGAAGCGAGCCGAAAAGCACAGGCGCATGAGATCCTTGCGGGCGGAGGTCATGCGGCTCGATGTCCATCGCTGGGCAGACAAGTACATTGCGGCGTTGGAGGCGGTTTGAGTCTCGTCGACGACCTGGTAGCCCTGAACCCCCCACTTTTAGTGGCGCTAGACGTCGATGGCACCCTCGCCCCGATCGTTCGAGATCCCGACAAGGCTACGATCCCAAAGGACATCCTCGAACTTCTGGAGGCGCTCGCCTCGGCGTCCTCGGTGCAGCTAGCTCTGATCACTGGTCGCGACCTAGAGTCGCTGTCGCGCATGGAACAGCTCGACGGGATTTGGCGTGGAGTGGAGCATGGGGCCGTAGTGCTCGGCCCCGGCGAACAACCTCGAGAGCGAAAGCTTGCCGAAGAGCACGTGCTCGCGCTCGCACGTTTCAAAGAATGGGTACGCGACCACGCCGGTGACGCGTTCGTGGAATACAAGCCTCAAGCGGTCGCGGTGCACGTACGCGGAATTGCGGAAACCGACCCCGCTCGAGCGAACAGGCTTCTCGACGAGGCCGAAGCGCTTGCCGCCAGATTGGGGCTTCACGTACGAAAAGGGCGCTGCGTTCGCGAAGCCGAAGCACTCGCGCACGACAAAGGCGAGGCACTCCGGCAGATCTTCGAGCGAAGCGGAGCGCGAAGTGTCTTCTTCGCGGGCGATGACCTAACCGACCTTCCCGCCATCGAGTTTGCAAACAAGCATGGAATCGGCGCATTCGTTCTGTCACCTGAGAAGCCTGAGCCACCGACCCCATCGATGATCGTGATCCAGAGCGCCAGGAGCGTCGCCCAACTGCTCGCGGAGCTTTCGCGTCGCCTCGCGTGACCGGTGGGCCCAACCATCATCCCGTGGTAGAGCCCGGTATGCTCGATCGGGAGCTTCGAGAAGCGGTGCGCATCGCGAGGCACGCGGGCGGTATCGTGCTGGACGTCTACGCGACGGACTTCAGCGTCGCGTACAAGACCAAATCCGATCCTGTAACCGAGGCAGACACGCGCGCCAACACGTACATCGTGGAGCAGCTGCGCAACGCTTTCCCCGCCGACGGAGTGGTCGCCGAGGAGACCGAAGACAAGAGCGATGGGCTTCGGGGAGGTCGATGTTGGTTTGTCGATCCGCTCGACGGCACCAAAGAATTCATCGCGAAGAACGGGGAATTCGCGGTGATGCTGGGCTTGGCCATCGACGGGGTATCGACGCTCGGAGTCGTCTATCAGCCCGACCGCGACAAGCTCTACGCTGGCGTCGTGGGCGGCGTGGCGTACCTCGAAGAACGGGGTGAACGACGGGAGATGGTGGTGACCGACGTCGACGACCCGAGAAAGCTCGAGCTCGTGGTTTCGCGCTCGCATCGGAGCAAGAGGATCGACGAGGTGATGAGGAAGCTCGGCATCACGCGAGAAACGAGAAGCGGCTCGGTCGGGCTCAAAATCGGTCTCATCGCCGAGCAGCGGGCAGACTTGTACGTTCACATGTCGGACAAATCGAGCCAGTGGGATGCATGCGGCCCCGAAGCGGTCCTGAAGGCTGCGGGCGGCCGTTTCAGCGATCTCGGCGGCCACGCTTACCAGTACGGTGGCACCGACATGCGAAATAACCGCGGGATATTGGCCTGTAATGCGGCTGCTTATGATGCCGTCTTGCCGGTCGTCCGCGAAGTCGCTCGACGGGTTGGCCTCATCGAACGGGAGTGAGCGTTGCCACCGGTCGATTGGGAAGATGCTTGGAGAAAACGTGTCACTCCTTGGGACGAGGGACGGTCCCCACCTGCGCTCCGACGCTTGCTGGCTGAAGGGCGGGTCCCCTCGGGGCGAGTGTTCGTACCGGGTTGTGGCGCGGGTTACGATCTCGCAACTCTAGCCGACAGCGAACGCGTGGTTATAGGTTTGGACGTTTCGATTGATGCACGGGCCGCGTTCGTCGAGAGCCACAAAGACCTCCCTGGTCCGGCCACCTATGAAGTAGGCGATTTCTTCACGTACGACCCAACCGGTGCCTTCGACTTCGTTTGGGACTACACCTTTTTCTGCGCGCTCGATCCAGGGCAACGCGAGGCATGGGCTCGAATCATGTCGCGCTTGGTGAAGCCGAATGGCCTGCTCGCCACCCTGCTCTTCCCGTACGCGGATCCGATTCCTCCCAATGCGTCCGGCCCTCCGTGGCCCGTAAACACAGACTTGGTCCGAGGGCTCGTCAAGGACGAATTCGAGCTGCTGGAAGTGACCGAAGCCGAGCACACGCACCCTGGACGCGAGGGCAAAGAGCGACTCGCCCTGTGGCGCCGCAAGGGGCGCGACTAGTAAGAATCGGGCAATGGGACCGCCGACGAACGCCATTCCACCTCGGAGAATCCGACGCGGTAGAGGGCGGTAGCGCCCTGGCTGGGAACGCCGACCCAAATCTGGGCAGAGCCGATGGGGAAGTCGGATCGAACCATCGGATCCCGCATACCGTTCCGGTCGTCGTTGCAGACCACGCTTCCATCGGGTTTGCGGACGACCAGAGACACATCCTCGCGGGAACGCCCGAGCACGTGAAGCCGAAGGAAAGCGGTGTCGGCGGCGAGAACGTAGTCGGGTACCTCGGCGATCCACCCTCTGCACCTTCGATGAATCGAGCGTGCTGGTATTTCACCATGGGCGGTACCTTCAACGACGCGAGGGTCGGGATTGAATCCGGCGTGTAGATGCACGACCCCAAAACGAGACGGCGAATGCGAGTACGGATCGGCCGGGGATGGGGATGACGCAGTAAGCTCCGTTCGCACCTGCGGGGCCCTGTTTTCCTCGGTGCACGCGGCAAGCACCAGCACGTAGAGTGCGACCACCGAAACTGAAATCGCAGAAGAAGTGCTCAACCCGTGACGTCTGGGTTCGGGCTCCCCGGGGGGATGCTGTCGTGGACGGCGCCCTTGATCACTTTCTGCGCAAGTGTCGCGAGACTACGGGCACCGCTCTTCTTCAAGAGTGAGCGAATTTGAGCCTTGACCGTGTTCTCGGCGACGCCTAGCGCCTCTGCCAGCTCTTTTCGGGAAAGCCCATCGACGGAGAGCGTCAAGAGCTCGGTCTCTCGCCGAGTGAGCTTGAGCTGCCGGGATAGGTGCTCGATCCGCTGACCTATCGCCGCATCGTCGACTCGCTCTTGTGCCAACGCGCGCTGAATGAACGGATTCAAGTTGTCGGCCGAGGCAGGTTTACAGACATATTCGCCGCGCATCGTCTGAACTTTGTTGACTACATCACGATTCAGCTCGCCGGTGAGCACCAGAACCGGGAGGGCCCCGTGAACCTGGCGAATCTCGGCCAGAAGGTCCAGGCCGTAACCGTCGGGCAGGATCAAATCGAGCACCACACCCGTCCATTCGCCCTGGGTTCGTAATTTGTCGCGGGCAGCCGCCATGTCGTGAACGACTTCGACCGGACCGTGACGGCCAAAGGTACGGGCGAGAGTACGAGCAAGCGTAGGCTCGTCCTCGACGATCAAAAACCCTCCCGGCATGCGGCGTAAGCTACCCCAGTTGACCCGTTCGGTGGTACCGATTCCGGCCAGTCGAAGGGCTTTTTTTAACCCCTAACCAGGATAGATGCGACTTTGACCTAATTTAAACGCAGTAATTTCCACCTTTTGGCGGCTTACTCCCTCTGGGCGAATGTTTGGGCGGCGGTCATCCGGCGGGCCGAGTCATCCCCAGTCACTTGACGGGGGCGTTCGGCGGCCTTTGAATGAACGAGCAATGTACGCGGTGGTGATCACCGATGAGGGGGGTGTACGGCGGCGGCTCGATTTTTCGAAGCCGGAAGTAACCGTTGGGCGCGTTCAAGGAAACGACATCGTCTTGGCCAAACGCAATGTGTCCAAGCAGCATGCACGCTTGTCTTTAATGGGCGAAAGAGCGGTCGTCGTCGACCTCAACAGCACGAACGGAACGTGGGTCAACGGTCGCAAGATCACGTCACCCCATCCGTTGAAATCGGGCGACAAGATCTACATCGCCAACTTCATCATCACGCTCGAGTCGGGCGAGAACGATCAACCCGAGAGCTCAGCCGAAGGCAGTTTGTCGGAACCACCCCCTCTGCCAAGCAAATCGTCGATGCCACCCAACGCGTCGATCCCAATCAAGTCTTCAATACCGGTCAGAACCTCTTCACCGTTCAGATCCTCCAGAGCTTCGAGAGCTAGGAGCGGCCAGGCAAGCGAAATTTTGAAAACTAGCCTGCCCCCGCGTATCGAACGCAGACAAACGGACGAGGCGGTTCTTTCGAAGAAGCATGAACCGACGGACGAACCCGCTGCCGCGCTGATGTCCCGGCTGGCAGATCGAATCGACGTCGAGGCTCTGGACCCAGCATCGATGAAGGACCAAGAGCGTTGGTCCGCGGCACGTGCGGCAATCGCAGAAACATTCCTCACGATGCAGACCGACGGATCGGTCAACGCGGAGGTCGACATGCGGCAGGTCGCGCACATCGCGCTGCATGAAGCGGTAGGCCTCGGTGCCCTTGATGACGTGCTATCGAACGATGCGGTTCAAATGGTCGTCGTGAACGGACCGAAACGCGTGCTCATCGATACGGGGGCAGGCATGCGATCGACCGCGCTGTCCTTCTCCTCATCTCGTGCACTCCAAGTCGTAGCCCACCGGCTCGCTGCTCAAACGGGTCGCGCGCTGGAAAACCAGCCGGTGTTTCACGGTCGCTTGTCGTTTGGCCCGCGAGTGACGATCCTGCAGGCGCCCTTGGTGGCCCATGGTCCGGTGATCGAGATCCGAGTTGGCCGCGCCGTGTCGCTAGACAAGCTCGCCGAAGAAGGTTGGATGAGCGCAGACGCGGCAGCATACCTGACAAAGGCCGTCGCGGAGTGCCGCAATATCGTCGTAGTCGGCCCTCAAGGCTCCGGGGTCACCACCTTGCTGTCCGCCATAGCGCAACAACTTCCCGAAGAAGAGAACACCGTGGTGATCGAAGCGATTCCCGACCTCGATGTCGATCGCGAAAAAGTGATCGCGCTGACCGCAGCGGAGGCCGGCATGTCGATGGTGGATGCGATCAACCAAGGCGCGCGCCTACGCGCCGACCACGTGATTATGAACGACCTCACCGGGGCCGACTCGGTAGGTGCACTCGCGGCCGTGAGCGGACGCGACCCCGGACACCTCCTCGGCGTCCACTGCTCGAGCACCAAAGACGCGATCGAGGGTTTGGTATTGGCGGCAAGCTGTGGTGGTGCGAATCGATCTTGTATCGCCGAGCTTGTCGGAAGCACCGTCCACGCGGTCGTCGCCGTCGCACGTGGGTCTGATGGCAGCCGAGTGACGGCGATTCACGAAGTCGAAGGCCACGAAGCCGGCGACGTCAGCTACCAATCCGTGCCGTTCTAGATTACGCCCCCTTGCTCATCACGGCACGCGGCGTTGCGCTTACACCGGGCGCGGGATAGGCAGGTCGCGCAAAATAGTAGCCCTGGCCATAGTTCGCACCACAGTCGACAACTACTTTCATCTCCGTCTCTTGCTCGATGCCCTCGGCAACGACGCGCGCACCGAGCTCGTGACAAAGCCGAACGATGTGCCGTACGAGGACCTGAGCACGACGGTCATCCGCGAGGTCCGCGATCAACGTTCGATCGAGCTTTACGATCTCGGGCCTGAGGTCGACGATGTACTTGAGGTTGGAATAGCCGGCACCGAGGTCGTCCACCGCGAGCGAGACGCCCTTGCCTCGAATCTCGCGAAGCACGCTGTGGCAGTACGCAAAGTGTGTCAGCGGAACCGATTCGGTGACCTCGAGATAGATCGGCTGATCGTGCGTGAAGATCGGGTCGTCAGGCTGGACCAGCCATGACTCGTCAAACTCGTTCGGATGCACGTTGAGGAAGAGTGGTGCGTTACCGCAGTTCGCCGTGGCGATCTCGCGAATCGCGCGCCCAAGGGCACCGACGCAACGGCTGTTGATCGCTTCATCGAAGAGCTTGGGTGGATTGATCCAGTGCGGCGAATTGCTCCGAACGAGTGCTTCGTAGGCGAAAGGCTCCATCGTGCTGAGAGAGACGATCGGCTGGTAGACCACGCTCAGCTCGCCGCGCGTCAGCACGTCGGGTAGGCCCTTCACGCCTCTCAAACGGGGGATTCCCGAGCGTCGTGCGTGGGCGCTCTTCAACCAGTTACGGAAGTTCGTCACAGATGTCCCAACACGGTAAGTTTACATGAATACAACCGTAGATTGGTATCCCTAATCAGGGACATAGTTTCTCCCGGCCAGCCTAGCGCCGCGTGGGGCCCTCTGGTATGCCCCGCAGCCATGACGGTAGGTTCGATCGGCCCCGCGGAAGTCAGCCCCATCGGGACCACCTTAGAGCGACATCTGCTCGACCGCCAACGTCGGATGCCCGAGGCTACAGGCGATTTCACCGGACTCTTCCAGCAGATCACGCTCGCCTCGAAGATCATCGCCAGCCGGGTCAGCAAGGCCGGACTCTCCGGCATCCTGGGCTTGACGGGCAAGACCAACGTCCAGGGCGAGGCGGTCCAGAAGCTCGACATGTTCGCCAACAATACGATTGTGAGCACTGTCGAGGCAGGGGGGCATGTTTGCGTCATGGGAAGCGAGGAGATCGAGCAGCCGATCCCGGTCCCGATCCAGTACCCACAGGGGAAGTACGTTCTGCAGTTCGACCCGCTCGACGGTTCTGGGAACATCGACATCAATGCCTCGATCGGGACGATCTTTTCGATTCACCGACGCATCAGCCCTGATGGGACGCCAGGCACACTCGAGGATCTGCTGCAGCCCGGGCGTGACATCATCGCTGCGGGCTACGTCGTCTATGGCTCCTCGAACATGCTGGTCTACTCGACTGGCGTGGGCGCCGACGGCTTCACTTATGATCCAGGCGTGGGCGAGTTCTTCTTGTCGCACCCGGATATTCGCATTCCCGACCGCGGTGCGATCTATTCGATCAACGAGGGCAACTACCACAACTGGGACGAACACATCCAGAGGTGGGTCGACTGGATCAAGACGCCAAACGAGAACAAGAAAGCCTACCGGTTGCGGTACATCGGGGCGATGGTCGCCGATCTGCACCGGACCTTATTGCGCGGTGGGATCTTCGCCTACCCACAAGACGTCAAGAACCGCAAAGGGAAACTTCGCCTCCTCTACGAGGCCAATCCGATGGCGTTCTTGGTGGAAGCCGCAGGCGGAGCCGCATCAGATGGAAAGAACCGCATTCTCGACATCAAGCCGAAGGAGCTTCACCAACGCACCCCGGTGTTCATGGGAAGCCCATCGGACGTCGCAGATCTGCTTCGATTCGTCGGAGACTAGGCGATAGCGCAAGGGTGGTGGGCGAGACCGACTGACGGGCCGTAGACCCGGCCGGGACCAACCACGCTGTCGCCTACAGCTTCGGCGTCATGGTGAAGGGGACTGCGGTGCGAACACATCCTCCTTCGGGCCTCGGAAACTTCCAGGTCCGCGCGACTCGCCTCACGCACGAGTAGACCTGGGCGTCGCGTAGAGACCCCGACACCGAAACGTTTCTCACAGAACCGGACGGTGCAATCGTCAACAGCACCATCATCTGGCCCTGAAGCAGGTTGTTGTCCTTGAGACGGCGCTCGTAGCACGTCTGAACCTGCTTCCGGGGCGGACCATTGATGACTCCGCGGATCTGGGCAGCCTCGAGGGAGCCGCTGCACTCGACGGGCTCTCGAGGGCGCTTGCGTTCGGCTACGTCGACTTCGCCTTGGTTGGGCTCCCCCGCGTCTTCTTCCGGAATGTCGATCTCAGGGGTGAACTGCTCGCGAGTGGGCGGAACGGGTGCTGGGAGCTCGGCTTTGGACTCGGGCGCCTTCGTCCTCTGGGTGCACAGCCAAAACCCGCCGATCGTCAGAAGAAGAATCAGCAGCAGGATCCCGTACTTACCCTTGTTGGTCTTCAGTGGCGGTAGGCTCGAACCCTGGACCACATCCCCTCACTTGCCCCACGTAGGGGCTGTTTCTCGGACACGCCGCGGAGTGTAGATTCCCCGCCCAATCTAGCAAACTCCCCAGCGCCCGGGCCTGCTGGAAACACCAGTTTGCCGTTCCTCCACCTCTCCTCTATGGTTCCGCCTCTTTAAACGGCAATTGGTGATGGCGGATAAGCTCAAAGGCTTCTTTCTCGTGCTCCTCGTGGTGCTGCTCTCCGCGGTGTTCGCTCTTCAATTCGGGGGCGGACAGGCAGAGGGTTGCACAGCTGGGGGGTCCACCTATCTCGCTCGTGTCTACGACAGGACCCTCAGCCGAGGCGACTTCGAGGCGGCATACGCGGTAGGCAACTTCGGACGACTGCCTGCGGAAACTCAAAAAGCGATGGGATTGCCGCAGTTGGTTCTCAACGGATTGATCGACCGCACGTTGCTCGCCAGGGAGGCGCGCAAGGTAGGGTTCAAGGTCGGGGCGGATGAGGTGATGGAGCGCTTCGTCAACGACGGTGTCATTCTGCTGACTCTCGGTGTTGATGCACCTCCCGAAGTGCCGCAGGGAGAGATTCCCGTGTCTTTCGCGGACAAAGACGGGAAGTTCAACGCAGAGCTCGCGAAACGCTACATAGAAAACGGCCTTCGTCGAAGCGTGGGCGAGTTTGCGGAGGGACAGGTCGACGAATACCTCGCCGCCCAGATGCGCGAGTTGGTGGCCTCGACAGTCAACGTGAGCGATGCCGAAGCGTGGGACGACTACGTCCGCGAGAACGACAAGGCCGAGCTCCAATACGTGCGCTTCTCGCCAGCTTATTACAGCAAGGAGCAGCCCGACGTCTCGGAGGCGACTCTCGAGAAGTGGGTGGCCGAAAGCGACGATCGCCTCGAAAAAGAGTACGAAGCCAACAAGTACCGGTACACGAACTTGGACAAGCAAGTCCGATCTCAACACATCTTGGTCAAGACGGGGTCATACGTCTCGGAAGAGGAGAAAGCAGAGGCCAAGGTGAAGGCCGATGCATTGCACAAGCGCGCGATGGCAGGCGAAGATTTCTCGACTCTTGCCCGCCAGAACAGCGAGGATCAAATCACCGGCCCCAAGGGAGGCGACCTTGGGTACCAGCCCAAAGGCACCATGCCCGAGGCCTACGACGAAGCGGTTTTCGCGATGAAAGTGGGCGGGATCTCGGACGTCGTCGAGACGGAGTTCGGTTATCACATCATCAAGGTGCTGAGCATCCGAGAAGGAGACGTCCCCAAAGAAGAGGCTAAGCGCGAGCTTGCTGAAGACCTATACCGCCGGGATCTGATCCAATCGCGTACGAAGACGGCGGCGGCAGCCACGCTCTCCCTCTGGAAGAGCTCTGATGACCAGGCCGTACGAAGCAAGCTCGCCGCCGATGGCAAGAAGACTCCCGAGTCCACCCTGGCGCCTACCCTACTGGAGACGGGTGAGTTTGGACGCAGCGATGCACCGTTGGTCGGTCTGCCGACGAGCGCGATGCTCGACGCCGTGTTTGCGGTGCCCGAGGGGCAAGCGTTTCCTTCGGAGCCAGTACAGATCGGGCGCGAGTGGGTTGTCTTCCGGATCATCGATCGGAAGCGTCCCGACGAAGCCGCTTTCACCGACGACCTTCGCGACTCGACGCGAGAAGTCCTTCGTACGCTCAAGAAAAGAGAGACGTTGGACCTCTACATACGGAAGCTTCGAGACCAGGCGACCGTCGACCAAGCTTTGCGAATCAACCCGCTCCCAACGCAGGATGGCAACAGTTAACGGAGCAAGCCTTCCGGAGCTGCCGTGTGCGTCGATGACGCTTCCGAGCGGCCTGCGGGTCCGGCTAATCCCTCTGCCACATCTGCAGTCCGCGACGATTTCATGCTTCATCCGAGTGGGATCGCGGTACGAAACTCTCGAAACGAACGGACTCAGCCACTTCCTCGAACACATGCTCTACCGCGGGACGGAGCGACACCCCGCGGCCCACGACCTCAGCCTCGCGATCGAAGGGCTTGGGGGCACGCTCGAGGCCACGACGCACGTCGACTTCACGAGCTATGACCTGACGTTGCCGAGCGAGACGATCGCTCGAGGGACGGAGCTTCTCGCGGAGGTGCTTCGACAACCCTTGTTGACCCAGATGGGAACTGAGAAGCAGATCATCCGAGAAGAGATCCTCGAGGACTTGAACGAAAGCGGCGAGCAAATCGACATCGATAATGTGTCGCGTCGGTTGCTCTATCGAGACCACCCCCTCGGGTTCTCGATCGCAGGTCCCTTGGAGAACCTCGAGCGCTTCGCAACAGAGGATCTGCAGCGCCACCACCGACATCATTACACGGGGCCGAACTCCGTCGTTTGCGTCGCGGGCGCGTTTGATGTGGAGCCTTTGGCGGACTCGATTCGGAAGTGCTTCGAGGGAATGGGGCAAGGGCGACCGATCGAGCCTACCCCGAGCGTCCCAACCGAAGATCAGAAGCGCTTTAGCTATGTCCGTGAGCCCGGCAGCCAGACCGACGTGCAGCTCTCGTTTCACACGCCAGGATTGAAGAGCCCGTTGGCACCTGTGTTCTTGCTCCTCGGCCGGGTCTTGGACGATGGTCTGAGCACGCGGGTCCATCGGGTCATTTGCGAGGAGCGGGGCCTGGCGTACGACGCCTTCGCCGGAAACGACACTTTCGAAGACTGCGGCGTGTTCGATTTTGGGGCGTCAGTCGAACACAAGAAGGCGCCGTTGCTCGTCGAGACCACGCTCGACTTGATCCGTGAGCTCCAGGAGTGGGGTCCCACCGAAGAAGAAGTCGAGAAGGCAAAACGAAGGTACCTATGGAACCTCCAAAGGGTTCGCGACGACCCGGAGGACGCGGTCGATTTCGTAGGCACCAGTGTCCTTTTCGGTCTGCCGGAGCAGGTCGCGACCATCGCGCACCAAGTCGCGGCAGTCAGAACCGACGACATTCAACGGGCTGCCAAGAAGTACCTCGACCCCCAACACGCCTACCTGACCTGCGTGGGCGTGCTCGACGACGAGCTTCTCTCGACAGTCGAGAGGCTCGTCCGCGCTTAATCCTCGAGGTTCACCCAGTGGGCTTCGCCGGAAGGCCCCCACTCTTTCTTCCAAAGGGGCACGGTCTCTTTGATGCGGTCGATTGCTTTGCGGCAGGCTGTGAAGGCCTCCTCGCGATGCGCGGCGCTCGCGGCCACGCAAACCGCGATGTCTCCGATGGCAAGCCTCCCGACTCGGTGGACCGCGGCGAGGCGCACCCCAGCGTGCTCGGCCTCGACGTCTTCGAGGACCCGTTGCATTTCCTTGAGCGCGAGGCTTTCGTGCGCCTCGTAGTCCAGGCGAGCCACATCTTTGCCCTCGGCGTTGTCGCGCACCACGCCGGTGAAGACGCAGATCCCACCCGCCCCGCCGTGTGCAACCGCGCGTCGTACCTCGTCGAGAGAGACCTCGGTATCACTGATCCGGCAGAGGGCGACGGGAGCGCCACCGGCGACGGGGGGCAGCAGGTCGACACGGTCCCCATCACGGATTTCCTGGTAATCGTCGACGAAATCCCCATTGACAGCCAGGCGCATACGCTCGAGGAAAGCCGCGATCGACGGATGGCGCTCGGCCACGGCCCGACGAAAGTCCCCCTGCGCGACCGCGGAAGCTGGGAATTCGAAGGTCGCGGCCTCACACCCTGCGAGCTCGCGCGCGGCAGCATAGTAATGGACACGAACCTTCATCGGCGCTCGAGAAGCCTAGCAGGCGTTTGAAGTGCGTCAGCTCGGCGTTCGGGAGCCGTGCTAGGATTCTGCCGTGACGGAGTCGGGGATGAAGTTGGTGTTGTGGGCGGTCGCTGCAAGCCTGACCGGCGCCATGTTGGCCATCCCCCAACCGGTCGATCCGTGGGAGATGCCGAGCTTGGTCCTGAGCCGAAGGGCCGTGGCCGAGGAGGTTCGGCGAAACGAGGCCCTCGCTGAGGCTCTCTCGGACGGCGAGGAGGTCGACCGTCTGCGCGCGCTCTTCATCGGCCACGGGTTTGCGGAGGTCAACCCACCCTACGCGAAGGTCGATTACGACACCCGGCAGGCAAACATCTATCGCGCGGTCAAGGCACTCGCGGACAAGCAAGGCCCCAAAGCCTTCGGCGCGATGCGCGCACGTGCAGTCCGTGATTTCATGCGTCTCTTTGGCGACGGCAGGGGTACGCTCGACGCCGAAGACGACATCGGCGCAGTCGGCGGGTTTCGCGAGATTCTCGAAAGATACGGCGCGATCTATCAGGAGGTCTTGATTGCGCCCGAAATGACGGTGCGGGCGTTGTACAAAGCGCGATGGAACCTGATCCACCGCGTGCGGGCAACCGATGGTTTCTCCGAGATTGAGCTCCAGGCGTACTGGGGCTGGCTTGCGCTCCAGGGATGGGGAGTGCCATTGAAGGAGCGTAGAGACGCTTTGGTTGCATATCGGGATGCGGGAGGCGCAAACGCGCAAGAGGCTTTGGCGCTCTTCGATCTGCTCGAGCAGCGACCCGAAAGGGCGGCCAAGCTGTTGGAAGCACTGTACTCGCAGGAGGGCGAGCTTCGGCTGCGGAATCTAGCGCTCGGCGCGTTCCATGCAGCAAGAGCGGCGCAACGATGACGCGACCGTCGCAGTGGACAGAAAAATCTGCATCTCGTAGCCTAGGGGTTCGGAATTAGCGGAAAAGATTGAAGCTCCCGTGAAAGTCGACCTCAAGAAGAGCCTCTTCATCCTCCCCAACCTGTTCACGCTCGGAAGCGTGCTCTGCGGGTATTACGCGATCCTGATCTGCTCGGATCAACCGACCGATGATGACCTCTACCGAGCGGCTCTTCTGATCATTTTCGCGCTGTTCTTCGACACGATCGATGGCCGGGTCGCACGGCTGACACGCACACAGACCGCAATCGGCGTGCAGCTGGATTCGCTTGCCGACGTGATCTCTTTCGGCGTTGCGCCGGCGATCCTGGTTTACCACTGGTCGCTTCGGGAGATGGGAACCGCCGGTATGCTCGTGGGCTTCGTGTTCGTCGGGAGCGGTGCGATTCGACTCGCTCGCTTCAACGTGACCTCGACCGGGGACGACGGACAGCCACACACACCGGGGAAGTACACCCAGGGCTTACCCATTCCCGCGGCGGCCGCCATTCTGATCTCGATCGTCGTCGCCAACACCCTGACCGGGAAGCTCCCATTCTCGCCGATCATCATTTCGGTGTTGGTGGTGACTCTGTCGGTGTTCATGCTGAGCTCGATGCCGTTTCGTTCCTTCAAGGACTTGCGGCTCTCGTGGCGAACGGTGCTCTTCATTTCGATGGCGCTCGCCGTAACCGTATGGATCGCATTGCGTTACCACCCATCGATGGCTCTGGTCTGGCTGCTGTCGGCTTACGTGGTGATCGGCATCGTCGAAAGCCTGTTCGCGCTGATGGCCCGCGCCCGTGGGGCGGCCAGCAAAGCCGGACAAGGCTCGCTCTAGACAGTCACCCCTAGCGACTGTTTTGGTACACCGACATGATGGGCACGCCGTCGTAGGTGAGCACGTGCACAGGCTTTACGTCGTCGAACGCCATCCATGCTTGAAAATCGACTTCGTTGAAATGGGGCTCGTGGTGCACGAGCACGAGGTCGGCATCCACCATCGAACGCACAGGACGGATGTTGCTTGGAAGGCGCCGATCGGCTTGCATCATCCGCCAGGCCCCCCAGGTCGTGTCGCACGTCCACACCGTGCCCCCATCGGGAAGGGTTTTCGTGAGCCAGTCTGCGAGGCTCCCCGTCGTGAAACCCCAAAACTGACGGTTCATCCCTAGGTCTGCGGCGCCCGGGACGCCGCCTGCGAGGGGCGTGTAATGTGACAAGCCGAATGGATGGCTGTGCACGGTTTCCACGAGCCCCGGTGCCAAGCACAAGGCTGTGAGCGCCCAAGCAGCTCCGCGCCGCTCGGCCAAGAGCGCACCGGTGGCGAGGTCGATGACGGCAACGAAGCCCCAACCGGCGAACAAGGCGAGGAACGGATAGGCGGTGATCCAGTGTTTGGTTCCTCCGAAGATTGGCGACCAAGGAAGCGCGATCGCGAGCAGCGGCGCGGCGAGGCAGCCCAGCCAGAGCACGTCCGCGTTGGTGTCGGTTGCATCGCCGCGTCGTGTTTTCCAGGGTGGGACCAATGCTGCGCGGCGATGGACGAGACCGATGAGTGCCATCACCAGGATGGTGAGCGGCACGGTGAACAGTGTCATCACGAACGGCACCGAAATAGGGAACGGCGGTTCGAAGTAGCTCACCCCGAGATACTCGTACGTGTAGTGCACGTGACGGAGGTGAAACTGCGCGTATGCCAGGAGTCGGCTCCACGTGTGGTGCCAGACCCACGGCCAGGTCGCGACCAGCATGACCGGCCCGATGACGAGCATCGATGGCAACCACGAAATCGTCGGACGATCGAGACGGTCGGCCAGGGCGTATTGCCGCCGCACCCAGAGGTAGTGAATCAGAAAAATGCCCGGAAGGATCCAACTGTTGTGCTTGGTCGCGAGAGCAAGGCCGAAAGCGAACCCGGTCAACAACGCCCATCTGCCGTCGGAAAGCGTGCGCCAATACGCGTATGCCGTGAACGTGATGAAGAACGCGATCGGGACGTCAAACGCTGCGAGATGACTATGATAAAAAACCCGGGGCAGCATGGCAAAAGCAAGGGCCGCAAAAAGCGCGCCTCTTCGTCCCATGGTGACGGCGCCCCAGGAATAGATGAGCCACAAGAGGAGCCCTGCGGTGAGCATTCCTGGGAATCGAAACGCGAGCGATTCCGACGAAAAGAGCCCGAGCTTCTGGTGAAGGAGCCAGCTCCACGCGAAAGTGAGCTTCATCCACGGCGGGTGCTCCCAGTTGTAGTCCCACGCTCGATCGATGTGCTCGCGGCCGAGCGCGGAGCTGGGGCTCGTCGTTAGCTCCGCAACCCAGCCACCGTAGTCTTTGGCGGCATGCGCATAAAAGCTTTCGTCGCGCGACATCGCTAGGTCGGGGGCCGTCCAAACTAGCGCCATCACGTATCCGACGCACAATGCGGCTCCTACCAACTGCTCGGACCAAGTGAGCTTGCGAACCGTCATCGCTCACCTCGCGTACCTCGGGTCGACGCGGACCAACAGAAGGTGCGTGCGTGGGGTTTGGCCGCAGTGGTCTCGATGCGTACCTGATGCGCGGTACCATTCAATCGTGAGGTGTCGATCTCGAGCCGTGACCAGCCGTCTCGGGCTTGATGGCGCATCTCTCCCGCCAAGCGATCGTCGATGAAGACCCGAAGCCGCACCGCGATGTTTCCGGCGGTGCGTTCGTTGTTGTAGTCGAGGCCTCCTTGCACGACGAGCTTGTCGCCAAGGGGAACATCGCGAAACGCGGCTCTCACAGGCTCGGGTCCGGCGGGATGTTGCCACACGCAGCGACGCGGCTCGAGATCGAGATCGGCCATCACGGTGCCGCCGACCCAAAGCCAAGGCCGGGCAGGGTCGCAGACGAAACGGTCAGGAGGGGGTAGCGGGCCGTGGCCGAGGCCGCCACCCTGGACTTTCGCGTGCATCCACGGGCAGCGCTGTGCACTCCCCTCTGTCAGGAGATCGACTTCGGCGCGATCGATCTCCTCGACGAAATCGAAGAGCACTTCGTCCGTGACCACCGACCACATGCGAACTCGCACCCGGCCAAAAGGTTCCTCGAGCGCGGGAGGCTCACTTCGACTCGTGACACCGCGGATCGCGACCTCCCACACACGATCAACCCCAGCCAAGTCACCGACGGATGCGGAGCTCAAGGAAAAGAGGTCGCCCAGGTAACTGCGGACGATCGGATCGACCCAGTGCGGTGCAGCGACGACGCGGTCGGTAGGCTCGAACCGCTCTCGAACGAACGTTGTTGCATCCCTCCACGAGCGATCGCTTGGAACCCGGGCGCGGATGACCGAATGGGCCACGAGCTCGAACACCGCCACGCAGGCGACCAGCACCCAAACCCACGCAGCAAGGCTCGACTTTTGGGTCGGGTCCGCCACTCGCTCGGATGCTAGCAGGGGTCAGATCATTCCGCAGCAAAGCAGACGAACTCGAGCTCCCAGCCGAAGAGCTCCGGAGAGAATGCGAGGTCCGACGTCGGAGTAAGCATCGCGGTCACGCGAAGGAAGGGAAGCCCATTGGGGATCCCGTTGTTGATCAGCTCTTGGCCGACGTCGAGGGTCGTGTCCATCGTGTCGGTCGGGATGACGATCACAACGGGAACCGCGGTGTCGAGCTCGGCTGCAGTGCTGGTGGAACGGATCTGGAACTCGATCAAAGAATCGCCCGGGGTATTACCCGTCCAGGTGAGGTCGCCCCAATCGGGACGCTCGGGCGGCGTACGGCAACGGTCCGTGCTGTCGTAGCTGTTTCGGTAGAAGTTGGTCCCGGGCGTATTGTCGAACGTGTGGGCAGCGGCATCGGGCACCATCACGCGGATCGGAATACGCTCCAATTCGATGGTGTCGTCGACCCAAATGATGACCTCGAAGTCGAAGACTTGCGATGTGGAGGTCGGCGGAACGCTATCATTCAACAGACCGAGCTCGAACGCGATCTCCGCCCCTGGCTCGCACGCCGGACACCGGTCTATCGATGGCGAGCCGCACTCGAGAGGGTCGCCCTCGGCGCAGTCTTGGGCCTCGAGCGTGATGATGAAATCGGTCTCGTCGAACATGGGGGTCGCGACGTCTTCGACGGCGACGATCTGGATGTCATAGATGCTCTCGTCGAGAATGAGGCTAAGCGTGTTCGTCACCTGCGCGCCCAATCCTTCACCGTCGGGTGCCGTGATCTCACGGACCCACTCTCCGCCAACCTTGGTCACTGCGTCTGTCGCGGAGGCAACTGCACGCGCGTCGGCGTCCGCGTCGCTGGGCATGGTCACGGCGTCTTTCGGTGACAAGACGCTGGCCACCCGAATGTCGTTGGCGAGCAGAGCCATCTCCACCATAGGCCAATCGACCGGAGCGGTGGCCGTGAGCCAAGCCACCGGATCGGGAGGGTCGCCATTGTGGACGATCGAAAGGCTAAACGCGCCCTCGGGCTCGACATCCTCGCCGGCTGGAACCTGCCCGTCTGCCACGATGTAGTACGGCTGGCGCGCGGTCGGCATCCACTGGATCGCGCCCCAGTTCCCCGTCGCCATTCCGTCGCACCCAAGCGTCGCGGCTGGGTCGAGCATGGCATCGCCGAACAAGGCTACGTTGGCGCCCGGCCAGTGGGTGTTGTCGGCGAACACATCTACGAGGGTCACGCCTGGCGAGTCGAAGCGAAAGGTGATGACGACGTCTTTGTCGTCCATGTCATTGTCCGGGGGCACTCCCGTTATGCATCCTGGTGCCAAGGCGGTTGCTGGAGCCATGGCCGTGTTGACCTGGTTACTGAGCAGGGTGCTCATGCCCATCAAGGTGAGCGACTGGGCCGAGAGGTCGCCCAAATCGAGTGCGGAAAGGGCATCATCCGCGTCGAACAGGGCGGGGAACATCTGGACGGGGGGCAGGCTGAACACGCCGGGGCGAGGCGGCACGAAGGCGGGATACGCGGGACCCGAGGGCCCATTGTACATCGCGGCGTCGGTGATGTTCAGGACGAGCCGCAAGACGTCTGGCCGAAAACAGGGATAGCCGACCTGTCCGGCAGGACACGGAGCTCGGTTCGGCACGAAGTCGCCCAAGCCCTGTCCGGTCGCCACCGCGAACAGCGCCTGCGACCCAGCCTCTGGGTTGGTCATGTTGCTGACCGTGTTGAGGGTGCTCACCGCCTTTTCGAAGAGTAGCGTGTCGTCGGTCAAGTCGAGGATGTGATGGTAGGGCGCCTGGCTGTATGTCATCGCCAGCGGGACGACCGGATAGTCGCGGTAGAGCCCTAGGCCGAGCTGAGGGTCGTCGAACAACGCCTCGATGT
>Ga0224497_10000335_pt1 | contig 34530 bp, 27 predicted proteins | sample SF_Jul11_sed_USG_4_FD_167970 | JGI IMG/M metagenome (GOLD analysis project Ga0224497, IMG submission 167970) | Sediment microbial communities from San Francisco Bay, California, United States - SF_Jul11_sed_USGS_13 | ecosystem: Environmental > Aquatic > Marine > Sediment | place: USA...
ATCACGGTCGAATTCCACCGCCTCGAAGTGTGACATGCGCCGAGCCAGCGCACGTGTGAGTGCGCCCTGGCCCGGCCCGATCTCGACCACGTGATCGCTCGCATGCAGTGCCATGGCTTCAATGATTTGACCAATGACATGCCGGTCGCGCAGAAAATGCTGACCGAAGCGCTTGCGCGCGCGTAGTACCTTCATCGGATGAGCTGGCGTGCCATGGCCACGGCGGCTTCGAGGCTGGAGGCATCGGCCAGGCCACTGCCGGCGAGCTCCAGCGCGGTGCCGTGATCGACCGAGGTGCGCACAAAGGGAAGCCCCAGCGTGACATTGACGGCATGGGCGAAATCGTGGTGCTTCAGCACCGGCAGCCCCTGGTCGTGGTACATGGCCAGCACCGCGTCCACCCCCTCGAGTTGGGATGGGATGAAGGCGCTGTCCGCCGGGACCGGCCCACGCAGACGCATCCCCCGGGTGGACAACGATTTAATCACCGGCTCGATCACGTCGATTTCCTCGTGCCCCAGATGACCGCCCTCGCCCGCGTGGGGATTAAGCCCGCATACGAGGATCATGGGGTCGGCGATGCCGAATTTCTTCCCAAGATCCGCGTGCAGCACTTCTATCACTGCCGTCAGGCGCTCGCGCGTGATGGCACGCGGCACGGCAGAGAGCGGCAGGTGGATGGTGGCCAGTGCCACACGCAGGCCGGGTGCGGCCAGCAGCATCACCGGCTGTTTGGCACCGCTCTCTTCGGCCAGCAGCTCGGTGTGGCCGCTGAAGGCGATTCCGGCGTCATTGAGCAGGCCTTTGTGCACCGGCCCGGTGACCAGCGCATCGAACTCCCCGCTCAGGCACCCGGCAACGGCGGCTTTCAGCGTCTCGATGACATAAGGCGCGTTGGCCGTATCCAGTTTTCCGGGGAGGGCCGGGCGCGCCGCCGTGACCGGTCGGACATACACGCCGCTTTCCCGTGCCTGTCCTCGGCCCGGCCACTCGCGCGCCGTGAACGAAAGGCCCAACTGCTGCGCGCGCGCCTCCAGCATGGAGGGATCGGCGATTAGCACCAGTTTATCGGTCGGCGGCTGCTGGAACAGCCGCAGGGCCACATCAGGCCCCACGCCCGCGGGTTCACCGGGCGTAAGGGCTATGACGGGAGAGGAGGGTTTTCCGGCCACGTGCGCAGTGGCAAACGTGTTAATTCACTTCTTCCAGCAGGTATTCCACAAACGCCTCGTTGCGCAACTGCCGCGCCCATTGCTCGTAGCGTTCATCTGCCTTGCGCGAGTGGATTTGGCTTCGTGCCGCCGCGAGTTCACGTTCCTGGGTTACGTCGTGGCTGCGCCGCGCGAGCACCTGGATGAGATGCAAGCCGAAGGGGGTGCGCACCGGCTGGCTCAGCTGGTTGGGCTTGAGGGCATCCATGGCCTTCTCGAATTCCGGGACCATCTGTCCGGGGTTGGACCAGCCCAAATCACCGCCGTTGGCGGCGGAAGCGGTGTCATCGGAATTGGCGCGCGCCAGCGCAGCAAAATCCTCGCCGTTTTCGATGCGTTCACGCAACGCCAGCAGCTTGTGGCGCGCATCTTCCGCCGACAATATTTCGCTGGGCCGCAGCAGGATATGACGCGCGTGGGTCTGGGTCACCGCCTCGGACGGGGTGTCCCCGCGTTTTTCATTCAGCTTCAAGATATGGAAACCGTTGGGACCGCGAAGGACATCGCTGATCTCACCGCGATTCAGGTTTTTCAGCGCGCCCAGAAACAGCTCCGGCAGCTCACCCGCTTTTTTCCAGCCGAGACTCCCGCCCTTCAATGCGTCCGCGCCCTGAGAATGGCTCACGGCGGCCTGCTCGAAATTGGCGCCCTGAAGGAGCTTGCGGTGAACTTCCTCGGCACGCCGGCGGGCCTCCTGGATCGCCTCGGGCGAGGCGGACTCGGGAATGCCGATCAGGATATGCGACAGCAGATAGGACTCGCCCATGCCGGCGCGACTCTGCGGGTTATCGAGAAAGTTGGCAACCTCCGTGTCGGTCACGTTGATGCGGTTGTTGATTTCACGTTCGAGCAACTGCTGAATGGTCAGCTGTTCGCGCAACTGGTTCCGGTAGGCGCCTATATCCATGCCTTTCTGTTCCATCGCCCGGCGGAATTCATCGGGACCAAGATTATTACGCCGGGCCACGGTCTCGAAGGCGCGATCCACGTCGGGTTCGCTGACGCGGATGCCGGTTTGGGTGGCGAGTTGCAGTTGCAGGCGCTCCAGCACCATCCGCTCGAGTAACTGTTTCTTCAGCGCCGGGTCCGGTGGCGCGCTGATATTCTCCAGTTCAAGCTGTTTCTTGGTTTGCTGCAGCCGCTGGGCAAGTTCGCTGTGGGTGATGACGTCGTCATTGACGATCACCACGATGCGGTCAATGTCGATGATCGTGCGCTGCGGCGCGGCCATCACGTAGAAAGGCGAGGCTAGCAGCAGGCCTGCTAGCGCCAGTCCGAGTGCGGCGGATTTGGAAAAAATAGGCATGATTTGATATCCGGATTTCTCGTGAGCGCCGCGCGGGCGCGGCGTCAAGGCGAAGCTAGGATAACATGATTTATGGCCCCAGGGGTTTCGCCGGATTATCCGGGGCGTAGAACACGCTTTGTCGCAGCGGACTGTCCGGAATCTTTCCGAGTTTTGAAAAGCCCGTAAATTCAAGTTCGAACATGATTGAAAATTTCTGGGAGGTCGAAGTGTTATTGATGGCATCAACCGTAAGCTGCCGTTTAGCCAATACGCGCAGCACCCAGCAGCAGGCGTTGTATTCCACGCCGGCATAGCTTTCCAGGTTGCGGTTGGCTTCTTGGGAAAAAAGCGACCGCGCCCGGAACGTCCAGCGTGTTGCCACTGGCCACTGCGTGGAGATGTCAGTCTGCTCCAGCTCGCCGCGGGTGACTCGCCGGCCGAGATTCACGATGCGGTCTTTCGCCGGGTTGTACTGGAGGTAATAGTTGTACTTCTGGGTGATGTTGTCCCGGGGATTCCACTGGGCGCTGGCGCGGGCATGCCAGTGGCTGGCCAGCGTTGCCGTGAACTCAGCCACAATATCCGATCCACTGAAGGTGCTCGTGGCGGCCGGCAAATTGACCAACCTGTCGTCAAAATAGTAAATCTTCCCCAAACTGGCCCGGAAACGCTCAGCCCCGTCCGACTCGTCGATAAAGCGGGTGGTCACCGCGGCGGTGAGCTGATTGGCGTCGCCAATCCGGTCGCCGCCCACGAACCGGTTGTTGCGAAACAGGCCGGGGAAACTGAAATCGGCCAGGCTGGTGTCGAAAACGGGCAAGGCATCCTGATTCTTGCTGGGAACATATAGGTAATAAAGGCGCGGCTCCAACGTTTGGGTGAACAGCCGTTCTCCCCAACGGGAGTCACGCTCGAAGATCAGGCCGCTGTCGAGGCTGAAGAGAGTCTGCGTCAGGGTCGGCGTTTCGTCCGGCGCCCCCGCGAGACGGTAGGCGATGTGCTGCCAGCCGATCCTCGGCGTCAGAAAAGCATAACTGTTGGAGAGCGGAAAACTCACCGACGGATTCAGGGTCAGGCGCTCGCCGGTGATGCTGGCATCTCGCTCGAAACTCACCACTTCGCTCTCAAAGGAGTAATTGAGGCGGTTGGATTCCGAAGGCAGGTTGTACGAGAGGTTGAGTTGTGGGAGCCGCGCGTAGGGGCGATCCGAGGGCGCGATGGCGCGATCGATGGTTTGATAGTCCGCGGCCCGGGCGGTGAAATTCCAGCGAGGACCGCGGTAATCTATCTGGGCGTTTTGCGGCAGATGTGTCTGGCTGGTGACCCCGATGTCATCACGGAAGTCTTCAAAATATTCCTTGTCCGAAATGCCGCGCACATCCACGGACGCGGACCAATAAGGGTTGAACAGGGTATTGTGCTGCAAAGTTCCCGCGGTCCGTGTTTCTCCGTTTTTCAGACGATCATTGGGAAGTATTTCAAAATCCAGTTTGCCGTTCGAGTTGCGGCTGAGATAACGGAATTCGTTTTGCCATTGCAGGCCGCGCCGGGTCATGAGTTCGGGAGTCAAGGTGTCATCGTAGTGGGGGGCGAGATTGAAATAGTAGGGGACAGAAATATCGACTCCTCTTTTGCTGGCATAACCCACCCGGGGTAATAGAAAGCCCGATTTGCGCTTGTCAGAGATGGGAAAGCTGAGATACGGAAGATAGATGATCGGCACCCCCAAAAAATGGATTGACGCCTGACGGGCCGTGCCGATGTCCTCCTCGGTGTCGAGCATGAGGTCTTTTATTTTCAAGTACCAGTCGTCCCGCCCGGCGGCGCAAGTGGTGTATCGGATCCGAGTGAAGCGAGTGTGATCCGGGCCCTCGAAGTCGGTGCGCTCGGCATCGCCGCGGGCACTGCCGTCTTCCATCTTGAACTGGACGCTCCCGGTATGGCCGATACGCGACTCCAAGTTCAGGCGCATCTCTTGGGTCAGGAAAGTCAGTCCGGCCGTGTCCTTGAAAAGGACATCGCCCGTAGCGTCCATCTCATCGGTGTTTTTGTCATAGCGCAGCTGTTCAGCCATCAGGGACTTGCCCTCATGTCGCAGTTCGACGTTGCCGGTGAAGTCACTGATGCCGCCTTCCGTCGATTGCATTTCTCGGGCATAAATCTCTGCCGGCTGATCCTTGGGCACGGTCGTGATCCGACGCTGCGCGGCGGGCAACCGTGGCGGACGCTCCGGACAGGCCGCCACGTCTCGTGCTAGCGCCGGGTCATTCGACGCCGCCGCGCCCCAGGCAACAATCAACCCGAGAGCGGCGCGAACCAGACGATGGCTGGGCATGGGAACAGGAATGGCATTGTTTTATGATGGCGAGCATAAAATTGCATACTATGTCGGCGTCATCAAGGCGTTTCCACGCTCAAACGGGCATTAATTACCAGATTCTCTTGGATAAACGTTTCGAGGCACTCAAGGAATGGACCGGCCGGGTTTTGGGCACGGTGAAGTTCGATGTCCGCCCAGCCTCGGCGGATGCGAGCTTTCGCCGCTATTTTCGCATCACCCTGGGCCAGAGGAGTTTGATCGTGATGGATGCCCCGCCCGACAAGGGTGGTGTGCATGCCTATGTGACCATCTCCCGCCGTTTCCACGACCTCGGGCTGAATGTGCCGCAAGTGCTGGAGGCCGATCTTGAACGGGGTTTCCTTCTCATCCAGGATCTGGGCGAGCAGCTTTACCTCGCTCACCTGAACGAACAGACGGTGGAGCGGCTTTACGGCGATGCCCTGGGTTCGCTGATCGTATTGCAGGCCGGGACGGCGACCGGTACCGCCGATCAATTCCTGCCGGATTACGATGAAGGGCTGCTCACGCACGAAATGGAGCTTTTCCGTGAGTGGTACCTCACGCGGCATTTGGGGCTCAGGTTATCGGCTGCCCAGAACCGGGTACTTGACGAGGTCTTCGCGCCATTGGTGACATCAGCGCTGTCCCAGCCACGCGTTTGGGTGCATCGGGATTACCATTCGCGCAACCTCATGGTGACGCGGCCCAACAACCCGGGCATCCTTGATTTCCAGGATGCCGTGGTGGGGCCGGTGACCTACGATCTCGTGTCATTGTTGCGCGATTGCTACATCGCTTGGCCGCGCGCGCGCGTGGAGGACTGGGTCAAAGGTTTTCACGAGCTGGCGCTCCAGTCGGGAATCCCGGTGGGCGAGAATGATAGTCTGTTTCAGCGCTGGTTTGATCTCATGGGGGTACAGCGGCACCTTAAGGCCACCGGCATCTTTGCGCGGCTGAATCATCGTGACGGCAAGCCCGGATACCTTAACGACATTCCGCGCACCCTCGGTTACGTCCACGAGGTCAGCGCCCGCTATCCTGAACTCCATGCTTTGCGGGCCTTGCTGCATGAACTAAAGCTACCGGGGGCCGCATGAACCTTAAGGTGATGATTCTGGCGGCAGGGCGTGGCGAGCGCATGCGACCCCTCTCGGATACCACGCCCAAGCCCCTGCTCGAGGCGGGTGGCAAGCCGATCATCGTGCACCTGATCGAGCGCCTGGTGCGCGCCGGGTTGCGTGATCTCGTCATCAATCATTCGCATCTGGGGGAACAGATAGAGCAGTCCCTGGGGACAGGGGACCGTTACGGCGCGCGGATACTTTATTCACACGAGGAAGGCGGGGGACTGGAAACCGGCGGCGGTATCTTCAAGGCACTGCCCCTGATCGAGAGTGACCCGTTCGCGGTGATCAATGGAGATATCTGGACGGATTACCCCTTCGAACGTCTTTCGCATCCCCTGAAGGGTCTGGCACATCTTGTGCTAGTCGATAATCCTCCTCAGCATTCGCAGGGAGATTTTTCATTGCTTGATGGTCGGGTTGATGCCTCCGGCAAGGCGCGGCTGACCTTCAGCGGGATAGGTGTCTATGCGCGCGATATGTTTGCTGGCTGCCAGCCGGGCAAGTTTCCCCTGGTGCCGTTGTTACGGGCTGCCATGGAACACGGACAGGTGACTGGTGAACACTACACTGGGCTCTGGCGCGATATCGGCACGCCGGCACGTCTTAAGGACCTTGATCTGGAACTGCGCCGTGCCCGGGTTTGATATTAACTAACTGTTTTTTAAAGAAAAATATTCGCAGTGGGCAAGCTTAGGTTTAACGGCGAAAATACCCGGGCGGAAGGGTCGCTGATGAGGATGCTGGCTGTCGATGGCAAATAAAAAACCGGTAACACCTCGCCAACCTTGAACCAGGCGGGTGTTACCGGCTTATTGCTAACGAAGGCGGTAAGGTTATCCGAAGCAGCGACTTCTTTCCGCACTCATCGCGGAACACACTGCCAACCGAACTCCCCTCGCCTGTCGTGTTATTTCTTTTTCTTAGCTGCTTTTTTCTTTGCCTTTTTCTTGGCCATGATGAGCTCCTTTGGATTGTGGTTAAGGGACTTGCAGGGAAGCCAAGGGTACTTCACCCCTGACGGTACTGCGCGGTGCCATGTAAAAAAGACAGTCCATGACTGTCTTTTGATGGATTCGGGACAAGGACAAGCGCCGGAGAAGGCCGTCGTATTTGGCACAGCGGGGGGAGCGGGAAGAACAGGACCTGGCAGCCAGATTCTGCTGCAGACGGGTGCTGATATGTTTGCTACCGGTTGTCGAGCTTCGCAATCGATCCATTAACTCTTGGTTGATCCTCGTTCCGCCCGGCGCCACGTCGTCGTTCATCTTTTCGTGTGGCATCCCGCTATCCGGGCAGTGACATCCGTCTACAACGTTCACTTCATGTCTAGCACATCGTCCAATCGTGTCAAGACATTAATGCAACATAAAAAAAAATGCAAACACTTTGTCTGAATTTTTTTCGACGTCTTCGGATGTCATCCGCACTTGGAGTCGCCGCAGTTGAGACAGGTCATGCATCCATCCAACTTGATGACAGCCTTGGTCGAACACTTGACGCATAGTTTCGCGTCCGCCGGAAAGTCACAGGTTTCGTCATTGGCAATTTCTATTGCCCCGGCGCGTTTTTTCAATGCTTCGCGCTTCTCCGCGATGAGTTGCTGGCGCCCGGCGTCCGGTTCCTCGTCCTGGATCAGGCCGATCAGTTTGAGGTGACGCTCAATCACGTCGCCCAGGTCGGCGACCAGCGATGGGGTGTACTTTCCCTTCTTGAAGTAGCCGCCGCGTGGGTCAAACACCGAGTGCAGCTCTTCGACCAGGAAGGTCACGTCACCCCCCTTGCGGAACACGGCGGAAATGACCCGGGTCAGGGCCACCACCCACTGGAAGTGATCCATGCTCTTGGAGTTGATGAAGATCTCGAAAGGCCGGCGCTTCTCGTGGGGCGTGTCCGGGTTGAGCACGATGTCGTTGATGGTGACGTACAGGGCATGCTCCGTGAGCGGGGTCTTGATCTTGTAGGTGGAGCCGACCAGCACTTCGGGCCGTTCGAGCTTCTCGTGCATGTGCACTACGTTGCTCTCGGCGCGCTTGGGCTCCTCTCTGACGACCTCGTACCCGGTGATTTTCTGTTCGATCTTGATGCTCATGACTACTCCTTCCTCTGCCGTTATTTCTATCACTTACCCTGTGTTCAAAACCGCCCGTAATAACCTTCCTTCAGTGCGTCATAGAGATTGGCGGCGTTATGGACCTCGCCGTCGTATTCGATCTCCTCGTTGCCTTTGACCTCAATGATCTCCCCCGTCTCCAGCTGGAAACGATAAGTGGTGTTTTCGAGGTCCTTGTCTTTCACCAGCACGCCCTGGAAGGCTTGCGGGTTGAAGCGGAAGGTGGTGCAGCCCTTCAGGCCCTTGTCGTAGGCATACAGGTAGATATCCTTGAAATCCTCATAGGGATGGTCCGTGGGGACATTGGCTGTCTTGGAAATCGAGGAATCCACCCATTTCTGCGCCGCGGCCTGCACGTCCACGTGTTCGCGCGGGCTGATGTGGTCGGCGGTGATGAAGTAGTCCGGCAGACGGTTCTTGCCGTCCGCGGCATCAGGATCGGCGTCGGGGTTTACCAGGGTGCGGTAGGCCAGCAGTTCGTAGGAGAACACCTCTACTTTTTCCTTGCTCTTCTTGCCTTCGCGCAGGACATTGCGACTGTACTTGTGGGCGAATGATGGCTCGATGCCATTGGAGGCGTTGTTCGCGAGCGACAGCGAAATGGTCCCGGTCGGCGCGATCGAGGTATGGTGCGTGAAACGCACCCCTTTTTCGGCAATACGTTCCGTCAGCTCTGACCCGAACTGCTGCATGTAGCGGCTATAACGTGCCAGCAGCACTTTGCCCTTGATCCGGTCACCCGCCTTGTAGCCATCACGGCACATCTCCGGGCGCCGCACCAGCATTTCTTCGGTGACATTGAATTCATCCTCCATGATCGGGGCCGGACTCTTTTCCTCCGCGAGTTGAAGGCCGACCTCCCAGCCCACCTCGGCCATCTCACGCGCCACACGCTCAGTGAACTCGAGCGACTCGGGCGCGCCATACTTCATCCGCAGCATGGTGAACGTGGAGCCCAGTCCCAGGAAGCCCATGCCATGGCGGCGTTTGTAGTGAATCTCGTGGCGCTGTTGAGGAAGCGGCAGGCCATTGATCTCGACCACGTTATCCAGCAAGCGGGTGAACACCGCCACCACCTCGCGGTAGCGTTCCCAGTTGAAGCGGGCCGCATCGGTGAAGGGCTCTTCCACGAACTTGGTCAGGTTGACCGAGCCCAGCAGGCAGGAACCGTAGGGCGGCAGGGGTTGTTCGCCGCAGGGATTGGTGGCGCGGATGTTCTCGCAGAACCAGTTGTTGTTCATCTCATTGATCTTGTCGATCAGGATGAACCCCGGTTCGGCATAGTCGTAGGTCGAAGCCATGATCAGGTCCCAGAGCCTTCGTGCCGGCAGGGTCTTATAGATCTTGCAGGCCACTTGGCCGAGGTTGTTGGTGATGTAGTTCTCGGTCACTGGCCAATAACGCCAGGTGATCTGCGTGTCCGGGTCCTCGTACTCGTTCTGGTTGGTCGGGAACACCAGATCCCAGGTGCCGTTCGTTTTTACTGCCTGCATGAACTCGTCGGTGATGAGGCAGGAAAGGTTGAACTGGCGCAACCGCCCGTCCTCACGCTTGGCGCGGATGAAATCCATGATGTCCGGATGCGTGATCTCAAAAGTGCCCATCTGCGCCCCGCGCCTCCCTCCTGCCGACGACACGGTGAAGCACATGGCATCGAAAATATCCATAAAAGAGAGGGGGCCGGAGGTATAAGCCCCGGCCCCACTCACAAACGCCCCTTTGGGGCGGAGGGTAGAGAACTCGTAGCCGATGCCGCATCCGGCCTTCAGCGTCAGGCCGGCCTCGTGCACCGAAGTCAGGATTCCATCCATGGAGTCCGGGACGGCACGGGAAACCGTGCAATTGATGGTGCTGGTGGCGGGTTTGTGCTCCAAGGCGCCGGCGTTGGAGATGATGCGCCCGGCCGGAATCGCCCCGTTTTGCAGGGCCCAAAAGAACCGCTCAAACCATTCCTCGCGTTTTTCCGGGGTTTCTTCCACTTCGGCCAGTGCTCGGGCCACCCGGGCATAAGTCCCGGCAATATCGGCATCGATTACCGCCCCGGTCTTGCTTTTAAGGCGGTATTTTTTGTCCCAGATATCGAGGGAAGCAGACTGGATGGGGATTTCGCTGACAACCGGCTCTTGTGGTTGTAATTGGACGACTTTCATTGATTCTTGTCCTCCGGTGCCTGGGTAAGCACTCGTTGTGCCTTTTTTAGTGGAATACTAGGGGTCGGGCCTTAAACCTTGGCCAACCACTACATGTTGTAGTTTTAGTCTCATAAGGTGGCCGATGTCAAGCTTGTAAATTTATTATGAGGCGCGTTAAGGAAATGCGAGACGTTACCTATATATATGTACGCGCGAGGCCGAGGCACGAGAAGGGAAAGTCGAAGTGTAAACCTGAAATCCCCCCGCCGGTTAACCGCAAGCGGGGCGATATGAAAATTACGAATGCACCGGGACGAGACGCGCGCGCAATTGTTGTTCCAACGCGGCGGGTTGGACAGGCTCCCCCCCCGCCACATGGATGGCAAGGCGCCTTTCACTGTCCGTCAGTGGTTCTTGACGGCTCAACTGGCGCTCGAGCACCGCCAAGCCGGCTTCGGACGCCTCAAGTTGTTGTTGGGGGCGTTGCCGCAAACGTTGGCGCAGGATGTGTTCTGGTGTCTGGATATCCAATATCACGAACGGAACGCATACCTCCTGCGCCACGTCATGCAATTGCTCGCGCTGGCCACGTTTAAGAAAGGCCGCATCCACGATGACGCTGTATCCTGCGCGCAAAATCATGTCCGCCAGTTCCGTGAGCCGGGCGTACGTGCGCTGACTGGCGTCGGAAGAATAAATGCCCCTGTCAATGCCGGAGCCGCTGCGCTCACCCGGCGCGAGGCCATGCAGGCGCTTGCGTTCGATGTCGCTGCGCACACGGATGACATCAATGGACTCCAGCAGTTGTTGTGAAAGCCAGGTCTTACCGCTGCCGGAAAGTCCGTGGGTGATGATGAGCGCGGGCGGCGCGGGTTGGGTGTAGCGCTCGGCCAGATTGGCGTAGCCGCGAAATTCCTCTCGCCCCTGTTTTATTTCGTCATGGCTCAGACCGCTTTGGCCGAGACGTATGCACGCCACCTTGGCGCGCACCAGCGCGCGGTAAACCTGATAAAAGCGGAACACGGCAAGCCCCGCGTAATCTCCCGTGTGTTCAAGGTAAGCATTGAGCACACGCCGGGCCAAGTCGGGGTGACCGCGGTCGTCGAGATCCATGACCAGAAAGGCGGCCTCGCTCATGACATCAATCCAGCGCAAGTTGTCATTGAATTCGAGACAATCGAACAGCAACACAGACTGCTCATGCCAGACCATGTTGGCGAGATGCGCATCGCCGTGGCACTCACGGATGAAGCCGTCCCGTTTGCGGTTTTCGAAAGACTTGCGCAAATCAGCAAATCTCGACTCGCTCCAGATTTCCAGGCGTTGGAGCTGGGCCTGGTCCAGTGCCTCGAGGCGTGTGCGGATCTGGGTGAAATTCTGCGTGACCGGGATATGCACATGTTCCGGATCGCCGAAGGATTTGTCGGCACCGGCGATGGCGATGCGGCCGTGAAACTCGGCGAGCTCCTGCGCCAGGAGGTCGACATGATCCGGGTGTAATTCGCCGCGTGCTAGCATCCGGTCGAGCCGCGCCGCTTCGGAAAACTGAATCATCTTGACTGCGTATTCAATGGGCTTGCCCGTGCCACCGAGCACGGGCGTGGTGGGCGAGCCGGTGATGGGAATGACCTCAAGGTAGAGCGAAGGCGCCAACCGCTTGTTCAAACGCAATTCTTCTTCACAGAAAAACAGGCGTTTTTCCAGGGTGCTGAAATCGAGAAAACCGAGGTTGAGCGGTTTTTTGATCTTGTAGGCGTAGGGTCCGGTCAGCAGTACCCAGGAAATATGGGTTTCGACCAGCTCGATGTTCCGCACCAGATGGTCGTAGCTGGCAGGGCGGCGCAAGGCCTGGATCAGGGGCGGCAGTCCACTGTCCACCAAGATACTCCCTCCTTCCACGGACAGACCGACACGAAGGTGCCGGAAGACGGTTACAAACTATATCCGAAGCTTTCCCGGAAGCGCGAGGCAAACTGGTCGCGAGTGAAAAAATGGTTCTGGGTGCCGTGACGTTCGATCTTGATCGACCCCAGCAGGGCCGCAACGCGCCCGGTGGTGTCCCAGTCCATGTTATTCAGTAATCCGTAAAGCAATCCGGCACGGTAGGCATCTCCGCAACCCGTCGGGTCTTTCACCGCGGTGGTGTTAGCAACCGGAATCTCGATCACTTTTCCGTCGGTGTAGACGCAGGAGCCGCGCGCGCCAAGCGTGACGATGATGCCCTTAACGTAAGCGGCGAGCTGGCTCAGGGATTTTTCCGTGCGCTCCTGCATCAGTTCGGCTTCATAGTCGTTGAGTGTCACCCACGTGGCCTGTTCCAGAAACATCAGCAGGTCCTTGCCGTTGAACAACGGCATACCCTGACCGGGATCGAAAATGAAGGGAATGCCGGCCTCGGCGAATTGCCGCGCGTGACTCAACATGCCCTCGCGTCCGTCAGGCGAGACGATCCCGAGCTTGACTTCCTTGGCATCGGCCACGCGGGTTTCGTGCGAGCGATTCATGGCGCCCGGATGAAACGCGGTGATCTGGTTGTCATCCATGTCGGTGGTGATGAAGGCCTGGGCAGTGTAAGTGTCATCGCAGATCTTGACATGGCGGCGGCTGATGCCGTGCTTGTCCATCCATTCGGCGTACGGTCCAAAGTCCTTGCCGACCGTCCCCATGGGCAGGGGGTCACCGCCGAGGAGCTTCAAGCTGTAGGCGATGTTGCCGGCGCAACCGCCGAACTCGCGGCGCATGTTCGGCACCTGGAACGACACATTCAGGATGTGCACCTTGTCTGGCAGGATGTGATTCTTGAACTGGTCCTGGAACACCATGATGGTGTCGAAAGCGAAGGAACCGCAGATGAGCGCTGACATGATAGATCGTGGTTATCTGGAAATGGATAGAGTCGCGAGTATACCCGCTTCCGCAAGGCTTTCAGCGGTCCTTCACCGGCCGGTTTTCCCGCCGGGGCGGCCCTTTCAGTCAAGTGAACCCCGCATTCTTGTCGGGAGAGCGCCTACCTTCCACATCTGGGTCGACAGGCATTAACATGCATGCTGCGCAATCACGCGCCGCGGCCCCGGTCAGAGAACTCCCCCGTAAGGACAGTGCAAACATGGGTCTCAAGTGAAAAACCCCCGGACACGGGAAACAACTCTGAAGATTTATCACGGGATCATCCCATGGCGCTGGTGGATTATCGTCGCGTCCATTGCGAGCGTGTTGGCCGCCGGCAGCGGCATGCGCTTCATCGAGTTCAGCAATAACTATCGCGTCTTCTTCAGCCCGGAAAATCCCCAACTCCAGGCCTTCGAGAAGTTGCAGAACGTCTATACCAAAAGCGACAACATCCTGATCGTGGTGGCCCCGAAGGATGGCCGGATATTCACGCGCGACACCCTGGCGACGGTGAAGTGGATCACGCAGGAGGCATGGAAACTGCCGTACTCCAGCCGGGTGGATTCGATCACCAATTTCCAGCACACCACGGCGCACGGGGACGACCTGGTGGTGCGCGACCTGGTGGAGAATCCGGCAGCGCTAAGCAATGCTGAATTGGCCCGAGTCCGGGAGGTCGCGCTGAATGAACCGCTGCTGCGGAACCGCCTGATCCCTCCCCGGGCCCATGTTACCGGCGTCAACGTTACGGTGGTCATGCCGGAGAAAAACCTGAGCGAGGTCCCCGAGTTGACGGCGCAGGCGCGCGCGCTGGCCGCGACCGCCCGCGCCCGTGACCCGAACATCGAGGTGTATCTGACCGGCGTAGTGCTGATGAACAACAGCTTCGCCGAACAGTCGCAGAAAGACATGATGACGCTGGTACCGATCATGTTCGGAGTGATCGTCATCATCATCTTCCTGACGGTGCGTTCGCTGAGTGGGACGATCGGTGCGCTGCTGGTGATCGTGTTTTCCATCGTCACGACCTTGGGTCTGGTCGGGTGGCTCGACATCAAGCTCACGCCGCCCACGGCCTCCTCGCCGACGGTGATCCTGACGCTGGCCGTGGCCGACAGCATCCACATCCTGCTGACCCTGTTCCACCTCGTGCGCCAGGGGCAGGACAAGGACTCCGCCATCATTGAGAGCATGCGCATCAATGGTCCGCCGGTATTCCTGACAAGCTTCACCACGGTCATCGGGTTCCTGTCCATGAACTTCAGCGAAGTGCCGCCGTTTCGGGACCTAGGCAATATCGTGGCCATCGGCATTACCGCCGCCTGGGTGTATTCGGTGCTGTTCCTGCCAGCCTTCATGGCGGCAGTGCCGGTGCGGCTCGGGCCTGCGCGCGAACGCGCCTGGCGCGCCATGGAGGGATTCGCCGGCTTCGTCATCCGCCGCCGGCGACCGCTGCTGTGGGGCTCGCTCGCGGTGGCGCTGGGTCTCCTGGCGTTCATCCCGCGCAATGTTTTCAACGACCAGTTTGTGAAATATTTTGATGAATCGGTGGAATTCCGGCGCGCCACCGATTTCGTGCAGGACAACCTGTCCGGCATGTACCAGGTGCATTATTCGCTGGGGGCGGGCGAGAGTGGGGGAATCAGCGACCCGGCCTATCTCCGGAAGGTCGAAGAATTCGCCGTGTGGTTCCGGTCGCAGCAGGAGGTAACGCATGTCCACGCGCTGACCGACACCATGAAGCGGCTCAATAAGAACCTGCACGACGATAAGCCGGAATGGTACCGCTTGCCCGCTTCACGTGAGTTGTCGGCCCAGTACCTGCTGCTCTATGAATTGTCCCTGCCGTTCGGGCTGGATCTCAACGACCAGATCAACGTGGACAAGTCCGCGACGCGCGTGGTGGTCACGATGAACAATATCACCACGAAACGCCTGCTGGCGCTGGAGGACAGCGCCCAGCAGTGGCTGCGGGACAACGCCCCGCCGGCCATGTTTACCACCGGCACCGGCCCGGCGGTGATGTTCTCGAACATCAGTGCGCGCAACATCCGCAGCATGCTCGGCGGAAACATTATGGCGCTGGTTCTGGTCTCGGGCCTGATCATGCTCGCCGTCCGCAGCCTGCGGTTTGGGTTCATCAGCCTGATCCCGAACATGATTCCCGCGGGTCTGGCCTTCGGCATCTGGGGCCTGCTGGTCGGCGAGGTGGGCATGTCGCTGTCGGTGGTGACGGCGCTGACATTCGGTATCGTGGTGGACGACACCATCCATTTCATGACCAAATATCTGCACGCCCGCCGCGACAAGGGCCTCGATCCGCACGCGGCCGTGCGTTATGCCTTCTCCACCGTCGGCATGGCGCTGTTCGTGACCTCGCTGGTGCTGGTGGCCGGCTTCTACACCCTGACGTTCTCGGCGTTCTGGCTCAACGCCAGCATGGGCATGATGTGCGCGCTGACCATCGCGCTGGCCCTGATCGCGGATTACCTGTTGTTGCCGCCGTTGCTGATGAAATTGGAGGAGACCGCGAAATGAAATACTGGATTTGGATTGCCTTGACGCTGCTTGGCGCGCCCGTGGCGCAGGCGGAAACGGCGCAGGAGAAGGGGCTCGCGATCGCGGTCGAGGCCGACCGGCGCGACAAGGGCTTCGGCGATTTCACCGCCCACATGGAGATGATCTTGCGCAACCGCCAAGGCGAGGAGAGCACGCGCCGCCTGCGCATCTCGACCCTGGAGGTGAAAGGCGATGGCGACAAGGGGCTGAGCATTTTCGACGAACCGGCGGACGTCAGGGGGACGGCGCTGCTGACCTTCACCCACAAGGTGGGCGAGGACGACCAGTGGCTGTACCTGCCGGCGCTGAAGCGCGTCAAGCGCATCGCCTCGAGCAACAAATCCGGACCCTTCATGGGCAGCGAGTTCGCCTACGAAGACGTGGCGTCGCAGGAAATCGAAAAATATAACTATAAATTTCTGCGCGATGAAACCTATGAAGGCAAACCCTGTTTTGTCATCGAGCGCTATCCGGTGGACAAGCATTCCGGCTACACCCGGCAGCAGGTGTGGATCGACCAGGCCGAGTACCGCCCGTGGAAGATAGACTTTTTCGATCGCAAGGACAGCCTGCTGAAAACCCTGGTATGGCGCGGTTACCACCAGTACCTGGGTAAATACTGGCGCGCCGATGAAATGTTCATGCAGAACCACCAAAGCGGCAAGAGCACGTTGCTCAAATGGCATGACTACAAGTTCCGTATCGGCCTGAAGGACGCCGATTTCAACGAGGCCAGCCTGAAGCGCGCCCGCTGATGTCCGTCCTGCGCCAGTGTCTGATCGTCCTCACGCGGGTTATGGCGGTCTGCGCGGCCGTTTCCCTGTCTTTCGCCCATGCCGGCGAGTGGTTCGGCTTCGTGAGCCTGGAGCACCAGGGATTCTTCCATCCTCCGCTGGACCCGCCGCAGCAGCGTTCGTATTTTTCCTTGGTGGCGCAGCCCGAGTATTACCACCGCTTCGAGGGAACCAAAGACAGTTTTACCTTCGTGCCGTTTGGTCGCGTTGATCAATACGACCCGGAACGCAGCCACGCCGATATTCGCGAACTTACTTGGCTCAAGGTCGGCGAGGGTTATGAATGGCGCCTTGGCGTCCGTAAGGTGTTTTGGGGCGTTACGGAATCGCAGCACCTGGTGGATATCATCAACCAGACCGACCTGGTGGAAAACATCGACACCGAAGACAAGCTCGGACAACCGATGGTCAATTTCGCGCTGTTACGCGACTGGGGCACGTTGAATGTGTTTGTCCTCCCCGGATTTCGCGAGCGTACATTCCCGGGTGTCGAGGGACGACTGCGCACGAGCCCGCGCGTGGACGTGGATCAGGCCAACTACGAATCCGCCCGCGGGCGCCGCCATGTCGATTACGCCCTGCGCTGGTCGAAATCGATCTCCGGCTGGGATATCGGGCTGTCGCAGTTTTACGGCACCAGCCGTGATCCGCGCCTGCTGCCGGGTGTGGACGGCAACGGGCTGCCGGTGCTGATTCCCCGTTACGATCTGATTTATCAAACCGGGCTGGATGTCCAGTTCACCGAGGGCAGCTGGTTGTGGAAGCTGGAGGCGATCCGCCGCCGCGGGCAGGGCCCGACATATGCCGCGGCGACTGGTGGATTCGAATACACTTTCACGGGAGTCTTCGGAACGGCCATGGACCTGGGCTTGATCGCGGAATACCTGTACGACGATCGCGGTGCCGGCGCCCCCACGCCGTTTCAGGACGATGTGATGACGGGTCTGCGGCTCGCGCTCAATGATGTCCAGAGCAGCGAAGTGCTGATCGGCGTCGTCAATGATCGCCGCCACGCCGCAAAATTTTTCAATCTCGAGGCCAGACGGCGCCTCGGCGCGCATTACAAGTTAAGCCTCGAGGTGCGCGCGTTCGCCGGTGCGCCCGTCACGGACCCCACGTATTTCTGGCGCCGCGACGATTATCTGCAACTGGAGCTGGCGCGTTATTTCTAGCGCCGGCACTTTATCTATCGTGGGATTATACGGAGCACATCATGAAACTATACGGTAACCCCTATTCCAACGCCGCCCGCCGCGTGCAGATGTTTTGCGAGGAATGCGGCATTCCTTACACTTATCAAACAGTCGATCTGACGAAGGGCGAGCAGTACACCCCGGAATACCTCGCGCTAAATCCGAACGGCAAGGTGCCCGTGATTGACGATGATGGATTCGCGGTGTGGGAGTCGCAGGCGATCATGCGTTACCTCGCCGACAAGCACAAAGCCCATGCCTGGTATCCTTCCGAACTCCGGGCGCGTACCCAGGTGGAGCAATGGCTCGATTGGAACCAGACACGGCTCGGCGTCGAATGCGGCAAGATCATGTTTCACACTCATTTTGCCGGCGACAAAAGCAAGCCCGAAGTTATTGCAGATGCCAAGAAATGGCTGACCAAGATCCTGCCGGTCATGGACGGTGAGCTGGCAAAGCGCAAATATCTTTGCGGCGATCAGCCGACGCTGGCCGATCTCGCGGCGACGACCAACATCGCCTATCTCGAAATGTGTAAATACGATCTGAGGCCCTATCCCGCCATCACGAAATGGTATGGCGACATGAAGGCCCGACCGAGCTTCACCAAAACCGCGCCGCAATAAAGTCGAAGAAAATTCCGGGTCAGTCCGGATCGTGCTCTTTACGCAAAGCGCCGGATATCCGCCGCAGCAGGCGTTCCAGCCGGTCGTGGTACATCATGGCGAGCAGAATGATCAGCAGACTCACGCCTATGACGGTGAACAAAGCGCCATACTGATCGTCGCGGAAAAAGGTGCCGCCCATGGTAAGCAGCACGGTGCCAAGCAACCGGCCGCTGGCCGAGACCAACAGAAAATCGCGCTGATTCATGTGCCCCAGGCCGAGAATATAGCAAAGGATGTCCTTGGGAAAACCGGGGATGAGGAACATCAGGAATGCCAGCAGCAGGCCCTTGTGCTTCATGACGTAGTCGTAACGCTCAATGAGTTCACGGCTGGCCAGACGTTCCACGATCGGCCGTCCCAGCAGCCGCGCCAGCATGAACGCGATCCACGATCCGATGGTCAGCCCGATGGTGGAATACACCACGCCCCACACCGGGCCGAACAGAATACCGCCCACAAAGCCCGTCACCTCGCCAGGCAAGGGCGCCGCCACGACCTGCACGATCTGCAGACCGATGAAGAGGGTGGCGGCATGCTTGTTGTTTTCCTTGATGAACTGGAGCAGGCGTTTCTTGTCCGTGAGCAGATCGAACATGCCCGTGACGTAGAGCGCGTAGACCATGGCGCCCATGACGGCTACCGCCAGCAGGATCAGAAGCACCGTTTTTTTGTCCGGTTTAAACATTCCGTTACCGTGCACGATGAAAGACAGCGTGGGTACGCATATTAGGGGTTTTTAGCAGCCAAGGCGCGCCTGGGATGAAGCCGGGTCAAAGCGTCAGCCGCCGGTAGATATCCGAGACTTTCAGCGGCAGCTTGCGCACGTCGTCCACCAGCGTCCAGTTCACCGCACCGTACATGTGCGGTAGGTAATCACGCGCGGCCTCGTCAATGGTGATGCAAAAAGGATGGATGCCGGCGCGCTTGGCCTCGATCAGGCTCATGCGCGTGTCTTCGATGCCATATTCGCCGCGGTAGCCGTCGTAGTCGTCGGGCTTGCCGTCCGAGAGCGTGATTAATAATTTGGTACGCGCCTCAATATCGTTCAGTAATTTGGTGAGATGGCGGATGGTCACGCCCATACGCGTGTAATCCTGCGGGCGGATGCCGGCAATGCGCTCCTGCACCTGCCCGGTGTAGGGTTCGTCGAACCGCTTGATGCGGTACAGCTCGCAGCGTTTGCGCGTCATGCCGGAAAACCCGTAGATCGCATAACGGTCGCCGAGGATTTCCAGTGCCTCGCACAGCAGCACCAGCGACTCGCGCTCAGCATCGTTGATCCAGCCCTTGGTGGAGCCGCTCATGTCCACCATGAACATTACGGCGATGTCGCGCTCGAACTTCTGCAGCTTGGTGAACAGGCGCTCTGACAACTCCATGCCGCTTTGCATGTCAGCCCGAGCCTCCACCAGCGCATCGAAATCAACTTCATCGCCATTGACCTGTTTCTTCAGCAGCTTGTTTTCGCCGCGCAGCGCCTCGAAGGTCTTGCGAAGCTGAGGCAATACCCCGCGATACTTGGCGAGTGTGCGTGCCACGAACGGTTCGTGCGCTGGGTGCACGTTGATCTCGCGCAACACGCACCAGTGTTTGCGGTAATGGTTACGCCGGTGATCCCATTCGTTATACAGAAATGCCCCTTCTTCGTGGTACGTCCCTTTCCAGACGTCTTCGGGCCGCTTCTCATCGGCCTGACGGCGGTAACCGCCCGCACCCGCTGCCACCAGATAGTCTTCAGGGATTTGTCCCAGATCCTGGACGATCGAGTTCATCAATGCGCGCATGTCCGCCAGCGGTTGGACCGGCTGGCCATCAAGCATCAGCATGAAAGTGAATTGCCCCGGATGATCCGGGTCCGGAACCTGTTCGACGGAATATTGACGGGATTTCTCCTTCGAGGCCGACTCTGTGTCCGGAGATGGCGCCGCCGACTCGTTGCTCGATTGCGCGAGTGCTTCGCGGAAAAGCTCTTTTTCGCGCGTCAGGCGTTCCTGCATGGCATGCTGTGCGCGCTCCGGCATGAGCCGGCCCTGAAAGCAGAATGGCGCAGGAACTTCTCCTTCGTAAAGCCCCGGCAGCAGCGCCAGGCTGTCGGACACGCCTGCTTTCGGTTTTGTCAGGCGTTGTATCGCTTGTTCCCAGGCAGCGGGGTAACGCACCTCTCCGATCAGTTGCTGGAGCTCCTGCATGTCCCGGTACAGTCCTGGCAGCTCGCGTGCGATAAGTGCATTGAGTCGCACAGTTTCGAGCGCATGAATCAGACGCAAAGCCTTTTCCGGTTCACGGAATGCCGCCAGCGTTTCAGTTAGTGAGGGCGCCCCCGACGCGAAGCGATAGGTGCCGTACCAGGTTTGCGCCCACAGATGGGCGGCCATGGCCTTGTAGAGTCGAAAGTTATCAGGGCGTTCGGCAAACTGATAAAGCCGTACCGGCAGGAACAGCGTACCCGTGTCGGTATAGGTCTCCGGGTCGGCTTCCACCTTGAGTGGCCGTCCGGCCAGCCCCTGTACGAAGAGTTCGAGAATATGCCGGATCTCATCCAGCGTGACGCTGTGTGCCGCCTCGGCGGTTTCGGCGGCGAAGGCCTCAAGCTGCCCGAAGGCGGAGCAGCCCGGGTACAAACCCTGCTTGTCGTACACGTCCATCGCGTGAATGATCCATGCCTCGATGGCCGGCAGGTTCATCAGTCGAAAGGCCTCCGGTGCGCGCGCAGCGAACTGGTAGGCCATTTCGGAATTGGTCTTGATGATGATATCCACCCACTTAAGGACGAAATCCTGGTTCGTTCGCTCAATCCCGGCCAACGCACGCGCCAGCGGTGCCGCCGTGCGGCGCGAGGACAGCACTGGGTCCAGCGCCTCGTCAAGGCGCGCTTCGAGCTCCGCGGCGGTGAGCGATGAAAGATTCATATCAATATTGGAATCGCGGATGAACGCAATTGGAAACGTTGAAAGACTTTAATTATCCGCGTTCATCCGCGGTTTCTAAAGTTAGAATAATGACGCGCTGAGTTCGTTGACTGCCGCAATCATTTCCGGGTCGTCAGTGAGTGCCGAGGCCACGGCGGTGCGGCAGGCGGTGCGCGGATCAATGCCCGTGCTCATCAACTTGCCCGCATGCACCAGCAGGCGCGTGCTCGCGCCTTCATCCAGTCCGCTGCCTTTCAGGTTGCGGGTCATGCCGGCGAATTTCACCAGACGCTCGGCCATGGCCTCGTCCACGCCGGTTTCACGGCGCACGATTTTCCGCTCCAGTGCCGCGGCCGGATAATTGAACTCGATGGCCACGAAACGCTGGCGCGTGCTCTGCTTCAAATCCTTGAGCACGCTCTGGTAACCCGGGTTGTAGGAAATGGCGAGGCTGAATTCGGGGCCGGCGGTGAGCAGCTCGCCAGTTTTTTCGATCGGCAGTACGCGCCGGTCGTCAGCGAGCGGATGAATGACCACGGTGGTGTCCTTGCGTGCCTCGACGATCTCATCGAGATACAGCATCGCATTGGTACGCACGGCACGCGCCATGGGTCCATCGACCCACACGGTTTCATTGGCGGTGATGAGATAACGCCCGACCAGGTCAGTGGCGGTGAGATCGTCGTGGCACGAGACGGTGATGAGTGGGCGTTTCAGACGCCAGGCCATGTGCTGCATGAAGCGCGTCTTGCCGCAACCCGTCGGACCCTTCAGCAGCACCGGCAATTGCTGATGGAATGCCGCCTCAAAGACCGCAATTTCCTGACCGATGGGCTCGTAGTAAGGCTCATCTTTTATGAGGTATTCATCGGTATGAGCGCTGCGCGCAGTACCGGAGTTTTTTGATACTGAGATTCGGGTCATGGACATAAACCAATCGTTGACTGTGTCAGTATGCCAAATTTACTTGAGCATACAAAAACATATTGACGCTCGCGTCCGGGTTACCGAAAATGTCCCTGATTATACGCATGGTTCGCAAGGCGCCCTGAGTACATATACGCACTCTATCCGCGCATATGAAATTTAAATCTAGAGGAGATGGCGAATCGGTGGCACCCCGCCCGTGAGCGGGGTATTGTTGCTGTCCCGTACTTCCGGCGGTAGTGAATTCCGGACAATTCCGCGGTGGAGGCCTGTCAATGACGGATGTCGTCGCGACAAACGAGACTATATTGGTGGTCGGTGGGGGGATCAGCGGCATGACCGCGGCCCTGGAAGCGGCCGAGTGCGGCAAGGACGTGGTGTTGGTGGAAAAGAATCCGAGCCTCGGTGGCCGGGTTAACCAGCTCTACAAATATTTCCCCAAGCTATGCCATCCCACCTGCGGCATGGAGATCAACCTCAGGCGCCTGCGGGCCAACAAGCGCATCCGCGTGTTAACGCTGTCCGAGGTCAAGACCATCACCGGCAAGCCCGGCGATTACACCGCGACAATAACAATCTCTCCGCGTTACGTGAACGAAAACTGCACCGCCTGCGGCGAGTGCGAAAAGGCCGTTAGCACGGAGATCACCAACCCGTACAACTACGGCATGGACAAGACCAAGGCGGCCTACCTGCCGTTTGCCATGGCCTACCCGCCGCGTTACGTGATTGATCCTTCCCTCATCGGCACGCCCGAGGCAGAGAAGGCCAAGGCCGCCTGCAAATACGATGCGATTGATCTCGGCATGAAGGAAGAGACGATCAATTTCAAGGTTGGTGCCGTGGTCTGGGCCACCGGCTGGAAACCCTACGACGCCGCCAAGATTCAGCCCTATGGCTACGATCGTTATCCGAATGTCATTACCAGCGTCGAGTTTGAGCGCCTGATGGACCCGTTTGGCCCCACCGGCGGCAAGCTGGTGCGGCCGTCGGACGGAAAAGAGGCGAAAAATGTCGCCTTCATCCAGTGCGCCGGGAGCCGTGACCGCAATCACCTCAAGCACTGCTCGCGCATCTGCTGCATGGCCTCGCTCAAACAGTCCACCTACGTGCGCGAAAAGTATGCCGACGACGCCAATGTATCCATTTACTACATCGACATCCGCGCCATCGACCGCTTCGAAGATTTCTACAAAAAGATCCAGGCTGATCCCAAGGTAAAATTCATCAAGTCCAAGGTGGCCAACATCACCGTGGACAAGGAAGGCAATCCCATCCTGCACGGCGTCGATACCGAGGGCTATCACCGTTACGACAATTCGCACGACCTGGTAGTGCTCGCCATCGGCATGGAGCCGTCGGTGGATGCCTCGCGCATCATGCCCGGTGTAAAGGCAGATGCCAGTGGTTTCATCGATATCCACGCTACCACCGAGGCGGTGTTTGGCGCCGGCTGCGCGTCCAATGCGCTCGACGTCAACCGCTCGGTCCAGAGCGCCACAGCCGGCGCGCTGCGGGCGATTCAAGTGATCAACCGCGTATCCCGGGCGGAGGCTTAAAGATGGCGGACATTAAAATCGGTGCGTATATCTGCAAGGGCTGCGGCATCGGCGAGCGGCTCGACACGGCGCAGCTCACCCTGATTGCGCAGAAGGAAGGCAAGGCCCAGGTCGTGCGCGAGCACGAATTTTTATGCAACCAATCCGGCGTGGAGCTGATCAAGAACGACATTGCCAACGAAGGCGTGAACCACGTGGTGATCGCGGCCTGCTCACGCCGCTCGAAAGCCGAGACCTTCAATTTCGAAAACGTTGCCATTTCGCGCGCCAACCTGCGAGAGGGCGTGATCTGGATCACGCCGGCGGACGAAGACAAGAAGGAGATCGTGCAGGAAATGGCCGCTGATTACATCCGCATGGGTTGCGCCGAATCGGCCAAGATGCAAATCCCACGGACCAATCCTAACCTTGGCAACAACAAGCGTCTTCTGGTTGTAGGCGGCGGCATCACCGGGCTAACCGCGGCCATCGAAGCCTCCAAGACCGGCTATGACGTCCTGCTGGTGGAGAAGAGCGCGAGCCTCGGGGGTTGGGCGGCAAAGTTGCACAAACGCGTGCCGGACCGGGAACCCTATGCTGAGCCGATGGACACCGGTATCGCCGATCTGATCAAGAAAATCGAGTCGGACAAGCACATCAAGGTGAACCTCAACTCGACCATCACCAAGACCAGTGGCGCACCGGGCCAGTTCAGCGTGGACATCTCCACGGAATCCGGCAGTACTGCCACCGAGAACGTCGGCGGGATCATCATGGCCTCGGGCTTCACGCCCTACGACATGAACAAGCTGCCATACCTGGGTGCGGGCAAGAGCAAGGACGTGGTCGACCAGCTTGGCCTGGAAGAACTCGCGCATGCCGCCAACGGCGGACCGATCAAGCGCCCCAGCGACGGCAAGGAAGTGAAAAGCGTGGTGTTCGTGCAATGCGCCGGCCAGCGTTCCGACAAGGAAGGCGAGCTGCCCTACTGCTCCGGCCATTGCTGCAATACCTCGGTCAAGCAGGCGATGTACTTCCGGAACCAGAACCCGGATATCGACACCAACGTCATCTACACCGATTTGCGTACACCGGGTAATGGCGAGGACTTCTATCGCAGCGCCCAGAACAAGGGCGTGATCTTCACCAAGGGCAAAGTGAACGAGGTCACCACCGGCAGCGCCGGTCTCGAGGTCAAGTTCAAGGACCTGATCCTGAACGAGGACGTCGTGGCCAAGGCCGATCTCGTGGTGCTCGCCACCGGCCAGGTAGCCAATTCCGGCATCGATATGGAGGCGCAGCTGCTGGCCGAGGCCGCCGCCGCCGCCGATGACAAGGCCGCCAAGGATGCCGGTGAAGCCGCCATCGAGCGGGTTGAAAAGCCAAAAGGGGTCTCGATTCTCAATCTGACTTATCGTCAGGGACCGGATTTGCCGCACCTCAAACACGGATTCAACGATTCGCACTTCATCTGTTTCCCGTACGAAACGCGCCGCACCGGCATCTACTCCGCGGGCCCGGTACGCCGTCCCATGGACATGGCGCAGGCCATCGAGGACGCCACCGGCGCCGCACTCAAGGCGATCCAGGCCGTGGAGAATGCCAGCCTCGGCCGCGCCGCGCATCCGCGCTCCGGCGATCTGTCGTTCCCGGAGTTCCGGCGCGAAGGCTGCACCCAGTGCAAGCGCTGTACCGTAGAATGCCCGTTCGGTGCCATCGACGAAGACGAAGCTCGTTATCCGGTTTTCAACGAATCCCGCTGCCGGCGCTGCGGCACCTGCATGGGCGCCTGCCCGGTGCGCGTGATCTCGTTTGAGAACTATTCGGTGGACACCGTGGGTTCGCAGATCAAGAACATTGATTTCCCCGACCAGTTCTCCGAAAAGCCGCGCATCCTGGTGCTGGCCTGCGAGAACGACGCTTATCCGGCGCTCGACATGGCGGCCATGAACCGCTTCCAGTACAGCGCGTTCACGCGTGTGGTGCCGGTGCGCTGCTTGGGATCGATCAACACTATCTGGGTCACGGACGCGCTTAACAGCGGCTACGACGGCGTAATCCTGATGGGCTGTCAGAAGGGCGACAACTACCAGTGCCACTTTGTGAGAGGGTCGGCTTTGGCACACGAGCGCATGAGCAAGATCGACGACACGCTGAAGCAGCTTTCCCTCGAGGCGGAGCGTGTTAAGACTTATGAAGTGGCGATCACCGACATCGAGCGCGCGCCAGCACTGATCAACGAGATGGCCGAGACGATCCAGAAGATCGGACTCAGTCCGCTTAAGTTTTAGTTTCAGGAGAAACCATGACCGATCTCAACAAGGCGATGGTGGAAACGTACCGTAACGATTTCCTGAAGGAAGTCGAGGCGAACGTCGAGGAAGGCAACTGGGTCAAGATGTGCATGCAGTGCGGCGTGTGCTCCGGCTCCTGCCCGTTTGGCCCGGACTGGGAACATCCACCACAGGAGATCTTCGCGATGATCCGTGCCGGCAAACGCGATGAAGTGTTGAAGAGCGAATCCATGTGGATGTGCACGAGTTGCTACAACTGCATCGTGCGCTGCCCCAGGGAGCTTCCAATCACCCACATCATGCACGGCTTGGCGAATTATGCGCACCGCCTCGGCATCGCGCCGAAGATGAACCCTACGCGCCGGTTTGCCAAGATATTCTGGGACAACATTGCCAAGAGCGGTCGCGTCAATGAGCTTGAATTGTCGATAAGACTTTATTTCATGAACGGCTTCATGAAAGGCATCAAGACGGGCCTGGAGATGCTGCCGGTGGGCCTGGGCATGCTCAAGACCAAACGGCTCAATCCTTTCGGCCTGTTCGCCCATGGCGGCATCAAGCGCAAGGGCGAACTGCACAAGATGCTCAAGAAAGCCTACGAAATTGAAGACAAGCGCAAGGGTTTTGCGAAGTAGCGTTGGAGAGCTTAAACATGGCGAGAAAAGAATATTCGTTTTATCCCGGCTGTTCGTCCGAGCGCAAGGCGTCGGCCTCCAACTACATGGTCTCGGTCGAGTCCATGTGCAAGACGCTGGACGTCAAGCTCAACGAGATTCCCGACTGGAACTGCTGTGGCGCCTCCATCGGTTACGCCGAGGGTGGCGAATTGCCGCGCCATATCATGAACGCGCGCAACATCGCGATCTCCGAAAAGGAAAATCCCGGTCAGGACATTGTCGCGACTTGCGCCGCCTGCTGGCTTGGGACCAAGGAAACCCAGGAACGGATCACCCACTCCGGCGAGCTGCTGGCGGACGTGAACGAAATCCTCAAGGAAGCCGGCCTCAAGTACGAGGGTAAACAGCCGGTGCGCCACATGGTCGAGGTGCTGATCGAGGACCTCGGCTACGACGAGCTCGCCAAGCCGGTGAAAAAGCCGCTCGAGGGCATCAAGATTGCCGGCTACGTCGGCTGCCAGACCAACCGCCCGTTTGGCGTTCTCGGGGAGTCGTTCGAGAATCCGAAGTACCTCGACAAGCTGACCGAAACCATGGGTGCCACGGCGCTCGACAAGTACGAAGAGAAAGTCACCTGCTGCGGCGGCGCGCTCGCCTTCTCCGAGCCCGACAAGTCTTACGTGCAGATCAAGAAAATCATCGAATCCGCCTACGATCACGGCGCCGACATGATCGTCACGCCCTGCCCGGTGTGCCAGATGAACGTCGAGGTGTACCAGGGGCAGATTAACAAGAAGTTCGGCACCAAGTTCAACATCCCGGTAATGTATTATTCTCAACTCATGACCGTGGCCTACGGCGGCAGCGCCAAGGAAGCCGGTCTCGATGGCAACATCATCCGCGCCACGAAGCTTGAGGAGATTGCGGCCAAGAAATAGTGACTGGATTCCTGTTTCAAAAAAAAGCCCGCTAATGCGGGCTTTTTGTTTTTGCATGCACAATAAACCCAATCCCTCAAACTAGCGCCGCCGGGAGTTGGCGAAACACGGTCTGGCCGTGTTCCAGCAGAATTTTGCGCCAAGCCGGATCGGCGGGGCAGAAGGTCTCCCCAAAGGCGGCGCGCAGACGCGCCGCGCGGTTCGCATCACGACACCCGTAGTGGTACAGCCGGTTCTCCGCGCGCAGCGCGCGCAGGACGTGCACAGCCGAATAAGTACCGACTTCCAACGTGCAGGCCTGCACGCGTGCGTGGGGCAATGCGCGCGCGGTCACGGCTGCGATCGTGCCACGGGCGGCATAGTGGGTGAAGCCGGAGGGCGCGTTGCTTACGACCCGTGCCGCGCCGAAACACCGTGCGAGACGCGCGAACAAGGACGTGGTGGACGGTTCCGCCACCAGCATCGCGTATTCGCCCCGGTGGCCAAGGCCGGTATGGATATCCAGATGCAGCACCTGCTCAACCGCCGCGAAGCGCTCATCGTTCAGCAGCCGTTTAAGGATTTCGAGCGATTCCTGCTGACGATCGCCGCCATAGAACAATCCTCGCGGGAATTCGTACTGGCCGGCGGCAATCGCCTGACGCAGGACTGTCGTCCCGAGTCGGAGCCTATGCCATAAAGCGCCCGGCCAGAACGCCTCGCCGTCATCCGGCGGTAAGGCCGGGTTGAGCCAACGATGGATACGCGCATACTCCGGATTCACCGGTCCAGGAAACGTGGACACAGCGTTGCGGTTGAGGTCGACATTGTTTTCGTTGGTCCGCCGACCGTGGGCGAATCCCCACGGGTTCAGCGCGTGAACGAGCAACGCTCCCATGTCCTTCGGCATTCTCGTAGCGAATTCCATAAGCCACAACCGCAGCAAGGCGCTGCCGGCCGGGGCCTCGGCGCCGTGCACGCCCGTGGTGAGCAGCAGCAATGTGCCTGGATGCGTGTGGCCGAGGCTGGCGCTGTCGATAAACAGCTCCTCCCCGTTCGGACCACGCCCGGCAATCGGGTGGCAGGAGAGGCGCGCACCTCCGCGCTCGGCCTCGGCGCAAAAATCCGCGCGGGCCGTAAAGTAATTCGTCGTAAACACTGGAACTCGAATGGTTCGTGAAAACACCATTCTGCCGCAGGAGTGTTTAGCCTGAAAGCCTCGAGCGTTGCCGCTCGACGCTGACATCATGCGCGCGAAGAGGCTTGGGGAGAGCGCGGCCAAGAAAGCATGATTGGCAAACGAAAAAGCCCATGTCAGCGGGCTTTTTGTTCACTGGAACCTGGTGCGGGCCGGGCGTTTATTCGCGCGTTGCCTATACTTGTTGAAACATGTGGCGCCCTGTGCCTTAAGCCCTGTTATGCAATCGTCCGACATCAAGACGCAAATTCTGTCTCATTCCCCCGCGCTGGCGCCCGATACGGCGCAGGACGTGGCCGAGACGCTGTCCGCGCGCTACGAGGTTCTGGATGCCTTGGGCGATGGTGGCATGGGCATGGTGTTTCGCGTGCGAGACCGCGAAACCTCCGAAATCCTGGCGCTTAAATTGCTGCGACCGGAGATCGCCCGCGACCCGGCGATGATGGAGCGCTTCAAAAATGAAATTCGCCTCGCGCACCGCATCACCCACAAGAACGTCTGTCGCATCTACGATTTCAACCGCGTTGGCAATCTGGCCTACTTCACTATGGAATTCGTGGACGGCGAAAGTCTGCGCAGCTATCTCCGGCGTGCTGGAAAAATGACTCCCGAACGTACCATCGATCTCGCGCGCCAGATCGCCACCGGTCTGACCGAGGCGCACGCGCAGGGTGTGGTACACCGCGATCTGAAACCCGAAAATGTCATGCTGGGGCGGGACGGGCTGGTCAAGCTACTGGATTTCGGTATCGCGCGCGCCCTCGGCAGCGACACCACCACGGCGCACACCATCATGGGCACGCCGGAATACATGGCCCCCGAACAATCACAAGGCAAACCGGTCGATCAGCGCGTGGATATTTATGCCCTGGGGCTGATCCTGTATGAGTCCCTGACGGGAAGGCGCGCCTTCTCCGGTGCGACCCCGGTGGAGGTCGCGCTCAAGCAGCTCAAAGAAAAACCGCTGCCGCCGAGAAAATTCCTGCCTTCCACCCCACCGCATCTTGAAGCGGCCGTGTTGCGCTGTCTGGAAAAAGAACCGGTACGCCGATTTTCCAGTGCCGCGGAATTACTGCGCGCGCTGTCTCTGCCCGGTGCCTTGGCTAAGCAGGAGCCACGTTCGCGAAAAGTCGCCCTGTATCTGGCACTCGGCGTGATTGCCTTGATGATCGGCTTCAAAGTCGCCAACCGGGGCGGGCCATCCGACTCTTCCGCCCAGTCGGATGAAACGACCGCTAACATGCCGGATCAACGCCAGATCCCGGAAGAACTGATCACCTTGTTCGAGGCGGCGAAAAAGGGTGATGCGGCGGCGCAGGAACGTGTCGGACGATTGTATCTTGACGGCCCCGAGCGCGCCCGCGACGAACGCAAGGCGTATTTCTGGACGCGCCGCGCCGCGCTCAGCGGAGACTCGAACGCGCAGTACACCCTGGGGCAGATGTATGAGGGGGGTCGCGGCCCGCCGCGCAACCGGGTCGGCGCCTTTGTCTGGTACCAGATCGCGCTGCGCTCCGGCAACGAGTCGGCGCGCGCGCCTTTCGAGCGATTAAAACAGGAACTTTCCAGCGACGAGATGACCGAAGCCGCGCAACACTTGCAGAGACTGCGGAAAAATCGCTGATTGTTGGTCAGGACTGTGCCGCCCTAGTGGCTGCGCACGAGGTTGCGGCCTTCCTGTTTGGCGACATAAAGCGCCGTGTCGGCCGCGTGAATCAAACCGGAGGCGGTGTCGCCGTCCCGGGGAAACGTGGCGATTCCAATGCTGACCGTGACATGCACCATGTCACCCTGGGGTGTCGTGGTGATGGAATCCGCCACCGTCGCACGTACACGCTCGGCCACTGTGCGTGCCCCTTCCTCATCCGTTTCCGGGAGAATAACAGCCAGTTCCTCGCCGCCATAACGGCAAACCACGTCCACCGGACGCATATGCAGCTGAATCAGATCGGTAACGGTAATCAGCACCTCGTCACCGGCCTGATGTCCATACTGATCGTTGACGTTCTTGAAGTGATCGATATCCAGCATTAACACCGACAACGGATGCTGGTATCGGCGGGCACGTTGCGCTTCCTCGTGTAGCCGTTTTTCGAGTTCACGGCGGTTGTAAAGGCCGGTGAGGCTATCGCGTGCCGAAAGTTCCTCCAGCTTGTGCTGATGCTGCATCAATCGCTCGGCCATGGCATTGAATTCACGTGCCAGGTGTCCTATTTCATCGTGGGTTTCCAACGGTAAGCGGTAGGAAAGATTGTTCTGGGAAAATTTCGCCATGCCTTTCTCGAATTCACGCAACGGCACCAGCACCGAACGGATTAACCACGCGGCACCGATGATGGCAATCAGCAAACCCAGCCCCACCAACACCAAGATGACCAGTAAATAGCGTTTTTCCGATTCGTTTATCTGCGCACGCTGGGTGCCGATCTCGGTGTAGTAGGCGTCGTAGGCCTGATCGAGCTGGAACATGATCTGGTATACACGCTGGTCAAGCTGGTTGAGCGCTGCTTTGGGAGCCCTCGAGGTAAAAATGACTCCGGCCAGCGTCAGGCTGTCTTTCCATTCGCGCCGGGCGCTGGCGAGCAGGCTGTATTCTTTCGGATCAAGGAAGGGCTTCCCGAGGATCTCGGAAAAAATTGCATCCACGCCCGCCGCTTCGACGTCGAACTGAGATCGAAGGGCAAATCGCGGAGTTATTGCATAATCCCTGGCAAGGGCGGAAGTCTTGCGAATCTGGTTCTGCAGACGCGAAGTCGCCTGCAATTTGTAAATCGGTTGTTCGACGATGCGGTTCAGCGCGTTGGCAGAATGTTGCAGAAATAAGCTCGCGCCAATGGCGACAACGACCACCGGAAAGAACACGATACCCATCGCGATCAGGAAGCGAGCGCGCAGGGACAGCTTGGGAAAAAAAGGCAAATTCACGGATACGGTCCTTCGCCGGCGCCCGCGCGCCGTGTCTGCGTGAATGTTTCTGGCAAAGTATAGCCGGATACTCGGTTTTCCCCGAAAACCGCGGGAAATTCTGCCTATACCGCCACTCGGGCAGGAGCAGGCCGGAACCCGGGTTCATGTCATTGACAGATTATGGCGGCGGGAGTAGTTGTAAAAGGGTCGAGGCATCAGCCTGCTTGAATTGTAATCAACCGTGAGGAGCATGCCATGCGCGTTTCAACGACGGACCCCATCTCCGGCGCCGATGTCAAAAATCCCGAGAAATCCCCTTTTGTTGTCGAAGGCTCGGGCGAAGGCGCAATCAAAATTTATTTTGAGAACGAGGAGAATAAAAAGGCCTATCTCGAGATCGAGACCGAGCATCCGGGCGAGGATTTCACCACCAACCTGGATAATCCCTCGAAAATGGGTTCGGAGACCTGAGCAACAAAATCGTTGCGAAGGCCATGTACCGCTTCACGCGGGAAGTTTTCATGCGCGTGAAGCGGGTGGGTTCCCCTTTTTTATCGCGGTCTTTCCGGTGACGGAAAGTTATCGCGCACACCCACTTCAGCCATTTCAGCTTTCTTCGATGTATTTCGATTCTCCCTAATAGCAGGCTTGCCTGCCAAACGCCGGACTTTGTTGTTACGCCGGTGGTATGGCATGCTGTGTCATTGTCCTATTTTCAGGAGTCTGAGGTCGCGGCATGATGGAATTTTGGGCACGTCTGCAGGATTCGCTGGGCACCGCGTTGTTCACCGTGGGGAATACTCCGGTGAGCACCGCCGGATTATTCCGGGTGCTCCTGATCCTGGTGGCGGCATGGTGGTTGTCTAAGGCATTGCGTCATGCGCTGGCGCGCGTGGCCAAGCGCTGGCCGGGAATGAATCCGGCCTCGGTTTATGCCCTCGGCCGCGTGATCCACTACACACTGTTGGTGCTGGGCTTGCTCATCGGCCTGTCCACCATCGGAATCGATTTCTCCAACCTCGCGCTGTTGTTCGGGGCACTCGGCGTCGGCATCGGTTTCGGCTTGCAGAACATGGTGAGCAATTTTGTCTCCGGGCTCATCATTTTGTTTGAGAAAAGCCTCAAGATCGGTGATTTCGTCGAACTGGAGTCGGGCGTGGTCGGCGAGGTGCGCGAGATCAACATGCGTTCAACGCGCATCACGACCAACGACAACATCGACATCCTGGTGCCGAATTCGGAGTTCGTGAACGGCCGGGTGGTGAACTGGACGCTGGACGAAGCCTATCGGCGCATCCACGTACCGTTCGGCGTGGCTTACGGGTCCGACAAAGAGAAAGTCCGGAAGGCGGCGCTCGAGGCCGCCGAGCGCGTGCCTTACACCCTGCGGGGGGTCAATGGGCGCGAACCGCAGGTGTGGTTCGTCAAGTTCGGCGATTCGAGCCTGGATTTCGAGTTGGTGGTCTGGCTCACACCGGAAGCGGTGAAGCGTCCGTCGCGGGTGCAAGCGGAGTATCTCTGGGAGATTCACTCATCGCTGGCCGAGTACCAGCTCGAAGTGCCGTTTCCGCAGCGCGATGTGCACTTTCGCAGCGTGTTTGGACTGAAAGATGAACTGGCGCGGCATTGGCTGGACCAGTCGCGCCCCGGACCCACGCCCCGCAAACCGGCATGAGCAAATCCTCCGGTTTCAAGCGCCGCTTTGCTTGCACCGGCTGCGGCGAGTGCTGCACCGGCCGCGGCAGCTACGTCATCGAGATCAGTCGCGCGGAGCAGCGCCACCTGCAGAACTTCCTTGGCATCTCGTGGGATTGGCTGCGCCGCCGTTACGTGTTCCGCTTTGATGAAACCGAGAGCATCCGCATGCGCCCCAATGGAGATTGCGTATTTCTCGATCAGGACCGACGTTGCCGAATCTACGCGGTTCGTCCCCGACAATGCCGCACCTATCCGTTCTGGCCGGAGCTCGCGAGCCGAAAGGCTTGGCGCGCGGAAGCGCAACGCTGCGAGGGCATCGGACAAGGCCCGGTGATCCCGCTGGTGCGGATGGATCAGAGGCGGAAATCGCGGTAGGGGTTGGCGGCACGAAACATGATCGGCCCTCACAGCACGCGGGAGTGGAGAAGTTCAGTTTACCGGATGAGGCAAACTGCGTTTACTGTCCAGCCACTTGAGCAAAGGTTCCCACTGCTCGATGTCGTGCGTCACTTGTGAACGGTTAAGGTCGAAAATCCCCAGGCCGCGCGCATCGGCTACCAGGTAATTCTGGCTCTCGCGCAGCGTGGTCACGAATGGAATTTTAAGGCGCGTGAGAAACCGCTCGAGATTTTGATAGATCTGGGTGTTGAGTGTTGCGTAATTGATGTTCATGCTGTTCAGCACGCTTTCCATGGAATTCTGTATTGAGCTGTTCTCACGCACGCGGTTGGCGACCACCGCCACCCGGGTTTCATCCCGAACGATTTTCCCCACCACCAGCATCTCATGAATAAAATGCGCCGCCGCGCGAATGTCGGTGGGGGAGGGCAGCACCGGAATGATGACGGTTTGGGCACGGCGCACCAGCGCCGTGAGGTCTGGGCCGTGCGCACCGGCGGGCACGTCCATGATGACGTAATCGGTGGAACGTGGCACTCGCGCCGAATCGCGCCACGCGGCGATCCCGCGGATCGGCGGGCGGTCTTGCGGGCGCGCCTCGAGCCACTCCATGCTCGATCCCTGCGGGTCAAAATCTGCGATCACCACCGCTTTCCCCTGCGAGGCGTAATAGCTCGCGAGGTTGGTCGTGAGCGTGCTCTTTCCGCAGCCGCCCTTGGCGTTAAGCAGCATGATCTTGCGCATGGTTGCTCCTTGTGGGGGGTGGCAGGTTTTTCGGGAGGGAATAACAAACCGGATCGGGCGGAAAACCCTT
>Ga0224497_10000337_pt1 | contig 34147 bp, 27 predicted proteins | sample SF_Jul11_sed_USG_4_FD_167970 | JGI IMG/M metagenome (GOLD analysis project Ga0224497, IMG submission 167970) | Sediment microbial communities from San Francisco Bay, California, United States - SF_Jul11_sed_USGS_13 | ecosystem: Environmental > Aquatic > Marine > Sediment | place: USA...
GATCATAGATCAACGTGTCCCGCAGCGCGGCGGGGACGTGTCGGAGCTTCTTGGTAAATCCGTCGCACGCACTCTGCGCCTCCGTCCCCTCAAGCCGAGCCAAGATAACCAGGCGCGAGGTCCGCTCAACCAAGGTCCCGACGGCCGAGCCATTGCGGGCTCCCTTGATCAGGTCGCCTTCCCAGTGACCCGGGACGGTGCGAGTCGCGACGTCGGCGGGGCGCTCGGCAAGGAGGGTCATGTTGAGGATCTGCCCTCGTCGATCCGTTCCTCGCGACCGGGGCCGGCGCGTTTGCCGCGCCTGACGCAGCGCGGCCAGCAGTGCGCGGCGCAAGGTGCCGCGGGGCAACACGTACAGCCCCCCGTAAATGGTCTCAGCCGAGAGGCGTTTCTGCATGTCGGCAGGATACTCCCGTCGGAGGCGACCGGCAATCTATACCCCTGAGCCAGTCTTGTCCGGACATAGCGCCACAGCCCGGGATCCAGCAGTTATCGAGGCCGCCGGGCCAAGCGAGTCCGACCTGTCGCACGGGCATGGGCTGTACAAGCCCGATACGGCCAGCTCGGTGTCGCGTTGCGGGCCTGCTCCCGGCTCAGTGTGCTCGGCGTCCGCCCCAAGACCGTGGCCATTGTGCGCAACGAATGGCCTTGGGCCAACCCCAAGCTCAGTGTCTCACGTTCTTCGAAACTCAAGTGCGTATAGGATTTCTTGTTCATGGCAACACCATAGCCAAGCAGGGCCGGAAGTGTTGCACTTGGAGTTAGAACCTAAGGAGAATTTACCCTCTTCTGGAATCAAGGGAATCCTGATGGGCGAAGCAAAATAATGACAAAATCGAGGCCCCGCAACCAACATAAACGAATGATTTTCTGGTCCATTCTCGATTTGCCTTTAAGGCTTTTTTGTTGAGACAAACCTCAAGTTGAGGTTGCGTATAGGTTGGGGGGTTGGGACAGGTTTCCCTATTTGTCCCTTCCTGTCGACTCTAACCACGCTAAACTCTTGAGATTCCTGAAGATCCCTATAAATTCGAAACCCGTCACTCACCCTATTTAAAAGTAGTTGATATTTTTGGAATTTTTAAGGTCTTCCACCCTATGCCGCAAGGAATGCAAAAAACTCTGATCCCTGTCGCTCCACTCGAAAAGTTCTAAAATCGTCCACTAGCTCCAGCCACTTTTTGCACATCAGAAGTGCGTTCGTTCAAGGCAATTTGTATACATTAAAGATTTGGCGTTTGGAAGCAAATCTATTATTCTGGTCCTGTAGCAATCAGCCTAGGGAGGGAGATCTCGTTTTCATTACCTTAAGGGTAAGGAACGGAAAGATCTGATTTCTGAATGGTCACGTTCTTGGTTCGCTCTGTTTTGGGGATTAACTCATGGGCAATTCGTGTTCACCGGCTACTAGTAAAAATCTTGTTCCTGCTGGGACCGGATCCAGTCTGAGATTTTCAAGTGGGCAGATCGGCCTTTTTAGGCAGATGGCTCGGGAGTCCCGCACAGGGTTTATGGTGCCTAGCTTTCGAAAAAAGCCCGAGTCTTCTCAAGGGACCCTTGCGCTTTTTTCGGGTCCCAGCGGGGCGGGAAAAACGATGGCCGCGGAAATCATGGCTCGGGAGTTAGGGTTCTCGATGTATCGGGTGAATCTCAGCCAGGTTGTCAGCAAGTATATCGGGGAGACGGAAAAGAATCTGGCGCGTGTGTTGAAGACTGCCGAAATGAAGAAGGCGGTGTTGCTGTTTGATGAAGCGGATGCCTTGTTTGGGAAACGGAGTGAGGTGAAAGATAGCCATGACCGGTATGCGAATATCGAGGTCAGCTATGTATTGGAAAAGTTGAAGGTTTACCCTGGGCTGGTCATTCTGGTTTCCAATCAACAGGTCGATCTTGACCCTCAAGTGGGATGTTTCTTGAAATACCATTTGAACTTTTCTGCTCCTCATACACCTCAGCTGAAGGGACGATGAATTGGAGGGGAACCTCCCGGTGTTGCCTCATTTTTTACATCAGATTTCTTCGCGTTATCTTTCTCCCCTCAGGATAAGAATTCGGACTGAAGTTCTTCAGCTGGGCACAGATTCTTCGCCGTGGGCTCAGAATGACAAGCGGGTGGGGGCCGCAGTGGGTTACCATTTGCTCGTCCCATGAGTGGATGGTGAAATCTATGTTTGTAGTGATTTTGCGTTAACCGATCACTTGTATGTGATGCACGGTTAGTGTGGTGGCGGTAAAGTCTTCCTCTACCAGTCCCTTCAGAAGAAGCGGCCGTTCGTTCGTGAGTAACGGACCGTATCGTTGAAACGTGTCGGGGAACAACGTAGCATCGTACAGCTCCGTGGTATCTTCCAGCGTGATAAATTCCATCGGTTCGCCATGTCTGGTCGACGCGGTTTTTTCGGTGATCAGCCAGCCAACCATCATGATCCGGCGGCCGATATGCGCAGCCATCTCTATCGCGTGAATGATCCTTAGACCTTGCAAGTGTTTCGCGTAGAGTGTCAACGGATGGCATCGGAGGGGGAAGCCGAAGAGCTCAATCTCATGCTGAATCATCCGTTCTGGGGAATACTCGTTGGGAATCGGGAGCAGACGGGCGGTTGGCAAGAGGGGGGTGGCGTGTTGTGTAGCTGATCTGGCGGAGATGCCGCAGGTTGGATGCTCGGCATAGACGCGCCAGAGGAGGCCGGGGCGGGTGACTTCACCGGCAATGGTATCGAAACAGCCTGCCAGAATTAATAAACGAATCTGCGCCGGTTCGGGATGGAGCCTGGTCAGAAAATCGTGAAACGACTGAAACGCCCCGTGGCGATGCCGCTCTTCGAGAAGACGATCAACAAACCCCCGTGCTAATCCTTTCATTTGCATGAAGCCCATGCGGATGGTCGTTCCTGCTCCCTCGTATGCCCACGCGCTGGCATTGATGTCCGGGGGGAGGATGGTCAGCCCCATCCGGCGGGCTTCTGACAGATAGGCGAAGGTGGAATAAAACCCGCCCTGATTGCTGATGACGGCGGCCATGAATTCCGCAGGATAATGGGCTCGGAGATAGGCCGATTTGAATGACACCTGCGCGTAACTGGCCGAATGGGGCTTACAAAAACTATAGCCCGCAAAACTCATCGTCATGGCCCAGACCCGCTCAATCGTTCGTGCATCCACCCCGCGCGCGCGCGCGCCGTCGACAAACTGGCGTTGGTAATCACGAAGCTGGCGTTGCTTATGCTTCTTGCTGAGGATTTTCCGGAGTTGATCGCCATCTTCCACGGAAAATCCCGCCAGACCCATGGCCACCTTGGTGACGTCTTCTTGATACACCATGATGCCGTGGGTTTTCACGAGCACGCCTTCCACCAACGGATGAAGGGGACGACAGGCTCCGCCATGCGCCCGTCGGACAAATTCTTGAATGAACCGGTTTGCAGCGGGACGAATCAACGATGAGACGATGATGAGATATTCAAAGACATCGGCGCGCGCGCGTCGATCGGCGGGCATGCCCGTCCAGAGTTTTTTCAGGAGCAGGCGGGTGGCGGGCGATTCAATGTAAAAACATCCGATCGTCTCACCCCGTTGAATGAGCTGTTGTGTCTTGTGATCGGTTAATGGGTCCCAGGTGGCATAGTCGATGTGGTGGCCCGTGTTTGCCGCAATTGCTGCAATGGCATCCCGAATGACGGCCAGGGATCGATTGCCCAGGAGATCGATTTTGACCAGGCCGGCATCCTCCGTTTGATCTTTTTCCCATTGAATGACCGGAATACCTTTTGCCGATACTTCCACCGGCACATAGCGTCGGAGGTCGTCAGGGACAATGACGATGCCCCCACAATGCAGCGACAGGTGACGGAACCGTCCCTGGAGTTGAAGGGCGAGGCTGATAATTGCCGGCCATGGGTTGCGCAAATCGGTGAACGCCGAGGCCCCATCAAGATGTGAGTTCTTTCTGTTCCCATTGTGTGGCGTTGAAGATGGTGACGGGCGAGGGCTTTCCTTTTCTCGAATGCTGTGAGGGCGGGCATTCCGGCTCACAGATTGGCTGCAAGGGGAGGCGGGGACCTGGTGAACCGGAAGCTCGGTGAGCGGGAGGCGAGCCAGCAATTGACTGACCTGTTGAATCTCCCCAGGAGGCATGCCATAGACTTTGGCGACTTCACGCACGGCCGCCCGGAGCGCCAGCGTATTCTGATTGGCCACCATGCCCGCCTGTCGGCTGCCATAGCGTGCGAAGACAAAATCTACAATGCGGTCGCGCTCATCCCAGGGGAAATCCACGTCGATATCCGGCGGATCATGACGCCCGGGATTCAAAAACCGTTCAAAAAACAGATTGTGACGGATGGGGTCCACATGGGTAATACCCAGGCAATAGGACACGATGGACGCCGCCGCCGATCCCCGGCCACAGGTGCGAGGCGCTTGGCGGACAATCTCGTCAACCACCAGAAAATAGTGGGCGTAGCTTTTATCCCGGATAACGCCCAGTTCGCGTTCGATACGGTCGGTCACGACCGGTGTCAGTGAGCCGTACCGCCATCGGGCCCCGTCGTAGGTCTTCTCGCGTAGCATGGTGAAGGCATGCGGGTCGGAGAGCTGGCGAAAGCCGGGGAAAATCGTCGCTTTGAACGACCACTCGGTCTGGCAGTGCTGCGCGATCTTCCAGGTGTTGGTCATGGCATGAGGAACATGGGGAAACTGTGGCGCCAGCGTCGCAGGCGGCATCAACCAATGGTTGGGTGCACAGCACGCGTCAGGAGGTAATTGCGAGAGTGTGGTGTTCAACGCGATCGCGCGGAGGATTTGGTGTAAGGGGAATTCCTGAGGGGTCACGAAATGCACCCGGTTAGTTGCAACTGGGGGAAGGTGCGCACGGCGGCTAAAGGCCAAGGCCTGGTGCATGAGTGCGCCAGGCGACAGCTCTACGTACAGATCGGTAGGGGAGTGGCGTTTCCAGGCGGTCAGTGCCGGAAGATCATCAGAGAGGATAATCAGTCCTTGGCGGTGTTCCTGAACCGAGGTGATGCAGTCAAAGTCGGCGTCGCAATGACGTTGGGAGAGCAGACGGCAGAGGTTGGTATAGCCAAAGGAATCTTTGACCAGGAGCACAGCACGATGCCGGTTGTGGGTGAGTTCGGCTCCCAGGATCGGGCGTAAGCCATGGGCCTGTGCGACCTCGATAAAGCGAATCGCGCCGTACAGTCCGTTCGTATCGGTCAGTGCGAGCGTCTCGGCTCCATGTCCCCTTGCCGTCTGGCACAGGGCCTCCAGCGTGGAAATCCCTTGCATCGGGGAGTACTCCGAATGAACATGCAAGTGGACAAAGGATGACATGAAGTGAGACCTCAAATATGAATTGCGTGTCCATTTTATAGTTAAAGTATCGCTTAACTTTATGCGTCTGTTGATAACCTGTTGATTGAAGTGATGCCTTATTTTTTCTGTCTGTGGATAGCTGTAAGTCTAAAGTATAGGTTTTATTTTAATTATTTTAAAATGCAAAACACCTATTAATCATTGGTTATTTTTCATATTAATTAATGTCATAAAAACAGTGGCAATCATGCCAGAGAGATGAGGCACCGCTGGGGAATTTTCCAATATTTACCTATTCAATCTAAACGAGAGGCCATGTGTGATCGTCCCCATTGAATGACTTTCATGCCGAACCGGGTATGCAAACGATCGAGGGCTAATGCCAATCGATGGGGACGGGGCGGCTGGCCCTGCTGGTCGTACCCATCCTCCGAGGCAAAAAGCAACAGTTGTTCTGGCGGAGGACGAAAGCTATTGCTCCGAATAGTCAGTGAGCGTACACGAACGCGACGCTGGAAACAGCGACGGAATAACGAGTGGATAGATGCAAGCATTTCAACCTCCCAATGCGTTGGTGTGGCGAGCGTGCACGAGCGACTGACGGTCTGTTGGTCGCTGTAGCAGATGGTCAGGGTCAGATGATTGCCGACATGATGTTGTCGGCGCAGATCACGGCAAAGGGCGTCGATCAGGGTCGAGAGCCCTCCGAGAAGTTGGGCCATGTTGATGGCATCCGGCTCAAATAGATGAGAACGGGTCAGTGAGGGAGACGTGCCGGGAGGGAAGACGGGAGACGAGTCGATCCCGCGTGCCCAATGATATAGCCGATGGCCCCATCGGCCAAAGACTGGCTCCAAGGCCTCCAACTCAATGCCCACCATGTCGGCAATTGTCTGTAGATTCAAATCCAGCAACGTAGTCCGGAGCGTGGCACCTTGTGGGCCAAGAAGTCCGGGAAGCGCTGAGACGGGTAACGGCAGCAGAAAGTCCTGTTCCGAACCTGCTCGCACATCGCACAATTGCGGAGGCGTCAAGACGGAGGACGCCATCTGTGCGACCAGTTTATTTGTTCCAACACCGGCCACGCTCTGGAGTCCAAGCCGGTGAGAGATGTCTCGTTCCAGGCGCATCGTGGTGTCGCAAGCGGCACCAAACAGGCGAGTGGTGCCGGTCAGATCCAGAAAGAAATGACCGGGCTTATAGGGTTCCCAGATAGGTGCGACTGGTCTAATTGAAGGTAAAAGCGCGTGATGGGCGCGGACCACACGGAAGGGATTCGGAGGAACAAGCTGGAGCGAGGGGCAGCGTCGTCTGGCCCGATCGGCCGAAAGCCCCGGTATCACCCCGGCGTCTTCGGCTTCGGACGAGACTTCACGGATGATGGCGCGGGCGGCATGCGTAGAAGCCACGGCGACAGGTTTTGTGCGTAAGGTCGGGTTGTCGAGGCGCGCCAGAGCCACTTCGAATCGCGGAATGCAGAAATACACAATCTGACGGTCCATCATTGTAGAAACTTCAATTTCACCATTCAGGCATTGGACGAATACCGTGTGACTGCAGAAACCATCAATCGGCCTATCATTCTGAGTAAAACGAAGGATCTCGCCGGGTCCTGGTTTCTCAACCTGGGCACAGATCCTTCGCCTGGGGCTCAGGATGACAGCCCTTTTCCTCGTCATTTCCGACATCGTTCATGGGGAATCTATCCTGGAATTTTCAAGATTCATCTACCCGCAATGCCGAATGACCCCGATCACCACTCCTTCAATCACAAACTCATCCTGCGGGGTCACCAGAATCGGAGCCATGGTCGTGTTCGCCGGATGCAGTTCAATCTGTCCCTCTTTTCGGTAATACTTTTTAATCGTCGCTTCCTGATTCACCAGCGCGACCACGGTTTGGCCATTTCGCGCCATTTCTTGCTTGTGTACAATCACCAGGTCGCCGGGCAGAATGCCTTCATCCCGCATCGATTCACCTTTCACGCGTAACGCGAAATTGTCTCCCGTTCGCAGCATGGAGGGTGGAACCTCCACCAGTTCGGTTTGGGGAATGGGTTCAATCGGGTTGCCGGCGGCGACGATGCCGGCCATGGGAATCTGTGTCGGGGAGTCCAGGTGGGAGAGGATGGCTTCTACCACTCCAGGAATCCGGCGCATCCCGCACTCGTAACGGGTAATGGTCATACGGGTGGTGCGGAGGCGTTCAGCCAGTTGAGTTTGGGTTAAACCGAGGCGCTGCCGAATTTGTTTGAATGTTTCAGGCGTCATGTAACCAATGGTTACATAGCGGTGCGAGAGGTGTCAAGGGGAGGCGGTTGGCTACCGACGCACTCAGGTTACATCGAGGCGAAATCTCATAACTCATTGACTTCTTTAGGCGTTTTCTCAAAACGCGCTCATGCTGAAGGAGGTGGATCTATCATGCCATCTATGGACAGCCTCCGAGAATGTCACCCCATATGATCGGTTCACCATGAGAAGGCAGGTCAGCAATGTTTCTTGTTCACAAACCAAGGATGACCACGGTCCACTCTAGAAAAAAGCGCATGCGTTCAAGAAGACGCATCCTGCACGGTCGCACATCGCCGTGCAGGAACACTGCCGCCGGCATGGCTCAACGCATTCGATGATCACAAGAAAGAAGAGGAAAATCTGATGTTTGAATGGCTGACAAGTCCTGAAGCATGGATCGCATTAGGCACGTTAACCGCGTTGGAAATTGTCCTGGGGATCGATAATATTATTTTCATCTCCATCCTTGTCGGACGTCTTCCCGAGAGTCAGCGGGCGCTTGCCAGAAGAGCAGGGCTTGGCCTCGCCATGATCGCGCGCCTGGGATTGCTGTTTTCGATTTCCTGGGTCATGGGATTAACCGAACCGTTGGTGACAGTGTTCACCCACGCAATTTCAGGGCGCGATATCATTCTGGTCGGTGGCGGGCTGTTTCTGATGGCGAAAGCTACGCATGAAATCCATAACAGCCTGGAAGGGATAGAAGAAGAGAGCGGTCACACGATTATGGTTGCCAGTTTGGGAATGGTCCTCCTCCAAATTGCGCTTCTGGATATTGTGTTTTCACTGGATTCGGTCATCACGGCGGTCGGTCTGGTTGATCAGGTTTCTCTTATGGCCATCGCCATTATCCTGGCGGTGCTCGTGATGCTGATGGCCGCAAAAGCGATTGGAGATTTTGTCGATGAGCATCCGACCATCAAAGTTCTTGCTCTCTCCTTTCTCATTCTCGTGGGTGTCACACTCATGGTGGAGGGGTTCGATGTGCATGTGCCGAAAGGCTATATTTATTTTTCAATGGCGTTTTCCGTCACGGTGGAAATGCTCAATCTTCGCCTGCGAAAAAAACGGAGAGCACCCCTCAAACTCTACAAGCCGATTTCCGAATAGCTGTAGCAAGGCGATATCGCATGAAACAATGGAGGCGTACCCTCCGCTTTGAGACTTGGCACTTGGAGTCTTGGGATGTGTGTGGGCGGCTTGTCTATATATGGTGAGCCGTGAACGATGTGGCGCACATGCGCTATTGCGGATATTGGTGCTCGCGGCAGATCAATTGAACGTCTTGTGCGCTCAACGGCTCATGGGTCAAGCCGCAGACAGATCCTTCAGGATGTTGTTCATTAAAGCGGCAGGTGTGGCAGGCCCCAAAAGCCTTGCGTCCATTGACTTGCTGGAGCCCACGCAAGACCGAGCGGAGCATCTGAGTCAGTTCAGTGTCTGTGATGGAATTCGTGATGGCCAGTGCCCGCCCCAGGCCTTTGGTCTGGGTTGCTTTCTTCGTCAGGTTGTTGCCTTTGAGGGTAGGGGTGAGATGGATCACCCGTTTGTCCTGCTTATCGGGTTTCTTGGTCAGGAGTCCCTTCTGCTCGAGTGCCTTCAGCGATTGCGAAACGGTTCCCTTCGTTAATCCCAGATACTCTCCCACGGCCTGTGGCGTATCTGAATAGCGATTGCATTGCGTTAAATACTTCAGCGCCTCCATTTGCACGGGCTGTAACCCAAAACGTAGACCAAAAGCCCGTGCTTCCATCCGTAGCAGATTGCATAAACGCTCCAGCGCGTCATTGGCTTCTTGCTCGCTCATAGATCCATTGTATCGCCTCGATACAGATTTGACAAATGGGCATGTGGCCAGTATTCTCAATAAAGTATCGACTCAATACTTTTTATCTACAAATCAAAATAGGAGGTGAGTAATGAAGAAAGCGGTATTTTATCATGCGGGTTGTCCGGTGTGCGTGGCGGCTGAGGACATGGTGGCCCAGGCGATTGATCGTCAACGATACGATCTGGAAATTGTCCCTTTTGCACAAAAACCGAACCGAGTGGCTGAGGCGGAAGCGGCCGGCGTGAAATCGGTTCCTGCGTTGGTGTTAGAGGGGCAGGTGTTTCACGTAAATTTTGGCGCATCCATGGCTGATGTGAAAGCCACCATTTGAGACAGCAAGTGTTATTCACGGGAGTGGGCCGGGCTGTTATGAAAGGCCTGAACGCTTTCTCTCAGTCATCAACGAAAGGAGTAAGTGTATGCGTGCTTGTATGAAGCGTACGGCTCTCGGGTTAGCCATGGGGCTGTTCATGAGTGGGGCGGCCTGTTCGACGGTCGAGCCCCCCGCAGGAAAGGCGACGACATCCTTGTACGACCGGTTAGGGGGAAAGCCGGCTATCACGGCGGTCATCGATGAATTTGTGGGCAATGTTGCCAACGATGCTCGTATCAATGGTCGCTTTGCCACCACCGATATCCCGAAACTGAAGGGACATCTTGTGGATCAAGTCTGTGGGGCGACTGGTGGACCCTGCCCGTATACGGGCAGGGACATGAAGACGACGCATGCGGGAATGCGCATCAATACTGCTGACTTTACCGCTATGGTGGAGGACCTGGTTGCTGCGCTCAATACATTCAAGGTTCCCCAAACGGAACAGGAGGAGTTGCTTGGCCTACTCGGGCCGATGAAGTCCGATATCGTCGAACTTCCCTAACTCCTGATTCGACCATTCAGTTTGGTGAGAGGTGTCTTGGGGGATGGTCATCATTCCTCCAGGGCACCATTGGTATCCTAAGGTGGCATTCAAAAGAAGTGCCAGTTCAAAGGTGGAGATGCCCAGAGATGCCTTCCGGTCCGTGCCGAATTGTCGAGTTCAATACAGAGGGGTGGACACTCGCATGGATAGGCATCCAAGATTGTGGAGCTTTCGGGTGAATGACTGGTCCTTTCACAAAATGAGAACACAATCCCTACAGGCTCACGTTAATCATTCTGCGATCCGGATTTCTCCTTTTGAGCTTTTTCCAGACCTTTGAGAAATTCACCCACCATTTTTCCGGCTTCTTCGGGTTCCATGTTTTGGATGTTCTCAATGGCGGGTCCCATGTTTTTAAATTCCGTGGCCATCCGGCGGGCGGCCATCTCACTGCTGACATTAGAGACAATCAAAATGAAGCCCATGATGCCAAATACCATGGACGCCGTTTTTTCATTCAATTGATGAACTTCTTTCGTCGCGATAAACATGAGATACATGCCCCATGCAATCCCGACGATGGATCCGAGATAGGGGAGCAATCCGAGAAGAGCGGTGACTGGATAAATGGCTGAAGCATAGGCCACGCACCGATAGGCCACTTCGAAGGGCTCCTGCGTGCCCATCAATTTCCAGATGACAAACATGATGGCCCCGCCGATAAAGCTTCCCACTACCGCCATGATTGGCATGAAAATCATGGTTCCGATCCCCACACCAAGGGCGCCAAAGGTTCCCAACCCAAGGAAGCCAAGGCCTATGAAGATGATGGCCCCCACCACCGCCATCACAATCAGAAAGAGCATGGGCTCCAGGAACCCTCCTAACTTGGACATGTGGCGGTAGAATTCTCCAGGAGCGGTCAATACGGTTCGTGCTTTTTCCAGAATGTCCGGTAACATAGATATGCCCTCCAGATTGTTAACCTTCACATCGGGATGGAAGCCTGCTGTTCGTGGTGCAAGGAAGCAGCGATCGTCCCGAGAATAGCCAACGATGTTCAACCCTTCATTGTATGTGCGGTTTGGTTCCGCAAAGGATTGCCAATGGTCTTCAGTCGTTCCAAAATTGCGGGCTTCTTGCAGAGGCAGAGTATAGAACTTTTGTGTCAATGACTCCACCTGCCTTGACGAAGCGTAGGGATACTCCTCTCAATGGCTGCTTAGCCCTCACCGATATCCTGATACTGAAGGGGATCTGGTCGATCAGGACTGTATGGCCACAGGTGGATCCTGCACCGTTTTCGGGAGAGGCAGGAAGATGACGTGAGATCTCGTCGAAATCTCCTCATTCCCTCGCGAGGACATTCGGCGTTATGATAGACATTGGTAGGAATGTCTGCATTCCCTCCTACCTTTTTCTATGGAACACGAGAGGCGTATTGGGGTAGAGGTAGGGATGCCAAGAAATCACTGTTAGTTTGTGTCCCGTAGCCTATATTCATAAGGAGGGTTGAATGTGTCGGATGTCCCCCAATCTGAAATTGGTATGGTTCAGTTTTTGTGGCGCTATCCTGTCAAGTCGATGAGAGGCGAGACATTGTCTTTTGCCCAGGTCAACGCCTACGGGCTTGTGGGAGATCGGGTTTACGCCATTCTGGATGGGGCCGATGGCAAAGTTGCCACCGCCAAAAATCCAAAAAAATGGCCTAATTTTTTTGCCTTTCAGGCAAGCCTCATGGAGCCGGTGAGTGACAATGAAATGGTGCCTCGTGTCCGCATCACCTTTCCTGATGGCACGATGGTCATCAGTGAGCAAAAGGATCTGTCCCAGGTCCTTTCCAAAGCTCTGAATCGTGAGGTCACACTGGCGGTCACCGAGGGCGGGCGGGTGACCGGCGTTCAGTCCACCATGCCCGCATCCTGGGTCGCGCAGTCGGAAGAATACTGGCCCGATATCGAGGGCCGCGATAAACGGGACACCGTCACGGATTTCTCGCTTCCCACTGGCACCTTTTTCGACGGCGCCATGGTGCATCTTCTGACCACCGCTACGCTCAACCGGCTTCGGGATGCGTATCCGGAAGGGCTCTTCGATGCGCCGCGATTTCGTCCCAATCTTGTTGTGGAGCCTGGAGGGGATGAGCAAGGCTTTATTGAAAATGACTGGATCGGTCATACGCTGGACATCGGGGAACAGGTGCGTCTGAAGATTACCGGTTCTTGCGGCCGCTGTGTGATGACGACGTTAGCGCAAGGAGATCTTCCGAAGGACACAGGGATTCTGCGTACCGCCGTCCAGTATAATCACGGCAATGTTGGGGTGTATGCGTCAGTCGCACAGGGCGGCACCATTCGCTGCGGTGACCGGGTACGACTGGCCGACTAACGGGCCTTTGAAATGAAGCTGTAATAATTGATACTTCATTCATCAGACCCTGTCTGAAGAATTCTGAGCTAGCCACGGATAAAGCCAGTCGTGATAAAGGACGTCATTCTGAGTGAGATGCCGGTTGAGGTCCATCCCAGTTACACCGTGTTTCGTTAATGGCTGAATGGTGCCATCGTCGTGTTGCCCATTAAGGATTCTGCCCACGGCCCCTCGTCTGAACTTCCATTCGTCCCCCAACTCTGATCCACCTACATGATTACCGAATTTATCGTAACGGCGGGGGAAACACGCAAACGCCTTGATCAATTTTTGGTTAACCGTGAACGGGATATGTCCCGCTCACGGTTGCAACGCTTGATCGAGTTGGGACGGATCCAGGTCAATGCCAGGATCGTCAAACCGGGTCACACCATTAAACCAGGTGATCACATTACGATGGATGTTCCCCAGCCGGGACCGCTCCTGGTCGATGGGAAAGCAATGCCATTGGAAATCCTTCACGAGGATGAAGTCCTACTGGTCCTGAACAAGCCTGCGGGAGTGGTGGTGCATCCCGCGTCAGGGAACTGGGCGGGCACAATGATCAATGCTCTGTTGGCCCATATTCAAAACCATGCCGATGCAGAAATGTCCATTGGGAAAACGGCGAAGCCAGGACTGGTCCATCGACTGGATAAGGACACCTCCGGGGTGATGGTGGTCGCCAAGACCGATCATGCTCATCGTGTGCTGGCGGCACAGTTTGCAAAGCACTCGATCACCCGGATCTACGAAGCACTCGTCTGGGGCGTACCCCGGGATGACCAGGGAGTGATCGAGTTGCCCATCGGTCGGGATCGGGGAGAGGGGAAAACAGTATCGTCCAACACCGCGCAACCACAACGAGCCGTCACGGAGTATCGGATCGTTCAGACCGTAGGGGGCCTGGTTTCACAGGTGGTGTTATTTCCACGCACTGGTCGGACGCATCAGCTCCGGGTTCATCTGGCGTTTTTAGGTTGCCCGATCCTTGGGGATGAGACGTATGGCGATCAGAAAGTGTGCCGGGTCAAGGAAATTGACATTCCACGGGTGATGCTCCATGCACGCACATTGGGGTTTCTGCATCCCTTGTCAGAGAAGTTCCAGGAATATTCAGTGAGCCTTCCATCGGACATGCAGGGGATCTGTCAGTCGCTACTACGTGGTAGTGAATCGTAATGTCTCTACCCCTCTTCCAGATTTTCGGTTGATCTCCATCAAGTTTTTTCTTCTCTGACCGTTACAATTGAAATGGATTTCTGAAGGGGAATTCAGCTCAACGTGATGAGGCATGTGCGGATACCGACTGGTTTGTATCAAGTTCCCTTATCGATGAACATCGAGAAAGAATGAGTCAGAATGTGGCGTAAGATACTCCTGCTGGTGGTAGTGGCAGTCTTCGGGTATGTTTCCAATGCATTCAGCCAAGCGGCGTGCCTGGAGAATGCCGTGTTCTGGTACTCCCAGGTGATGATGTCGGGCCAACCTTATTATGTGGTACTGAAGCCCGGCCAAGAACAGATCCGCCACGCATTGGATACCGTCAAAGCCCCTTATACTGTCTTGCCGTCGCCTCCTGATCCCGACGCCTATCCTCGAGTCAGAATTTACACGACCTCCTGGGTGCCCTTTCTTATTTCCGAACATTTCTATTCGGAAGGGGATGAAACACGGCGTGCGGAATTTACTGCGCATTATCTTGGTTTGTTTGGCATGGCCCTGTCGGTGGGCGATTCGTTTGATATTCCCTCCATGTCCATACCGGATTCTCTGCCAGCCTCATAGGCGTTGTGAAGTTGAATGGGAATCTCGTAGGGAGGGCTCAAGTCGAGCAGCCGGTGGCATTCTGTCTGAACTCCCCGGCCATGCCAGGTTCCACGGCAACACTCCCAAGAACAACTCGGTGACTGCGACACATTCCAACCCAAACGGCAAATAGCCGGCATAGCCTAAAATCGGCATTTCAAATATCTTGAATGCATGGACGTAGGGAATCGAATATTCCCAATGGACCAGGCTGTAGGCATTCCACATTTCCCAAAACCCTCCGCAGACCAGCGCTGCCATCGCGGAAAGCCCCACGGGACTCCAGTTGCCTTTGGTCAAAGGCGTTAAGACGGTCGGGTCCCTCCGGATTATTTTTATTCCAAGAATGATCAGGAGTGGGGCAATCCAGAGGAGAGGAAACAACACGGTAGGCCACATTCCAATCAGGAGAAGTCCAAGACAACCAAGGCTGATCAACAGCCATCCAGTCCGTGGATTATCAACCGTGGGGACGACATGCCAGTTCTCAAGCGGGGCCTTCAGTTGTCTGAATGAAGAGATGTATTCATACGTTCCTAAGACGGCAGGCAGAACTGTGGAGAACGCGAGGGTCATCCAAGAGACAGTGGTCACGGCATGAACCTCCGTCATCCCGACATAATGCCAGTTATGTACAAACTGATTGAGGTATTCAAACATCCACCAGAAGCCGGCGCTGAGGACGAAGAGTTTGAAAAGAAACTTTGGCTGGTTGACGAGCATGCACTGGCCGGTTCGAGAAAATAGTAAGGCGTTGATGACGACGATGTAGCCAAACCAGAGCAGGGGGAAGGTGTATGGTTGCCAGGCTTGAAACCAGGAGAAGCGGGTCCAGGCGAATACCCAGGCAAAAGCCGTCCATCCTACCCCCATCCAACCCCACCAGGGAAACCCTTCGGCGGAATCGGATTTGAATGTGCTGTGGCAACGGGTTTTTCCATATCGCCAAAGAAACGGGGCAAGAGTTCCGGAGATTAGCAGGGCCAGCAGTCCAAATATCGGCCAGGAAAGAGAGGCGTCTCCTGCCTGTAGAGGAATGGGCAATAGAGTCCAATCGTTGGGAAGAGCTTGGCCAGACAGGACAATACCCAGAGGAGGCAGCCCAAGGAGCAAAAGAATAAGAATGCTGCGGCAGATTACCTTTGTGGAAGACATGAGAGTGTAAAAATACAGATATCTACGTGTAGGGATTGGAGGCACACGTGAAGCCTTGGTTCAGCTTAAACCAGACTGGCCTCCTGAGCCAACGGCAAAGAATCTGGGTCAAGGTGGAAACGCCGGAATTTAGCAAGATCCATTATGGAACTTGTCATGTGTTTGCCGAAGAGCGCAGGATGATGGGAACACTAGGAACTTATATAGCCTTGGCGAGACCCGGCTGAATTCTTTTACCGTCTTTCCTGGCCGCATTTCCAACAAGTGGTGAATTCTTTTTGATGCACTTCGTGGCAACCGGAACAGGTCCATCCGGTTGATTCGACAGGTCGAGCGCGGTCCCAGTCGTCGAGTAAGGTTTTGGCTCGTTCAAAATCCTCGTCCTTCAGCACCCATAGTTCCGGAAAAACTTCGACAAACGGTACTTCACCCCCCAACATCGCTGAGCGTTGATTTTTGATCGTGGCCGGTATCTGAGCCTGATCCAACAATTCCTTGCGAGATTCCACGTCGATCAGACTTTGTGAGATGTACAGTTTTTTCATGGTGTATTTATACTTTATCCGTTGGTGGGTATGAAAGAATGAAGGAACGATCGTGAGCCGATGTTTAGTATCTCATTTCTGACTATGACTAAGAAAATGGTTGAAATTATTCACGGTTTGTGGCCCAATACGTGTTATCGTCTTAGCCCCTGGTAATGGTGGCCGGGCATCACCAAGAGAATAGGTCGTTGCGTTCCCCATCTGTTTCTCTTCAACAACGAAAAGTTCGTTCGGCACTGCCGACGCGACGTCAGGTGTCGGGTCAGCCAGAGACACCTCTTCTCGCGCTCTCACGTTTAGAGACACAGTATCCTCATGAAATTTTTGTGTGGGATCCCAACGGGGAATATGTGGATGCGAGTTATCCCAATCCCGTCCACGGCCATTTTCTGAATTCGATTCGTCTCAAGGGGGCCCGCGTGAGAGACCTGTTTCCACGGCTGGTTAGTGCCCGGCTGCTACAGAAGATTATGGAGGCGTGGAGAACGGGATCGGAAAAATCCACTGGGCTAACTTTTGAGCGGGAGGGGCAGCAATATGAGGCTCGTGTGATTTGTGTGCCCACCCAAGAAGGTCGGATCATCGGCTTAGTGACAGACCGGCTGCTGGGCCCAAGCCGTTCCCTGTGGCCTCAGGAACAAGCCTGTGGCTGGCTGGCCAGTGGGTGACGCTTCGGCAATACCACATTGCACAGGAGGTACGGGCGGGATTGACCAACGTGGAAATTGCGGGGCATTTGGACATCACCGAACGGACGGTGAAAAGCCACCTGCAAAAAATCTATCGCAAGTTGAAAGTGTCCAATCGCTATGGCTTACTGACTCGCCTAGTTGAAGACGGTATGGAAGTGCCTGGGCGTTCCCTCCAACAGATACGCATCTCTCCACACCAGTAATCGTTCCATTTTCTTCATCGTTCCTTGTCCGTATCCCCCTCCACCCAGCGTTTTTCGTTGTGGCTACGATAGGTCTCGCCTTGTCCGTTCGCATGGCCCGCTCAAGGCCGCGCGGTGAGTCATGCCACCTCCTCAGCACCGCCCATGATATGCCAATATATTTAAGTAATACACCTGATGTACTTTAGGACATTTTCCTTTTTGTGCGCAGGCTGCTAATCTAGAAATCAGGCAATGAGCAGGAGCCTGAGATCCATCTTGAGGTGTCCGGTGCAATACTCCCCGACGCTGTGTATCCGTTAGCCCACGTATCATCTACGCATGATGGGCCAACACAGTAGCCTGTGTTTTTCATATCCATCATCAATGATATTCACCACGAACACCAGTTTTTTACAATGAAGATCATGAAGAAAAGAATTCGGATGGTTGGCATCAGCATGCGGATTTACTCAATTGCCCTTGGGAGTTGGGCATTGTCTTCTGGGCAGTCCAGCCATCGGGAGGGGACGCTTAAACACCTCTACCTTCCTGGCTTTTCCATGACCGTGCGCCGGGTTCAGCTCATTTCCCCAGTGGAAGGCAACCTGGCTCCATCTCTATCCCAGTGGTGTATGCCGGTAACGTACCGATGACGCCGACCTTATCCGGCCCTCCTCGCCTTTTTATTCCTTTGACCATGATTAAGGTTGATTCTTCTTCCTAGGGACGATCGCGGTGAGTGCCGAGGGGGTTAGTTAGTCAATAAGACTCTTTTGGTGGAAATTGTGAAAGGGGTAAGTCATGGGGTTCATTGCGATTAGCATTGAAAAACTTCGGGTGGGGTTATACATCAAACTCGACCATTCCTGGGCAGAACACCCGTTTGTCAGGAATACATTTCAAATCACCTCCGACAATGATGTCGCGATCATTAAGAAACACCGCCTCTGGAAAATCTTTTATGATCCCGACAAATCTGATCCGGACGCCATCCACGCCCTAGAATTTTCATCGCCACTGCTTGTCGAGGAGCCCTCTCAAGACAGAGAGGATTCTCTTCATGTGGAATCTCAAGAGGAGACCACCCTCAAACAGGGAAAGGCTGAACGGATCGAAGCTTTTACCTCTCAGCAAAAGGCCCTCAATCAAACACGGGATGCTTACTTAGATGGCATACACCAGAGCGAGAGCATCATGAGGAAGGTTAGTGCTGGAGCCCCAGAGGGTCTCGAATTCGCCGATCAGGTCGTCGGGTCTATGACGAACCTCCTGCAGGGGACGTCACCCGCTATGACTTTGGTGACTCCGCCTATTCCAGTGAGACCTGGAGATGAGATCTACATGGAATCGATGAATGTCAGTGCGTTGTCCTTGCTGTTAGGCCGGACCTTACAACTGAATCAGACCGATGCCCACACGCTCGGTCTCGGGGCCCTGTTCCATAACCTTGGCCTACATCGGATTCCCGCAAACCTGCGTGCGAAAAAAGGTCCTCTCAAACCTGCAGAAAAACAGGTATTTGAAATGTATCCGCAGCATGCGAAGGCGATGCTCGAACAAGTTCCCGGGGTTTCCCGCAATGTAATCGAAATCGTTCATCAACATCGAGAAAATCTCGATGGCTCTGGATTTCCCCAGGGGTTAAGTGGGAAGGGGATTGGATTTCTTCCCAGGCTGGTCAGAGTGGTCATTGAGTATCACAACCTGACGAGTCAGCGTGAGGCTTCGTCGAACCTCTCACCCACCGAAGCCTTGTCCCATCTTTATGTGAAGATGAAGGCCAAATGCGATTTCGACGTCATTCAAGCCTTCATTGCGACTGTGACGGTCTATCCTCCAGGGAGCTATGTCCAATTGAGCGACGGGTCGGTGGGAGTCGTGGTGAAGACCAATGAGCAGGACCGCATGAGGCCGCTTCTCTTGCTGTATGAGGAAGGGGTCTCTCAGGATGGGGATCTTATCTTCCTGGACTTAGCCAGTCACAAGGAGTTGTCTATTGAAAAGAGCCTCGATCCTAGAAAAATTGATCCTCAAATTCGGACGGTCTTAACTCCGGGTAATCTGAGCGGCTACTTTATCTCTTCTATACTTTAATGCGTCGAGATCCCCCGACTGTAGGCCTGGAGATAAACGGCCGACCGGAGGTCAGAAAAGGGGTATTGGTGGAATGCTGCTACCCCGAAAAAGTGGACAGTCAGTGACGCAGCGTGTGTTTTTTCGTACTGCATCGGAATCTGCTAACCGATGGCTGAATGTCGGCGCTGTCGTTTGTCATATACCTCCACGTATGCGAAGATCGATTGCCGGACTTGCTTCCGTGTGAGGTAGCATACCGTATAGATGAGTTCCACCTTCAAGCTAAGAAGGAAACTCTCCATGCCCGCATTGTCATAACGGCACCCCTTGCGGCTCATAACTGCAGGGGAGTTCATGTACCTTCAGCAATTTTTGATATGGTTGCGAGCAGATGTATTGGAAAAGGCATGCTGGATCGCCTCTGCAAGGTCCTGGATGCCGTACGGCTTGCGCAGAAACACTTGGATACCCATGGCGAGCGCCTTCTCCTCATTGATGGTGTGGCTGAACCCCGTACACAGAATGATAGGGATAGAGGGACGGATAGCCAACATGTGTTTGGCCAGGATCTCCCCCGTTGACGTGGGCATCGTCTGATCCGAAATCACCACGTCAATCGCATGGGCGTGCTGACGAAACACCTCCAGTGCCTCACGGCTGTCGGTATAGGACCAGACGTCATACCCCAGTTCTGACAACATGGCCTTTCCCAAGGCAACAATTGACGGTTCATCATCGATGAACAACACCGTGCCCCGTCCGTGGGGTGAAAGAGGGGTGTCGGCAACCGGCTCCTGGTGGAATTCGAGGGTTCGCGGGAAATACAGCACAAAGGTTGTTCCTCGTCCTGGCTCGCTCTGAACCTCAATGGCCCCTCCATGATCGGCCACAATTCCGTGAGTGACAGCGAGTCCCATTCCCGAGCCTTCCCCTACGTCTTTTGTGGTGAAAAACGGGTCGAAAATTCGCGTCTGGAGATCAGAGGGAATCCCTTGGCCGGAATCGGTCATGGCGAGTCGTACATAGGAACCGTTTGGGAGTCCAGGGGGACGATGAGACATGGCGTCATCGATGAATACTTCCTGCAAGGTAATCTCCAATCTTCCAGCCTTGCCTCGCATCGCAAATTCCGCATTGGTCGCCAGGTTCATGATCACTTGATGGATTTGGGTGGGGTTGGCAAGCACCGGCCCTGCCGTAGACGACAGATCCGTTCGCAACGTGATGGTGGTGGGAAAGGACGCACGTAGGAGTTTGAGCGCCTCATCAATAATGGTTTGAAGCAAGATGGGTTTTTTCCCGGTCTCGCCTTGTCGGCTAAAGGTCAGGATTTGCTGTACAAGATCTTTGGCCCGATAACCGGCCTTGAGCACCTCCTGAAGATTGGCGATGACCGACTTTCCCTCTTCAGCCTTTTTTGTCGCCATTTCCGTATAGCCGATCAACGGGGTCAAGATATTGTTGAAATCGTGGGCAATGCCGCCGGCTAAGGTTCCAACGGCTTCGAGTTTCTGGATTTGGCGGAGATGCTCTTCTCTGTGGCGGAGGGCCTTTTCCGCTTTTCGCTGATCGGTAATCTCTTGAGCATACACATTCATATAATCGGCCCCCATTGCAACGGATAAGGTCACCGAAAAAATTCGGTCGTGGCATGTGATCTCTTGGCGTTGAACGCCTCCACGCCGAAACGCGTCTTGAATAGCATGTTTCCATTGTCCCTTAGAGGCTTGGTTTGTTTCCCGTTCCAAGTCTGCAAGAAAGACTTCGCCGGGTTGATTGTGATACAAGATCTTCCCCTCGCGGGAGATTCTGATCACCGGGTAGGGATTTTCCTTCGTGAACTTGGCCAGATCCGCAATGGCTTCCTGCGCCTGAATCCGTTCGATGAATTGGCCGAATTGATTGCCCACCGCGCTCATCTGATGCAAGAGTGCGGCATCAGGTTCTTGAATTTTGTAGCTGAAAAATTCCATGACCCCATAGGTGACCCCACCAAGCTGAATTGGAAGGGCAAAGGCTGCGTGGAGATGTTCCTTCGCGGCCACTTGGGCTCTTGGAAAATTCTGGTCATGGACCACATCGGTAATCCAGGCTGCCTGACCAGATTCCCATACGCGTCCCGGCAGTCCCTGGTTTTTGGTAAAAGTGGTCTGTTTGGTGATGGCCACGAACTCGGCGAACTGGTCAGGTGAATCGCTCCAGATTTCAATGCATTGAAGTTCCAGTGTTTGCTGGTTCAGTCGCCACAGCGCGCCGACTTGCCATCCTAGGCTGAGACAAACCGCGCACAGGATTTCCTGAGAGGCTTGGGTAATTGTCCCGCATTCGGCCAACGCTCGAGCGATGCCATATTGGGCGGTCAACCGCCGGTCCATAATTTTCTCCTCTGTCAAATCACGCACCAAGGCAATGAATACTCGCCGCCCTGAGAGCTGGGCCTCCGTGACGGCGAGAGATAACGGGAACGTGCTGTGGTCGCGACGTTTGGCGGTTACTTCCCGGCGGGTACCCAAGATATGAGACTCCCCTGTACGGAGGTAGCGAGCAATGTGCTCTTGGTGGTGCTCGTTCTCGGGTTTTGGCATCAGAATGCTGAGGTTTTTCCCGATGACTTCGGAAGCCATACACCAAAATATGCGTTCCGCCGTGGCGTTGAAGGTTTCAATGGTACCTGATTCATCGGCCGTAATAATGCCGTCTGCGGCGTGGGCGATGATGGCGCGCGTGTGGGCTTCACTGGCCTCCAATTGCCTAATGATGGGATGGCTGATTCGAAAGAGGAGGAACCCACCAAGTGCAATAATCCCGAGACCGACGACGACCGTGAGAATTGCTGCCTGAATAAAGGGCCGGCGGATTTCTTGAAGATCAATTTTTGATACTAACCCGAGATTGAGCACGGCAACCGGCTCGTAGGCCGCAAGGACCGTCTCTCCTCGGTAGTCCAGGCCTACGATGGTTCCTGTTTTTCCTGATAGGGCTAGCCGCATCGGTTCCGCAAGGTTTCCGGCAAATGGCGTGGGTTGGGGGTGATCAAAGTCAACATGCCGATGGGGTAAAATCCAGACGATGTTCTCTTCCTTACGACGGCCTAGGGTGATTTCGCCTGTTTCACCAAACCCCTTATTGAATTTATGGGCCTCAATAATTTGGCTGAGTGTCGCGCCTTGAGCGCCTTCAGAATGGTCCGACACGCTGAACTGTGCGTCAAACCTGGCGACGGCTTCCATGAGGTGGGCTTGGGTCTGGGTAAACTCTCTCAGTCGAACGCGTTCTTCTTCAAAAGCAGTCTGGTAAAGCAGGGTAATGGCTACCACGGCCATGGCTGAGCAGGCCACAGTGAGGATAACGAGCAGAAGGAAGATTCGCTGCCTAACCGTCCGATACATCCCATTCCTTGGATAAAGGCTTGAGAACTCAAGTGAAAACAAGAAAGGAAATGATGAAACTAGTGTAGTCTTCTTTTGGAATTTTTTCTAGCTCATTCGTGGGATTGAGCGTTTCAAAAGTGACAAGGAAGAACCAACCGGCATTCACCGGCTAGAGAGTGGTGGAGCATGTGGAGAGGCACATGAACATAAAACGAAAATGTCATGGAAAGCGAGTGAATGGCGACACCATCCCAGCCATCAACACAACAACACCCCAAGTCCACCGACCAGGACTTTTTCAGAAATTTCCATTTGCCCCCCTTCAACAACAATGGCCCCCATGGTCCCTTCTTACCGTTTGTTGTCCCCCATTTCCATGCCGGGTCTGCATGATTCATCCTTTAGGGTTTATTGGTCCGATTCTCAGTCCCCTTAATCCTTAGGATGGCCATCGTCCGATTGGGTCCCAGCGCGATGTTGCGGGCTAGGGGTCTGTCCGGTGCTTGAGGGATTCAGAGCTGGCGGAGATCTGTGAACGTCAGGGCTTCATTGCAAAAGACCCGCGGACGATAAAAGCTGTCCGACTCCTTTTACAAGACCTCCTTTTCCTGACGCACTGGGTTTACTGAAGCGACGCATAGTTGAGCGATTGAAAATGGCCGAACGCATGATGAAATGTTACCTCAAATACATTGATCACAAATACGGGGTTAACTCGCCTGTGCAGTTTATGGATTTCCTGACCCGTGAGATCCCGCTCTTGAACGGATCCGCTCCTGTTCGGCTTCGCTCCCTATCTTCGATCTAAGGTTTCCGTCTCAATCTTCCATGCTCAGCCTTTCCTATTGATGTGCCAGAATCGAAGCATGCTGAAAGGGATCGTCAGATTCATATTTGAGCATCAATCATCTCCATCACTCGCGACTGCCAGGCGAGGACGGCCGTGCGCACATGCATCTTTTCGGCCAGTTTCGGGAATTCAGTGCGAATGACCTCGGTAGCGAATCCGGATAGGAACGCGCTCTTGAGTTCGGCGCAGGCGCGGTCAACGCCGATTTCATGGTAGGGGGCTTTAGCGAGCAGCAGAAAGCCGTCATCAGGGATACGGCCGGTTTGCATATTGACCTCAATGATGCCGGCGGCCTTTCGAATGGGGTCGGCGAGGTCCGGACTGTAGGGTCCGATGATGAGCGCGAGATTTGAGGTGTGCAGCCAATCAAACCCCCGTCCGACACAAATAATCCATTCGCGATGCTCGATGTTGAGTGTGCGGTTGGCTTGCTTGATGCCGGCAACATGGGTGATGTTGTCACGGACCAAGGGCAACAAGTCCTGCTGGATCTGTTGGGGCATATCGGGATACAGCTGTTCCAGTAAGGCGGGCAAGCAGTCCTGATCTGAGTTGGACACAGAGGAGAGGTCCAGGATTTCCCCGTTCGTACCGTGAAGCACCAAGGCGTCTTCATCGGTTTCAAACCCACACACGATCGGATACACCGTGTCGTGACCAGTGCCGAAGACCGCCTCCATTTGTCGTTTGATGCCCAGACTGTAGGTGCGTGCGGCAACGGTATCATAGTTAAATCCGGCACAACCGCGGTGGGGATTGCCTTTCGAATAATGGTAGGTGATCAGCGCCAAGGTGCGGCGGCCCTGTTTGACCATGGTTTGCACATGCTCTGTGACGACTTCCCCGAGGTGCGGCCACCCCAGATTAAAGCGTCCACCGAGATTGCGGAAGGGGACAATGATGCCGCGTGGGGTGTTGGTGGCGACAGGAATATTGATGCGCCCATCCATGCACATGAATGCGGCGATCGCGGTCGGGTGTTGGGCGAGGTAACGGCTGCGCGCGAGCCATGACTCGGGACTTTGGAATTCCTGGGAGTGCCGGCGAGAATGGTCTACTAGCCAGTCGATGCGTTGCCCGATACTCAAGTCGTGAATGTCCACCTCTTCCTTGTTCGGTGCTGACTGAGTCACAATTTCGATTGTTTTCATTGCTTATCCTTTATACGGGTATGAATAGCCATCGCCCATTACGCGAAAGCCATGAGGCTTCGGGGAGGATTTACGCGGTAGGCCAGCACGTGGTCAGAAAACGAGCGAAAGTGATCCATCCCGACGATAGAGCAGGTATGGCCCGCCTCGATACATTGGTCCTGGAAATGATGTAAATACTCCATCGACGTGTGGTCGATAATCTGTCCCGACAAGATGATCAAGAAGCTGGCTTTGGAGTTCGAAGGAACAACCAGCGTTTCGTGGAGCGCCTTGTCGAGTTTCATCAGGTTCATACAGGTGACCGAAGACAGGTAGATTTTGTACGGGTTCTTCATTTCGCCTACCGTGCCACGAATCGCGCCGGTGGCAACGGTCATGATGCTGTACCGTTCACGAGAGCCACGGCCGTCTCCGATTCGGATGACTGGATTACTGAATAATTCTACGAGCGCAGCCGACAGAAGACTGATAGACCGTTTGAGGGGAAATTCTCCGGCCGGGGTTTCCTTGGCTGAGTTCCGTACCAGGTCAACACAGAGCACGACGATCTTCGTGAGCATGCCAAGCGCCACTCCTTCCAACAGGTCGGAGGTGTACAAGGTGACGACAACGGTGACCCCAGCGATCAACAGCTGTTCCTTCCCGATTGCAAGTATCTTCCAGAAGACCCTGGGCGCGCATAGTTGCCATCCGACAAAGATGAGCAATGCCGCCAGGACTGTGAGGGGAATGAGATTGATGAGCCTCGTCCCAAACCACAAGATGAGCGCGAGGCAACAGGCATAGTAAAAGTTGGCCCAGAGGGTTCGTCCTCCGGCCATGATATTGGTTGTGCTTTTCACTCCGCCGGGGATGATCGTCAAGCCGCCTGCCAGGCTTGATAGGATGTTAGAAATACCCATGGCCCGCAGGGTCACATTAGGATCAGATTTTCGATGAAACGGGTCGATCTTATCGACCGCGGCGATCGTGGCCAGCGACTCAGTGCCATCGATGAGGGTGAGCGTGATGATCGTGAGCAAAAACGCTATCCACAAATCCTGATTATGCCATGCTTCAGAAAAATGAGGAAAGTGAATGCCATGTTGAAAGATATCGAGAGGCACATGGACCAAGTATTCTTGCGGGAGTTGCAGGAACCAACTGGCGATGCCGCCTAAAGTGACGACCAGGAGGGGCGCCGGGATAAGCGTGGCCCATCGTTCTTTTCGGCTGGAAAGAAAAAAGAGGAGGGCCATGGAAAGACCGCCGACGAGAAAGATTGCCGGATTCATCTCATGGATATCGTGAGGAATCGCCAGAATGCCCTCTGGAATGGATTTGACGGGCGGCAACTGGTCTCCCAGGAGTTGCGGTATTTGTTTGACGATGATAAGCATGCCGATCGCGCTCAACATGCCTTCGACTACCGAGATGGGAAAGTACAGGGCGAATCTCCCGGCACGAAAGAGACTCAACACCACCTGCACTACCCCGGTCAGACAAATCGCCACCAGTAAGAGCGGATATCCCACCGCTAAGTCTCCATGGCCGAGTGTAATCATGCCGGCCAACAGTGCTGGCGCCAGACCCGCGGCCGGTCCGCTGATCGTCACATAGGCTCCACCGAGGAAAGGAAAGATAAACCCGGCGATGATCGCAGAGATCACACCGGTGATAGGCGGCGCGCCGGAAGCCACGGCGATTCCAAGCGAGAGGGGGAGCCCAATGAGTGCGACCTGCAATCCTGCTAACAAGTCATAGCGCCAATGTTTTAGCCCACGCACCCCATTCTGGGGTTTTTCCATGGCTGGGGCTACTGGATGCTGGGACGACATGTTCTTTTCCTCCTGACTAACTGGTTTGACGCCAAAATTTTTACCCTCAATGCTCATGACCCTGTCCGGCTGGAGATATTGGCTTTCTGGTCTTTCTGGTTGTTGACTTCGACTGAATCCGCCAACGTTGCTCCACTCTGGTAGAGGCTTGTGTTCAAGAATGATGACATCGTGATCTCCCGTATGTGGTGTTCCAGGGTTGTCTACTCATCTCGCCAGAATGAACTATCTTGTCAGACAGTTCATTGCATAACCGATGCCCATGGAGGCAGTGGGATCTGATCATTCCCAAGGAAACTAATGACGAATATTGCCAAACAATATTGAAGGTTCAAAAACTCATGAACTGAAAAAGGGACTCGCGTGACGGTCGCCGCTTTGGATGAGCGGTATTGCACCGCGCGTCAAGTGCGAAGTCGCTACTACGGGCAGATCGTAAAGTGTGCAGGATGACGTCGTTCGGTCGTCTCGAGACAATGAGACGGCAACCCGATGATTTTGTAGGGATGACCATTCCATTTCTAGGAGGTCCCACATTCCGCCTGATCGCACAGACCTACCGTTCGACGAGGGGTAACCACGACGGGTGCGGCGACCACGATCCGAAATTTTTGTTGTTAATGCCTGGCAATAATGCCGCGAGGGTTTCAAAGATCAACTGTGTCCGACTGATTGAGGAATTTCCCTCATAGCTGAAAAACTGTCGTAGAGGTGGGTAGCGGTGTCGCTAACAGGAAGTATGAAACTTTGTCGATTGTTAAATTTACCGAATGCCCCAACGAATGTGATAAGACAGGTCATAGCCGCCGGCGTTCCGTTGCGTGCCTAACACGGTCCCGTCGAACGAAATGCGGTACAGGCCGCTTTCCTGGATGCGAAACTTCACTGTGCCTTTCCCGTTTTGAGAAATCATGCGGTGGTAAGGCGTCTCGCTAGACGGCATACTCCCAATTTGGTACAGGTGGACCACGAGCGAGCCCTTGTGTATCGCGGTCTTATACTCGGCAAAAAAGTCCTGGCCTTTTGCGAAGTAAAAGGTTTTCAGTCCCCAGGAATAGCCTGCCCGGGTGCTCGTGAGTCCGTTTCCACTGATGTCCCGGGATTCATAGCCCAAGGTTTCTACCACCCCAGTGGCAAACGCCAAAATCACCCCGGTCACCAGCACCAAGAAAACTCCAAGCCCACCGACCACGACTTTTCCAGAAATTTCTGTTCGTCCACGTTCAACGACAATAGTTCCCATGGTCCCCTCTTACCATTTGTGTTTCCCATTTTCATGCCGAGTTTGCCTAGTTCATCTTTGAGGGTTTATCGGTTTGATCCTTAATACCCTTAATCCATACGATGGGCATCGTTCGATTTGGTTCCAGGGCATTGTCATGGGTAGGGGGTCCGGCAATTGAGGATTTTAAAGCTGGCAAAGACCTGTGAATATCACGGGGGCATTGGGTATGCTGGAGCGGTGTGGGCGAATTCCTACGATTCCGAATAAAACAAGAGCTGCAATCCAATTGTGATGACAAAGAGGGCCCAGAGTATTTTGAGGATGAAGCGGATTTGAGACGAGGTCGGAGGGGAGACGTGTGCCTGATCTACGAATTCTCCAGCAAACCAGGCCAGCCCTCCCGCCAAGGCCAACGTGCCCATGACATTGTGGTGAAGCTGAATGTGGTATCCAGCCGGATGGGGGCCGTGCATGTGGACGAACAACATCAGTCCGCCTACCAGCGCAAACCCCGGCAGGAGCGCCCGCCAGAACACGTGAGAAAATTTTCCGGCCCGAAGGAACCCTTCCACCGTGCCCACGGCCAAGGCCAAGATTCCGAATATTTTATGTTGCAGCATTTCAGGATCTTTGCCCGATAACGTTTCGGCTAACGTCCATGAGCCGATGGGCCACGCCAAATGATCGCTCCAGATCAACAGGAAGATTCCTAATCCAACCAGTGAAGCCGGCAACAGCCAACGAAACCACGCCAACGCGTGCCAGCCTATCGCCTTTTGCCACTCACTGACACCCACCAGAATGGCACCAACTCCGGCCAACGCATGGTTGAATTCGGAGTAGGCAATCCCTTCCGGGGAGCCTTCCCATTGTGCTGTCTGCGGAGTAGAGGCAGGATGAGGGTCATGATGGTTCCCGTGTCCCCCCTCCATCATCATGTTCTGTTCAGCCCAGGCATGGGGCAGATCAAGGCCAAGCCCTTCCCCCATTGTTCCCCACAGGCTTTGAAAAAGCAGAACCCCTAACACCATCCGATACATCCATGTGTACATTGCAGAGGGAGTCATAGGCATATTTCTTTCATTATTGGTTATCCTCAATGGGGGCAGCTCCCGGGAGGCGGGAAGATTGGTGAATGGACGTTTGTCCGCAATCATGCAACAGTTTTCTCATTTCCAGTTGCTGTAGAACCAGCACACGTGTTGATCATTCCGGTTTTTCTTTGGTTGTTCATTGCGAAGACCTGATTGGATAAGGGATATCATATTTTGGTGTTCGTAAAGATCTCTGCGGTTGGCTCTTCTCATAACGGCTCATGAAGGATTTATCGCTACTTGCTGCCTATTTTTTTATGGGAGGTGCTGAGAGGTTTGTTATTGAGTCGGCCCTTTTCTCCCACGCGCCGAATGGGAGAAGGTGACGAGCTCTTTGCCTTGGAGGCCTTGCTGGACGAGTCCGGGAATGTCGAGGTCTTGTTCGACCTTGAGAATATGGGGCAGATGGCACCGTGTTTGGGGATGTTTGGGGACAAAGAGGGTGCAACAATCTTGATCAGGTTCGATGGAGGTCTCAAACGATCCCAGAGCTTGGGCTTGTTGTGTAATTTCCAATTTATCCATGCCGATGAGTGGTCGGAGAATGGGAAGCGACGTCGCCTCGTTAATGACAGAAATATTTTCTGGCGTTTGGGACGCCACCTGACCCAGGCTGTCACCCGTGGTGAGAGCCCATGCCTCTTCCTGCTCGGCAATCCGTGCGGCGATGCGGAGCATCAGGCGACGGTAGAGCACCACGCGAACAGGTGGCGGCGTGCTGATGACGACCTGGCTTTGGATGTCACCAAAGGGGATGAGATGAAGGCGGGAATACAGTTGATACTTGGTGAGCAATGTGACCTGATCTCGGACTTTTTCTTCAGAGACCCGTGAGAGATATGGTCGACCGTGAAAATGCACAAAGACGGCTTTACAGCCACGTTTCATCATGCGATAGGCTGCCACTGGAGAATCGATGCCACCGGAAATGAGGCAGATGACTTTCCCACCGGTTCCCGTCGGCAGTCCCCCCGGGCCGGTGTCGCGTTGACAAGAGTAGTAGGCGTAGGGCGGGACTAATTCCAGTAAAATCGTCATATCGGGGTGTGAAAGGTTGACTCGCTTGCCGGTATGGTCGGCGATGGCGGCACCGATTTCCCGTTCCACGTCCATGGAGGTTTTCACGAAACGCTTGTCTGCCCGTTTGGCACTGACCCGAAAGGTATCGTAAGAATGGGTGGGCAGGTGAGAGACAATGGCTTCTTTAAGAGGCGTGAGATCAGGATTGTCGTAAGCCAGTGGAACGGCTCTGGTCAGGGTGAAATTGACGACACCAAACACGCGCTTGATCTGTTCCTGCAAACGAGGCCATGTTGTATCATCCTCGAAGCTCACCCGGATTCGTCCCTGGAGTGCTTCGACATGTACATGCGCCAGCGGTTTCAGGGCTCCTCGCAGATGGTGGACTAACCGGTATTCAAAATGTTTCCGGTTGCCTCCCTTGAGGGCGAGCTCATGATAATGCACTAACACATGAAGCATTAGTGGGACGCTTCTAGATATCGCTCGGCGTCGATGGCCGCCATGCAGCCTGATCCGGCAGCTGTAATGGCCTGGCGATAGTGTGAATCCTGCACGTCACCTGATGCAAAAACGCCGGGGATGTTGGTGGTGGACCGGTTCGCCTGAGTGCGGATGTAGCCTTGCTCGTCCATGTCGATGTGTCCGGTAAACAGGCTGGTGTTCGGCGTATGGCCGATGGCCACAAAGACGCCCGATAACGGGATCTCTTCAATCTTGCTGGTTTGAACATTGCGGACCCGGATCCCGGTCACGACGTTGTCACCCAGGACTTCCTCAAGGGCACTGTTCCATTGAAACGCGATTTTTTCATTGTTCATGGCCCGGTCCTGCATGATTTTTGATGCGCGTAATTTATCGCGACGGTGCACGAGGGTGACTTTTGAGGCAAATTTGGTGAGGAACGTGGCTTCTTCCACGGCGCTATCACCGCCGCCGATGACCGCAATCTCTTTGCCACGGAAAAAGAATCCGTCGCAGGTGGCACATGTCGAGACGCCATGACCCATGAGGCGGCTTTCGGATGGCAGTCCCAATAAATTGGCCGAGGCACCGGTCGCAATAATCAGCGTTCGCGCTTCCAGGGTGACTTCGTCATCTACCGTGATCCGAAAGGGGCGCATCTGGAGATCGACTTTGGTGACATGCCCCTGGCGAAATTGCGTGCCGAACCGTTCCGCTTGGGCCCGCATATCTTGAATGAGTTGAGGTCCCATGATGCCTTTGGGGAATCCGGGAAAATTTTCCACATCGGTGGTGATGGTCAATTGTCCGCCAGGCTGTGACCCATCAATGAGCAGAGGAGAAAGATTGGCTCGAGCGGTATAGACTGCTGCCGTTAATCCAGCGGGGCCCGATCCCAGAATAATGACGTCATGCACCATGCGTGAACTCCTTACGGTTAGACATGTGGTTGAACGGTCTATGGGGTCTTGAGGCTGCGGCCGGATGTTCGTGACCTCGCCTCATTGGCATATGTCCTATACAACGACTGGACGGCGTGGCGCAACTGAGTGCGTGGCCATGTTCCATCCAACACCACATCCGCATAGTCGAGCTTATAACGGAGTGGCATTTGTTGTCTGATTCGCCGAAGGGCTTGGGCCTTGGTGAGGCCATCACGGCGGCAGGCCCGGGCAAGTTGGGTGGCCCGGTCGGCGGTGACGACAATGACATAATCCATGCGTGTGTGTGCATGTGCTTCAAGTAATAACGCGGCATCATAGATGATGACGGCATGGGGATCGTTCTGTTGGATGATCTTGACCTGTTTGGCCTGCTCTCGGGCGACACGGGGATGAATGATCGTTTGCAAAACGTGTAATTTCTTAGGTGATTTGAACACGATGTCGGCGAGGGTCTGGCGATTAATGGTTTGGTCTTCGGCAAGGACCTGTGGCCCGAATATTTTGACGATATCCCTCCAAGCTGGCTTTCCCGGTTTGACAACGACCCTTGCCAGTTCGTCGGCGTCAATAATCCTGGCTCCAAGCGATTGAAACATGTTGGCGACGGTCGTTTTTCCCGATGCCAATCCTCCGGTCAACCCGACGACTATCATGGCCAACCATACCATAGGGGGTGGGGAGCAACAATAAATATGGAAAAACTTTGACACCCGCTTGACCCTGCCAAACCCCTTGGGGTATTTGACTCGGGGAGAGTCTTCTCCCATGAGTGGGCCCATTGACCGCGAAGAATGACAAAGGGGAAATAAACCACGTGATATTTCAACACATGCTGACCATCGTTCGACCGGTTTTCATTTCGTGTGTCCTGATTCTGTGTGCCCTGCCTGGACTGGCGCTTGCCAACCCTGAGGAACCTTCGCCTTCTCAGGACGTGGCCTCGTCGGTATGGCAGGTCGCCTTGGATGGCTCAGGGCATTTCACCTCAATTCAAGAAGCGATTGATCAGGCAGTGTCAGGTGACACCATTATGATCAAACGGGGATCCTATGCAGAGGATGTCACGGTTCATAGCAAGGAAGGCTTGTCGATTATCGGTGAGGGTATGGACCTGGTGGTTTTGACGGGGAAGAAACGTGTCGGGACCCTTCATATTGGCAAATGGCCGTATGGCGCGACGAATGTCACGATTCGAGATCTTTCCGTGGTTCAACATGGGGGGTTGGGGGTTGGAATTTTTAATGGCAGTGGTGTGCGATTAACACGGATTCGTGTCAATGGCATGGTGTTTAGTCAACAGGTCCAGGATGTTCATTTGGAAGATTGTGTGATTGGTGACAGTGAAACCACAGGTGTGGCGTTTGCCGATTCTACAGGCACTCTGTCGGGCAATCTGATTTACCACAATGATCATGGTGTGGCTATTGGCGGAAAATCAGATGTGACGCTTCAACGGAATGTCATTACCCGGAGTCTCTATGAGGCGGTGGTGATGACTGATCAGTCCAAAGCCCGGTTGATTCAAAATACGTTGGTGCAGAACGGAGGCGGGGTGGCGTTTCAGGACGACGCGCAAGCTGAAGTGCAAGGGAATATTATTAGTCAGAGCGCCGTCGGCTTTTTGTTTTTTCCTGGGAGTCACACCACATTGGCCTTTAATGCCTTGTCTGGCAACCAGGGGAATTATGTCATGACGGGGGATCCGCCAACACCGGCTCCTGACCGCGCGGGGAAAACCGATGTGCAGTTTGCCCCTGGATTTGTCAATCCTGAAAATGGTGATTTTCGTCTTCAAGCCGATTCATCCATGATCCAGGTCGGCGCCTTTCCATACCTAGGAGCCCTGCCTCCTATTTCTTCCAACCCATAGTTTTCTTTTTGTTGGTACATCGTTGTCGCAGGAACGCGTGCCCGCACCAGGGTTCTGGACGTCCAGGAACCACAGTGTTTCTGACTAGGGTTGTTGTTTGGGGCGGAGAATCAACCGAGCGTGCTCGGCATCCAGCGTGACCAGAAAATGTTTGAGGAAGGACATTCCGAGCAGGCCTTCGATGTGCTCGGGAATATCCGGGAGATCGTGAAGAGCCACGGCGACATTGGTGGCTTGTGCGGTTCCTACCGTGATTGAGGAGAGATAATTCATGTTGACTTGGACTGACCCTCCTGCGGTATTGACGGTCAAGAGTTCATTGTCGGTAGTTCCCAGGATTCCGAGATCAATGGCGACCTGAGTCGAGAGGACCGTCATGGAGGCACCCGTATCCACAATGAGTTGGGCCGATCGTTCTTGGTTCAACATCACATGGACGACAAATGACCCTCCATTTTTGGTGAGGGGGACGGTGATGTCCTCATTCAATGGCCTGTCCTGGTTTTCCTCATTCAGGGAGGACAAAGGGGCAGAGATCTGGATGTCAGGAGGCGTCCGATTAGAAATGACCCTGTTGGTAACTTGCTGAGTTGGTGCTGTGGATGGCGAATCATTGGTGAGAGAAGAGCTCTGTGATGGCAATATGGTGCAGTCAAACAGTTGAACCGGATTGTCTGTTAAGACTCGCGCTCCGGATTCATCGAGACAGTCATACGTCGCTGAATGCCCTGGAGACACCCATAGAAGACTGTATACCATCACTCCGAGGAGCCACCACAAGATTGGGTGGTGAGAATTCATAAGAAGCACAGCACTGGGACTTCTATGCATAGTGCGCGAATCATACCAAGATGCAGGGGGAAAGCGCTATGAAGCCGATTACCCGCTGGTATCAGGTGTTAAAGGAATCGTGGCTTGAACATGAGTCCCGGTTTCCAATATCTGGGTGGACAGGACCACAGTTTCTGGTTCGATTTTGTGCACCTGCACGCGACCTTCCAGCATTTCTCCCTGTTTGACGATATAGATGGCCTGCCCATTGGTGAGGAAGGCTTGGCTTTCCCCCCCCTTGGTTAAATATCCCAGGAACCGGAATTGGTTGAGTTGTTCTCGGGCACGCTGCCCTGCAAGATCGGCGGCGGAGGGACCTGGCGGTGGGGGCGGGGGT